>Ga0210060_1000592_pt1 | contig 10669 bp, 9 predicted proteins | sample Joice_CattailNLB_FD_184871 | JGI IMG/M metagenome (GOLD analysis project Ga0210060, IMG submission 184871) | Wetland microbial communities from San Francisco Bay, California, USA, that impact long-term carbon sequestration - Joice_CattailNLB_D2... | ecosystem: Environmental > Aquatic > Marine >...
AAATCCGCCCCGGCGGTACAGCCGCCAGGACAGCACCCAAACGGCCAGCAACGGATGGCGCCTTAGACGGGGCTCGACATCCACGCTGACGCCGGAATGCCGGTTAATCTTCCACAGGATATAATCAACGCCGCCCTCAAATGTGGTCATGGCTTTGACAAGCCTTAAAACAGAAAGCAGTTTGCCCTGCCAGGATCTCAGGCCCCAGGTAAAACGGCTGACCCGTCGCAGGCTGTCGGAAATACGGGACCGGTACCGGGTGGGATCCGTGCCGGCAACAGCGCCAACCGGAAAAGAACCCGCAGCCATGGATAGACGCGTGATTTCTTCGTAGTATTGCGGTGCCGCATCAAAAAGGCGGGCGCGCTTTTCCGGTCGCTCGGCTCTGAGCTCGGCCCGATAGGAGAGTTCAAACCCCCGGCCCCACAATTGCCGGGTGCAGCAACCATCGATTTCGTTATCGATATTAACCCGCACAAGCAGAGGCGTTATGCCCCCGGCACCAGCCAGCAGGTGGTATCACCGGACAGGTTGACGGATATCTGCCCCGAGGTAATCATCGTAATGAACCCGCTATACCTGGAAGAAATCTCTAAAATGATCAATACGCTGAAGCTACCGGCGGGCAAAAAGGTTCGGCAAATGTCCGCAGGCAGGCGTGAGCGCTAAAAGCTACTATCCGAAGTCTGATCTAAAAAATTCTTCTATTAGGACAAAAGCCCAACCCTGATAACTGCTTTTTTGATCATTTCCTTTTGTTTCTTATTAATTGCTTCGCCGGGAATTCTTACAGGTCCAGATGGCAACCCCATAAGTTTCATGATATATTTGTAGCCTTGGAATCCTGTGTGGGCGATTGCATCGGCAATCGGCGCTTCATTAAGTATGATTTGAACCGCTCCTGTAAGGTCCTCCGATTGCATACAGGACATAAATTTATTATCGTTGTCCGGATCAAACCATGACCAGCATGTATGCCTTGCTCTAGCTCCCCATAGGAGAGACCAGAATTGGACCGTCTTTCCAAATCCATCAAAGCAAACTAATTGATCTCCAAATTCTGTGTAGACCTTTCGTAACTTACCAGGATCGCTTATATGTTCCTTTAGAGCGATAACATCCTTTAGGGCGGCAATCCTTCTGAGCATTTCTATGGAAGGACCGCGCCCATTGGCAAATGGTTTATCGTGATATACTATAGGAGCTTTTATTTCTTGGCCCATTTTTTCAATATATGTTACGAAATAATCATCATGTCTTTGCGGCTCGTATGTACCACGCAAATAATTTGAACTAAAAAATTTGCCGCCTTCTTTGATCCCCCGCGGGGCTATAACGATTGCATGGGCGCCACTGTCGACCATTCTTTTAGCTTCAATCATTTGTTCTTCAAACCAATGTCCCCCCAAAGCTTGGGCAATGAGAACACAATCGCCCATCAGGGTTTTTGCTACGCATTCGGTTACCGCAACTCGTTCATTTTGAGTCATATAGTCAAACTCGGAAGCAGACATCGCCAGATAAAAGCATTTGACGCCCTTATCGATAAGGAACATCATATGTTCCTTCAAAGCAGAATAGTTGATGCTCAAATCATCATAGTACTGGGCCGGCACGGGTACGATATTTCCCTTTAACTGTGATTTGATCTGGTCAGGATTCATGACATACTCCGAACTTTTCTTTATACTCATTCCATTTTGGGAACAATGCTTGCACAATTTCTAGTTCTTCAGGGCTGCGTGCAGTGATATGTCCAAAAGGATCATCAACAATCATCAAGCCAGCCTTGGGTCCCAAGGTTTCACCTCCTAAAATGATATCCGGTTCCATAACGCACCCAAGGCCGTACAAAGCCATAAAAAGGGGTTCCTTGTATTTTGATGGCATAAATCCTTTATCGACGCGGATAAGATTGCTTTCACTCTCTCGCCACAGCGGCTTATAAATCGGTTTGGCGGCAACAATGCTATCGCGATCGGAGTTGACCAATCTTTCAATCATGCTATCGACCATCTGGACCGTTCTAAACGGATAAACCTCCTGAACCAAAACAACCTGATCCGGGAAATTACCTTCTTCACGCAGAAGATTTAAAATATACTGGTGAACCTTGCTTGCTTCAACGTAATCAAAAGAAAGCTCCGGAGGCCTGTGAATCGGTCTGGCCCCTAATCCCTCCGCGATTTTCAAATGTTCTTCGTTATCTGCCGCCACAATTACCTGGCCGACGTATTTTGATTCTATTACCGATGTTACAGCAAGTTCAAGTAACGAAACCTCTTCTATTCTTTTTACCTGGCCCCTTACAGGCACTATTGCGGTGATATTGAGATCTTCAGGAGCATATTTTCCTTCAGCACAGGGGTGAATTGTTTCTAAAATACGGACTACGTTTTTCGCTCTTTCAATATTACGTCCCTGATTGATGCCATGGTAGTGATAAACACTCGCGCGAGGTTCATAAATAATTTTGTAACCTCTATCTAAAACTTCTTTGGCCCAAAGCCGGTCTTCGATATTGGTGGTGGTTTCCGAGAAAGGGATATCTTGCCATATATCCCTTCGGATCATACTGTTCGCATTATGAAAAAAAGGATCCTTCATTTGCACTTTGCGATCCAAACCGAAAATGTTTATCAGATCCCTTTTATCGATATCACTTGAAAAGGCTAAGGGTTCCTGACGCCCATAGACCCCCGCAATTTGGTCATCATTAAAATTTTTGAAGAGATTACCCAACCATTTATCATTAGTTGGAATACAGTGAGCCGAAAGGCATACAATGTGACTTCCTGCAGAAACTCTTATTCCAAGATTTAGGGCTTTGCCCGGCAGAAATCTCTTTGTCGATACGATCTCATTAATTGGGAAGCTCTTGGCTTTCTCCAGTGTTCTATCTTCGCTGCAATTGTCTACAATGATGATTTCAAAATCCGTAAAATCCTGTCTGAACACGCTGGTCAGGCATGAGGATATCCATTTTTCTTCGTTTCGCGCCCGGACAATGATTGAAACTAGTGGTTTTTTTTTCATAGATCATCCACGAACCAGTTTTTTTAAGTCGTGGCTCTTATAGCTGGAAAGATTGGTATTAAAAAACTTTCGATTCAAAGCAATTTTGTCCTCAGGCCAGTCCCACCATTTCAATTCTAAAAAGGCTTTGATAACTTTTTGGTTGAATCTATATTTTATTACTATTGCGGGAACCCCTGCTGAAATGCTGCAGGGTGGAAGATCATTGGTTACTACTGCGCCAGCACCGACAACACAGCCATCCCCGATTGTCACTCCGGACAGGATGGTTGTATTATCTCCGATCCAAACATTGTTTCCAATCCTCACGGGTCCCTTTGAAATCTCCAAACTAGTGAAACCGAAATAACGTTGCATGTTGACCTGCAGATTCGGCCGATGGACATCATGATTCGTCGTAATTATTGTATTGTGATAGCCGAAGGCACAATATTTTCCCACGAAACATGATTCTTGCCCCCTAACCACTATCGGTCCATTTATCCTTGTATGATCACCAATAACCAATTGGGGTACGGTAATTTTGGCGTCAGCAGGTAAAAAGACATTTTTACCGACTTCGATAACAATTTGGCGCCTCTTGTTGGTATAATCACGCTTCATAGTAATCTATCATCTTTTCACAATCGTTGAACCTTCATTGCTGACAATTGAAAGGGTCGATTTAGCTCCGGTCGTCCACCGGTCCACCAAATACATGATATCCCTCCATAATCTCGTTAATACGATCCCTGAAATTCTCTATGGTTGCATATGAGACATCCGTAAATCGATCAATCCAATATTTTTCCAGAAATCCAAGATCAATATCATCCATATTGACCAAATCCCGCCCGAAGCGAGTTTCTTGCAAAACTCTATCGTAGGCCCTTGAGCCGGGAATCGGCTTGAGTATGGTGGTCGATAAACGGTCGAGGCCACCAAGATCAACCAGCTCTTGGCATAAATTTAGGGTGTTGTTCAGACTTTCTTCAGATTCGCCCGGCAGACCTAAGACAAAACTTGGATAAAATTTAATATGATGATCATTGAGAATTTTTAAAGCACGATAGGTCGATTCCCTCGTCTGCCCCTTAAAAGATTCCCTGAGAAGCCGATTATCTCCGCTCTCAACCCCAATGAAAACCTCCATAACATTGAGTTCGTGAAAATAATCAATAACCCATGGCTTTATACAATTAGCCCTGCTGTAGATAAAAAATGTCAAGTCTTTACAACTTTTGGGCTTCTTTTTGACAAACTCTATAAACCAATTTTTATTGTTCAGATTATCATCAGCGATATCCCAAATTGAGTTTACATCGTATTGCTCTTTTAACATTTTTATTTCAGACCAAATTTGATCAATATCCCGAAAACGAACGCCTTCTTCAAGCCTGGCACAGAATACGCACCCGTCTGTTTTATCCCGCCACGAACAACCCTTGCTCGAATAGATGGAACCAGGACGGATATTTTGTTTTTCCGGATACATTTTCTGATAATTTTTGATGTAACTTTCAAACTGGATAAAAGCCCTTGATGGAATAGGGATTTGTGTTAATACATTTTCGTAAAGGGTAGGACTAACAAGCACCTTTTGATTGGAATCTTTAAAGGCCAGGTTTGGAATATCTGCCAATTTTTTTGGGTCTCCCCCATATAGAAGGTATTCAACCAATTTTTTAAAAGCATATTCCGCCTCAAACCTGATGATATAATCAAAGCATGATCTGTTAACTAAAATATTTTCGAATAGGACTGATGCATGCGGCCCCCCCAAAACAGTTATACAGCCATATTCCTTGGCCAGATAAGCATATCTGACCGCCTGTTTATAATTAAACGTTGTTGAATAAAAGCCAACGACATTATAATCGGGGAATATATTTTCGGATAATTCAGCGACATCTTCGTCACAGACATCAATGTGCACGGAATCTCTGAAGGTCTCGTCAAGATAGGTTGCTATGGAAAGAATTCCTAAGGGGACATACATCCCTTTTCTGGAATGCTTTGTTCCTTGACTGTTTTTTGGATTACAAAGAAGGATTTTCATATCTTTACATGGCCTGATTTTAACAAAAACTCGGCAAATTTAAAATCGAATTCATCGTTGATATCAACGGCTTCGAACTCATCAACCACGACAGCCCTGGTATCTTTTCCTAAGCAATGGCCTTTGGGTTCCGCCGTATCTAACAGCCTTTTAGCACGCAGGTAAATTCCACCTGTTAAAAAATAAGCAGGTTCACGCTTCTGTCTGGGACCGACGATGGCTCCCTCAGGAATGGGTAAAAAGCTATCAATAACATTATCCTGATACAAACGCTTGGCTATATAAGGATGTCCTTTTGTGATTTGGGCAATCGTGACGACGCTCTCGCAATTTGTTTCTAACCATAGCTCTACCACCTTATCAATAGTTTCATTCGTAAGAAAGGGGCAGGTAGGCTGAACTGAAAGAACGGCATCGTAATGGATATCTTTCTTTTTGAAATAGTTATAAGCATGAAGGACGACTGCTATTAACGGCACATTATCGGTAGCCAGCTCGGTTGGCCGCATGAATGGTATCTCCAGCCCCATCCTTGTCCCAAGCTGGCCAATGTCCTTATCATCAGTTGAAATGATGAGCTTGTCAATATATCGTGAATTCTTGGCAGCCTGAATCACATGGGCGACTAATGGCTGACGGCCTAAAGGTTTTAAATTCTTTTGGGGAACTCCTTTTGATCCCCCCCGGGCCGGTATAATAGCGAGAATATTCATTTTTGCACTCATTTCGGATGATTGCAAAGTCGTTTAAAAACTATCAAAACTTGGGGATTAACAAATGCTCGCATGAATGGCATTTATCTCTTTCATTAGCTTTCTAAAATCCGAGAAAGAGAGCGCCTGCAATGGATCTATCCAGGCATGTTCCGGATCGGGATGGACCTCTATGAGTAGGCCATCAGCACCTGCTGCAATTGCCGCCCTGGACATCGGAGCGACATAACTTCGCTTAAAAGTTGAATGACTTGGGTCAACTATCACCGGAACGGATGGGGCGTATTCCTTCAGAGCCGGAATGGCCTGAATGTCCAGAATAGATCGGCTATCGACATTATGCGTATGTGGCGTTGCAACACCCCTCTCGCAGAACACAAAATTATGTTTGCCACGTGCATCGAAATGCTCGGCAACACCCAGCAATGAACGCAGGCTTTCTCCGTAGTGACGCTTAATCATAATTGGTTTCGAGGTTTTCGAAAGGGCATCTATTAAATCCATATTAAACATATGCCTATAGCCAATTTGAAACATATCCACATATTGCGCCATCATTTGCATACTTTCAGAATAGAGGATTTCCGAGATAATCGGTAAGCCAAACTTCTCGCCGGCTTCTTTAAAATATGCAAACCGTTTCTGCGCCGTTTGAAATAGTTCATCTTTTGCCAGAATTTCCATTCTGTTACGTGCAGGTTCATCGCTGTCGGCTTCCGGTTGCCCTAATGGTTCCCCGTATGGAAAGGTCAACGGTTTAAAAACCCCTCCTCTCAGCATGTTGGCACCGGCATCTTTGACTGCCTTGGCTGTTTCGTATATCTGACGTTTACTCTCGATCGTGCAGGGACCGGCAATAATGACAAGCTTGCCCTTTCGGAAGGAAACATCGCCTGCCCTGACATCACGTTCGGCATCTGTCCTGGCTACGAGAGGAATATTATTCTGGATATCTTGCTGAGAAATGTCTTTCATGGTTAAACCTCTTTTTAGGGGTTGTTTAAAAATTACCATACGTTGCGCATAAAACTGCGAATTCGTTTACTGTCGGTTTGCCCGGCATCGACTCTAAGCGATGCTGTCGCTTTTTCAAAGGCAATAACGGCCTGTTCTAAATTCATCGAGGCGCCGTTGAGGGTTTTGTATCCTAACATGTCGGCTAAAAAAAGCAGCAGGGTTTCCCGGGGCTGGTAGATGATGTCGAAAACAAAAGGATCATTTGCACTAGCCAGAACATCCAGCGAACGGCCGAAGTTTGTTTGAATTGCCTCAGCGGCCTGGACTAGGTAGCGCTTTTCAGATGCCTGCGCGGCTTTTATACGGATGGCGTCATCCACGGGGCCCAAAGGTGTATAAAACCTTAAACTAAAGGCACCTTTCTCATCGGCTTTGATTGTCTCAAACCCGATACTTGAGCAATTAACCAAAATGTCCATATTTTTGACCTGATCAGGCCTCGGGGGCCAATCGCCAATTTCAATCTTGCATTTACCTTCAAGCCGACTGGCCAGTTGGTCCCGGGCTGCGAAGGACCGGTTTAACAACTGAAGCCGTCCCTGGGGTCCGAGGTTGGCAGCCAAATAGACCGCTACCGCTAAACCGGCCCCGCCCGTCCCAATTAAAAGGGCGCTTTTGCCCTGGATTCCTGCAGTCATATTTTTGTTGAGACTCCACAACGCACCGGCACCATCCGTATTCGTGCCGATGAGCTTGTCCTTCTCCCGGTAAATGCAATTCACAGCTCCAATGGTTTCGGCCTCGGATTCTAGGTCATCCAGAAAAGGAATAATTAGAATCTTGTAGGGCATGGTAACCGCGCCGCCGATAAATCGTGCATCCGCCCGCAGATACGCAACCACATCCGCCAGTCGTGACGGGTCAACATCCATCGGGTGCATCATCCCGGATAGACCCAATCCCTTGAATGCGGCATTCCAGAGCGTTGGCGATTTTGCCCCTTTTGAGGGTGATTCACCTAAAATTACGGCATAAAATTCGGATTGGCTTAAATTGATTGCTTTATTTCTGATAAAGTCCAGGACAGATGGCATATATCACCTAAATTTTGCTGTTATCGAATTTTTCGTTTAACCTCTGCCCAGCCGCTCGGAAAGCGGATTATCGGCTGGTTTGACCCAACTGCCGGTTTCAGCACTACAGTATAAGGCATGCACAAGTTGGACGGTAGAAACAGAGTCGCTTCCGCTGATCGGAGGCTCTAAAAGACCCTTATTAAGTCGATCAATTATCAGTTGCATGAGAGGCCCATGTGAAAGGCCGTAGCCGGTAGGGACATCTTGTGAATACTTTTCCGGGATCGATTGGTCATCCGGTTTTTCTTCAACAAATCGCCAGGTATCAATCCTGTTGAGTGCGATGCCGCCAATCACGGCGAGTCCCTTTTCGGCCAAAACTGAGATACTGGCTTCAAAATCCTCCGGGCGCGATGACGTGGTGGCTTCAATGACACCCAGGGCTCCATTTTTGAACTTGATGATTGCCACAGTTGTGTCTTCGGCCTCCAGTTGGTTGAGCGCATTGCATTGCAGGGCGCATACGTCGGTAATAGGTCCACAGATCCATTGCAGGGCATCAATATGATGAATCGCCTGCTGGTTGATCACGCCGCCATCCATTTTCCATGTCCCGTGCCAACCGTCTTCATAATAGTCCTGATAGCGGCACCAGCGCAGCCGAATGGTTGCCAAAACCAGCTTGCCAAATCGCCCCTCATCATATACTTCTTTCAAAATTCCCATTGCCGGATTCAAACGATTCTGAAAAACCACCGCATACATGAGGCCCCTTTTTTGGGCCAGACGCTCGTTTTCTAATACTTCAGATGGAATAAGGGCAGGTGGCTTTTCGACAATCACATGCTTTCCGGCCTTCAGCGCTTCGCGCGCATGAAGGTAATGTTTGCCAGACTCGGTTGCGATCAAAATGGCATCGACCCCGTCATTTTCGAGAAGCATTTTTTTCTCAACAACTGCCTGCGCTCCGAGCTGTGCAGCCACTTCTTCAGCACGCGCTCTTACCTTATCACAAACCATTGTGACCACAGTATCTTTTAATTCGTCACGAAAAACTTCCACGTAACGATTTTGAACAACTCGGCCGGCTCCCAATATCCCAATTCGCACCATGTTTTTTATCTCCAAAAAATTTATGCTGTTTTGGAGTTGATAATAAGTTCGGCGTAATCTGCCAAAACGTCTCGCTTACTGTTACCCGCATAAACAGCATATTCAAATAACCGTTCAACATCTTCCTGGTGGTAAGGCCTATAAGCGGGGTTTAATTGAATTTTTTTTAACGCCTCTATAAGTTCACTAGAGCTATTAACCACCCAGCACGCTTTGTACTGTTCAAAAACACATATATCCTGAGGCGCAAGATACTTTAAGTAGATAAGCGTTTTTCCCTGCCATAATACCTCTAAGGCGATACTGGAAGTCGACATGACAACCACATTGGCCCATTGGATTAATCTTGCAGATGGATATGAGAAGCCCAAGATGTTGGAAGAGGCGTATTTGATTTTAGGCTTTCCTTTAAGAATGACCTGGACAAAATCAAGCTCTCCGACTTCCTCTATAACTTTATGGTCGCTGCGAAAACCAATTTTTGGCCGTTCAAAAAAAAGAAGGTTTAATTTACTTTTGTCATCAGGTAAATCTTGGCAGGAAAATATATTGCTCAATAGGGTATTGTAAACGCGCTCCCATTCGTCACAATATCTCCCGGAGCCTAATACATCAACGTAGTTTTTGGAATCGCTTGGCTTTATGAAAAATTCAACTTGATGCTTATTTGCACAAATTTTATAATCCGCATCAAAGATTTGAGTATTTTCTGTGATTTCCGGAATCCGCATGGTAACGCCATGGTTAATGGCAATAGCCGGGACAGCTATCTTTTTCGCTGCCTGTATTAAAAACTTAGTGGAAAATTTATAGTCTCGGTGAAAATCAAAAATTAAGGCCGAGGCGTTGAGATGGCTCAACAATGACTCGGCCCATTTTTCATCATAAAGTAAATGCTGCAATCTTTTAAACAATTTGACTCCAATTTTTGGAAAACTTCGCCGAAGCCACAACAAGAAGACTGCAAAACTACGTTTGGTCTTTGAGAGCCAGTTCGGATTATAGGAATATTGAGATTCAATGCCAAATTCCACTTTTAAATATTTTGTTATGAAGTTGTTGTGAATATCATAGTCTAAATTTTGGCAGAGAACCATAATCTCGGTCGAGCCTTTTTGGACCATTTTATAAATAATGGGTGTCGCATGATCCAGATCAGGAAACTGTCTGATAAAAAATATATACATAGACCTTATCCCGCCCTTGTTATACCCGCGATTCTGAGAAAGCCATCGAAATTAATTTGGGTCGGTATCCATTTAAGTTTTTTCTCGTAACACGCCCTGCCGACTGATCATCCCCTCAGTTGGTGATCGGTGAGTTTTTCAGCAATAGCATATCCTCTGATTACTAGCTCGCCACTGATTGTCGGCTGTCTGATAAACGCCCTCAATTATTTTTGCTCTGGCCGATAATTTTATAGCTCCGGCACCGGCCAGCCCCAGTTTAATTACCGCAGGGAGCGGATATTGTCAAGACGACAATTAGCTCAGAACATTGACATTATTCGATTTTCAAAAGGTGGCCTAAACAGCACCAATTGCTGATTTTGATTCTTTACCCCTTGCGAAATATCCTGCATGTTGCAGATAAAAATCAAGCCTTAGCGAAATCCGCCCCGGCGGTACAGCCGCCAGGACAGCACCCAAACGGCCAGCAACGGATGGCGCCTTAGACGGGGCTCGACATCCACGCTGACGCCGGAATGCCGGTTAATCTTCCACAGGATATAATCA
>Ga0210060_1000600_pt1 | contig 10461 bp, 8 predicted proteins | sample Joice_CattailNLB_FD_184871 | JGI IMG/M metagenome (GOLD analysis project Ga0210060, IMG submission 184871) | Wetland microbial communities from San Francisco Bay, California, USA, that impact long-term carbon sequestration - Joice_CattailNLB_D2... | ecosystem: Environmental > Aquatic > Marine >...
CCGCCAGTGTCTTGAGGACGTCCCGCCGGCCCCAACCCGGCCGTGCGCCTTCGGAACGGGGGCCGTCGGCAGGGGTAGCCTGTGAGAAATCCCGGGATGCATCGGCCATGCTCGCCTCCGTGACGGATCGATCGGGTGGTGGCGGATCTCCTTCAAATTACCCCGGTGGCGCCTCACGCCATATCGAGGGAGCAATCTGATGAAGAAGCGTGTGGTCGGAAGTGCGATTGCGACGGCGGTTCTGATGCTGCTGGCGGCGACGCCCGTCCGGGCTCAGCGCACGGCGGTCCACGAGGGCTACTGGATCGGCTTCGGTTTCGGGGGCGGTACGGTCCTCGGGGAGGATTTTTTCGATGGGGACGCGAAGTTCGGTGGATCTGGTTTCCTCAGGATGGGCGGCAGCCCGAGTCAGCAGCTTCTCATCGGGGGCGAATTGATCGGATGGGGCACGGATCAGGCCGACGTCCAGATCGCGCGTGGCGCCATGATGTTCACCGCGATGTACTTCCCGAGCCCGAAGGGCGGTTTCTACGTCAAGGGGAGCGCCGGGTTCGCCGGTCGCACCGTCGAGACCACCTACTACCTGCCGTTTCTCCCGCCGGGCGTCGCCGCGAACGTCAGCGAGGACGATGGCGGGATCGGGCTCGGGGCGGGTCTCGGCTACGACATCCAGGTGGCCCGCAACTTCTTCATCACGCCGGCGCTGGACTTCGTCTACACGGGCACCGAGGGAGACGGGGCCAGCCTGCTCCTCTTCACGGTCGGGGCGACCTGGCACTAGGCCGGAGGCAGTCGCGGATCGGTTTCCGCACGCACCGCGCGCACAGCGCCCGGCCGCCCTAGATTCGAAACGGCGTCCCCGGAAGCGTCCAGCTCTGGCAGGAGACCTCATGCCCGCCACGCAAACCCACCGTCTGAGCAAGGAACTCACCCTGCTCGACGTGTACGTCATCGGGACCGGCTCCATGCTGAGCGCAGGCTTCTTCCTGCTCCCGGGCATCGCGGCTTCCAAGACGGGCACTTCCGTGACGCTCGCGTACTTCCTGGCCAGCCTGCTGGTCCTTCCGGCTCTGCTGAGCAAGGCGGAACTCGCGACCGCCATGCCCAGGGCGGGCGGCGTCTACTACTTCCTGGACCGAAGTCTCGGTCCGATCGTCGGAACGGTGGGCGGACTCGGCACCTGGCTGGTCCTCGTGCTGAAGAGCGCCTTCGCCCTGATCGGCATGGGCTATTACGTGGCGCTCTTCGTGCACTACCCTGCCCGCACGGTCGCGCTCGCGCTGACGCTCGTCTTCGTGGTCCTCAACGTGCTCGGGGCGAAGGAATCCAGCGGACTTCTGCGCGTTCTGGTCGTCCTGGTGCTCGGATTCCTCGCCCTCCTGCTCGTCCAGGGAGTCGTGGCGCTTGCCGGAGGCCCCGGGAGTCCGGCGTTCGAGGGCACTCCGGAACCGTTCCTCACGCACGGTGGTCAAGGACTCGCATTCACCATCGGCCTCGTGTTCATCTCGTTCGCCGGACCGATCAAGGTGGCCAGCATCTCCGAAGAAGTCCGAAACCCCGACCGCAACCTCCCGCTGGGGATGCTGCTGGCCCTGCTGACGGCATCGGCGGTGTACGTCGTCGGCGTGTGGCTGATGACGAGGGCGATCCCATCCGACGCATTCCACGCCGATTACACGCCCCTGGCCACGGCAGGGGAGAGGCTGTTCGGGTGGTTGCCCCATTCTCTCGCACTCGGCCTGGTCCTCGTACCGGCGATCGCCGGGCTGGCTGCGGCAGGAAACGCGGGAATCCTGGCAGCCTCCCGCTATCCGCTCGCGATGGGCCGTGACAGACTGATCCCCGATGCCTTCGGCAGACTGAGCCGCCACGGATCACCGACGCTGGCCCTGGTCGCCACCGGTGCCTTGATGGCCTCCGTGATTCTGACCCTGGACGTCGAAGGGGTGGCCAAGCTCGCCAGCACCTTCCTCCTTCTGATCTTCGCCCTCGTGAACCTCGCCGTCATCGTGATGAGGGAAAGCGGGATCGAGGCTTACGATCCGGGCTTCCGGTCACCCGGCTATCCGTGGGTGCAGCTCGTGGGCCTACTCGCCCCGGCGCTGCTGATCGCCGTGATGGGATTGATGCCGATCGTGTTCGCGGTGGGCCTCGTGGGGGCGTGTCTGGCCTGGTATTTCCACTACGCTCGTGGCCGCGTCGTGCGGAGCGGCGCTCTGCTGCACTGGTTCGAGCGGTTGGGGCAGGGCCGGTTCGAAGGCCTGGATCCCGAGCTTCGCGGGATCCTGAAGGAAAAGGGCGTGCGAGCGGAGGACGCGTTCGACGAAGTGGTGGCCCGGGCCTTCACTTTGGACCTCGGGCCCGGAGAGTCGTTCGAGGATGCCACCCGCCGTGCGGCCGCCCGTTTGGCGCAGCGCCTTCCGGCAAGTGCCGAACACCTGGCAGAAGGGTTCTTGCGTGGCACGCGGACCGGCGCCACGCCCGTGTCGCATGGTACGGCCCTGCCTCACCTGCGGATCCCGGAGGCTACCGCGCCGGAGATGGTCCTCGCGCGCTCGGTAAGCGGGTTGACGATCGAAGTGGGCGACCAGTTTACCGACACGCGGCACGGTGCGTCGATCCACGCCGTCTTCTTCCTGGTGAGCCCCGAGGCGAACCCCGGGCAGCATCTGCGATTGCTGGCCGGGATCGCCGGGCGGGCGGACGACGACGACTTCATGGACGCCTGGCTGGCAACGGACGAAGCGGATTTCCGGGAGATCATACTGAGGGACGAGAGATTCATCTCCCTGGGAGTGGAGCAGCACGGAGCCTCATCCGCGCTCGTCGGGATGGAGCTCCGCGAGGTAAAGTGGCCAGCCGGCACTCTGGTGGCTCTGGTGCGGCGCGATGGAGAGGTCCTGATTCCGAACGGCAGCACGGTGATCCAGGCCGGTGATCGCCTCAGCATCGTCGGCGATCCCGATGGGATTCAGGTCGTCCGCGCCCACTACGGCAGCGTCGCTGATGTGGAGATCCCCAATTTCATCAGCGGTGAGCTGGACGTCTGAATCGCGCGCGCCGGCCCCGGCTCCGTTGACCGGCTCCCTTGACCTTCCGCTTCATTTCCGCGTTTCTGGGAAGACCACTCTTCTTCCAATCCCAGGAGGCTTCACATGCGCAGACTCCTCGTTCCCATGGCAGCGATCGCCGTCGCCGGGGTCCTCCTCGCGTTCCGGCCTGCGCCGGAAACGACTCTCGACGCTTCGACGTTGAACGGCGCCTGGAAGACGGTTCAGGTGCACGCCGAACTGCAGGACACGACCTGGACGCGCGACGAGGACCGGCCGAACATTGTCGTCTTCTCGGACGGTCATTGGGCCTCCCTCAGGATTGCGGGAGAAGGTGTACGGGAAGACTTGCCCGAAGATCCCACGGACGAACAGCTCCTCGAGGCCTGGAGGCCTGTCAGGGCGTCGGCCGGAACTTATTCGTTGTCCGGGTCCACCATGACATCGACGACCACCATCTCGAAGAGCCCCAACGCGATGAACGAGCAGCGTGCTTCTGAGTCGAAGATCACGCTGGAGGGCAACAAGATGGTCCGTGTGTTCACGAACCCTGAGAACGGCAATACGTGGACCGTCACGTCCGAGAGGATCGACTAGCGTTTCGCTTCACCGGGCGAGGCGTCGGATGAACGCCTCGCCCGGGCCTCGCCCCCCGTCGAACTACCTCCCGACGCGGTGCATCTCGGAACCCCGTGGTGGATCCCCGGTAGACAGTCCCCGTCCGTTCGTTTAGGATGGGCGACCGTCAATCGCCGAGGCTGACGCACACATGACCGAAGGCAATCGAGGGTGCCCTTGGCACCCGTGAAATCCATCGCGGCTCGAATGTCCGTCCGCTCAGGCGCCATCTCGTGCTGGTTTGCCTGCGTCACCCTGGTCTCGCCGACGGCGGGAGCAGCACAACAGATGCCCCACGGGCATCACGGCGCGGACGGCGATCTTCCGGTGATGCCGTCGGCCGCGATGATCATGCCGATGATCCGTAACCCGATGCTGCCCGGCGTGAAGAGCGCCCGGCCGTCCGTCGCCGACTTCCTGCCGGGTGAGGGTGTGGATCCCGCGTCCCTGCCGATGGCCGGGCCCCGCGAAATCCTGGACCTGGCGGACGGCGACACCCTGGCGCTCGAGGCATCGCTGGTTCGGAAGATGGTGGCCGGCAGGACGTTCGTGATGTACGCGTTCAACCGGCAGATTCCCGGCCCGCTCATCAGGGTGAGGAAGGGCGCCGAGATCCACGTCCGGTTCACCAACCGGATCGACCTGGAGACCACGGTTCACTGGCACGGACTGCGCCTCGACAACCGGTTCGACGGGGTGCCCGGCCTGACCCAGGATCCCGTTCAGCCCGGGGAGACGTTCGACTACACGATCCGCTTTCCGGATGCCGGCATCTACTGGTACCACCCACACGTGCGCGAGGACATCCAGCAGGACCTCGGACTGTACGGCAACATGCTGGTCCGTCCCGACCGGCCGTCGTACGACGATCCCGTGCACCGGGAGGAAGTCGTCATCCTGGACGACATCCTGGTCGACAACGGGGAGATCGTGCCGTTCGGGCGGGAGGGCGCGAATTTTTCGATCATGGGCCGGTTCGGGAACGTTCTTCTGATCAACGGCGAGCAGACGTACGAACTCGAGGCGAAGACCGGGGAGGTTATCCGCTTCTACTTCACCAACGTCTCAAACACCCGCACGTTCAACCTCTCGTTCGGCGCCGCGCCCATGAAGCTCGTGGGAGCCGACATCGGCCGGTTCGAGAAGGAGATGTTCGTGCACAGCGTGGCGATCGCTCCGGCGCAGCGCTACGTGGTCGAAGTGATGTTCGAGGAACCGGGCGAGTACGCGCTGACCAGCCGCATCACGGCGCTCAACCACATGCAGGGGAAGTTCTTTTCCGCTTCCGACACCCTCGGTCGCGTGCACGTATCGGAGGGTATCGCGACGCCCGACCGGAGCGAGTCGTTTCGCGCCCTGCACGTGGACGAGGAAGTACGGCGCGAGGTGGAACCGTACCGGAGGTACCTGGATGCCCCGGTCGACCGCGAGCTCCTGCTCACGGTGGACATCCATGACCTGCCCGTCCAGGTCATGCAGTTCATTGCGATCGACACGGTGTACCGGTCCCCGGTCGAGTTCACGGACGTCATGTCGCACATGAACTGGCTCTCGACCTCGAACGAGGTGCGCTGGATCCTGCGCGACCTGCGGACGGGCGCGGAGAACATGGACATCGACTGGCGTTTCAAGGTCGGAGACGTGGTGAAGATCCGGCTCCGCAACGACCCTGACGCGTTCCATCCGATGAACCACCCGATCCACCTGCACGGACAGCGTTTCCTGGTGCTGGCGCGCGATGGAGTGCCGAACGAGAACCTGGTATGGAAGGACACGGCCCTGCTCCCGGTGGGCTCGACGGTGGACCTGCTGCTGGAGGTCACGAATCCCGGCAACTGGATGCTTCACTGCCACATCGCGGAACACCTGGAGGCAGGAATGATGATGGCGTTCGCCGTCGAGCCAGAGGGCTGACGGCGGAATCGAAGCCGGCGCGTCGCGGGAGCGAGCGGGCCGCGGAACCCCTCACGGAGGTCGGGAATGAGAACGAGGACGCTTGTCTGGAGCGCGGGCGCGGCGGTAGTGGCCCTGCTGGTCACGATACCCGCGGCGTTCGCGCAGGGCACGGCTGACGCACCGGGCACGGACAACATGGAGGTCGTCGGACGCCTCCAGTCGGACGATGGGCTCGAGATCAGCTACACCGACGTCGAGATCGAGCAGGAGCCGGGCCGGCCTTACGCTTACCTGGCGCGCGTTCTGGGCCCCACCAAGGGCATGGACATCGTCTCGATCGAGGACCCGGCGAACCCGGAGCTTCTATACCAGTGGCGCATCGAGGACCCCGAGCTGCACATCGGTCTCGGCGGCATGGATACCAAGTACTTCAAGCACGATGGCCGGTACTACGTGATTCAGTCGGTGCAGTTCTTCGGGGGACCTGACACCGACCTCGGCGCGGTGGTGTTCGACGTCACGGGGCTGCCGGACGCGTCGACCGTGAAAGAGGTCGGCCGGATCCGGGCCCCGGACACGCCCTCCGGATTCCATAACATCTGGGCGTACAAGCACTCGTCCGGAAAGCCGATCATGGTCGCCACGACCAGCGGTCCGCACGCGAACCTGTACGACCTGGCGGCCTTCCTGGACGGGGCGGAGGACTACGGCCTGATCGGGCAGGTGCCGTGGCCGTCCACCGCGATGGACTCGCCGTACGGCTCGATGGCGGGCTACCACGACTTCTACGTGGCCTGGGATCCGGAGAGCGAACGGGACATCCTGTACGGCTCGGGGCTGGACGGTTACTACATGTACGACATCACGGACCCGACGAATCCGCAGCTGATCACGTCGATCGTCGGCGTGATGGGGGTCACCATCGCCCACACGCTCACCGCCACCCCGGACGCGAAGATCGGAGTCGGCCAGACGGAGTACAGGTACTCGCCGATCCGCATCTACGACCTCGACCAGGGAATCCACGGCGGAAAGGCACGGATCACGTCCGAGCTGAGCGCCTGGACGCGCAACTACAAGGCGCTCTCGCACAACAACGAGATGCGCTATCCGTACGTGTTCGTGTCGTCCTACAAGGACGGGATCGACGTGTTCGACATCAGCGACCCGGAGAACCCGGAGGGCGTAGCCTGGTACGACACCTACCTGGGACCGGAGAAGGCGGGTCTGGCGCTCGACCTCGGGCTCTCGAGCGGCAATCCCGTGGGCGAGAGTGACTTCAACGGCGCGTTCGGCATCGACGTCCGGAACTACGACGGACTCATCGTGGTCAGCGACATGGTCACGGGACTGTGGGTCATGCGGATGGATGGATTCGACGGCTGGAACGGCGCGGACTACGGGATGCCCAACATCTCGAGCGTGCAGGACTGGGATCACGGCCCGCAGGGGCTGGTTCCGTAGTTGCGGCGGATGAGCGGTTCCACCTTCGGCTGGAGAGTCGGCTTCACGCTCATGGGCGTGGGGCCGCTGCTCCTGCCGTGGCCCTCCTTCGGACCGGTGCCGACTTCAGAGTCGATGGACAGGCCCCCGAAGGAAGCGACAGCCGTGGCCTTTCCTGATCGGTTCCCCCTGTTCCCGACGATGGGCAACGAGGGAGCGGCCGGGATGGCCTATCTCAGGCAGCCGTGGTCGCCCTTCGGCGTATCGGTGGACGCGGAAGGCCGTGTCGTCTACGACCTGCGAATCGAGGTGTCCGGGCTTCCGACGGTGGAGGGCGAGACATATCGAGTCTGGCTCACGACTCCGGCGATGGACGCCGTCGTGGACCTCGGCTCGATCGAACCGGCGGGCGAGCTGACGGGCGTGACCGACCAGGACCAGCTCCTGGTGATCGTGAGCCGCGAGAGGGCCGACGGCACGGTAACGGACGGCGAGCGGTGGGCCGGACCGGTCGTGCTTCGAGGGTTCTCGGCGGGGGCGCGCGTCACGCCGCTCGCACAGCACTCGCTATTCCGGCGGACGCCGATGTAGGAGGGCCTGGCTCCGGGTCCACATCACCGCTCAGCTCGAGAGCGGACCGAACAGCACCGAGTACATCACCCGGTAGATATCCGTGTTGTCCATCGTGCCGTGGAGCTGCTCCGCTCCCAGACCGACCGCTTTCATCAGGATGCCGCCGCTCACGTCGTGATACTGCGCCCACGTGATAGCAAACGGGTGTCGCACGCCGTTGGCGTCGGGCTGAGCCAGGAAGAGCCTGCCGTTCGTGCCCTCGACCCCGTCCATCGGGGCCCCGTTCGAGGCCCGTGCCGGAACGGTGTCGGCCGGGAACGGTTCCCCGAACACCTGCATTCCGCCTGCGTCACTGTCGGAGGTCATGACCATCAGGGTCTCCGGGTGCGCCGAGACGTACTCCCGGATCACGCCAATGGCTTCGTCCGCACGCTGGCCCGCCTGGATTTCGCCCGAGGCGTTGTTGGCGTTGGACATGTTGTCCGTGCCCTCCTCTTCAGCCACCAGGAAGAACCGCCTTCCGCTGCGCGACAGGACGTCGAGCGCCGCCTGCACCATCTCCGCTATGGTCGGCGCCTCCGGCGGCCAGGCGACCAGGCCTTTCTCGACCAGCTGCTCTTCGGGCAGATCGTTGAAGGTGTGGTACTCGGCGAACAGGCCGAGGACCTGCGTTACCGTGTCCGCCAGCTCCAGGAGCTCAGCGCGCGTGCGCACGACCGTGTAGCCGTGCTCCACGGCTTCGGCCACCAGATCACGTCCGTCGGCACGGACTCCCGGGCCGTGGACACCCGCCACTCCCTCGGGGAGGAAGTACCTTTCTCCCCCGCCCAGGATCACCTCGGCCCCGGATTCCAGGAACTGGCGGGCTATCTCTTCGTGCTGGGTGCGCTGCGGAACGCTGGCCCCGAACGCGCCGGACCCGGGCTCCGTGATCGTGCCGCTGTTCACCATCCCCACCGCGAGGCCGGCCGCCTGCGCTTCCTGCAGGATGCTCCCGTGGAACCCGGACGCCGCGGTCAGCGGCTCGGTGCCGTCCATGCCATAGCTGTCGGCGAGCACCTTCACTCCGTACGCGTGAGTCGTGGCTCCACCGTGCGACGTGGACGTCAGCCTGTCCTTCATGTGACCCGTGTACACGGCCATGTAGGGCAGCTGGTCCCAGTTGAGGCGGCCGTCCGGCCCGACGGTCATCATGCGCACCGCACCCCAGGTGTTCACCCCCATTCCGTCGGGGTGGAAGAAGACGACGCTTCCGAGCTCCCGGGCGCGTGCTGAGCCGCGAGAACCGGAAAGCGCAGTTGCCAGCGCGGCGCCCGCCCCGAGGACCAGGACGAGTGCGATCAGACGGATGGGGCTGGACATTCAAGCACTCCGATGGTCGAGCGAGGTCACGGTTCAAGCGGTGCCGGCGGCCAGCGAACATCCACCCAGATGAGGCGGTGATCGGACGCGGTTTCCGCTGCCCGAGCGAGGGTTGAATCGGCCGACAGGGGTGGATCGACGACGCCCATGCCAATCACACGCAGATCCGAGCTCGGCAGCACGTAGTCGACGCGCACACCGCCGAGCCAGTGGGCCGTGATCCGGTTCGCGGAATCCGGATCCTGGATCCGGGGATTCTGGAGAAGCTGGTCGATCGCCGACACTCCTTCGTACACGACGTCCTCATCTCCCGGGCGGGCGTTCAAATCGCCGGCGATCACGAACGGGGACGTGGATCTGTAACCTCCTGCCATCCCCCGGTCGTCGACCAACCGATCATTCCCGTCGAGGTACAGGACCCAGAACATGATCTCGTCGAAGTTGCGGCGTCCGTTCCGGTCCTCGGGCCCGTCGAAGGCGGGCGGAGTCGGGTGGCTCACCCAGAGGTGAAGGGTATCCGGGCCGATGATGACCGGCAGGTCCCAGTGCGACTTGCTCGAGAGCCGGAAGATCGCCTCTGCCTCGGGAGTCAGGTATCCGGGCGGCATGTGTTGCCCGGGAAGATCCGCCCAGCGGAATCGCTGGAACGTCCTCGCGCCTTCCGCGTCGATCGGAAAGCGTGACAGCACGGCCATTCCGTACTGCCCCGGGTACGTTCCGAAGCCGAACGAGTCGTCGCCGTATTCCCGGGTGCCTCGATCCGAATCAGAGGCGATGATCCCGTCTCCGTTCAGGTCCAGGCCGGACAGGACTCCCGTGTTGCTCGGTGCGGAGTAGGCATACGGGTACACGATCGAGTCCGGACCCACGGACAGGTAGTGATTCGCGAACCGACGGGCGTTGATGGTCGGATCGTCAGGACGCCGCCAGTCGAAATCGATTTCGTTCAGGACGAGCAAGTCCGGCTTTGCCTCGCATACGACTACTGCTGCTGCGACGGCCCCCGGATCGAGTCCGGTCCCCATCCCATCCACGTCGGTCAGACGGTCCGTGCTCAATTCCCGGATGTTGAACGTGGCGATTCGGAGTGCGGCCGGGACGTCAGCGTTCCCGGTCGCGGCACCGTCACAGGCGCCCGCGACCGGCGCGGCGAGGAATCCGATCGCGAGCGTGAATAGCCGGGAAGTCTTACGCACGAGCGGTGGTCTTCTTACCGCCATATGTCCCGAAGACGATGTCCCACAGCGGTGAACTCACCCCGTAGTTCTCGTCCGGATCCAGGAAATGGTGCCGCATGTGAGTCCTCTTCAGCAGTTTGCCGAAGGGAGTGGGAACGGACCGATGGTGCACCACGAAATGGGTGCTGTCGTAGATCAGGTAGCCGGTGAGCAGCCCCGCGAAGGTCGGAATCGCCGACTCTGCCAGGATCGTGGAAATAATGAGCCAGGCGACGAGGCCCATTGGGATGCTGGCGACCGGAGGCATGACGAGCCGGCGCGAATCGCTCGGATACTCGTGA
>Ga0210060_1000606_pt1 | contig 10398 bp, 9 predicted proteins | sample Joice_CattailNLB_FD_184871 | JGI IMG/M metagenome (GOLD analysis project Ga0210060, IMG submission 184871) | Wetland microbial communities from San Francisco Bay, California, USA, that impact long-term carbon sequestration - Joice_CattailNLB_D2... | ecosystem: Environmental > Aquatic > Marine >...
GCGCGATCGACCTGATGCAACCCCTGCCGATGTACTACTTCGTGTTCGCGATCTTCCTGGCGGGGTTCTGGGTGGTCTATCGTACGATTCATTCCCCGTTCGGCCAGGTGCTCAAGGCGATCCGGGAGAACGAGCCGAGGGCGATCTCCCTCGGTTACGACGTGGAAAGGTATAAATTGACCGCTTTCGTGCTCTCGGCGGCCCTTTCGGGCCTGGCGGGTGCGACCAAGACCCTGGTGTTCCAGCTGGCGTCCCTCACCGATGTGCACTGGCATACGTCGGGGGAAGTGGTGCTGATGACCCTGCTGGGCGGGATGGGGACGGTATTCGGGCCCGTGGTCGGCGCGATTGTCGTGGTCGGCCTTCAGAACTACGGCGCGAATATCGGCGAATGGGTGATCGTGATCACCGGCACGATCTTCGTCGTCTGCGTGCTCGCGTTCCGCCGCGGCATCGTGGGCGAGATCGCGGCGCTGTTCAAGGAGGTCTCTCCCGCCGCCGCGGAAGGCGGAGGACCGGATCAGCCCGGGTCGCGGAAACCCGCGGCCCGGACCTCGGGCGTCACCTGATCGGCGTACTGGGCGAAGTTCTCCTGGAACATCCCTGCCAGCTTCCGTGCCATCCGGTCGTACGCCGCGCGATCCTTCCATGTCGATCTCGGGTCCAGGACCTCGGACGGCACGCCCGGGCAGCTCGCGGGCACGCGCAACCCGAAGATCGGATCGACCCGCATCTCGACGCCATCCAGCTTCCCGGAAAGCGCGGCCCGGAGCATCGCCTTGGTGTGGCCGATCTCCATCCGGTGCCCCGTGCCGTACGGACCGCCGGTCCATCCCGTGTTGACCAGCCAGACCTTGACATTGTGCACGGCGACCTTTTCCCCGAGGAGTTTCGCGTAGACGGAAGGGGCTAACGGCATGAACGGGCCGCCGAAACAGGTGCTGAACGTGGCCTGCGGCTCCGCGATCCCCTGTTCGGTCCCGGCCACCTTGGCCGTGTAGCCGGAGAGGAAGTGGTACATCGCCTGGTCTGTCGTCATCGAGGAGATCGGCGGAAGTACACCGAAGGCATCCGCCGTGAGCATCACGATGTGCTTCGGGTGGCCGACCGCGCCGCGTTGGGCGACCCGGGGGATGGAAGAGAGCGGGTAGGAGGCGCGGGTGTTTTCCGTGAGGGACGCGTCGTTCAGGTCGATCCGCCGCCCCTCGATGTCCAAACCCACATTCTCGAGGATCGTCCCGAACATCCCGGTCGTCCGGTGGATCTCCGGCTCCATGCCGGGGGATAGGTTGATCACCTTCGCGTAGCAGCCTCCCTCGAAGTTGAAGACGCCGCGGTCGCTCCAGCCGTGCTCGTCGTCGCCCACCAGCGTCCGCTCCGGGTCCGCGGAGAGGGTCGTCTTCCCCGTTCCCGAGAGACCGAAGAGGACCGCCACATCCTGGTCGTCCCGCCCGTAGCTGGCCGCGCAGTGCATCGGCAGGACCCCGGACGCGGGAAGCAGGTAGTTCATCACGGTGAAGATCGATTTCTTGGTTTCGCCCGCGTACAATGTGCCGCCGATCAGCACCTCTTTGCGCCCGAAGTGGATCAGGATGAAGACTTCGCTCCGCGTCCCGTCCATCTCGGGGCGGGAGTGGAAGCCGGGGGCGCTGATGACCGTGAACCCCGGGACGTGGCGCGGGAGCGCATCCTGGTCCGTCACCGGGAGGAACATGTTCCGTGCGAACAGGGCGTGCCACGCGATCTCGGTGATGACACGGATCGGCAGCCGGTGCCCCTCGTCCGCTCCCGCGTGGCAATCCTGAACGAAGAGCTCCCTCCCCTCGAGGTAGGCGAGCAGCCTCGCGCGGAGAGCCTCGTATTTGTCGGGGTCGAAGGGGCGGTTCGTCTTTCCCCAGTGGATCATCCCTTCGCTTCCTGGCTCCCGAACGAAAAAGCGGTCGTTGGGGGACCGGCCCGTGTATTCGCCGGTCCGAACGACGAGGGGCCCGGACACCGCCAGGTGTCCTTCGCGGCGCCGGAGCGACTGCTCGAGCAGCGCTGCCGCCGAGAGGTTCCACCAGACGGCCTCGGCTTTCCGGATTCCGTGGAAGGAGAGATCGTCGGCCCGGTTTCCGTTCAAATGTCCGCTCAAGGCGATCCTCCCTGTTGCCGTCGATCGATGCGGATCGAACCGTCCGATTTTACCACTCCAGGCGGCGGTGCTCCGCGTGGCGGGGGGACGGCTTGCTCGCTCCGAACCCCGGGGTCCACTTCGAATCGCGGCGCGAGCGGCCCGGTCGGCCGTCGGGACGCGTGCCGGAGGCGTCGTGCTTTCTCCGGGGGTTCGGCACGTTGTTGGGATGCGCCGCCACGCCGCTGGTCTGCCGCGGGTCGAGGTTCGTCGGTGTCCCGGCGCCGTACCCGGAGCGGTACGGATGGTCCTCCACCACCGGAAGGTGTTTGTGGATGAGCCGTTCGATATCGGCGAGGAAGGGGCGCTCGTCGACGGAGCAGAACGACAGCGCGATTCCGGAGGCGCCGGCCCGGCCCGTGCGGCCGATCCGGTGGACATAGCTTTCCGGCTCGTTCGGGAGGTCGAAGTTGACCACGTGCGACAGGTCGACGATGTCGAGGCCCCGGGCGGCGATGTCCGTCGCCACGAGGACTCTCGTCACGCCACGCTTGAAGCCTGCCAGCGCCTTCTCGCGGGCGTTCTGCGACTTGTTGCCGTGGATCGCCTCGGCCCGGACCGCGTACCGCTCGAGCTGCTTTGTGACCGCGTCGGCGCCGTGCTTGGTGCGCGTGAAGACCAGCGCGTTCTTGATGGAAGGGCCGTCCAGAAGGTGCTTGAGGAGCTTGATCTTTTCGGATTTCTCCACGAAGTGCACATGTTGCTCCACGGCCTCGGCGGGGGTCGCCACCGGGGATACGGCCACCCGGATCGGGTCGCGAAGGATGGTGTCCGCGAGCCCCTGGATCTCCCTCGGCATCGTCGCCGAGAAGAAGAGGGTCTGCCGCTTCGCGGGCAGCTGGTCGATCACCCGCCGGATGTCGTGGATGAAGCCCATGTCGAGCATCCGGTCGGCCTCGTCGAGGACGAACGTTTCGACGGTCCGCAGCTGCACGAGCCCCTGCGACATCAGGTCGAGCAGCCGTCCGGGCGTGGCGACGAGGATGTCGATCCCGCGCCGGAGCGCCTGCGTCTGCGGGCCCTGGTTGACGCCGCCGAAGACGATGGCGTGCTTGAGGGCCGTGTGCCTGCCGTACGCGCCGAAGCTCTCCGCGATCTGGGAGGCCAGTTCCCGCGTCGGCGTCAGGACGAGGACGCGGATGGGGCGCCGCCCGGTTCCTCTCCAGGGAGTTCCCTGGAGGCGGTGGAGGATCGGTAGCGCGAAGGCGGCCGTCTTCCCGGTTCCGGTCTGGGCGCAGCCGATCAGGTCCTTCCCCTCGAGCACGATGGGGATCGCCTTCTCCTGGATGGGGGTCGGGACGGTGTAGTTCTTCTCCGCGACGGCGCGGAGGATCTCGGGGCGGAGCCCGAACTCTTCAAACGTGTTCTTCTTTTCCAACAGCGGTTCTGTCTGCATCTTCTCTCTTCTCCTGACGTTTATTCACCAAGCACAACCGGTGGGCGGGACAGTGTGCCCGTCCGATCTTCCGCACGGTGAAATCTCGGGAGAAGCTGGATGGCCCGGCCGGGGTGCCGGGCTGCTCCTTCGAAAGGACCCTTGGGGGAGAGGATTGCGTCTGGGATATTTGAACTGACGACACCATAGCACCTTGGCGCCGGATCGGCAAGCGATCACTTTACAACGACGATAAGGTTATAATTCCTTGGTGAACGGTTTCACCCATCGGGACATGCCGCGTATCGGCCGGCGGCTCTTCCGCCTCGGCTTTTCCGGCTCCTTCGACCTCGACGAGACAGGGTGCCGCGAAGCGCTCGAGCGCGTGCAATACGTCTTCTGGTCCCCCCGGATGAAAACGCTGACTCCCGCGCTCCGGGACGCCCTCGCGCGGGACCGCGACCGGTACGTCGTCTCCGCCGGCCCCCTCCTCGGGTATTTCCCCGGAGCGGTCCGCCGCGCGGCCGAGGCGGCGCTGCGGACGCTTCGCGTCGATTCCCTGGACGTCTTCCAGCTCTACTGGCTCGGGAAGATGTCCGCGTTCACCGTCGCGGTCCGGGAAGAGATGTCCCGGCTCCGGGAAGAGGGGAAGGTCCGCGCGCTGGGGGTCTCGATCCACGATCGGCCCCGGGCGGGGAAACTGGCGGAGGAATCGATCCTCGACCTCCTGATGATCCGTTACAACGCCGCGCACACCGGCGCCGAAGAGGAGATCTTCCCGCGTCTGGCCCGCCGCCGTCCCGCCGTGGTCGCCTACACCGCGACGTCGTGGCGGAAGCTGCTCCGCGCTCCCGGCGGATGGAAAGGAAAGGTCCCGACGGCGGGCGACTGCTACCGGTTCTGCCTCGCGAGCCCGCACGTGGACGTTGTGCTCACCGGCCCCCGGAGCGTGGCCGAGCTTCGGGAGAATCTGGCGGCCGTCGACCGGGGGCCGCTTTCCCCCGCGGAGATGGAGGAGATGCGCGCGTTCGGGCGCGCGGTCCACCATAAACGCGGGAGGTTGCACCAGTGACCGCGGCGGCGCCGATGCGCTCGCGCCGGTGACGGAAGGAGGGACGCACGATGCGATCCGGGACGACACGCAGGGATTTCCTTCGGATCATGGGCGCGGGGGCCGGCGTCGCAGTGGGCGCGACGCTGCCCGGGATCCCGCCGAACGCGTCGGGGGAGACGAGCCCGACCCCCCCCCCACCCGAAAAGCGCCCATTGGGGAAGACCGCGTTCCAGGTCGGGTCCGTGGGGTTCGGCGCGATGACCACCCGCGATCCGGAAGTGATCCGGTTCGCCGTCGACCGGGGGATCGACTACGTCGACACGGCGGCCCGCTACATGGGGGGCGAGAACGAGCGGATCGTCGGGAGGGCGCTGGCCGGCATCCGGGACAAGGTGGTCCTGGCGACCAAGGTGAAGCTCGGCGAAGTGGACCAGATGCTCCAGACCGCCGAGAACAGCCTGCGCTCCTTGAAGGTCGACGTCATCGACCTTCTCCAGCTCCACAACGTCAGTACCGAAGACGAGGTGACCGACGAGCGGGCCCGGGAGGTCTTTCGGAAGCTGCTCGACCAGGGGAAGGTCCGCGCTGTGGGGGTCACGACCCACAAAGGGCAGGATACCGTCCTGCGCGCCGTTGCGAAGCACGGGTTCTACAAGACGGTCCTCGTGGCGTACAACTTCCGCTCCGACACGGGCGTCGCGGCGACGGTAAAGGAGGCCCTCGGGATGCGCCAGGGACTCTCGGACACGATCCGGGAGGTCGCAGGATCAGGGGTCGGCGTCATCGCGATGAAAACCCAGGCGGGAGGATACGCGTCGCCCCCGGGGGGATTGAGCCCCCACCAGGCGGCGCTCGCCTGGGTCCTCGCCAATCCCGGCGTGACCCTGGCGATCCCGGGGATGACGAGCTACGCCCAGGTCGAGGAGAACCTCGGCGCGCGCGGCAGGCGGTTCGCGCTCGCCGACCGGATCGCCCTCGGCCGGTACGCGCTTGAGATCGGGGATCGCCATTGCGGCCTGTGCGGCGCGTGCGGCGGCGTCTGCCCCCGCGGCGTGGAGGTCCCGAACGTGCTGCGTGCGCTGACGTACCTCGAGGGGTACCGGGAGGAGGATCTTGCGCGCTCCGCCTACGGTTCCCTCCCCCCGGGCCGCAACGCCGCGGCCTGCGGGGATTGCGAGGCGTGCCTCGTCGCGTGCCGGTTGCGGCTGCCGGTTGGGCGGCTCGCGCGAAGGGCCCACGCGCGGCTCGCCGGATGAAAACAGTCCTCCTCTCGACGCTGCTCCTCCTCGCGGTCGCCGTCCCCGGTGCCCGGGCGGCGGATTCCGGGGATCCCGTCCTCGGAGCACTCGCGGCGAAGGGGGGATGGAAACTCCTCGAGCCCGTGAGGTCTTTCGGGCCCGACACCCTCTACGAGGAGATCGACGGCGAGGCCGAGCTGGTTCTCCCGTACGGGATGGTACGAATGACGGTCGCCGTTCTCGGCAGGACCGCGAGAGCCGGTTCCGAGGTGCGGCTGGAGATTTATCGGATGGCCTCTCACCGGGACGCCTACGGGATCTGGTCCCAATACCGGTATCCGGACCAGGAGGTTCTCCCGATTCCCCCCTCGGAGGCGATCGTCTCCGACACGTCCGCGGACTTCTTCCGGGGCGAGACGTTCGTACGCGTCCGTTCGAAGCCCGGGGACGGATCCCGAAGCGACGGGATCGGCATCTCTTCGGAGATCGTCGCGCTTCTTTCCGGGAGCGGCTCTCCGCCGGAGGAGGCGAAGGCGCTGGACGGCCTGCCGGGGAGGGTCTCCGGATCGACCCTCTACCAGAAGCGGGCGATGCTTGGCTACGAGTGCCTGGCCCCGGGCTTCGAGGCGAAGTTCTCCACCGCGACCCTTTCCGGCCACTATCTGCTCCTGCCGCCTTCGGCGGACGGCGGCAAGGCGCGAAATGCGCGCCTCGCGCGGGAGCTTCCGGGGTATCGGGAGGTGACTCCGGCCTTGCGCAACGCGAAGACCCCCTCGGGGAACCTGTGGATGATATCGGAAGGCGGATGCGTCGTCGCCGTGGCGGGGAAGATCTCCCGGGATCAGGCCGGGCCGCTCCTTTCGTCCTTCGCGCAACGGGTGCGGGGGACCTGCCGCCCCGCCCCATGAGTGCGCGCGGATCGGGATCGGGGAGGCGGGGGATGACGCCGTCCGTTTTGCGGGAAGTGCAGCGCCTCCCGATCTCCCTGTCGGAGGCATGGGGATTCTTCTCGGACCCCCGGAACCTTCCACGGATCACCCCCCCATCGCTCGGGCTCGAGGTGACGTCGAACCTCCCCTGGAAGATGTACCCCGGCATGATCATCACGTACAACGTCCACCCGATTCGGTGGGTCCGTGTGGAGTGGGTCACGGAGATCACCCACGTGCGGGAGCCGTCGCTGTTCGTCGACGAGCAGCGGTTCGGACCGTACCGGTTCTGGCACCACGAGCACCACTTTCGCGAGGTCGACGGGGGCGTGGAGATGGAGGACCTGGTCCACTACGCCCTCCCGTTCGGCACGGTCGGGAGGGTGTTCGGCGGTCCCCTGGTGCGGCGCCGGCTCGCGGAAATCTTCGCCTTCCGGCGCCGGTTTCTTGAACGGGAATTCGTCCACGAGGAGGGTAAGAAAAATTAAGGCGAAGCCGGACGGAAAACGCCCTCCCGGCGCCCGGCGTTCTGCGCCGCGCGGGGCGAAGGGAGCCGTGTCGATCGAGGCGACCCTCTCCATGCGACGGGCGGACCGGACGTTCGTCGGGGGGGACCGGATCGGGCTGCTGGAGGCGATCGACCGCTGCGGGTCGATCAGCGGTGCGGCCCGGGCGGTCGGGATCAGTTACAAGACCGCCTGGGACGCGGTCGACGCGATGAACAACGCCGCGGAAAAACCGCTCGTCCTCCGGGCGGTGGGTGGCGTGGGCGGCGGTGGTACAATTCTCACGGAAGAGGGGAAGGAAACGGTCCACCTGTACCGCGTCTTGCAGGGGGAGCACCAAAAGTTCCTCGGGCGCCTCGAGGGACGTCTCGGGGACGTGGGGCGCCTCTACTCCCTGCTTCGGAGGGTAACCATGCGCGTCAGCGCGAGGAACGTCTTTCTGGGAAAGGTGAAGGAGGTCCGGAAGGGGGCCGTCAGCACGGAGGTCACCCTCGGGCTTCCGGGGGGGGAGACCCTCTGCTCGGTCATCACGAACGAGAGCGTCGTGGTTCTGGGGCTAAGGCCCGGGTTGGAGGCGTACGCCTTCTTCAAGGCGAGCGCCGTGATCCTCGGGAAGGATCTCCACAACGCGAAGGTCAGCGCGCGGAACCTGTTGTGCGGGACGGTGAGCCGGGTCGTGCACGGGCCGGTGAACGCCGAGGTATCGGTGTCCCTGGAAGGCGGTACCGTGCTCACTGCGATCGTGACCGAGGAGAGCGCGAAATCCCTGAAGCTTGCGCCCGGCGCACACGTTTGCGCGCTGGTCAAGGCTTCCAACGTGATCCTGGGCCTCGACGCATGACCGTATCCGTGAACGAAACGCAGCTCCAGGCGCATCGGGGCCGCAGGGGGAGGACGGGCATGCCGACCTACGAGGAGGCCAGGGACATCGTGCTGCGGAGCGTCGCGCCGGTGGGCGTCGAGAGGGTGGAGACCGGCCGCGCGCTGGGCAGGGTCCTCGCGGAGGACGTCGCGGCGCCGTGGCCCCTCCCGTTCTGCGACAACTCCGCGATGGACGGCTACGCCGTCCGGGCGGACGATTGCCGCGGGCCGGTGCGCCTGAAGATCACCGGGTACATCCCTGCCGGGGGAACCGCGTCGGTCCGCGTGGAGCCCGGATGCGCCGTCAAGATCATGACCGGCGCGCCGATCCCCGACGGCTGCGACGCGGTGATCCCGTTCGAGGTGACGGAAGAGGCGGGCGGCGAACTCGTCGTGAAAGAGCGGGTTACGGTACGTCAGCATATCCGGTTCCGCGGGGAAGACGTACGGGAGGGAGACCTTGTCCTTCCGGAAGGGACGCCCCTCCGCCCGCCGGAGATCAGCATGCTCGCCTCCCTCGGGAAGGCGTTCGTCCCGGTCTACCGGAAGGTCCGGGTGGGGGTGCTCTCCACCGGCGACGAGCTGATCGAGCTGGGGGAGCCGCCGTCGCCCGGCAGGATCATCAACAGCAACAGCGTGGCGATCGCCGCCGCCGTCCGGGAGGCGGGCGCGGAGCCGGTGCTCCTCGGCATCGCGCGGGACGACCTGTCGAGCCACGCGGAAAAGATCACGGAAGGGTTGAAGGCGGACGCCCTGATCACCACCGCGGGGGTGTCCGCCGGCGACCGGGACCTGGTGCGGGAGGCGCTGGCGGATACGGGCGTCGCGTCACGCTTCTGGAGGGTCGACATCAAACCGGGCGGCCCGACCGCTTTCGGGATGAAAGACGGGGTGCCGGTCTTCTCCCTCCCGGGGAACCCGGTGTCCGCGCTGGTCACGTTCGAGGCGTTTGTCCGCCCCGCGCTCCTCCGGATGATGGGGCGGAAGAAGGTGGTGCGTCCGCTGGTCAAGGCGACCCTCACCGGAGAGGTGCGGAAAAAAGCGGGGAAGGTGAACTTCCTCCGAGTCGGGATCGAGGTCCGGGATGGCGAATATTTCGCCTCTTCCGCCGGCGACCAGAACACCGGGATCCTCCGGACGATGGTTCTCGCCGACGCCCTTGCGGTTCTTCCGGCCGGCAAAACCTCCTTTGCCGCGGGAGAAACGGTGGAGGTCTTCCTGCTCGGGGAAACGTTCCGGTGATTTCCGGAATGTGCGAACCTCCCGATGTCCGGGAGGCAATCGTTTTGTCGAATGCAGCCGAAGTCATGAAACGCGGCACTTAGGGGGGGGCATGCCGTTCAATCATTTCGACGACGGCGGGCGGGCCGTGATGGTGGACGTGGGGGCGAAGGAGCCGACGCGTCGCACGGCGGTGGCGCGCGCCACGGTCCTCATGAAGAGGGAGACGGTCGCCGCGATCACGGCCGGCGGCATGAAGAAAGGGGACGTGCTCGGGATCGCCCGGATCGCGGGGATCGCCGCCGCGAAGAAGACGCCCGGCCTGATCCCGCTGGCGCACCCGGTAGCGCTCACCTCCGCTTCGGTCGATTTCGAGGTGGACGGGGAGCGTGGGGCGATCGTCGTCACGGGTACCGTGAAGGCGTTCGACCGGACCGGCGTCGAGATGGAGGCGATGGTGGCGGCTTCGGTCGCCGCGCTCACGATCTACGACATGTGCAAGGGGGCGGACCGGGGGATCTCGATCGGGGACGTCTTCCTGGTCTCGAAGGACGGCGGCAGGAGCGGCGTATACCGGAGGGGGGAGCCCCGGCCCTGAAGGGGGTTCGCACGAGTACGCCCGCAGAGGACCGGCATCGCCGTCACTCCGGTTGCTGCACGGCTCCCGTGTAGAACGGCTTGCACGACGAGATCCCGAGAAGTTGCACCCCCCGCTCGAAAGCCCCGAGGATCGGCTCGGCGAACGACTGCAGCACGCTGACCTTGTCCATCCGCGGCTTGCTGAAAGGACCCGTGATTTTCTGGCGGATCTTCTCGCACCCCTTCCCGTCGAGTGCCGCGACGGTGACGTCCACGAACCGCCCGTTCACGAGGTCGAGTTTCCCCTTCAGCGCGATCCGGTTCTTCTCCGTGGAGAAGGCGACGTCCCTGGCATCGGCCACGCCGTCGCGCACCGTCCAGTCGGATACGAGCCGGTGGATCCGGGTTTCCCCCTCCCGGGTGGCGGACCGATAGAGATCCCCGTAGCGGTACCCCTTCAAC
>Ga0210060_1000607_pt1 | contig 10364 bp, 6 predicted proteins | sample Joice_CattailNLB_FD_184871 | JGI IMG/M metagenome (GOLD analysis project Ga0210060, IMG submission 184871) | Wetland microbial communities from San Francisco Bay, California, USA, that impact long-term carbon sequestration - Joice_CattailNLB_D2... | ecosystem: Environmental > Aquatic > Marine >...
ACCTGCACCGGGTCCGTGCGGGCGGCCCGCACCGCCGGTCCCCAGCAGGCGGCGGCGGCGACGGCCAGCAGCAGGAGGGCCGTGAGCGCGTACGTGACCGGGTCGGTGGTCGAGATCCCGAACAGCAGACTGCGCAGGAGCCTCGAAAGAGCCAGCGCCACGAGCAGGCCGACGCCGATGCCGAGTCCGGCGAGCCTCAGCCCGCGACCGAGGACCGCGCGGGCCACGGGGGCGACCCGCGCCCCGAGCGCCATCCGAATGCCGATCTCGCGCCGGCGGGCCCTCACGTCGTAGAGCAGGGAGCCGTAGATCCCGGCGGCGGCGAGGAGGAAAGCGGCCACGGCGAAGGTGGAGAGCAGCACGAAGTTGAACCGCTCGTTCGCCGCCGAGGCCGATATGCGGTTCTGCATGGAGGTGATCCGGCCGACCGGCAGGTCGGGCTCGAGCTCCAGGAGGATCGATCGCGCGGCCGCGGCGACCGCGGCCCGCGGCGCCGTGTGCCGGATCGCTATGTCGAGCTGGCTGATCCACGTCCCGTACGTCTCGAAGGGCAGGTACAGGTTGAGCCCGTAGTCCCTGTCGAGCGACCAGTGACGGATGTCCTCGACCACGCCGACTACCCGGTAGTCGGTGTGGACCTTCGCCTCCTGCGAGTCGGAGCCCGGGCTTCTGAAGGTCCGATCCAGCACCTCCGCGTAGTGCCCGTTCCGGGCCTCGGGCCAGGCGAGCTCGGCCAGTGATCGCCCGATGACCACGGGCACGTCGAAGCGCGGCAGGTCGGCGACCGTTTCGTCGCCCGTACCCTCCATGGCGGCCTCGACGCGCGCGATCCGGTCCCTCTCCGCTCCCTCATCCGCGTTGCTCAGGGTACGGCCTGCCAGCACGGTCACTCCGAGGGCCCTGAAGTAGTCCGGCGTGGCGGGGTGGAAGTAGGCCACGACAGTCGTGTCCGAGCCACCCGGGATCAGTCCTCCGGACACGCAGCAGCGGCCGCGGTCGAAGGGCAGCACCCAGGAGGCTCCCACCGCCGTGACGCCCGGCACCGCCTGCAGTCGGCCGGTGAGATCGTTCAGGAAGGCCGTGTATTCACTGGACTCCCTCACCGAACGGATGTCGACCTGCAGGGTCGTCAGCTGTTCGGGCTCGAAGCCCAGGTCTACCGATCGGAGCTTCAGAAAGCTGTGAAACAGGAGCCCCGCTCCGATGAGCAGCATCACGGCCAGCGCGGTCTCGGAGGCGACGAGCAGTCCTCGGGCTCGCTGCCCCTCGGGTCCCGCGGTCACCGAATAGCCGCCTGATCGAAGCGCGATCTGCGGTGGCTTCGCTGCGAGCAGAAGGGCCGGCGCGAGACCGAACACGAGGCCCGTCAGCACGGCGAGGGCGATCGCGAATCCAAGGACGCGTCCGTCCACCGCCACCTCCGCGAGGCGGGGAATGCCGCCCGGATCGAAGAACCGGAAGGCGGACACGCCCAAGACCGCCAGGGCGATGCCGGCCAAACCTCCGAGAACCGCGAGCAGCAGGCTCTCGGTCAGCATCTGGCTCACCAGCCTCGCGCGTCCGGCTCCCAGCGCTCCGCGCACCGCGATCTCACGTGTCCGTTCGACGGTGCGGGCCAGCGTGAGGTTGGCCACGTTGGCGCAGGCGATCAGGAGCAGCAGGAAGACGGCGCCGAGGAAGGCCCGGAGCGTGGTTCCGATGCCGCCCAGAGTCGCTTCCATGAAGGGCTCGGTCCGGATCGGAATCGGGCCCACGTTGTCCCGGTGCCACGCGTCGGCGAATTCCGTCTGCAGCGCCGACTGCAGCACATCCAGCTCGGCCCGGGCCTGTTCGTAACTGACCGTCGGCTTACGCCTGGCCACCGTGCTGAGAACGAACATGCGCCGGTTCTGGACGTCGGGATCCGTGACGTCCAGCGGCGTGTAAGCGTCGGTCGCGTCCAGGTCCAGGCCCTCGGGAGCGACGAAGTCCGGAGCGAGGACCCCGACGATGGTGAACGGCTCCCCGTCCAGCCGGATCGTCCTGCCCAGCACGCCGGGATCGCTGCCCCAGCGCCGCACCCAGAGCTCGTTCGAGATCACCGCGACGGCTTCGGTGCCGCCGGTGAAGTCATCCGGGGTCAGAAGGCGACCGAGGCCCGGCCGCGCCCCGAAGATCTCGAACACGCGAGGCGTCACGCGCGCCGCTTTGACGCGGAGCGGCGTACCATCTCCGGACAGGTCCATGCTCAAGTCCCAGGACGCGCCCCACGCATCGAACGACTCCGTACGCCGCTCGAAGTCCAGGAAGTCGGGCACGGGCACGGCCGACTGGCCCTTCCAGACCGTCACGAGGCGCTCCGCGCCCGGATACGGCAGGGGACGGAGCAGGATGCCGTCCACGACGCCGAAGATGGTCGTCACGGCGCCGATCCCCAGGGCGAGGATGGCGACGACGAGCACCGAATACGCGGGTCGACGGGCGAGCGAGCGAATCGCGAAGCGGACGTCCTGAGCCAGTGCGCTGAAGCCGGAGTTCATGGCAGTCTCCCGAGCCGCGGATGTGAATCGACGCCGATCACTGGCCGACGTGACATCCCTGCGACACGACTCGGGCGCTGAGCGTTGCATTTGCGGAGCCGCCTTCCTCCGGCCGTGCCACAAGGGCTATAGTAACAGAACACGGGTCGTGTCGGAGACGCTAGCGGGAGGCGAAGATGGCCGCGTACTTCATTCTGACGCAGACGGTCACTGATCAGGAGAAGTACCGGGAGGAATATGTCCCTCGCGTCCTGCCCTTCCTGGAGAAGTACGGTGCGGAGGTCATCGCGTTTTCCTTCGAGACGGAGCGGCTCGAGGGGAATCCCGCAGGCGGCGCCGTGGTGCTCCGATTCCCGTCCGCGCAGGCCGTTCGTGACTTCCTGGGCGATCCGGACTACCTGCCTCTGAAGGAGCTCCGGTTCAGCATCACCACCAATGCCAGCGCCATGATCGTGCCGGAGTTCGCGGGACTCTGAGGTCCTTCCTTCAGCTTGCCAGGCACGTCCGTCAGGAGTGACGCGAAGCGCATGCCCGAGAGCGCCACGCTCGTCCATGTCACCGGAACGTCTCCCGATCTCTCGATTTCGTCGGGCCTTCCTCCGGACCTGCTGGAGCAGGTTCGCAAGCGGGTTCGCGTCCTCGCCCTGCTACTCCTCGCCGCCTTCGGCTCGGACCTCGTCATCGCGCTCGGGATCGCTCTCTCATCGCTCTTCCGCGCAGGGTCCTTGCCCCCCGTGGCGGCCGGTGAGGGCAGCCTTCTGTTTGCCAACGTACTGGCAGTAGCCGCGTCTCTGACGCTGTGGTGGGCAGCGGGCAAGAGCCGCGTCTCGCCGTCCCGCCTGCTGACGCTGGGCCTTGGCTACGAGGTCCTGATCTGTTTCGTCATCGCGGTCGCGTTCCAATGGGGGCACTATCGCGAGTCCGGGGTCGTTCCGAGCCTGACCTGGGTCCCCGTCGTGGTGATTCTCTTTCCGACGCTGCTCCCGGGGCCTCCCCGCAAGATGCTGGCGGGCTCGATCGCGGCCGCGGCCACCGTGCCCCTTTCGCTGGCCTTTCTCGACGCGACGGGGAGGGTCGTCGCGGATGGAGATGCCTACTCGAGCGCCGTGATGGCCTCCGCGTTCGCCGTCCTGTTCGCTTACGTAAGCGCCCGGGTGGTCTACGGTCTGGGCCGCGAGGTCGTGGCCGCGCGAAGGGCAGGCGGCTATCAGCTCGAAGAGCTGGTCGGGAAGGGTGGGATGGGCGAAGTGTGGCGCGCCACGCATCGAATGCTGGCCCGTCCCGCAGCCATAAAGCTCATCCGACACGATATGACAGCAGGCGAGGACCGGCGAATCGCGACGGACGCCGTTCAACGGTTCGAACGTGAGGCCCGCACGATCGCCGGTCTCCGATCGCCCCACACCGTCGAGTTGTTCGATTTCGGCCGGGCGGATAACGGAGCGTTCTACTTCGCCATGGAGTTGCTCGACGGACTCGACGCCGACACTCTGGTGCGGCAGTTCGGTCCGGTTCCGGCAGAGCGGGCCGTTCACCTGCTGAGCCAGGTGTGTCACTCGCTGTCCGAGGCTCACTCGCGCGGACTTGTTCACCGGGACATCAAGCCCGCCAACGTGTTCGTCTGCCGGTACGGTGAAGAGGTGGACTTCGTGAAGGTCCTCGACTTCGGAATCGTCAAGGAACTGCAGGGAGAACCGGGTGAACCGGGTCTCACGAACATCGACGCGATTCAGGGCACGCCGGCCTTCCTGGCCCCGGAGCAGGCGCTGGGGACGGAGGGCCTCGACGGGCGATGCGACATCTACGCCACGGGCTGCCTGGCGTACTGGCTGTTGACCGGGGAGCACGTGTTCACCGCGGACACGCCCGTCAAGCTCCTCCTGCAGCACGTCCAGAGCGCTCCGGTCGCGCCCTCGTCCCGAACCGAGCTGACCGTTCCGGCGGCCCTGGACGAGATCGTCCTCGCCTGCCTCGCGAAAGACCCGGCTGATCGTCCGCAGACGGCCCGCGAGCTGGCGCGGCGCCTGGACGCGGTCGGACTGGAGGCGGAGTGGACCGAGGAACGGGCGCGCCAGTGGTGGGATCTGCACCAGGCGGTGCCTGAAGCCTGATGCCGCAGCGACCGCTGGTCGGCCCTTCCCACACTGCCTCTCATCCGCGATCTTGCCCCACATGCAACAGACCCCGGGCTATCAGCGGTTCTTCGCGGAGCTGAAGCGCCGCCACGTGTTCCGCGTGATGGCCGTGTACGGCATCGTCGGCTTCGTTCTCATTCAGCTCGTGGACCTCGCCGTACCCGCCTTTCTTCTCCCCGACTGGACGTACCGCCTCGTGGCGCTGTTCCTGCTGCTCGGCTTCCCGGTCGCGATCGTGCTCGCCTGGGCGCTCGAGATGACGCCGGAAGGCGTGCGCCGGACGACCGCCGCCTCGCCTGGCGAGCTGACGGAGATCATCTCGGCGCCCGCCTCGAAGCGTTGGCCCGCCGGAGTGCTGGCGCTGCTCGGCATGACGGCGCTGCTCGCAGGCGCGTGGTACGTGGGGAGACGGTCGGCTCCGGCGGCGACGGACAGGCAGGCGACGGGCAGCCAGGTGGCAGAGGCCCCGGGTGCGGCCTCCGTGGCCGTGCTTCCGTTCGAGATACGAGCGAAAGAGGGCGACGAAGACGCGGTCATCTTCTCCGAAGGCATGCACGACGACGTGCTGACGCAGCTCTCGAAGATCGAATCGCTCAAGGTGATCTCGAGAACCACCATGGCGCGCTACGCGCACACCGACCTGTCCATTCCCCAGATCGCGAGCCAGCTGGGCGTGGCCACGGTCCTCGAGGGAGGGATACAGCGTTCGGGAGCGCGGGTGCGTGTGAACGTGCAGCTCATCAAGGCGGCGACGGACGAGCACCTGTGGGCGGAGACCTACGACGAGGAGCTGTCCGCGGCGAACATCTTCGCCATCCAGAGCGACCTGGCCCGGAAGATCGCCGGGGCCCTTCAGGCGGCCCTGACGCCCGAGACGGAGGCGCGACTCGAGGTGCGCCCCACGGAGAGCCTGGCGGCCTTCGACCTCTACGCGCGCGCCCGGCACATCCTCGGGGGGGCACGCGGTAACGCCCGGGAAGGACTCCTGGAGGCGCAGGGACTGCTGGAGCAGGCGATCGAGGCCGATTCGACGTACGCGCAGGCGTGGTACCTTCTGGCAACCGCACATTTCGAACTGTGGTACCGGGCGCACGCGCCGGCCGAGGAGGCCCTGCCAGAGGCGTGGGAAGCCGTCGACCGTGCGCTGGCGCTCGACCCCGATCTGGCGGAAGCGCACGCACGCCGCGGACGATTGCTCATGGTCGACCTCCGGTACGAAGAGGCCGAGGCCGAGTACGTGCGCGCGCTCGAGTTGAACCCCAGCTCGGCCGAGGCGCTCGGAGGCTACAGCAACCTGCTGGCTGATCTGTCGCGTTACGACGAGGCCGTGGCCGCGGCGCGACGAGCGGTGGAGCTCGACCCGCTGTCGCCTGGTCGGAGGGTGGGTCTCGCGAACCGGCTGGCGTGGGCGCGGCAATGGCCCGAAGTGGTCGCGGAGTCCCGGAAGATGATCGAGATGGAGCCGGAGAACACGATGGGCTACTACCATCTCGGTCTGGGCCAGGCGATGCTGGGACAGCAAACCGAGGCGATCGCCGCGTACCGCGAAGCGTGCGCCCTGGATCCATCGGACGCCTACCTCCCGGCGGCCCTGGCGTGGGCTTACGCGCACGCGGGGATGGCCGATTCCGCGCTCGCGGTGCTCGAGGCCGTGCCCGCCCAGGGACCGATGCTCAAGGAAATCGCCATCGTGTACGGCGAGCTCGGGGACCTGGACACGGCTTACGAATACCTGGATCGCGTCGCCGCCGAGGATCCGGGAATCCTGGGAGAGCTCCGGAGCGACCCGACGGCGGACTCGTTGAGGGCCGACCCCCGCTGGAAGCCGCTGCTCGGCAAGGTGGGGCTGGAGTAGCCTCCCCCAACCTCGGCCGGGCGGATCACCAGGCGATCGCCAGGATCACCCACCTTCCGACGTCCTTTATCAGCAGAAGGTGGTTGACGCCCTCCTTGATGATGGGCTCGCCGCCCGGCGTTTCGGCCGCCTGGTAGCGGCTGCGGACGGACGCCACCTCACCCGTGATCTCGAGGTCGTGCTCGACTTCCCACTCGAAGAAGGCCGTCCCGGCGATGCGCGGCCTCGCATCGGCCTGGAACTCCTCCTCGGTCATCACGCCGCGCACCCGGTCCTGGAACGCGTTCGGAGAGACCCGGGCTTCCGGGTGAAACAGCGACAGGCAGAGGTCCCAGTCACGCTCGCTGTCGTCTCTGCCCGAGATGGACTCGTACAGGTGCCGCATCAGGGCGGCGATCGCCTCTTGGTCGGCCGGAGTCGTATGGCTCATGAGATGAATGCTCGCGGGCAAGAGTTCACTTTCGAAGCCTGAATCTCGCGCGCCCTGTCCCCGCGGAGCAACCAGCCTGGCGAACGTGTGCTCATTCGGGCGGCTGCTACTATCTTGATTCGACCTGCGACTTCCAGGTGGGGCCGGCCAACCGGTTCGTCCACGGAAGCGCCCGACCAGAGGAGGACTCATGTCTCTTGGCCGTCGCGCGGTCGCCGAGCTTCTCGGCACGTTCTGGCTCGTCTTCTTCGGCTGTGGAAGCGCGGTGCTCGCCGCCGGGGTGCCTGGAGTGGGCATCGGCTGGGTCGGCGTGGCGTTCGCCTTCGGGCTGAGCCTCATGGCCATGGGGTTCGCCATCGGGCACATCTCGGGGTGTCACGTGAATCCGGCGGTGAGCGTCGGGCTGTGGGCGGGAGGCCGGTTTCCCGGCAAGGAAATCCCGCACTACGTGGTGGCACAGGTCGTCGGCGCCGCCCTGGCGTCCGCCGTTCTCTATTTCATCGCCAGTGGAGCAGCCGGTTTCGACCTGTCCGCCGGCTTCGCCGCGAACGGCTACGCGGAGCACTCGCCGGGCGGGTATTCCATGGCGGCGGGGCTGGTGGCGGAGATCGTGCTCACCTTCACGTTCCTGATGATCATCCTGGGGGCCACCGACGTGCGGGCCCCGGCGGGTTTCGCGCCGATCGCGATCGGCCTCAGCCTGACCGCGATCCACCTCGTGGGGATCCCGGTCACCAACCTGTCCGTGAACCCGGCCCGGAGCACGGGCCCCGCCCTGTTCGTGGGTGGGTGGGCGGTCTCGCAGCTGTGGTTGTTCTGGGTCGCGCCGATCGTCGGCGGCATCCTCGCGGGGACCGTGTACCGGTGGCTCGGTCGGGAGGCGGCCGCCTCGTGATCAAGAAGCTGCTGCAGCGCCGCGTTCCGCAGATCGTGGGGGGGTATTTCGCCGGCAGCTGGGTGTTCCTCGAGTTCGTGGACTGGACGGTAAACCACTACTCCCTTTCGCCGGCCCTCACGAACTTCGTGGTCACCACGCTCCTGCTGCTCCTGCCGGCGGTCTTCGTGCTCGCCTGGAGACACGGCAAGCCGGGAGCGGACGTATGGACGAAGGTGGACGCGGCGGCCATCGGACTCAACCTGGTCGTCGCGGGCGGGATTCTGACGGTCGCGTTCAGCGGCCAGGAGCTCGGGGCGGCCACCACGGTGCGTCTCCTCGAGGACGACGACGGAAACACGGTGGAGCGGGTGATTCCGAAGGCCGCTTTCCGGCGCGACGTGATGGTGTGGGACTTCGAGAACGAGTCTGGCGACCCCGGGCTCGACTGGCTGCGCAGCGGCCTGCTGATCGGTCTCGTCCAGGACCTGTACCAGGACCTGTTCGTGATTCCGTCCGACATTCAGGACGAGCGCGTGCGCGAGCCGCTCCGGGAGGCAGGGTTCGAGCTTCCGTACGGCGTTCCGCTGGCCCTCAAGCGCCAGCTCACCGAAACCCAGGGCGTGGGGTACTTCCTGACAGGTCAGATCCGGGAGCGGGACGGGGACACGCTCGTCGTGCAGACGCACCTCTACGAGACGCGGAACGCCCGACAGGTGGCGACCCGCACCTATCGCGGCAGCGACCCTCTCGAGATGGCGGACAGAATGTCGGTCGATGTGCGACGCGATCTCGGAATCCCCGACTGGCAGATCGAGGAAAGCGTCGACCTCCCCGTCAGCGAGATCTTCACCGGCTCGCCGGAGGCCTTTCGCCTGTTCAGCGGGACGCGGATCGCGATGCTGGAAAACCGGCTGACCGACGCCCGTGCGGCGGCCGATTCGGCGTTGTTGATCGATCCGACGTTCGCTTTCGCCTACGGCGCGTCGGCGTCGGCGGCGCTGCTGCTGGGGGACCAGGCAGCCGCCCGGGACGGGATCGCCGAGGCCCTGCGTTATTCCTACCGGCTGCCCGAGCGCTCCAAGCTCCTTCTGCAGATGCTCGACCGGCTGCTCTTTCGAACGGATCCGGCCGGGGCGATCCAGACCGGCAACTACTGGACCGAGCTCTATCCCCAGGACCGGATGGCCCGGCAGCTGCTGGGCCAGGCGCACGCGATGCAGGGGGATCTGGACGGGATGATCGCGCAGTACCGCGTGCTGCTCTCCATGGACTCCACGGACGTCCAGTCCCTGCAGGCGATCGCCTCGGGCTTTCGCGGGAAGGAGGAATACGACAGCGCGCTCGTCTATTACGCCCGTCTCGCCGACCTCCAGCCGACCGACGTCCAGACGCAGCTCGATGTCGCCGCGACCCAGAGCAGTCTCCTGAGGTTCGATGAGGCTCGCGCGGAGCTGGAGAGGGCGAGGGTCACCGCCCCCGATGACCCGGACGTCCTGGGCCGGCTCGCCAGGCTCGACATGCAGCAGGGACGCTACGAGGATGCGGCCGCTCACCTGGAGGAGATGGAGAGGCTCCCGCGCACGCCGCAGGAGCGGGACCTCGTCGCGGGCGTAGAAGAGACCTACTACTACAGCCTGGGGCAGTACGCCGGCCTTCGGGCCGCGTTCGCGCGGCGACTCGCCGCGGTCAGGGAATACGCGCCCCCCATCCAGGCGGTGCAGACCGTCCTGGGCTCGGAAGCGCTGGTCTACGCGGCCGACTGGGGCCAGACGGCGTTCGCTCTGCGGCAGATCGACAGTCTGCGCGCCACCGTCGAGCCGCCCTGGAGCTTCACGCTGGCCGTGCCGGCCGTACAGATCCAACTCGATCGTGGCGATGTCGAGTCCGCCCGGGAGTCCCTGGCGGACCTGCGCGCCCTGGACGCGGCATTCGGCGATGCTCCAGGGCGGCAAGCACGCATCGTCTGGGTCGAGGGCAGGATCGCCGACCTGGAGGACGGAAACTGTCGGCGCGCCGTGGACAGTTATCAGGCGGCGCGGGACCTCGCTCCGCGCTCGGCTCTGTATCGCGGTTGGCTGGGCGTCTGCCTGACGTCCCTGGAGCGCTGGGAAGATGCCGAGGCCGAGGTGGCGTGGCTCCTCGAGCACGTCCCCGGGAGCGCCGAGATCAGGCAGCTCGCGGGGTGGCATTACGCGCAGCGTGGCCGGACGTCCGATGCGATCGCCCAGCTCGAGATCGCTCTCGGGTACTGGTCCACGGCGGACCCGGATTACCGTCCGGCCCGGGAGGCGCGCGCCCTGCTCGAAGAGCTCGAGCAGGGTGGATGAACGGGACCCCCCGGGAGACATCCGAGGCGGGAGCGGCAGGCGAGAAACAAACCGGAGGAAAGCATGCTGAGACGGGTATCGGGTGTGGTGGTGGCGGTTGCAGGAGTTGCGGCGACCCTTGGGGCGGGACCGGTACCGAGGGAGGCAGACGGACTGGCGCCGGTTCAGGCGCCGGTGAGCCCCGCGGCCGACGAGGCCCGCTGGCTCCGATACCCGGCGAT
>Ga0210060_1000608_pt1 | contig 10341 bp, 10 predicted proteins | sample Joice_CattailNLB_FD_184871 | JGI IMG/M metagenome (GOLD analysis project Ga0210060, IMG submission 184871) | Wetland microbial communities from San Francisco Bay, California, USA, that impact long-term carbon sequestration - Joice_CattailNLB_D2... | ecosystem: Environmental > Aquatic > Marine >...
GGAGCTGACAGCCCCGCCATGGCGACCTGGTAGAGCAGGGGCTGAAACAGATGGTGGTTCTGCCGGTCGATCAGGATGACGTGCCCGTCGCCCCGGAACCGCTTGCAGAGCTCGAGTCCCGCGAAGCCTGCGCCCACGACCACCAGGACCGGTCGTCCGTCGGACGGACGCGGAAGACGGCTCATGGCTTCCCGCCCTACACCGTTTCCAGCTCGCGTGCCATCGCTTCGATCGTGATCAGCGGGCACACGTGCCGATGCAGGTAGTCGAGGAGGCTCGTGGCCAGGCCCCGCACGCTCTTCTCGACGGCCGGATCGACCACGCGGCCTTCTTCGTCGAAGGCCTTCCGCACGTTCGCCACCGATATGGTCGCGGGCATGACATGGCACCCCACGTGCGAACAGATCGAGCGCAGCATCTCGAGTGACTTGATGGCCCCGATGCGTCCCTGCGCGACACCGAGGAGAGCGGCCGGCTTGCCGCTCATGGCCGACGGGAACCCCATGTTCTCGATCATCAGCTTGATGACGCTGGACAGCCCGCCATGATACTCGGGGGTGCAGAGAACGAGGGCCGAAGCGTCCCGCACGATTTCCTGCATCCGCTCGGCGTCGGGCGTGGTTCCCCTTCCCGGCAGGTTGAGCTCCATCTCCGCCGGGTCGATCACGTCTACGTGGACGCCTTTGCCTCGCAACTCGTCCACCACCAGGGCGGCGGCCGCTCGGGTGTAGTTGCCGGGCCGGACCGACCCGAGCAGGACCGCGACGCGAATTCCGTCTTCGATCATCGGAAGTTCCTCGTGAGAGTTCATCAGGGGCTTCGACGCGCCGTGCCGCATCGCATCCAGGGCCGCGGCTCGCCCGTGTTCGGATCGATGGGCAGGATGGCCCGGTCGCGCGGAACACGCTCGGGGTCCTCCGACGCCGCATAGGCCAGCATGGCTGCGAGAGTCGCGTTCTCCTTCAAGTCGTCGAACACGATCTTGTCGTACGTGTCGCGGTTGGTATGCCATGTATACTGCCGGTACTCGTCGTAGCTGGATTGCAGGCGGAACGCCGGAGCACCCGCGCACACGAAAGAGCTATGGTCGCTTCCCCCGTTGTTCTGAGCCCCGGGGAACTCGAGTGTCACGTGGCCGCTGATCTCGGACGGGACGAGAGCCATCCAGCGGGCAATGTGAGCGCCGGCGCCGAGAAAGCCCTGGCCTTCGATCCTCTCGATCCTCCACGTGCCGTTGTCCTGGTTGAACGCGACCTGCAGCCCCTCCAGCACCTCCGGGTGGTCCTCGACGAACGCACGCGACCCGATCAGGCCCATCTCCTCGGCCCCCCAGTGCCCCGCGATGATCGTTCTGCGGGGATTCGGATACGCTTCCTTGAGCAGCCGCATCGCCTCCAGCATCGTGATGGTGCCCGTGCCGTTGTCGGTGGCGCCCGTCGCCGCGTGCCACGAATCGAGGTGGGCTCCGAGGACGACGTACTCTTCGGGCAGTTCCGTGCCGCGCAGCTCTGCGATCACGTTGAACTGGGGCACCTCTCCGAGATCTTCGGATTCCGCCTCGACCCGGATGCGGGGCGATTGGCCGGCTTCCGTCATGCGGAACAGCATGCCGTAGTCCTCGCAGGACAGGTCGAGCGCCGGTATCCCTCGCGTGGGGGCGTTGAAGATCTTGTTCACGCCCCAGCCGCCGGACCAGTAGGACATGACGATCCCCGCGGCGCCGGCGTCCTCCAGGGCCTGACCCGCGCGGCGCCAGCCTCCGAGCTCGCGCAGGCGGGCCGCATAATCCCGCTGGAGGACCAGGCGGACCGAGTCCAGGGCCTCGACAGTGCTCTTTCGGGCGTTCGCCTCCAGTTCCTGGCGGGCCCGGCACATCGGCTCGGGCGGCGAGGCCAGCACGAATTTCCCTGCGATCGTCGCAAGCCAGGCCGGCGCGTTGTCCTCGGTGAGATCTGCTGGCACGGTGACCACCGGTCCCTCAGTCGGACCTTCCGTTCCGACGCTGAACGCCAGCAGCTCCGCCTCGAGCGTCTGCACTCGCGGGGACACGAGATCCACGTGCAGGACCCCCTGTCTCCAGCCGGTCCACGTGCCGTACTCTTCCTTGCGGGCCGGCACGCCCCAGCCCGCATACGTGGCCAGAAGCCAGTCGACCGCGGCATCGAATCCGGGTGAGCCGGCCAGGCGCGGCCCGATCGAATCCATCAGCACCTGCGCCAGCTCACGTGTGCGGGAATTCTCCATTCCCTCGGCCCAGATCCGCTCGACAACGGCGTCATCCGTGGGCAGAGACTGTGCGGCACTGGTCGCTGGGCCCGCCAGAAGGCAGATTGCGAACACGCTGCAAGCCTTACGTACAGGCATGAATCACGGCTCCTTTCTCGAAGTGTTCCTACCCGCGAATGTCGCCCGAGCGCGAATCGCTGGAAAGGCGGGCCATCGATCGGGGGTCGATGCACCGGACCCGGAGCGATAGACTGACGAGATGGCAGCAGCCCCGTATCGCACGAGCTGGATCTTCACGGTCCGACCCACACGCGGCTGGAGACAGGCCGCTGCCTGTCTGCTTCTCAGCGTCCTGCTCGGCGCAATCGGATCGGCGCGCGCTCAGGAGCCCGCGGCCCAGGATGCCGAGGGGCAGCCTCCCGCTGCGTCGGCGGCGGACGACGGGGGTTCCCTCGTCCCCCTTCCGGTCGTGTTCTACCAGCCGGAGACCGGCCTCGGGTTCGGCGTAACCGCGATCAACTACTATCGAATGACTCCCGGGGATACGATCAGTCCGCCTTCCTCCCTGTCGCTGGTCGGAGTCTACACGACGAAGAACCAGCTGATCCTCGCGTTGTGGAGCGACATGTTCCTGGACGAGGACCGGTGGCGCATCTCGTCGAAGGTCAGCTACGTGAAGTTCCCCACCAAGTACTGGGGGATCGGCAATGACACGCCGGATTCGGCTGAAGAGGATTACACGCCCAAGGCGCTCGAGCTGAAACTGTGGCCGCAGAAGGAGATCGGACCCGGCTGGTACGCGGGCGCCTCGGCCAACGTGATCGATCGGAAGGTCGCTGAGGCGTCCGATGGCGGCCTGATCGACACGGGACAGGCGCCGGGAGTCGATGACGATCAATCGCTCGGCTTCGGCGCCAGCCTGATTCGGGACAGCCGGGACAACCGCGTATTCCCGCGACGCGGGTCGTATCACAAGCTGCTCGTCGACCTGTACGCGAAGGTGTGGTTCGGCGACAACGGGTTCGGCGTGTACACGCTCGACTTGCGCCGCTACTTCCCGGTCGGCGGCACTCACGTACTCGCGTTCCAGGTACTCGGGATCGCGACGAGCGGGGAGCCGCCGTTCGATCTGTATCCGCAGCTCGGCGGAGACTCGCTGCTGCGCGGCTACTACCAGGGACGATACAGGGACCGCGATCTGATAGCCCTGCAGGGAGAATACCGATTGCCGCTGTTCTGGAGAATCGGAGCCGCCGGCTTCGCCAGCGCCGGTCAGGTCGCGCCCGATATCGGCAGCTTCGGTCTCGATCGCTTCTGGTTGGCGGGTGGGGCAGGGTTGAGGTTCCTGCTCGCGGAGCGGGAGGGCCTGAACGTCCGGGCGGACTTCGCGTTGGGAGAGAACTCCAACGGTTTCTACCTGAGCATCGGGGAGACCTTCTGATGCGTCGTCGGTGCCGGGAACCCGCGCTGCTGGGAATGATGGCAGCTGTCCTGACCTCCGCCACCTGCGCGGACAACCGCACCCCGCGGCCCGACGTTCGTGTCGAGGGGGCCTGGGCCCGGGCCGTGGCCGATTCCGATGGAACCACGGCGGCCTACATGCTCCTTCGCAACGTCGGTGATGCGCCGGGACGGCTGGTCGGTCTGCGAAGCGAGGCCGCGCGTGAAGTACAACTGCACCGCACGACGATCGATGAGTCGGGGCTCGCGCGGATGGCTGAGATCGATGCGCTCGACATTCCGGCAGGCGGTTCAGTCGAGCTCGCGCCGGGAGGATATCACCTGATGTTGCTCGGCGCGGGTCCCCTGGCGGACGGTGATACGGTACGGATCACGCTCGACCTGGAGGGATCAGCTCCCGTGGAGGTCGCGGCCGAGGTGCGGGCTTTCTGATCGCGCCGTCCTCTCGGGCGCGTCGCAGCCAGGAAGTGCAAGCGGCTGCGGATCGCCGAAAGCGTAAGTGCCGGGTTATATTGAACTCACGGGCGCGGGGACGGGTGGGGTGGCACTCCTCGAAACGTCTGGAAGGAGAGGCTCATGCTCAGAGCACTGGCGGACCGGTGGTGGACCTTCGCCTTGCGCGGCGCGCTCGCGCTCCTGTTTGGTCTCGGATTGCTGGCCTACCCCGTACTCACTCTGTGGGCGCTGATCGTCATGTTCGGCGTGTACGCGCTGGTCGACGGCGTCGGCGCGATCATCCTGGGCATCGGTGCGGAGAAGTGGTTCCTGTACCTCCTGCTCGGCGTGATCAGCATACTCGCCGGCATCGTGGCGATTGCACGTCCGGGCGCCACGGCCCTGGCGATCCTCTGGGTGATCGGACTCTGGGCGTTCGTGAAGGGAGTCGCGGAGATCATGGCCGCGATCCGGATCCGCAAGGAAGTGCAGGGGGAGTGGGCTCTCGCGCTGAGCGGAGTGATCTCGGCACTGTTCGGCGTGTTCGTTCTCGCCCGGCCGGGCGGCGGGGCCCTCGCCCTCTACTGGCTGATCGCGATCTACGCCTTCGCCTTCGGCATCCTCCACCTGATGGTGGGGTTCAAGCTGCGCCGCCTGAAGAAGGGCATGGAAAGCGGCTCGCAGGCCGCCTGACCACCATCTGACATATCGGCCGGGCGCTCGAGACGAGTCGGGCGTCCGGCGGCTTCAAGCCCCCGCGCGTCCTGCGCGGTGGTTGTCGATCCGGTCCCCTGTGCCTCCGAAGATCAGGTCGCGAATCGGATCGGACGCGAGGAAATCGTGCGGGAACCCGGACTCGATCCGGCTTGCCTCGTCGAGACGGGCGAGGTGTCCGTTATCCAGCGTCACGTCCAGCGCGCCGAGGTTGTCCTCGAGCTGCTCGCGGTTGCGGGCGCCGATGAGCGGCACGATGACGCCTTGCTGCTGGCGCACCCAGCTCACGGCCACCTGCGACGGGGTGCACCCGATCTCCTCCGCGATGTCGACGACGACCTCCGCGATACCGAGGTTCCGCTCTTCAGTGGCGGCTCCGTCCTTCGCGCGCCCTTCCTCCGGACTCGAGCCGCGGCTGTACTTCCCCGTCAGAGTCCCGGCCCCGAGGATGCTCCATGGCGTGACCGCCAGGTCCAGGGCGCGCGCCATGGGCAGGAGATCCCGCTCGGCGGTCCGATCGATCAGGCTGTATCTGAGCTGGAGGGCGACGAACGGGCTCCAGCCGCGCAGCTCCGCGATCGTGTTGGCGCGCGAGACGATCCACGCCGGTGTGTCGGAGACCCCCACGTGGAGCACCTTCCCCGCACGGACCATGTCATCCAGGGCACGCATGACCTCAGCCACCGGGGTCGTGAAATCCCACATGTGGACCCAGTAGAGATCGACGTAGTCCGTACCGAGCCGCTTCAGGCTGGCGTCGAGCGCCTGCGCCATGTTCTTGCGGTGATTGCCGCTGAAGTTGGGGTCGTCGCGTCGGGTCCACAGCGTGTACTTCGTCGCCACGACCCAGTGATCGCGGTCCGCGGAGATGAACTCACCCACGTACTTCTCGCTCGTGCCTTCCGTGTACCGGTTGGCCGTGTCGATGAAGTTGCCTCCCGCCTTGGCGAACGCGTCGAACATCCTCCGGCTCTCTTCCCTGGAAGCACCCCACCCCCACTCGCTTCCGAAGGTCATGGTCCCGAGCGCGAGCTCCGAGACTCGGAGGCCGCTTCTTCCCAGCAGCTTATACCTCATTCGTCTTCGACTCCGTGTGATGCGAACCGCCGGGCAGGCTCATCCCGACGCCGGCCACCAGCGTCACGATCGCCACCATCTGAACCAGGTGGAAGACGCCGTTGTGGTCGAAGGGGATTCCGAGATTCAGTCGAACCTCGCCCGATGCCTGGATCCCGGCGGCCAGGATGTTCAGGGCGATTCCCAGCACCATGAACCAGGTCCACCTCTCCCCCGACCGCGCGGCGAGCCGGCCGTAGAGGACCAGCGCTGCCAGCATGGCCGACGCCTCGTAAAGGACGAACACGAGGAACGTCCCCGGAAACAGCAGTGTCACGAGATAGAAGCCCGCCCCGACGACAAGGCCGGGGATCAGGAGCCGTCGTGCGGCGTCCGGTCCGACACCGTCGTAGACCGCCGCGATCACGAACAGGGCCACCACCAGGCCGAGAGACAGAAACAGCGGCTGCCAGAGCAGGTAGATGGCATCTCCCGACAGGGCGAATCCGTGCGCGACCGCGCCCAGGATCGAAGCCACGGCCAGGAGGGCCAGGACCAGTATCCACAACCTGGTCTTCACCGGTTCTTCCGACATCCGGATTGCCAACCAGCGGATGCACGCGAGGGCCAGGACGGCGAGGACAGCGTCGGTCGCGGCGGTGGAGAGCTCGGTGGCTACCGGGTTGAGACCCATGTCGTTCCTCGGCGGCTGCGGCTGGGAGCACGCGGTTGGTCCTGTCCGTGGCCAACGTATGTTCGACATCCCCGGCAGACCAGCAGTGACTCCCGATACGGGCAAGAAGCGCCCTTCCGCCCCTGCCCGATAGACGTACCCCCACCCTCCGCCTAGCTTACGCAGAGCCCACGAACGGGGACTGCATGCTCGCATACATCGTCAGACGTCTGCTTCTGTCCGTGCCCCTGATCCTCGGGATCGTCACGGCGACGTTCTTCATCGCGCATCTGGCGCCGGGCGACCCGGTGGACCTGTATCTTCAGCCTCACCGCCAGGTGGATCCCGAAGTGATCGAGCGGGTGCGGCACGATCGCGGGCTCGACCGGCCTCTGCCCGTCCAGTACGCGAACTGGCTCACGAGCTCGGCCAGGGGAGACTTCGGCGAGTCCTTCCTGCTTCACCGGCCGGTCAGGGAGGTCCTCGCGGAGACGGTGCCCTACACCCTGCTCCTCATCCTCGCAGCCCTCCTGGTGGACGCGCTCCTCGGTATCTCGCTCGGAGTGGTATCGGCCGTGAAGCGGGGCACGCGGCTGGACCGGACCGTCACACTCGGATCTCTCGTCCTGTACGCCATGCCGGGGTTCTGGCTCGCGCTCATGCTCGTCCTCGTGTTCTCCGTGCGCCTGGGCTGGTTCCCGACCTCCCAGGCCACGTCGCTCGACTACGCCTCTCTCAGTGGCCCCGGGAAGCTGCTCGACCGGCTGTGGCACATGGTACTGCCCGTGACCGTCCTCGGGGTGGCCGGCGCGGCGGCCACCGCGCGCTACATGCGTGGCAGGCTGCTGGACGTGCTTGGCGAGGAGTACATCACGGCTGCCCGGGCCAGGGGCTTCCGGGGCTGGACAATCGTGCGCCGTCACGCCATGAAGAACGCGATGATCCCGATCATCACGATCTACGGGATGAGCCTGCCGCTCATGCTCGGAGCGACCACGATCGTCGAGACGATCTTCGCGTGGCCCGGGATGGGACGCCTGACCGTGGATGCCGTGCTCGGACGCGATTACCCTGTGATCCTGGCCACCACGACCGTCGCTGCGGTGCTCACGGTTCTCGGGAGCCTGCTCGCGGACCTCGGCTACGCCGCCGTCGATCCGAGGGTGTCATACGATGGACCCGGGAACTGAGGCCGCGGGGGGCAGGGCCCCTCGCGCGGACGCGGTGAAGAAAACGCGCGGCGGCCCGTGGGCCACGTCGCTGCGGCGCTTCCGGGCGAATCGGCTGGCCCTGTGGTCTCTGTACGTCATCGCGATCCTGGTACTTGTCGCGCTCTTCGCCCCGCTCCTCGCACCTCACGACCCGATAGCGATCGGCGATGTGATGGGCACCCGGTTCCAGCCGCCCTCGTGGACTCATCTCTTCGGGACGGACGAGTTCGGCCGGGATCTGTTCAGTCGTGCACTGTACGGGGCGCGCGTCTCCCTCTCCGTCGGAGTCCTGGCGATGCTGCTCTCCACCACGATAGGCACTCTGTACGGGTCCGTGTCGGGCTACTTCGGCGGTGTCGTGGACGGCGTGATGATGCGGGTCGTGGACGTCTGGATCGCGTTTCCGGCGTTCTATCTGATGCTGCTCCTGGTCGGCGTCTTCGAGGCCAGCGTGCCGGCGTTGATCCTGATCCTGGGGCTCACGGCGTGGCCCGCGACCGCGCGGTTCATGCGCGGAGAAATCCTCTCTCTCCGCAAGCGTGAATATGTGGAGGCGGCGCGGGCCATGGGGCTTCCGTCGTACCGGATCATCCTCAGACACCTGATCCCCGGGGCCCTGTCGCCCGTGCTGGTGACGGGCGCCCTGGCGGTCGCGGGGATGATCGGAGCCGAGGCGGGCCTTTCGTTCCTCGGCCTGGGGATCAGCCCGCCGACTCCCTCGTGGGGCAACATGGTGGCGGCCGGCAAGGACACGCTGGCCTCCGCGTGGTGGGTCTCGTTCTTCCCCGGCGCCCTGCTCACGATCACCCTGATCGCCTTTGCGCTGGTCGCCGACGGGCTGCGGGACGCGCTGGACCCGAAGGCCCTGGACCAGAAGTTCGTGTGATGCTGCTCTCCGTCCGCGACCTGCGCACCCGATTCGAGCTGGACGAAGGCGAGCTCTGGCCCGTCAACGGCGTGTCCTTCTCCGTCGGAACGGGCGAGACGCTCGGACTGGTGGGGGAATCGGGGAGTGGGAAGAGCATGGTGGCGCTGTCCATCCTGGACCTCGTCCCCGCTCCCGGGCGGATCGTCTCGGGCGAGGTGGATCTCGGGGGCGAGGACCTGCTCTCCATGAGCGGAGCCGCGAAGCGACGCGTCCGGGGGGGTGAAATCGGGATCGTCTTCCAGGATCCGTCCGCGAGCCTGAATCCGGTCTACCGGATCGGGGACCAGATCGCGGACGTCGCCCGCCTGCATCGTGGCCTCGGCAGGGTGGAAGCGCGGCGGGAAGCCGTGCACCTGCTCGGCGACCTGGGGATTCAGCAGCCGGAGAAGCGGGCGCGCGCGTATCCGTTCGAGCTGTCGGGAGGGATGCGGCAGCGGGCTCAGATCGCGATCGCAATAGCCGGCAGGCCGCGGCTCCTGATCGCGGATGAGCCCACCACGGCTCTCGACGCGACGGTTCAGGCCGAGATCTGCGACCTGCTGAAGCACGTCCAGGGCGAGTTCGGGATGTCGATCCTCCTGATCTCGCACGACCTTGCCCTCGTGGCGGACGTCGCCGACAGGATCATGGTCATGTATGCCGGTCGGATCGTCGAGGTGGGGCACTGGACGGCCATCACGCAGGAGCCCCGTCATCCGTACACGAAGGGGCTGATCGGGGCGATTCCACATCTCGGCGCGGGTTCGGGCTCGCCGCTCGAGGCGATCGCGGGCACGGTGCCCGACCTGACCGATCTTCCCGACGGCTGTCCGTTTCATCCGCGGTGTCCGGAGGCGGGTGAGGATTGCCGGAGCGCGGTCCCGCGGCTGCAGGACGTGGGAGACCGGCTGTGCGCGTGCTACCGGGTGAAGCACACGGAGGCCGTGACGTGAGCGACCTGCCAGTCCTCTCCGCGCGCGGACTGCGAAAGTCCTTTGCGGACGGCAGGGGGTGGACCGGCCGGAGCGGCGAGCTGGAGGCCGTGGCGGGAGTCGACCTCGATCTCAGGCGGGGCGAGGTGCTCGGCCTCGTCGGGGAGTCGGGCAGCGGGAAGACGACGCTGGCTCGCTGCCTCCTGAGACTGGTCAGTCCCTCGAGCGGGGAGGTCATGCTGGACGGCAGCGACTTCCTGGCCCTTCGCGGACGGCGACTGCGGCATCGCCGGCAGCGCATCGGGGTCGTGTTCCAGGACCCCTATTCCTCACTGAATCCCCGCATGCAGATCGGCAGCATCGTGTCCGAACCGCTTCAGGTCACCGGGCGAGTGCGACGGAGCGAGTTGGATCGCATCGTGATCGATCTGCTGGAGCGGGTCGGAATCGAACCCCGCTTCATCAACAGGTACCCCCACGAGATGAGCGGTGGGCAGCGGCAGCGGGTGGCGATCGCGCGCGCCCTCGCCACGGCCCCGGACGTTCTGGTGGCCGACGAGCCGGTGTCGGCGCTCGACGTGTCCGTGCAGGCACAGATCCTCAACCTGCTGCTGGATCTGAAGCAGACAGGTCGGCTCGCGATCCTGTTCATCTCGCACGACCTGGCGGTGGTGGAGCGGATCTCGGATCGGATCGCGGTCATGTACGCGGGCAGGATCGTCGAAT
>Ga0210060_1000609_pt1 | contig 10336 bp, 10 predicted proteins | sample Joice_CattailNLB_FD_184871 | JGI IMG/M metagenome (GOLD analysis project Ga0210060, IMG submission 184871) | Wetland microbial communities from San Francisco Bay, California, USA, that impact long-term carbon sequestration - Joice_CattailNLB_D2... | ecosystem: Environmental > Aquatic > Marine >...
CTTGCCTATCATAACGAGCGCCGGCAACAGCGCCAGGCAGAGCGCGAGCTGGAGGCCGAAACCCAGGGCAAGGTAGAAATGGCGGCCGAGGACATAGAAGAGGCACTCAAGCAGGAGCTCAACACCTCGGAGACGGGGTAACGGTTGACACTTTCGTCCTCCTTCCCTATACTTCCGCGTCTTAGCTGAGCCGGCGTTTCGCCGGCTCGCTTTGTTTCCCGACCGGGCGTGTCGAGGCCCGGCACCTCTAAGGCGATAGGCGGAAAAGACTACACCGGACTGCGCGCGAAGCTCGTTCGTATTCGAGGTATGCCGGCAGGCGCATCGCTGGCTATGCAACGCGGAAGACGGACGAGTAGACGAGCGAACGGCTACGTTCTTTGAAGAAGTCGCCCAAGGTCAATTGCGAGAGGCCTGATCCCGTCGCCGTCGAGCCAGCTCGTTGGCGAACTGGCGCTCGCCTCTCGATCTTTTCTGTGGAATGGCGTCCTGGCGCCGGTGGAGATGGTTACGAATGGCGACAATCAACCAGTTGGTGCGTAAGCCGAGAAAGCGCAAGGTTGCCAAGAGCAATGTGCCCGCGTTGGAGGCTTGCCCCCAAAAGCGAGGCGTTTGCACGCGCGTTTACACTACGACGCCGAAAAAGCCCAATTCCGCCCTGCGCAAAGTGGCCCGCGTACGCTTGACCAATGGTTACGAGGTAACCTCCTACATCGGTGGCGAGGGGCACAATTTACAGGAGCATTCGGTGGTCCTCATTCGCGGTGGTCGTGTCAAGGACCTGCCCGGTGTGCGTTACCACACGGTTCGCGGAACCTTGGATACCTCGGGGGTGGAAAGCCGTCGCCAGGGCCGATCCAAGTACGGTGCCAAGCGTCCGAAGAGCTAAAGCGTTGTAAGTCAAATACCTAGGGTCGGAGCCTTCAGTCATGCCGAGAAGACGCATCGTCGCCCGCCGTCAGGTGTTGCCGGATCCCAAGTTCGGGAGCCACCTGCTTGCCAAGTTCATCAATATGCTCATGGAAGACGGCAAGAAATCGGTTGCCGAGCGCATCATTTACGGTGCCCTCGATCAGGTTGCCGCGAAAAAGGGCGCAGAGCCTCTCGAATTACTGGGTCAGGCGATGGAGAATGTGCGACCGATCGTGGAGGTCAAGTCCCGCCGCGTCGGTGGTGCCACGTATCAGGTGCCCATTGAGGTACGACCGGCGCGCCGCAACTCGCTGGCCATGCGCTGGCTCATCGACGCGGCGCGCAAGCGTTCCGAGAAGTCCATGGCCCTGCGTTTGGCCGGTGAGCTGATGGATGCGTCAGATTCCCGAGGCACCGCGGTCAAGAAGAAGGAAGATACCCATCGCATGGCGGAGGCCAACAAGGCCTTTTCCCACTATCGCTGGTGATCTTGCGAACAGATATTGGGTTAATTTTGAGCGGATAGACTCGTGCCACGCAGTACACCAATCGATCGGTATCGCAATCTCGGCATCATGGCGCACATCGATGCCGGAAAGACGACGACCACCGAGCGCATCCTGTTCTACACGGGCATCTCCCACAAGCTCGGCGAGGTGCACGACGGCGCCGCCACCATGGATTGGATGGAGCAGGAGCAGGAGCGTGGCATTACCATCACCTCGGCTGCCACTACCTGTTTCTGGAAAGGCATGGACATGCAGCATCCCGAGCACCGGATCAATATCATCGACACGCCGGGGCACGTGGATTTTACCATCGAGGTGGAGCGTTCCCTGCGCGTCCTCGACGGCGCCTGTGCCGTCTTCTGTGCCGTTGGCGGTGTCGAGCCCCAATCGGAGACCGTCTGGCGCCAAGCAGACAAGTACGGTGTGCCCCGCTTGGCATTCGTGAACAAGATGGATCGGATGGGTGCCGACTTCCTGCGCGTGGTCGAGCAAGTCAAGAAGCGCCTGGGTGGCAACGCCGTGCCTATACAGCTTCCGATTGGTGCCGAGGAAAGCTTCAAGGGCGTTGTCGACCTCGTGGCGATGAAAGCCATCGTCTGGGACGAGGAGTCCCGTGGGATGAAGCACGAGCTGCGGGACATTCCCGAAGACATGCGGCACCTGTGTGACGAGTGGCGCGAGCTCATGGTCGAGGCCGCCGCCGACGCGTCCGAAGAGCTCACGGAGAAGTACCTCGAGGGCGAGGAGCTCTCGAAGGCCGAGATAAAGGCCGGGCTGCGCGCGCGTACGCTAAGAAGCGAGATCGTACCGATCCTGTGCGGCTCGGCGTTCAAGAACAAGGGCGTGCAGGCAATGTTGGACGCTGTCATCGACTATATGCCTTCGCCCGTCGACGTGCCCGCGATCAAGGGTATCGTCCCCAATGCCGCCGAGACCGAGGAGGATCGCCCTCCGAGCGACGATGCCCCCTTCGCGGCCCTGGCGTTCAAGATCGCGACGGATCCGTATGTGGGTACCTTGACTTTCTTCCGGGTCTATTCCGGTGTGCTCAAGTCGGGCGACAGTGTCCTCAATCCAGGGAAGGGCAAGCGTGAGCGTATCGGCCGCATCCTGCAGATGCATGCCAATGATCGCGAGGAGATCAAGGAGGTTGCTGCCGGTGACATTGCCGCCGCTGTCGGATTGAAGGATGTCACCACCGGCGACACCCTTTGTTCTCAGCAGGCGGTCATCACCCTGGAGCGTATGGAGTTCCCGGAGCCGGTCATCTCGGTGGCGGTGGAGCCCAAGACCAAGGCCGACCAGGAAAAGATGGGCGTAGCCCTGTCCAAGCTGGCCCATGAAGACCCGTCCTTCCGCGTGCGCACGGACGAGGAATCTGGCCAGACCATAATCTCCGGTATGGGCGAGCTGCACTTGGAGATCATCGTCGACCGCATGAAACGCGAGTTCAATGTCGAGGCCAACGTGGGTGCGCCCCAGGTCAGCTACCGCGAGACCATCCGCACCAAGGTCGAGCAGGAAGGCAAGTTCGTTCGCCAGTCGGGCGGGCGAGGCCAGTATGGTCATGTCTATCTGCGTATCGAGCCCCAGGAGCCCGGGGCGGGTTTCGAGTTCGTCAACGAGATCGTCGGCGGCGCCGTGCCCAAGGACTACATCCCGGCGGTGGGCAAGGGCGTCGAGGAGGCTATGACCGGCGGTATCATGGCGGGCTTTCCGGTCGTGGACATAAAGGTTACCCTTTACGATGGCTCCTACCATGAGGTCGACTCGAGCGAGATGGCTTTCAAGATCGCGGGCTCCATCTGTTTCAAGGAAGGGGCCGCCAAGGCCAAGCCGGTCCTGCTGGAGCCCATCATGAAGGTGGAAGTCGTTACCCCAGAGCAGTACATGGGGGATGTCATGGGCGATTTGAATAGCCGACGCGGCATGGTGCAGGGTATGGAGGACGCGCCATCCGGCAAGATAATCCGCGCCGAGGTGCCGTTGGCGGAGATGTTCGGCTATGCGACGGATCTGCGCTCGGCTACCCAAGGGCGCGCTACCTACAGCATGGAGTTTGCCAAGTACAACGAAGTCCCGGCCAGCATTGCCGAGGCCATCTCGAAGAAACAGTAAACAGCGACAGGGGAAGAGCGGGATGTCCAAAGAGAAATTCCAGCGCAAGAAGCCGCACGTGAACGTCGGCACCATCGGGCACGTGGACCATGGCAAGACGACGCTGACGGCGGCCATCACCATGGTGATGGCCGAGAAGTACGGCGGCGAGGTCAAGGCGTTCGACCAGATCGACAACGCCCCGGAAGAGCGCGAGCGAGGGATCACCATTGCCACGGCGCACGTGGAGTACGAGAGCGACAAGCGCCACTACGCGCACGTGGACTGTCCGGGGCACGCCGACTACGTCAAGAACATGATCACCGGAGCGGCGCAGATGGACGGGGCGGTGCTCGTGGTTTCCGCCGCTGATGGTCCCATGCCGCAGACGCGCGAGCACATTTTGCTGGCGCGCCAGGTCGGAGTGCCCTACATCGTCGTCTACCTGAACAAGGCCGACATGGTTGATGACGAAGAGCTCCTGGAGCTGGTGGAGATGGAAGTGCGCGAGCTGCTGGACAGCTACGAGTTTCCCGGTGACGACACGCCGATCATCACCGGCTCGGCGCTCAAGGCGCTGGAAGGGGACAAGGGCGAGCTGGGTGCGCAGTCCATTTTCAAGCTGGTGGAGGCCATGGACAGTTATATCCCCGAGCCGGTGCGTGACGTGGATCATCCCTTCCTGATGCCCATTGAGGACGTATTTTCCATTTCCGGGCGCGGCACGGTGGTGACCGGGCGGGTGGAGCGCGGAGTGATCAAGGTCGGGGAAGAGGTCGAGATCGTCGGCATTCGTGCGACGGCCAAGACCACCTGCACCGGCGTTGAGATGTTCCGCAAGCTTCTGGACCAGGGGCAGGCGGGGGACAATGTGGGTGTACTGTTGCGCGGCACCAAGCGCGACGAGGTCGAGCGTGGTCAGGTGCTGGCCAAGCCCGGGACCATCACCCCGCACACGCACTTCGAGTGCGAGGTGTACGTGCTGAGCAAAGAGGAAGGCGGCCGGCACACGCCCTTCTTCAACGGGTACCGCCCGCAGTTCTACTTTCGCACGACGGACGTAACCGGGGCCTGCGAGCTGCCCGAAGGCACCGAGATGGTGATGCCCGGTGACAACGTGAAGATGACGGTCACGCTGATCGCCCCGATTGCCATGGAAGAAGGGCTGCGCTTTGCGGTGCGCGAGGGCGGGCGCACCGTCGGTGCCGGTGTGGTCGCCAAGGTCATCGAGTGATTTTTCTTTTTGCGGGTCGTGTCGGCAAGGGCGACTCGGGGCGTTCGCCGTTGGCCTTGGCTCCTCAGCCGTGGGCCCTGATTTCAGGCCAGTAGCTCAATTGGTAGAGCAGCGGTCTCCAAAACCGCAGGTTGGGGGTTCAAGTCCCTCCTGGCCTGCCATATTTTTGTCGCGCAAACAACGCTAGCGAAATGAATGCAAGAGCAGAGGCCGGCGCCACCGGTTTGGACACTGCCAAACTGGTGGCGGCGGCTGTTTTGTTGGTCGCGGGGATTTTTGGCTTCTACTACTTTGCCGCTTACTCGGCTCTGCTTCGGGTCGTTGGGCTGCTGGTGATCGGTGGTGTTGCGGCGGCAGTAGCGTTGCAAACGGCGCAAGGGCGCAGCTTGTGGCAGTTTGCGGGGGACGCCAGGACAGAGGTACGCAAGGTCGTGTGGCCGACGCGCCAGGAGACGATGCAGACCACACTCGTCGTCATCGTGATGGTGCTCGTATTGGGCATCGTTTTGTGGCTCTTCGACATGATACTCATGGGGATACTGCGGTTCCTGACCGGACAGGGAGGCTGAAGATGGCCCAAAGGTGGTACGTGATCCACGCCTACTCCGGGTTCGAGGGGCAGGTCAAGCGCTCCCTCGAAGAGCGTATCAAACGGTCCGGTTTGGATGACCTCTTCGGTCCCGTTCTCGTGCCGACCGAGGAAGTCGTGGAGATGCGCGGAGGGCAACAGCGCAAGAGCGAGCGCAAGTTTTTCCCCGGTTACGTGCTGATCAAGATGGACATGACAGACGATACCTGGCACTTGGTCAAGAGCGTCCCCAAGGTCATGGGCTTCATCGGCGGTACCGGCGATAAGCCTGCCCCGATTCCGGACAAGCAGGCCGAGGCAATCCTCCAGCGCGTCCAAGAGGGGGTGGAAAAGCCCCGTCCGAAGGTGTTGTACGAGCCCGGAGAGGTGGTGCGGGTTATCGATGGTCCCTTCACCGACTTCAACGGTGTGGTCGAGGAAGTCGATTACGAGAAGAGTCGTCTCAAGGTCTCCGTCCTCATTTTCGGGCGCTCCACTCCGGTGGATCTGGAGTTCGGTCAGATCGAAAAGGGTTGATTTTGGCGAAGGCCATAGGTCGGCTTTTCGAAAACATTTCGCCGCTGGGACGGAGCGTCGGTATCCGTTTTCACTTGTGACATCAATGCTTCGGGCGCTAAAGCGATCGGAGGAGGGGAGCCGGGCCAGCGGGCTTGGCGCTTGCACCCATTGGAGAAGCGAATGGCAAAGAAGATATCGGCTTATATCAAGCTGCAGGTCAAGGCAGGGGAGGCCAATCCGAGCCCTCCGGTCGGTCCGGCACTGGGCCAGCACGGGGTCAACATCATGGAGTTCTGCAAGGCGTTCAACGCCAAGACACAGAACATCGAGAAGGGACTGCCGATCCCGGTGGTCATTACCGTTTATGCGGATCGTAGCTTTTCCTTCATTACGAAGACGCCCCCTGCCTCCGTCCTGCTCAAGAAGGCCGCCGGAATTGCAAAGGGGAGCAGCACCCCGAACACCGCCAAGGTCGGAACCGTTACGCGCGCGCAGCTCGAAGAGATTGCCGGCGCCAAGATGCCCGATTTGTCGGCAGCGGATATGGATGCGGCCCTGCGTACCATTGCCGGCAGCGCTCGTGCCATGGGTCTGAATGTGGAGGGCGTAGACTGATGGCCAGGCTGTCGAAAAGAGTGCGCATGATTCGCGAGACGGTCGAGGCCGGCAGGCTTTACGGCGCGGAAGAGGCGTTCGTTCTCCTCAAGGAGCTTTCCAAGATCAAGTTTACCGAGAGCGTCGATGTAGCCGTCAACCTCGGCGTCGATCCGCGTAAATCCGATCAGGTTGTGCGCGGCGCAACGGTATTGCCCAATGGTATCGGCAAGCAGGTTAGGGTTGCCGTTTTTGCCCAGGGCGCCAATGCGGAGGCGGCAAGCGCGGCCGGTGCCGAACGGGTGGGCATGGAGGATTTGGCCGAAGAGGTCAAGGCGGGGAATCTGAATTTCGATGTGGTGATTGCCTCGCCGGATGCCATGCGCGTGGTCGGTCAGCTCGGCAAGATCCTGGGGCCTCGCGGTCTCATGCCGAACCCGAAGGTAGGCACCGTCACCCCCGACGTCGCGCAAGCGGTGACGAATGCCAAGGCGGGCCAGGTTCGTTACCGAACGGACAAGGCGGGTATCATCCATTGCCCGTTGGGCAATCTCGACTTCGAGCCAACGGCGCTTCGCGAAAATCTGGAGGCGCTGCTGACCGCCTTGATGAAGGTCAAGCCGAGCGCGGCCAAGGGCGTTTACATGCAGCGTGTCACGGTTTCCAGCACTATGGGACCGGGGCTTCCAGTGGATCATTCCACGCTCTCGTTCTAGGTGATCGGCAGAGCGGAGCGATACGCCGACAAAGTTTCGGCGGAGTTGCCGCAGTTTGGCAGCTCCGTTGCGCAAGGGATCTTTGGGGCACACCGGCAATCCGGCTGGTTGCCGTCAAAGACCGCAGGTGCCTTGCCGCCGGGGTGAAAGAGCCCGGTAGCCCGGCTTAATTCGAGAGGGCCTGCGCAGACGGTGCTCCCGAGTCAGAACGGCAGCGTTTCCCTGAATGGGAATCGCACCCCTGATGATGGTGCACGGGTATACCGCAAGCGGGCAACCCGAAAAGGGGAGCCATGTGGACGGTAGCCGGAAAAATCGGGGCCTTTCGCCCCAGGGCGATTGGCTCTAAACAAATCGCCTGAGTCAACCGTAATCAGGAGTGACGACTGTGGCACTGAGTTTTGCCCAGAAAGAAACGATCGTCGCCGAGGTCGCGGAAGTTGCCAAGAGCGCCTATTCGGCCATCGGTGCCGAGTATCGCGGCTTGACGGTGGGGGAGATGACCGATCTGCGCGTGCAGGCGCGCAAGGCCGGTGTCTATGTCCGTGTCGTCAAGAACACGCTGGCCAAGCGCGCCTTCCAGGATACCGAATTTGCCTGCATGGAAGAAGGTCTCAAGGGTCCCCTTGTCTTTGCCTTCTCGCAGGAGGATCCAGGTTCCGCGGCGCGGGTGGTGGAAGCCTTTGCGAAGGAGCACAAGCAGCTCGAGGTCAAGCTCGTAGCTTTCGGGGGCAAGCTCATGGACCCCGCAGAGCTCGGTACCTTGGCGAAGATGCCGACCTACGACGAGGCGATCAGTCAGCTGATGGCCCTTATGAAGGCCCCGGTGCAGAAGCTCGCAGCGACGATGAACGAGGTCCCGGGCAAGCTTGTCCGAACCCTCGCCGCGGTCCGTGACGCCAAAGAGGCCGCATAGTCTTTCGCATCGGCAAGCGCAACGTATCAATCGAAGAAATATTCTGATTCAGGAGAAACCAAATGGCCGTTTCGAAAGACGAAATTCTGGAGGCGATCGCTAACATGACCGTGATGGAGGTCGTGGATCTGATCGGTGCCATGGAAGAGAAGTTCGGCGTGACCGCCGCCGCGGCAGTTGCTGCCGCTCCCGCCGCCGCCGGTGCCGAGGCCGCTGCGGAAGAAGAAAAGACCGAGTTCGACGTGGTGTTGGCGTCCTTTGGCTCCAACAAGGTGTCTGTGATCAAGGCCGTCCGTGCGCTGACCGGGTTGGGTCTGAAGGAAGCCAAGGAGGCGGTGGAGAGCGCCCCGAATACCATAAAAGAAGCGGTGCCCAAGGAGGAGGCCGAAAAGGCGAAGAAGGCGTTGGAAGAGGCGGGCGCAACTGTCGAGGTCAAGTAAGGCGACTTGCGTCGTCACGTCCTTGGCGCAGAGGCGAGGCTGGCAGCGTCGGGCTGCCGGCCTTTTCCCGTTTGCGGCACGATCGTATCGCCCCACCACCAGGGGCGAGTCCCTCGATCGGGCTGACCCCGCGGCCTTGGCCGGGCGGCGCGCCGGGCCGGGAACATCAGGGATGTCCCGGATGGGACCTCCGTCGCAGAACCCAAGGGACTGGTCACAGTAATTCGAGGGAAGGCAGTATGGCCTATTCGTTCACCGAGAAAAAGCGCATTCGCAAAGATTTCGGCAAGCGCCCGAGCATATTGGAAGTACCCTTCTTGCTGGCGACTCAGATAGATTCTTATCGGGGCTTCCTGCAGGAAGACACGCCGGCGACCAAGCGTGGCGATATCGGATTGCACGCGGCCTTCAGGACGGTCTTTCCTATCGAGAGCTACTCGGGAAACGCCGTGTTGGAGTACGTCAGCTATCGCCTCGGTGAGCCGCCCTTCGATGTGCGCGAGTGCCATCTGCGCGGTGCCACCTTCGCTGCGCCGCTGCGCGTGCTGCTGCGCTTGGTGATCTACGACAAGGAGGCCCCCGCCGGGTCCAAGGTCGTAAAGGACATCAAGGAGCAGGAGGTCTACATGGGCGAGCTCCCGCTCATGACCGATACCGGAACCTTCATCATCAACGGCACGGAGCGGGTCATCGTCTCCCAGCTCCACCGTTCGCCGGGCGTCTTCTTCGACCACGACAAGGGAAAGACGCATTCATCGGGAAAGCTGCTGTTCTCCGCCCGGGTCATACCCTATCGCGGCTCCTGGCTCGATTTCGAGTTTGATCCCAAGGACAACGTCTTTGTTCGAATCGATCGTCGCCGCAAGCTGCCCGCGACCATTTTGCTGCGGGCTTTGGGCTACTCGAGCGAGCAGATCTTGGAGCGCTTCTTCGATACGGACAGTTTCCACCTGGAAAAGGAAGCCATCGAGCTCGATGTCCTACCCGAGCGTCTGCGCGGAGAGACTGTGGGCTTCGATATCAAGGTCGGCGACCAGGTCCTGGTGGAGGCCGGGCGGCGGGTGACCACACGCCACATCCGTGATCTGCAGAAAGCGGGCATGGAGCGCCTGGTTGTTCCCGCCGATTTCCTGGTCGGGCGCATCCTCGCCCGCACGGCGATCGATGCCGGGACCGGCGAGGTGTTGGCCGAGGCAAACACCGAGGTCACCGAAGAGTTGCTCGATACCCTGATCGAAAAACAGGTCGCGCGCATCGAGACCCTGTTCGTGAACGATCTCGACCACGGACCGTACGTTTCCGAGACTCTGCGCATCGACCCGACAACGACCCCCTTGGAGGCCCAAGTCGAGATCTACCGCATGATGCGCCCGGGCGAGCCGCCCACCAAGGAGGCCGCCCAGAATCTGTTTCACAACCTGTTCTTCGCCCCGGACCGTTACGACCTCTCCGCCGTGGGGCGCATGAAGTTCAATCGGCGCCTGCAGCGTGAGTCCGAGGAAGGTCCCGGCGTCCTCTACGATGGCCGTTATTTCGCCGAGCGTGGGGACGATCCGTCCAAACGGCTGTACGAGGAGATGGGCGAGGTCTCCGATGTCATCGATGCCCTGAAGGTGCTGGTCGAGCTGCGCAACGGTCGTGGCAGCGTGGACGACATCGACCATCTGGGCAACCGTCGTATCCGTTGCGTGGGCGAGATGGCGGAAAACCAGTTTCGCGTCGGTTTGGTTCGCGTCGAGCGGGCGGTCAAGGAGCGTCTGTCGCTAGCCGAGTCCGAGGGGCTCATGCCTCAGGAGCTCATCAACGCCAAGCCTGTTTCCGCGGCGATCAA
>Ga0210060_1000610_pt1 | contig 10325 bp, 11 predicted proteins | sample Joice_CattailNLB_FD_184871 | JGI IMG/M metagenome (GOLD analysis project Ga0210060, IMG submission 184871) | Wetland microbial communities from San Francisco Bay, California, USA, that impact long-term carbon sequestration - Joice_CattailNLB_D2... | ecosystem: Environmental > Aquatic > Marine >...
TCTCTTGAGCTTACAAAGGATCCTTCGAGAAAAGCGAGCACTTATCATAACATCGGAAATTCACTTTTAAAAGCAAAAAAAATAAAGGAAAGTATTGAAGCATATAAAAGTGCTTTAAAGATTAATCCCAACGATATGGAAACAAAGTATAATCTTTCTTACGCTTTATCTTTGCTAAATAACCAGCAAAACCAGCAGAAGAAAAATCAGGATAATCAGCAGAACAAAAACGATAAGAACAAAGACGACAAGAATAAAAATCAAAACCAGGATAAGAATGATCAGAAAAAACAGAACCAGCAGAATAAACCTGATCAGAATCAGCAAGCTAAGCAGGATAATTTAAAGACTCAGAAAAATCAGATTTCAAAAAAAGAAGCGGAAAGAATTTTGCAGGCTCTGAAGAATAATGAAAAAGATATTCAGAAAAAATTGAGAAGAAAAACAGGTGCGCCAGTTAAAACAGATAAAGATTGGTAAGAAAATTTAATGGTTAAGATTATAAAAAATATTTCTTGTTTTTTAATCCTTTCCGGCAATATTGTGTTTGCACAGACATTTTTTGCTTCAACCAGTCACACTCAAATAAGCATTGATGACCAGTTCCAATTATCTTTCACTTTTTCAGGGGATAATGTAAACGGGCTCAAAAACTTTACTCCTCCTGATTTATCTGATTTTATGATTCTCTCCGGTCCGAATCAATCGACAAGTATGGAGTTTGTCAATGGTGCTTCTTCAGCATCGTTAACATACACATATTATTTAAGAGCAAAGGCTATTGGCAAGTATAATATCGGCAGTGCTTCCATTGAATATAGCGGCAAAACCTATAAAAGTGAACCTATTTCTGTGGAGATTTTAAAAGGAGCTCCTGTTACTAAAAAGGGAGAGGAACCTTCTGTTGATTCGCAAATAGCCGAGAATCTTTATGTTAAAGCCTTCGCGGATAAACATAAAGTTTACCAGGGGGAACAGGTTACTGTAACTTACAAATTGTACACTCGTCTTAATATTGCTTCGCAAATGTCGATTTCAAAACTTCCTCAATATCATGGCTTTTGGGCTGAAGAACTAGAGACTTCGAGGAATATTCTTTTTTCTACAGAAGTAGTTAACGGCAAACAATTTAGAGTTGGAGTTTTGAAGAAAGTCGCTTTATTCCCGAGTCAAACAGGAGAACTCTCTGTCACTCCTTTTGAACTCGAAGTTCCTGTACAAGTTCAGAAAAAGAAAAAGAGCAATAACTTCTTTGATGATTTCTTTAATGATCCTTTTGGAAGGGGAGAAACTGTTAACTATGATGCAAAATCGAATACACTTAAAATTGATGTAATGCCTTTACCAAATCAAAGGAAGCCGGAATCTTTTAATGGGGTAGTTGGTAATTTCACCTTGAATGCTTCTCTTGATAAGAATAAAACTAAAACTAATGAAGCTGTCTCTTTAAAGATAAATATTAAAGGGAGCGGCAATATTAAGTTAATCGATGTTCCTGAAGTTAAGCTCCCGCCCGGCGTTGAAAAATATGAACCTAAAGTTTCCGAACAGATTGATAGGGCAGGCAAAATAAGCGGTAAAAAAACTATTGAGTATTTAATTGTTCCAAGAACTCCCGGAGAAAAACAAATCCCTGGAGTAACCTTTTCTTTCTTTAATCCTGATCAAAGATCTTATGTCACTTTAAGATCAAAACCTTACACTATTAATGTTGAACAGGGAGAACGTGTAGCGGAACCGGATATAAGCGGACTGAATAAAGAAGATGTAAAACTTTTAAGTGAAGATATACGTTATATAAAGACATCAGGTGATGATATAAGTAAAAAAAGTGAATTACTGATTTTCCGTCCCGGTTTTTGGGCGGCAGTAGGAGTTCCATTATTTGCTTTGATTGGTTTTGTTGCATTTAAAAAGAGAGATGAAAAATTAAATGCCGATGTCCAACTTTTACGTTATCACAAAGCGCAAAAGGTTGCTAAAAACAGGTTGAAAATTGCACAAAGTTTAATGGTTAAAAAACAGGATAAAGAATTTTACACTGAACTTTCGGCAGCTTTATTCGGCTATCTTGAAGACAAGCTGCATATTCCTAAATCCGAATTTACTGTTGAAAGAGCAATGTCTGAATTGCAGGCAAAGAATGTTAACCAGGATATAGTAGAAAGAGTTGAAAAAGTTTCGCAGAAGTGTGAATTCGTAAGATTTGCTCCCGGCAGTAATGGAATGGAAGCGATGAACGATATGTACAATCAACTTTCGGACTTGATTATTGATATAGAAAAATCAATTGTGGTTAAGAAACATGCATAACCTGTTTAAGAAAAATATTGTTCTCATATTAACAGTAATTTTACTGTCCGGTATTTCTATTTCCTTTGCTTCAGAGAAAACAACTTTTCAGCTGGGGAACGAATATTTTCAACAGAAGCATTACAAAAAAGCAATTGAAACTTATGAAAATCTTGTTCAATCAGGTTATGAAGGTGCTTCTCTTTATTACAATCTTGGTAATGCATATTACAGAACAGGACAGGTTGGTTATGCAATTTTATATTATGAGAAAGCTTTAAAATTGTCTCCCGGCGATGATGATATTGTTCACAACCTGAGTCTTGCAAACTTAAAGATAATAGACAAAGTAGAATCTCTTCCCGAATTTTTTCTCTTTCAATGGTGGGAAGGAATATTATCGTTCTTTTCGTCTTCAGGATGGACAATAGTAGCATATATATTTTATCTGGCACTTATTTTTTCAATAGGTTGTTACTTTTTTGTGATGAATCCTCTTCGCCAAAAAATTATATTGATTACCGGAGTTGTCACTCTTTTCTTGTTTGTAGCTGCAGCAGTTTTATTAACGGTAAAGCTAAACAGGGAATTCAAAGTTAAGAAAGGCATTATTGTGGAAAATACAGTTAATGTTAAAATTTCTCCGGATTCAGGAAGCAATGATGCATTTATTGTTCACGAGGGATTAAAAGTTGCACTTGAAGATAAAGTAGATAACTGGATAAAAGTTCGTTTGCAGGATGGCAAAATAGGCTGGATTCCTGATGGGGATGTAAAAATAATTTAAAACAAGACATAGTTTTTAATAAATAAATAAAAGGTGATATGGTGAAAAGAATTTTTTTATTGGTAGTTTTTCTTATAGTTGGAACAAGTTTTTCTTTTAATGCTTTTGCGCAGGAAAAAACAAAAGATGATAAAAAAGATAACACGACTGTTGAACAAAAAGCAGGCAGTAATCAGGTCTTTAACATAGTTTGTCCTGTCTCGCATGAAGAAGCTGACCCTGAAATTACTTATACATACAAAGGTGTAACTTATGCTCTTTGTTGCAAGAAATGCCTTACAAAATTCAAAGATGATCCCGAAAAATATATTGTCAGGTTAAGTGATGATGGAAAATCAATAAAAAAGAAGAAAGATTAGATTAACTAATATTTAGTGTCTCAAAAAAAACTCCTGTTTTTAAGCAGGAGTTTTTTATTTTAAAGTATTCAATTTCTGGATATCTTGTATGGAAAACCGGAGTTATAAAAAATATAATAACATTAAACTTGCTATCGGAATCGGGAAAGGAACTTTTTCTTTTATCTTGATTTTGTTATTTGTTTTACTTGGTTATAGTTCATCACTGAATGATTTCCTTTCAGAATATATTTCCAATTCCTATTTGTTGTTTATTGCTTTTGTATTTGTAGTCGGTGGAGTTACTGCAGTTATCTTCGCACCTGTAAATTATTATACAGATTTTTATCTTGAACATAAATACAGTCTTTCAAATCAGACTTTTCTTAAATATATACTTGAACATTTAAAAGGATTATTAATTTCTATTGTAATAGGCGTTCCGGTTTTAATTTTCTTTTTTTATGTCCTGAATAGGTTTGGTTCTGTTTGGTGGCTGCCGCTTGCAATTGGACTATTTCTTCTTTCCGTAGTACTTGGCAGAATCGCTCCTATTTTTATTCTTCCTCTCTTTTATAAAGTAACCCCGATTGATAATGAAAACCTTCCGGAAGATAAAGCAGAGTTGAAATCGCGGATTGAAATACTTTCTAAAGATGCGGGAATAAAAGTCGAGAATGTTTATAAATTCGATATGAGCAAGAATACCAAAAAGGCAAATGCTGCATTTACAGGAATCGGCAAATCAAAAAGAATTATTCTTGGAGATACACTCATTGATAATTACACCCAGGATGAGATTGAAACTGTTGTTGCTCACGAACTCGGGCATTATAAAAAGAAGCATATAACCAAGAATATTGTAATTGGAACAGTAACAAGTTTCTTAACATTATTCCTGATCGCTGTTCTTTATGAAAGTACTATCGGATTTTTTGGATTTAATTCTATTAAAGAAATTGCAGCACTTCCTATTTTGTCTTTGTGGGGAGCGGTAATAGGATTGATACAAAGTCCGTTTAATAATATTCTCTCAAGGAAATTTGAATACGAAGCTGATGAATATGCTATTACTTCAACGGGGAAACCGGAATCTTACATTTCTACACTTGAAAAATTAACTGAGCAAAATCTTGGAGATAAAGATCCTCATCCATTCGTTGAGTGGTTTTTCTATAGCCATCCTTCTATTAAAAACAGGATAAATGCAATAAGAAAATTTCTTAATAAAGATAAGAATCCTTCACTTCCAGGCAAACTTGAGTTTGAAAGCAATTAAGTGGCTTACCTTAAATTAATTCTGCTTCTCATACAAACAATTATTGTCTCAACATTAGCTTTACTCGCCGGGTTATTAGACAGAAGCCATAAGGTTTATTTTGTTCTTACCAAAGTTTTTTCGGCACCTGTGCTTGCAATGGCTGGAATAAAAGTGAAGATAACAGGTAAAGAAAACGTGGTTCCCAAAACACCTTATGTTTTTGTTTCAAATCATGTAAGTCTTTTTGATATTCCTGTTCTTCAAAGATATGTACCGAATGATTTTAGTTTTGTATTCAAGAAAGAAATTGCGTGGGTTCCTTTGTTTGGCTGGCAAATGCAATTGGGTCCCCATATTATAATTGACAGGCAAAATCCTGAAAAAGCTATGAAAAGCATTGAAAATGCAAAGAAAATGCTTGTTCACAGAAAAATATCTGTTCTTCTTTTTCCGGAAGGTACGAGAAGTAATACAGGTGAAATGCTTCCATTTAAAAGAGGGGCTTTTCACCTTGCAGCGCAGGTTGGTTTCCCGGTTATTCCTGTGACAATCGTCGGGACTAAAAGTCTCTTTCAGAAAAAACCATTTAAAATAAATTCGGGAAAAGTTATTGTTGATTTTGGCAAACCTATTCAATCAGATAATATCAAAAGCAGGAAAGATGAACTTGAACTTATGGGAAAAGTAAGAGATATTATAAGTGATAAATATAAGGAACTAAGTAGTGGCGGTAACTCTTAAAGATGTCGAACATATTGCTGAACTTGCCAGACTTAAATTCTCTACCGAAGAACTTGAGAATTTCACACATCAGCTTAACCAGATACTCGAGTATGTAGAAAAGCTGAACGAACTTGATACAGAAAATGTAGAAACGTTATCGCATCCAATTGAAGGAAATAATGCCTTCAGAGAAGATGAACTGAAGCCTTCGATCAACAGGGAAGAAGCACTTAAGAATGCACCTGATAGTGACGATGAATTTTTCAAGGTTCCTAAAGTAATTGGTTAAGTAGGCTAATAACTGCTTACCACGGGTCGTGAGATAAAATATGATTATCGGAATTATTCCCGCAAGATTCGCTTCTACAAGATTGCCCGGTAAAATACTTGCCGATATTGGTGGCAAACCTCTCATCCAACATACTTATGAAAACTCTAAAAAATCAAAAGTTCTTGATGATGTTATTATTGCAGTTGATGATGAAAAGGTTGCTAAAGCCGCTCGCGACTTTGGTGCCAAGGTAGTTGTTACCCCAAAAGATTTACAATCCGGGTCGGATAGAGTAGCTTATGTTGCTAAGGATTTAACAGATGCAAAAATTATTGTAAACATTCAGGCTGATGAACCATTTATAAAAGGGACAATGATTGACCACGCTGTTGAACCACTTTTGTTTGATAAGACTGTTAACATTTCAACTCTCGCTAAAAGAATCGAAACTGTGGAAGATTTAAGATGTCCTTCTGTTGTTAAAGTGGTTTTTGATTATAATAATTTTGCTCTTTACTTCTCGAGATCGCCAATTCCTTTTGTAAGAGATGCGAAAACAAACTCGGATAAAATAAAGCTTGCAGAAATTTATAAGCATATAGGCTTATATGTTTATAGAAAAGATTATCTTTTTAAATTCACAAAACTGCAGCAAACTGATCTTGAAAGAACAGAGAAACTGGAACAACTGAGAATGTTAGAGAATGGTTTGAAAATTAAAATTGTTCCTACAGAATTTGATTCTTTATCTGTCGATACTCAGGACGATTTAATAAACGCACGCAAGTTTTATCTTAGAAAATTAGCTTCTAAATAAGCATTTATTTTAAAAGAAATGGCAGTTTTGCCTTAAGGATAAATTAAGCTTATTTTAAGATATGGATTGTATCTTTTGTGATATTATCAATGGTAAATCCGAAGCAGAAATTCTCTATGAAGATGAAAATATAATTTCATTTCTTGATATAAGACCTCTTAATTACGGTCACACTCTTGTTGTGCCTAAAAAGCATTATGATAACTTTCTTTCACTTACTTCAACAGAACTGAATTATCTTATCAATGGGCTTCAGACTATCTCCCGTGCCGTTGAAAAGAGCGTTAATGCAGATGGTTTTAATATAGTAGTTAATAGTGGTAAGGCTGCCGGTCAAACAGTCTTCCATTTTCACTTTCATATCATTCCCCGTTTTACAAATGATTTTAGTTTTAGTCCTAACTTCAAAAAGTATTCAAACGGCTCTATGAAAGAGTTTGCAGATAAAATAAGAATTGAACTGAATACAAGAAGAGATTCTACCGATGGATAAAAAGATAAGAGTGTTGATCGCAAAAGCTGGTCTTGATGGACACGACAGGGGCGCAAAAGTTATTGCGGCGGCATTACGAGATGCGGGAATGGAAATCATTTATACCGGGTTAAGGCAAACTCCCGAAATGATTGTGGAAGCTGCCTTACAGGAAGATGTTGATGTTATTGGAATAAGTGTTTTATCCGGTGCACATATGACTCTCTTTCCTAAAATTCTGAATCTTATGAAGGAAAAAGGATTAAATGATGTTTTACTTACGGGTGGGGGAATTATTCCTGAAGAAGATATTAAAGAACTTAAAAAGAAAGGTGTTGGAGAATTATTCACACCCGGTACTCCTACAAGTGCTATCGCAGATTATATTAAAGAATGGTGCAAAGAAAATCCACGCAATTAGAAGTAATATAATTTAGATTAAAATAAGCAAATTATTTTTTCTGATTCTTGTTACTAATCTATTAGTTCTTTAGTTTTACTCTAAATTCCAGCGCAGACAATTATTCAGTTCAGTATTAAGTATTTCTATCACTTAAATTAAAGGAGGCTCTCTATGCTTAAGTTAAAATACTTCATGTTATTGCTTGGAATGATGATTTGTTATTCCGGGTTTGTTCGGGCACAGAATAATAGTGACGGTAAACTTTTTTTGCTCCATGAAGAGGTTGCAAAAATCAGTATGTGGGGGCAATATGAGGAAACTTCTAAAGAATGGGTGGACCTAATGACACAGGGAGGACTTGATCTTTCAGCTGTTTACGCTTCGCAAAGGGATGATGGACATTATTATTATCTTATCCCGATTAACAATTATGCTGATGTTGACAAAATGACTGAAGTATTTAATGCTGCTATCAGCAAAATAGGAAAAGATAAGTGGAAAGAATATGTTATGCGAAATTACAGCAGTATGGAAAGCAGCTGTGATTATGTAATAAGAAGATCAGATAAATATTCATATGAACCAAAAGAACCCAGATTAAAACCGGAAGAAGAAGGATTTATTCACTGGATGTTCTTCACCTATGCTTCTGGAAAGCGCCAGGAAGTTTTGGACGTTATTGCCGATTGGAAAGCCCTGTATGAAAAATACAATATTCCTGATGGTTGGGCTATATGGTTTCCAGAATTTGGATTTCAGAATAACATGATAGCATTAACAGAATCTGCAAAAGACGGTTCTGATTTTTATGCTGAAAATGATAAAAACAGTAAGATACTGAAAGATGAGCAACAGAAACTATGGGAAAGAATATCTGCGAATGTCTTAACTATTGAAGATAAGTATGGAAAACCAAGACCTGATTTGGAATATATTAAGAAATAATCAAGTTATTTTGAAAGCCCTCTTTGAAGAGGGCTTTTTTGTATAGATGAATTTATACCTCGTAGGACAACTATATTTTGGGCTCATGTGTAGTTAATTTGACTTCTTTCTCAATTGATATTCAAACCCCTTATGATTAATTTTAAGTATGGATAAATTTTATCTTTTTTATATAATTTAATTTCAAAAAGGAGTTTTAGAATATGTCTGTAAAAGTAGGGATAAACGGATTTGGAAGAATAGGAAGACTTGTTTTACAAGCGATTGCTGAGCGCGGAGTCCTGGGAAAAGACATCGATGTTGTTGCTGTAGTAGATATAACGACCGATGCAAAATATTTTGCTTACCAGTTAAAATATGATTCTGTTCATGGTAGATTTAAAGGAGAACTAAGTACTGAAAAAAGCAATCCTAATGTCGAAGCTGACGATGTACTAATTGTAAATGGTAATAAAATAAAATGTGTTATGGCAACCAAAGAACCTTCACAATTGCCATGGAAGGATCTCGGAGTTGAGTTTGTTATTGAAGCTACAGGATTGTTTACTCATTCCGATAAAGCCAAAGGACATCTTGAAGCTGGTGCAAAAAAAGTTCTTATTTCAGCTCCCGGTAAAGGCGATGTAAAAACTCTTGTACTTGGTGTTAATGACCAGGAATATGATCCTGCAAAACATAATATCATCTCTAATGCATCATGTACAACAAACTGTCTGGCACCTCTTGTTTATGTAATTCTTAAAGAAGGTATAGGAATTGAAACAGGCTTGATGACTACAATTCACTCTTATACAGCGACACAGAAAACTGTCGATGGTCCTTCCAAGAAAGACTGGAGAGGCGGCAGAGCTGCTGCTATAAATATTATTCCTTCTTCAACTGGCGCAGCAAAAGCTGTCGGTGAAGTCTTACCTGTTACAAAAGGTAAACTAACAGGAATGTCTTTCAGAGTCCCTACTGCTGATGTTTCTGTAGTTGACTTAACTTTCCGTTCGGAAAAAGATACCTCAATTGAAGAAATTGATAAACTTTTAAGAAAGGCATCAGAAACATACCTTAAAGGTATTCTCGGTGTTGCAGATGAAGAAGTTGTTTCGACAGACTTTGTTCACGATGAGCGTTCATCTATTTATGATGCTTTGGCTACACTTCAGAACAATCTTAAAGGAGAAAAAAGATTCTTCAAAGTTGTTTCATGGTATGATAACGAGTGGGGTTACTCCTGCCGTGTAGCAGATCTTTTATTAAAGATCACAAAGAAATAAATTATTCCGGGGCTGCAAAGCCCCGCTTTTCTACTTTCAATCCTATTACAGGTGAACCCGTAATTTCCGGATAATAAAGAGGGAATAAAATGAAAAAACTTTCAATTAATGATTTAAATCTTAAAGATAAAAGAGTTCTTGTCAGAGTAGACTTTAATGTGCCGCTCGATGAGAATTTAAAAGTTACTGATGATATAAGAATTGTTTCATCTTTGCCGACAATCAAGAAAATTATTTCAGACGGTGGCAAAGCAATTCTTATGAGTCATCTTGGTAGACCAAAAGGGAAAATAAATCCCAAATACAGCCTTAAACCTGCTGCTGAAAAACTTAATGAACTTTTAGGTAAGAATGTCATACTTGCACCTGATTGTATTGGCGAAGATGTAAAGAAAATAGTTAATGATATGAAAACGGGAGATGTTGTATTACTTGAGAACTTAAGGTTTCATGAAGAAGAAGAAAAAAATGATCAGGGATTTGCAAAACAGTTATCGGAATTAGGTGATGTTTATATTAACGATGCATTTGGAAGTGCACACAGAGCCCATGCATCGACAGAAGGTGTTACAAAATATATTGATAAATGTGCTGCCGGTTATCTTATGCAAAAGGAGCTCGAATACCTCGGAGGAGCTGTTTCTTCTCCAAAGAAACCTTACTGTGCAATTTTAGGCGGGGCTAAAATATCGGGTAAGATTGATGTAATTAATAATCTTCTCGATAAAGTTGATACAATGCTTATCGGCGG
>Ga0210060_1000612_pt1 | contig 10291 bp, 4 predicted proteins | sample Joice_CattailNLB_FD_184871 | JGI IMG/M metagenome (GOLD analysis project Ga0210060, IMG submission 184871) | Wetland microbial communities from San Francisco Bay, California, USA, that impact long-term carbon sequestration - Joice_CattailNLB_D2... | ecosystem: Environmental > Aquatic > Marine >...
TATATCGATTAAAAGTATATCCGGGTTAACATTAGCTATGTTTTCTATCATAGCTTTACATTCAGAATAAATAGCAGCACAGGCATACCCATTTGTTCCATCTATTAAAATTTTTAATCCTTCTCGAATCGTATTATTATCTTCAACTACCGCAACATTAATCATTTACACATCCATGGTATAAAAGTAAAACAATCAAATTATTTTTATAGCTGTGGCAATCTATTAACAATGAAACCGTTATTCTACTACACAAACACAGTGATTTTATGATTGGCAAATCTTTAATACTACATAAATATAGTAGGCGGGAGTTAAATTATTCCTTCTTTAATGGCTTTTGCTACAGCCTCTGATTGGGAATGAACATGTAACTTTTTATAAATATTTCTGAAGTGATACCGTACTGTTTCAATACTTATAAAGAGTGAATCGGCAATTGATTTAAAATTATGTCCTTCAACCAATCCACTCAATATTTCTTTCTCACGTGCGGTTAAGGCATAAACGCTTTTAGAAGTTATGGGTGGTTTTTTTGTTTGGAAAAAATCAAAAACTTTTCTTGCTATATGAGAACTCATTGGTGCACCTCCATCGTGTGCTTCCTGAATAGCTTCAAGAAGTTTTGAAGGTGGTGTCTTTTTTACAAGGTACCCTGATGCACCAGCACATATTGCTTCAAAGACAAGATCATTTTCTTCGTAAACAGTTAGGATTAAAATCGTAAGGTCTGGTAACAATACTTTTACTTTTTTTATACCTTCTATCCCCCCCATTCCCGGAAGTCCTAAGTCCATTAATAATACATCAGGATTAAGTTTTACAATATTTTTCAACATAGTTTCGGAATCGGAAAAAACACCTATACATGAATATCCTTCGGTTCCGTCTATTAAGATTTTTAATCCTTCACGTATTGAATCGCTATCTTCTACTACTACTACTTTTAACATATTAATTAAAAATAAGTCTTTGTATAATAAATAACATTATAAAAAATAATAATTAAGACATCAACTATAAAATACTGCCTTCAAACTGAATTGTAGTTCCTTCATTTATTTTAGTGTAAACATTTAAAGTTCCCCCAATAGCTTGTGCCCTGTTTTTCATATTATTAAGGCCGTTACCTCCGTCGGAAATCTCGTCCTGCGAAAAACCCTTTCCATTGTCTTTTAAAGTCATTCGTAATCTTTTACTCCTTATAGAAGCATCTAGAGTAATTTCGCTGCAACCACTGTGAGTAATACAATTATTAATTGCTTCTTTAAAAATCAAATAAAGATGCTGCCTGTGTTCCATTGAAAGAGAAACTTTTTCCAAAGATTTTATATTCTCAGATCTGAAAGAAATGCTTGTATAAGAGGATAACTCTGAATATGTATCGCGGAGTCTTAAAATCAAATCATACAAAGAATCTCTTTTAGGATTAACAAGCCAAACTATATCACTCATATTATCAATAAGATTACGTGAATTAACACTTATCATATTTAAACTTCTCTTTATGCTGTCATCTACAGGATTTATTTTTTTCGAAATTACTTCACTTAAAATTGAAATTTCAGTTAAGCTCGAGCCAATATTATCGTGAAGGTCGGCTGCAAGTTTTGTCCTTAGTCGCTCAATATCAAGCAAATGTTTAACCCGTGAATATATAAGAAGAACGATAATGCTTCCTATCAACAAAACTGCTATCGTTAAAAACCACCAGGTTCTCCATAGAGGTGGTAATATAGTTATTGTTATTTCAGCACCTCTCTCGTTCCACACTCCATCATTATTAGAGCCTTTAACTTTGAAGATATATCTACCGGGATCCAAATTTGTATAAGTAACATACCGGCGATTCTTTGAATAAATCCAGTTATTATCGAATCCTTCCATCATATAAGCGTAGCGATTTTTTCCGGGTACTGTATAATCCAAAGCAGCGAATTCAAATGAAAATACACCCTGGCTGTATGACAATTCAATTTCTTTGGTTAAAGTTATCGATCTTTTCAGCGGTGAATCTTCCGTATCAATGTCAACAGGCTTATTAAGAATTTGGAAACTTGTTATCACAACCGGCGGAATGTGATTATTGTTTCTTAATTGTTCCGGATCGAATACATTAAATCCATTTGTTCCTCCAAAATACAACTCGCCGTTTTTCCCCTTGTAGCTTGCGCCCCAAAAAAACTGATTTCCCTGTAAGCCATCGCTTGCATCATAATTTCTAAATGCCTTTTTTTCTGGCTCAAACATCGAAAGTCCATTATCTGTACTCAACCATAAATTTCCTTTATTATCGGCTTCAATGCGATAAATTATATTACTTGGAAGTCCGTCTTCGGCAGTATAATTAATAAATTTTCCGCTACCTGTTTTTTGCTGTTCCGAAGAAAGCTCGTTCAAACCACCCCCGTAAGTGCCAAACCATAAATTCCCTTCTTTATCTTCATAAGCAGAAATAATTCTTTCGTCACTCAAACTATTTGGGCTATCCTGTTGAAATCTATAACGCTCAAATTTAACAGGGGTAGGATTATTAAAAACATTTTCTAAAGTGGATGCAGGAATTTTATTCAATCCATTCCATGTCCCTATCCAGAGGTTTCCGTTTGAATCTTCCAGAATACATGATTGCACCTGGTTACTGCTTAAACTATTTGGATCGTTTGGATCATTTGTAAAATTAATAAACTCATTCTTTTTTCTATCGTATAGATCCAGACCGGCTCCGGTTCCAATCCAGAGTCTCTTTTTCGAATCTTCATAAACAATTTGAATAAGGTTGCTGCTCAAATTTTGATTTCGTACTTTTTTTGAAATTCCGTTTTTATAATGAATAAACTTCAAATTACGTGAAACTAAATTCTTATACGGTTTAATCGTCCTATTTAAGCCATCTTCCCAGGTGCCAATCCAAAGGAAACCATAAGTGTCTTTGTAAATAGCAGAGATAGTATTATCACTCAAACTAAATTTATCCCCGGGATTATTTTTATAATGTAAGAATTTATTGCTTCCGGATTCAAACCTGTTTAATCCTCCCCCTAAGGTACCTATCCAAATAGTTCCCCCATCATCCTGATATATAGAACGAATTGTATTATTACTTAAGCTGTTCTTATTAAAAGGATCATGTTTATAATGTTTAAATTTTATTCTTTCCTTATCATATTTTACTATTCCATTTTCAGCTGTACCGACCCATATTAATCCTGAATAGTCCTCGAATAAAGAAAGAATATCATTATCATTCAAAACGGAATTTACAGAAAAAGATGAAGGCTTTACATTTGAAAATTTATTTGTCGATTGGTTTAGTTGGAACAAACCATTTTCCGTACCGACCCATAAAACGCTGGTTTCATCTTCTATTACAGAATTAATTCTGTTACTGTTAAAAGAATTAATTTCGGAATTATTAATTATGTAGCGCAAAAACTTACCGGATTTTTTATCAAACTTTGTTAAACCTTTTAAGGTTCCGATCCATAAATATCCTTGTTTATCTTGGTAAATAGAAAGTACCACATTATTACTCAGACTGTTAACATTGTCTGGATCAAACGAGTAATTGAAAAATCGGTTATTCTTTTTATTAAATTTATCTAATCCTCCGTCGCTGCCTATCCAAAGATCCCCATCACTATCTTCAAAAACTGCTAAGACTACATTGTTGCTGAGGCTATAAGCATTATTCGGATCATGTTTATAATGAATAAAAATGTTTTTCTCTTTATCAAATCTGTCCAACCCGTTTTCTGTTCCTACCCAAATATAACCTTCTCCATCTTCGCAGATTGTTCTAACATTGTTTAATATCAGGCTATTTGTGTCACCGGAATTATTCTTATAACTGATGAATCTTTCTCTTTCTCTATCAAACTTACAAAGTCCGCCACTATTAGTACCTATCCACAAAGTCCCACTTCGGTCCTCAAAGATTGTCCAGATAAAATTATCGGAAATTGAATTTTCATCTTCCTGACTGTTTTTATAAACAGTAAAATTATAGCCATCATATTTATTAAGACCATCTTCTGTTGCAAACCATATAAACCCCTTACTATCCTGAAGAATATCGTGTACAGTATTTTGTGAAAGTCCATTTTCGCTTAAAATGTGAATTAAATTTGTACTGTTTGCTTGTCCCGTTGATATACTCTGGGGAAATTGTATAACAGGCAGGCAGACAATAATCAAAAAAATAGAAAAAATATTAAATATTCTTTTGAAATCAGGCAGGTGATGTAAATATCGAAATTTTTCCATGACCTAAATTGTTTATTGTACAAATTATAATTTTTAAACATATTAATAAACAGGTAACATCAGGTAAGTTAGAAGATGAGCTGAAAAGGATAATATTAAATTAAATTCAAATTATTTTAATAAAATCATTTTCCGGGTTGAGATAAAATTGTTTACTTTCAATTGATAGAAATATATACCGCTTCCCAAGTCTGTAGCATCAAAATAAATTTCGTGAGCACCACTCTGCTCAAATTGATTAATGAGTGTTTCTACTTCTCTTCCGAGAATATCATATATCCTAATTGTAACAATACCAGAATTAGGTATTTGATATTTTATTGTAGTTGAAGGATTAAACGGGTTGGGATAGTTTTGTTCAAGTTTATAGTTAGTTACAACAACAGGATTATCATTGTTAACATCGGTTGGTACATTTAGGTCAGGAACCGGAAGCTTAACCGTAGAATAAATATGATACTCCCCGGGAGAAAGGGGGACTAAACCATTTGTGCTTGAAACCTCTATACTGTCTCCTGAAAGATAATCATACCATTTACCTGTTTGTTGAAAATTCGGATTCATATTTGATTTTAATACACCAAAATTCCCGATTATATTTACATCCATAGAAGAATCTGAAAGTTGAATTCTTTTCAAAGTATCACTTACTATAGTTGTTGCAGTACTTTGGAATACAGAATAATTATTCCTCAGATAAATTAAAGCAGCCATAGTTTTATAAAGAAGCAGTCTATCGGGATTATTTAAATAATCCCATTTTATTGGTTTTTCCCCGGTTCTGCCATTATAATCGATTGTATAGTCGTAGCCAAGTTCACCGAACTGCCAGATCATTTTAGGACCCGGAACTGTAAAAAAGAATGAAGCAGCTTCACCAATTCTTTTTAGTCCGGTAGGAATATTCTTAATATTATAATTTGAATTACTGTTACCGTAAGTTTCATTCTTATACATTAATCTTTCTTCATCATGACTTTCCATATAACTCACCAATCCAGGTTTTGCCCAACCACGATTTTTGAAATAAACACTATAAAAATTCCAGCTTCCATCATCACCCGAAGGACCAAAACGATATCCCATAGTAGCCTGGCTATAGTTGTAGTTCATATTTCCCCAAAGCAAAAATTCAAAATCAGATAAAACTTTTTCTTCGATATTATCTGCAAAATGTTCAAGTATTAAAATAGAAGATGAATCAACCTGCCATATTTTGTTTGCCATTCTTTCAAGAATATTAATTCTCGATTGATCATATTGTCCCCACAATGGAACATTTCCCAAAGTGTTTTTTTGTGTAAATCCTTTTGAGAGATCAAACCTGTAACCATCAATGTGAAATTCCTGAATCCAGTAACTTGTTACCCTGTCAACATAATATTGGGTTTGATTGCTCTCATGATTAAAATCATTTCCAACATTATAATCGTGTTTAGCTATCGGATTTAACCAGGGATTGTCAGCTGCCGGACGACTATTTGTATTATCCCAATACAACCTGGCAAATGGAGAAGATCCCATAGTATGGTTAAGAACGACATCAAAGATTACAGCGATTCCCATTGAGTGCGCTTTATCTATCAAAGATTTTAGCGCATCAGGAGTACCATAATATTTATCGAGAGCCAAATGGAAACTTGGATTATATCCCCAACTGTTGTTTCCTTCAAATTCCATAACAGGCATAAGTTCAATTGCATTAACACCGAGACGTTTCAGATAACTTAATGTATCTTCTACTGTTTTGTACCAATGCGTTGAAACAAAGTCCCGGACAAGTAATTCGTAAATAACCAGGTCAAATGTTTCCGGTTTTTTAAAATCTGTTACTTGCCAATTATACAGCTGCTGATTTGTTCGCAACACGGATACTATCTCTGATGTCTTACCGGAAGGATACTCTTTTAAATTCGGATATACAGTTTCAGGCACATATCCATCATTAGAAGGATCTAAAATTTTATGACTAAACGGATCGGCTATTCTTAAATTTCCATTAACAAAATATTGAAGAGCATATTCTTGGCCGGGAATCAGATTATCAATTGTTAACCACCAAACCACGCTATCAGCACTCACTGAATCTTTTTTCATAAAATAATTTGAATCCACTTTCCAATCGTTGAAATCGCCAATTACATAAACAAAACTTTTTTTCGGCGCAAAAAGTGCAAGAGTAACAGAAGTATTCGAGCTATAATTAATTCCTAATTCATTTCCTCCCGGTAAAGATTGAAGCTCGATCGGAGAATTAACCATTAGGACAAGCTGCAAAGTATCCGTTAAATTGGTCGTATCATTGCCAACTACTGTTATATTATTTAATCCTGAACTTTCCGGTACAATAAATTTATAAAGTAACAAATCGGAAGACGTTTGAGTTTCCTGAACTCCATTCACGAAAAGTTTGATACTATCACTCTTTGAATCGAGTGCTACGGCTTTTACAGAAATGCTGATAGTATCACCGGGATTTACAAAAAGTGGCGACCTGAGCGGATCGCCATATTCGGTTGAAATAGCTGGACTGTTCAAAACAAGAGTATAACCGGAGTTGAACAAGTCATAAAAAATGTCAGGTCTTGTTTGTTTAGAGGCATCCTGAGTTCTAAAGACAAAAGCCAAGTTATTAATATGTTCAGACGCATCAACATTGTAAAATTTATGGGGATAGCCGATAGCAAGTTTATAAAAATTATCATGAAGATTTGATAATGCTGGCTGCGTCTGATTATTTCCCCAATCACCAATTACATGCTGCCAGTCACCAAGATTTGTATTTACCCCGGTATGTGTATAAAGAGTTCCTGTATAATCTAAAATTTCTTCTGCACCTGGTTGAGTTGCATCAAGATAAACTATTATTGAATCGTTCTCAGTGGGATACTGTGGTACCGTAGTTATTAATTGTGAAAAGGAGAAATGGGATGTAATTATAAATATTAAAATTAATAATCTGCTCTTCATCATATCATCTCTTAATCAATCTGACTTTATTAAATTTTAAATGTTTGATCATTACTTTTCACTTCATCAACATCAGTAACAAACATTACAAGAATTCCTGCTATAATCATAGAAGCACCGCCTAACAACAAAGCATTTATAGCATCTCCGCCGAATAAATTTTTAACAAACCAGCCTAATATTGCGGCAGCAGTTATTTGCGGAATAACTATAAAGAAATTAAAAATCCCCATATAGACACCCATCTTTTCGGGTGGTAAGGCTCCCGCAAGAATTGCGTAAGGCATCGCAAGAATCGATGCCCAGGCAAGACCGATTCCCAGTTCAGAAATTAAAAGAAGCTGCGGATCTTTAATTATATAAAAAGAAAGAAAAGCAAGCCCGCCGCAGATTAAGCTTATCGTATGAACAGTTTTTCTGTTCGTCTTTTTTGAAAGCCAAACAAGAACAAAAGCCATTACTGCAGCAAAACCATTATAAACTGCCATTAAAACCCCGACCCAATCTGCTCCTTCATTATATAATTCCGAAGTAGTATCTGTTGCACCATAAATATGATGAGTAACTGCAGGAGTTGTATAAATCCACATAGCAAATAAAGCAAACCAGGAAAAGAACTGAACTATTGCCAGTTGCTTCATAGTTTTTGGCATCTTAAAGAAATCATTAAAGACAACTACAAATCCTCCCTCAACTTTTTTCTTCGATGTCATTCCAGCAACAATAAATAACAAAATCCCAAAAGCTATTGACCCGAAAAACAAAACATAAAGACCGTAATCAGTTTCTTTCAAAGTTAAGGATAGAATTACAGCGCCGATCAAACCGACTAGTGTCCAAATAATTCCTCCTCTATAAAACCGGTTTGCAGAAACTGGTTCTGTCAATATTTTATTCTTTTCCGAATTAACGGAGTTACTATCTGATTCTGAAAATTTCTTTAATTCTTCAGGAGAATATTCTTTCGTGCTGAACACAGTCCAAAGTACAGCAATAAGAAACACAGCTCCCCCAATGTAAAACGAAAACTTAACCGAATCTGGAATTTCTCCGGCAGGTGCAATATTAGAAATACCAATCCAGTTTGTCATAACATAGGGAAGTGCAGAAGCTATTATCGCCCCTATTCCAATGAAAAAACTTTGCATTGAAAACCCGATAGTTCTTTGTTCTGACGGAAGCATATCTCCGACAAAAGCACGAAACGGTTCCATTGAAATATTAATTGAAGCGTCCATTATCCAGAGCATACCTGCTGCAACCCATAAAACCGGCGAGTTAGGCATTATCAATAATGCAAGTGATGCTAGAATTGCCCCTGTCAAAAAGAAAGGTCTCCTTCTTCCAAGCTTCCCCCATGTTTTGTCACTCATATGTCCTATTATCGGTTGTACAATTAAACCGGTTACCGGAGCCGCAATCCAAAGTATAGGAATATCATCAATCTTTGCGCCGAGCGTTTCAAATATCCTGCTGACATTTGCATTCTGTAAAGCAAATCCAAATTGAATTCCGAGAAACCCAAAACTCATATTCCAGATTTGCCAAAAGCTAAGCCGTGGTTTATTCATTGAATTGTTCCTCTCATATTAGGAAGCTTTCTTATAAAATATGGGTGAATATAAGTAAAAAGATTTCTTTAATAACCTCCCCATTTGGGTAGTTATATTATTGATTAATCATTCTTATATTTGCCCGCATAAAATAGGAGAGGCCAAATGCCGCAAAGAAAATTTACTTTTTTGACTTCATGTTTATTCTTTTCATTAATCATTTCCCTGAATGTCTATTCTCAAAAAGAAACTACTATTGTACATCCGGATTGGAGCAAAAATTTATCTATTTATGAAGTAAATGTTAGGCAATATACTCCTGAGGGAACGTTTAAAGCATTCCAGAAACATATACCTGAAATAAAGAAAATGGGAATTGGAATAATCTGGATTATGCCTATCAACCCTATCGGAGAAAAAAACAGGAAAGGAACTCTCGGTAGTTATTATTCAATAAAGGATTATAAAGCTATTAATCCTGAATTCGGTACACTTGAAGATTTTAAAAACCTAGTAAATGAAATTCATAAACAAGGGATGCATGTTATTATCGATTGGGTTGCAAATCATTCTGCTTGGGATAATGTTCTTACAAAAACAAATCCGGAATTTTATAAAAAAGACTTGCTGGGCAATTTTGTCGCTCCGGTTGCAGATTGGTCAGATGTAATAGCATTTAATTATAATAATCCGAAATTGTGGATATACATGGAAAACGCAATGGAATACTGGATTAAAGAATGTAATATAGATGGTCTTCGTTGTGATGTTGCCAATATGGTTCCTACTTCCTTCTGGAATTTTGTACGTAAAGAATTAGATAAAATAAAACCTGTATTTATGCTGGCAGAAGCTGAAAGCCCTGATTTACAAAAACATGCATTCGACATGACTTACGCCTGGGAATTTCATCACATTTTAAAAGAAATATATAAGGGGAAAATGACAGTTGACTCGCTTGATACATATTACAATAAAGAAAAAAACAATTACAATCCTGATACATATCGTATGATTTTTACGACAAATCATGATGAAAATAGCTGGAACGGAACCGTCTATGAAAGATTTGGAGATGCCGTAAAAACTTTTGCTGTACTTTGCGGAGTTGTAAAAGGAATGCCACTTGTCTACAGCGGACAGGAAGCTGGAATGAATAAAGCTTTAAGATTTTTTGATAAGGATACTATTGAATGGAAAAAGAGCAGCTTCAGAGATTTATACACTAAGCTTATTCATTTAAAGTTAAGTAACAAAGCACTCTGGAACGGTTTGAACGGCAGTGAAATGAAAAGAATAAAAACAAATAAAGATGATAAGATATTTTCCTTTGTTAGAGAAAAAGATAATAACAAAGTATTTGTAGTTTTTAATCTTTCACCAGAAAGTCAAAAGATTGAGATTAATGATGACAATATATCTGGTAGTTATAAAGATTTTTTTGAAAATAAAAATGTTTTGCTTACTTCAAGATTTGACATAGAATTACCTGCGTGGGGATA
>Ga0210060_1000615_pt1 | contig 10252 bp, 4 predicted proteins | sample Joice_CattailNLB_FD_184871 | JGI IMG/M metagenome (GOLD analysis project Ga0210060, IMG submission 184871) | Wetland microbial communities from San Francisco Bay, California, USA, that impact long-term carbon sequestration - Joice_CattailNLB_D2... | ecosystem: Environmental > Aquatic > Marine >...
CCTCCAGCCGGTGCGCGAGGATCCGTGCATACGACTTCAGCGCAAGGGGGAGCTTCAGGCTGTGGTAATGGACGAAGAACCCTCCCTTCTCCAGCCGGAGGGAGAACTCCTGGTTCTCGAGGACCCTCCCGTACGGACCGCCGAGAACCGGCAGGAGGACCCTTTTTTCCAGGACCTTCTTGGGAGAGTGCCAGTCGATGTCGAAGTAAGGGGCGAAGAGGGACTCGGCCCCGTTTTCCAGGACGTCCATCCACCACCGGTTCTCGCTGCTGGCGGACATGTGGTTGGGGACGATGTCCAGTAACAGTCCCATTCCCCGCTCCTTGAGCGCCCCGGTCAACGCCTCGAACTCGCCTTTCTTTCCCAGTTCCGGGTTCAGACGGGTGGGGTCGGTCACGTCGTACCCGTGGGAACTTCCCTTCCGGGCCTGGAGGATCGGCGATGCGTAGAGGTCCGTCACACCGAGCGTCTCGAGGTACGGGACGAGCGCACGGGCATCCTCGAACCGGAAGCGGCGGTGGAACTGCAGCCGGTACGTGGAGAGAGGGACCCGCGCAAAAGGCATCGCTCACCCCTCCGGAAGAGCCACGGAGAGTTTCGTCCCCAGGGAGGAAAAAAGGCGGATCCATTCCCCCCCGCCTTCGTCCCCCGAGGCGGCCCGGGACCGGTACTCTTCGTAGACTGTCTCCAGCATCTCCCAGTAGAGATTCTGGCTTTTCCAGAAGGTCACCTCGAAGGGAAGGGAGTTCCCCATCTCCACCGCGGCGTCGATCTGCGCAAGGAGGACGATGTCGTCGGGATTCTCGCGGAACACAAGCATCATCCGCTCGATGGTTTTACGGAGGGTGAACCCCAGGCCCGCCCCGTCGAGGGGTACATTCACCCCTTCCGCTTCGTAGAGGGTCCCCCGGATCCCGTCGATGTCGAGGGGTTCGGCCTGGAAGGCGCGCTTGAGCTCTTCGTTCAGCGCCAGTTCGGCAGCGACGTGGAAGGACTTCAGCCCGGGATAGCCGATGTCGGAGAGGAACCGCATGAGGGGGGCGTTCTGCATGTAAAGCTGGCGGTAGACGGCGTCGACGTCGGCCATGCTGGCCGCCAGGATCATGTCCAGGATCTTGCGCTGCTCGTCCCGGAACAGGAGTTTCAGGGAATAGACTCCCGAACCGAAGTTCCGGTCCACGGCGCGGACGATCTCGGGAAAGTCCGCTCCCGCGAAAATATCGGACATTTCCGCGGCCATGGATTCATACGCCTCCTCCCCCCGGTACTCCCGGATCCCGCCGCTTACGTTGTGGTCCCCGAAATGGAGCACCCCGAAGGTGAGGTCGGCAGACTCCTGAGTGATCGCCGAAGTTATTTTCACCCGGCCCAGGGCAAGCCGTTTCTTCCCGGCGGGCAGAAGCCGGTAATCTCCCCGCTCCACCTGGTAGCAGTAAATCTCCGAACTGTCGCTGTAGTTCTCGAACAGGGAGCTCACGGCGTAGTGCGCTCCCACCTTGTGCAGATCCACCATGGCGGGTTTCACGAACTTCTCGTAGATGTGCCGTCCATCCCGGTGCTCGGGAAGGTTGCTCTTGGCGAACTCGAGCAGATAGAGGAAGCGGTCCTCGATCCCGTCTTCCCAAAGTTCCCCGGCCAGCTGCATGGCGCGTCCCGCGTACTGGATGACCTGCGTCGTCTCGATTCCGGAGAGCTCGTCGAAGAACCAGCCGCAACTCGTATACATCAGCATTGCGTAGCGCTGAAGCTCGAGGAGCTTGAGCGCTACGGTCTCCTCCTCTGCGGAAAGTTCCCGGACCGCGTTCTTGCGGAAGAACCGCTCCCGGCTTTCCGGAGACCGGTCGAGGATGACGTCGATATATTCGTCCCGCGCGCTCCACGGGTCCCGGAGGAGCGACCGGCCCTTCCCCTCGTATTCCGATGCCAGCTTCTCCCGGAGCCAGTCCAGCGCTTCCCGCAACGGACGGCGCCACTCCTGGTTCCATCCCGGGCGGCCGCCGGAGTTGCAGCCGCAATTGCTCCTCCACCGCTCGACCCCGTGGGCGCAACTCCAGGAGGTGTATTCGTAGATCTCCACCTCGTGGACCGGGGGGTGCTTCTCGAGAAACTCGCCGTAATTGGTTATTCGTGCCAGCCCGTTCGACTCGATATGGTGGATCGCGTAGGAGAGCGCCATCTCGCCGTGTGCGTGGTGGTGGCCGTAGCTCTCTCCGTCGGTGGCGATGTGGACGAGTTGGTAAGGGACGTCGGCGGAATCGGAAAGCGCTCCGAGGATCCGCTTGGCGAAGACCTCCCCGTTGTTGAGCAGCCCCTCGAAGGCGACGGCCCGGGAGACGGGCCCGTCGTAGAAAAAGACGCTGATCGATCGGCCCGATGGAAGTTTGAGAAGGTAGGGGACCTTGGGGTCGATGCGCCCCCCGGTCACGTCCTGCCACTCGCGGCTTCCTTTCTTCCGCACGCGGTGCGCCTGGTGCGGCTCCAGGATCGCGTACCGGATCCCCTCCTTCGCCATGATGTCCAGGCTCTCCAGATCGACAGCGGTCTCCGGGAGCCACATCCCCTCCGGCTCCCGCCCGAAGCGATGCTCGAAATCCCGCACTCCCCAGAGCACCTGCGTTACCTTGTCCCGGGTGTTCGCCAGCGGCATGATCATGTGGTTGTACGCCTGCGCGATGGCGGAGCCGTGCCCCGAGAAATGCTCCCGGCTTTCCCGGTCCGCCTCCAGGATCGCCCGGTAGACGGCCGGCTCCTTGTCCTGCATCCAGGAGAGGAGCGTCGGGCCGAAGTTGAAACTGATCTTCGCGTAGTTGTTGACGATGTTCTCGATCCTGCCCTTTTCGTCCATCACGCGGGAAGCGGCGTTGGGGGCGTAGCTCTCTGTGGTGATCCGTTCGTTCCAGTCGTGGTAGGGATAGGCCGAGTCCTGGAGTTCCACCTCCTCGAGCCACGGGTTTTCCCGGGGAGGCTGGTAGAAGTGGGCATGGATGCATACGTATCGTTCCATCATCGGTGGCTCCTTATGTCTTCGAGAACAGGACGAACGACTTGGGAGTAAAAGAAAGTATCACGCTTCCGTGCGAGCGCACGCTCTCCGGAAGGGGGCTCCCGGTTCCGCCCCATCGGTCCTCTGCAGAATCCACGAGTTTCTCCCACCTGCCGGGGGGAAACGGCAGCGCGAGGGAGACCGGCGCGGACCCGAAATAGAAGACCACCGCGATCTGGCCGGTTCCTTTCCATCGCCTGACGAAAAGCACCTTTTCGCTCTCGAAGGCCATGACCTCCATGTCCTCCTTGCTCAACCAGGAGAGTACCGGGTGGTCCTTTCGCAGCAGGAGAAGCTCCCGGTAGAACGCCAGTAGGGTCCTGTGGCGCCCGCTTTCGCACAGACGGGGGTCGATCCGGGAACGCAGAAAGGTCGCCTCGTCCTGCGGGTCGGGGATCTCCCCCTCCCATTGAAAGGCGGCGAACTCCTCCCGGCGGCCTTTGCGCACCGCCTCGATGAGGTTCTCGTCGGAGTGGCTGATGAAATACAGGAACGGTGCGGTCTCCCCGTACTCCTCCCCCATGAAGATAAGAGGAAGGAAGGGAGAGAGGAGAACGGCCCCCGCGGCGAGCTTTAGATCCTCGAAGGATACCAGGTTCGCAAGTCTCTCGCCATGCAGCCGGTTCCCCACCTGATCGTGGTTCTGCGAGAATACGACCAGCCGCCGGGCGGCGATGTGCCGGGACGAGTTGCCGTGCCGGCGGCTGCGGTAGGAGGAGTATCCCCCCGAGTACACAAACCCTTCGGCAAACGCCTGGGCCAGATGTTCGAGGTTCCCGAAATCCTCATAGTACCCTCCCCTTTCCCCGGTCAGTACGGTGTGGAGGGCATGGTGGAAGTCGTCGTTCCACTGGGCGGCCAGGCCTAAGCCTCCGTGCTCCTTCGAGGTGATCACCCTCGCATCGTTCAAGTCGCTCTCCGGAATCAGGTACATCTTCCGTTCGGTCCGCTCGGCAAGATCCCGCACCGTGTCGCCCAGCTCCGCGAGAAACGGGTAGGCGCTTGCGTCCATGATCCCGTGGATCGCGTCCAGCCGAAGAGCGTCCACGCGGTATTCGGCAAGCCAGCACAGCGCGTTTTCGATGAAGTACCGCCGGATCTCGTCGCTGTGGGGGCCGTCGAAGTTGATGGCGGCCCCCCAGGGGGTCCGGTACCTGTCGGTGAAGTAGGGGCCGAACGCTCCCAGGTAGTTCCCCTCCGGGCCCAGGTGGTTGTAGACCACGTCGAGAACGACCGCCATCTCCCTGCAGTGACAGGCGTTCACGAGTTTCTTCAATCCCTCGGGTCCCCCGTAGCTGTCCTGCACCGCGAACGGGTACACCCCGTCGTATCCCCAGTTCCGTCTCCCCGGGAACTGGGCCACCGGCATCAGTTCGAGCGCCGTGATACCGAGTTCCCGAAGGGCGTCCAGACGGGGGATGACGGATTCGAAGGTCCCTTCCGGAGTGAAGGTACCCACGTGCATCTCGTAGAGGATGTAGTTCTCGAGGGCAAGGCCGGTCCACTCCGCGTCCTCCCACCGGAAGGCGTTCCGGTCGACAACCTGGGAAGGTCCGTGGACCCCCTGGGGCTGGTACCGGGAGGCCGGGTCGGGATGCTCCATCCTTCCGTCCAGGCGGTACCGGTAAAGGGCGCCGGGCGGAGCTTGCTCCGCCACCCCGAGATGGTACCCCCGCGTAGTCCGTTCGAGCGCCACGGTCGCCTCCCGCGGGGAAGGAAGGAGGACCTCCACCTTATTCGCCTTCGGGGCATAGACAAGAAACCGGCAGCGGCCGTCCCCGAGCGGGGTCGCGCCCAGCTCCAACCGGTACGTTTTTCTCACCCTTTTTTCGCCTCGCTCTTGAAGAACACGGCTGCCAGGGGAGGAACGACGATGGTGAGCGTATGCAGGCGGCCGTGGGAGGAGATCGGTGCGGCTTCCACGCCGCCGATGTTCCCCTGTCCGCTCCCGCCGTACTCCGGGGCGTCGCTGTTGCGCACCTCCCGCCAGAACCCTCCCCGGGGCACTCCCACGAGGTAGTTGTGGCGAGGGACGGGAGTGAAGTTGCAGACGACGAGGAAGATGTCTTCCGTGGATCTCCCCTTCCTCAGGAACGTCAGGACGCTCTGCTCGCCATCGTTGCAGTCGACCCACTCGAACCCGCCCGGGTCGAAATCGAGCTCGTGCAGCGCCGGCTCGTTCCGGTAAAGAGCGTTGATCTCCTCCACCCAACGGGATAGGCCCACGTGCGAGGGATCCTCGAGGAGGTGCCAGTCGAGGCTTTGGTCGTGGTTCCACTCCCTCCACTGGCCGAATTCCCCGCCCATGAAGAGAAGCTTCTTCCCCGGCTGCCCGTACATGTATCCGTAGAGCACGCGAAGGTTGGCGAACTTCTGCCACGTGTCCCCGGGCATCTTGCCGATGAGCGATCCTTTCCCGTGGACGACCTCGTCGTGAGAGAGAGGGAGAACGAAATTCTCCGTGAAGGCGTATACCATCCGGAAGGAGAGCTTGTTGTGGTGGTATTTCCGGTTCACGGGGTCCTGCCCCATGTACACGAGGGTATCGTGCATCCATCCCATGTCCCATTTCATGCCGAACCCCAACCCCCCGAGGTAGGTCGGGCGGGAGACCATGGGCCATGCGGTCGACTCCTCCGCGATCGTGATGATGTCCGGGCGTTCCTTGTAGACCTCCTCGCTGAACCGCCGGAGGAATGCGATCGCCTCGATGTTCTCCCTTCCGCCGTACGGGTTCGGGATCCACTCCCCCTCTTTGCGCGAATAGTCGAGGTAGAGCATCGACGCCACGGCGTCCACGCGCAGGCCGTCGATGTGGAATACGTCGAGCCAGTAGTAGGCGCCGGAAAGAAGGAAGCTCTGCACCTCGTGGCGGCCGTAGTTGAAGATCTCCGTGTCCCAGTCGGGGTGATGCCCCTGCCGGGGATCGGCGTGCTCGAACAGGTGGGTCCCGTCGAAGTAGTTCAGCCCGTGGCCGTCCTTGGTGAAGTGGGAAGGAACCCAGTCGAGGATCACCCCGATGCCGTGGCGGTGCAGGGTGTCGACCAGGCACATGAAGTCCTGCGGCGTCCCGTACCGGCTCGTTGGGGCGAAGAACCCCGTGACCTGGTACCCCCAGGAGCCGTAGAACGGGTGCTCCATCACGGGGAGAAACTCCACGTGGGTGAAGTTCATCCGCGTGAGGTATTCGACCAGGCGCGGCGCCAGCTCCCGGTAGGAGAGCATCCGGTTTCCTTCCTCGGGGACCCGCATCCAGGAGCCGAGATGCATCTCGTAGATGGAAATCGGGCGGTCGGCACCGTTGTTGGCGCTCCGGCCCTTCATCCACTCTCCGTCCTCCCATTCGTACCAGAGGTCCCACACGACGGACCCGGTGTCCGGGGGAATCTCCGCATGAAAAGCGAACGGATCGGCCTTGTCGTACCGGTATTCGCTCGCCCGGGAGATGACATGGTACTTGTAGGCGCTCCCCCGCGTAACGCCGGGAATGAACCCCTCCCAGATACCGGACGAACCCTTTGCCCTCAAGGGATGGGAACCGGTGTCCCAGCCGTTGAACGTCCCCGTAACGAATATTTCCTTGGCGTTGGGGGCCCACACGGCGAAGTAGGTACCCTCCTCGCCGTCCACGGTCATGAAGTGGGATCCCAGTTTTTCATAGAGCCGGTAGTGGCTCCCCTCGTTGAAAAGGTACAGGTCCTGGTCGTTCATAAGAGAGACGTCGTATCGCATGGCCTATCCTACCTCCTCCCTGGTCGGCTTCCGTTCCTGTCCCGCGGGGGACCCCAGGCCGGCCTCCTTCCCTTTCCGAAGACGATCCACTTCCCGGAGGATGCGGATCACATGGGGCATCTCGCGGATCTCCTCGAACCCGTGGCGGGCCTTCCGGAGCCAGTTCGGCCGCTCCTTCGAGGTTCCGGGCACGTTCTGCGGGTTCGTTTCGAGGTACAGATCCTCCAGATTGACGATGACGACGCCGGCCCTGCTCCCCGCCAGGAACGAAAGACAGGCTGCGAGGACCTCTTCCGCCCCCGCTCCGGAACGTTCCAGCCATCCCTGCCGGCGAAGGAAGGCCGCGAGGGCCCCTTTTACCCGGGAGCGCATGGTTTTTTCCTCCCGGCACCCCTTTTCGTCGAGCAGGCCGAGTGCAAGACGGTCGTCGATGTCACGCCCTTCCCAGAAGGAAGCGAACGGGGGCATGTCGTGGGTGTTCAGGCACCCCAGGGACCCCGCCGGTACGGCTTTCAGTGCGTGGGCGGGATCCGGGGAAAGCCCGAACTGGACGACGGACATCCGTGACAGGCCGTGTCTCGCCATCGCCGGCCGGACATAGGGCGGGACGGTCCCCAGGTCCTCCCCCACGAGGCGGACTCCGTGCCGGTGCGACTCGAGGGAAAGGATGGCGTACATCTCTTCGGCCGGGTACCGGACGTAGGTCCCCTCCCGGGCTGTCACCCCCTTCGGAACACAGAAAAACCGGTGCAGGCCCATCACATGGTCGATCCGCAGGATCCCCGCGTGACGGAACTGGTGGCGCAGGCATTCCCGGAAGTACCGGAATCCCTCTTCGCGGCTTCGCACGGGGTGGAGGGGCGGAAACCCCCAATCCTGCCCCTGGGTGAAGAAGTCGTCGGGCGGCGCCCCCGCGGAGACATCCAGTACGAACAGGTCGCGCTGCCGCCAGACATCGTAGCTGTCGTAGCTCACACCGAGCGGCAGATCCAGGTAGAGTGCCTCCCCCCGCTCCCGGAACCGTTTCGACATCGAGTGAAACTGCTCTCCTACGACCCATTGCGCGTAGAGATGGTACTTCTTCGCCTTCTCGTCATAATCTTTCGGCGTGATCGCCCCGTCCTTGAGCGGCGCGGGCCAGGCAGCCCAGGGGGCCCGCTGTTTCTCCCCCGTCGCCCGGAAGGAAGCGTATTCTTCCGCCTCGGGATTTGCCGTTAAAAATTCCCGGAACGCCTCCCGACGCGAGGGAACGTTCCCGGAGAAGAACGACAGTGCCAGTTCCTCGATGACCTTCCGCTTGAGGGCCATTCCGCGCCGGTAGTCCACGAGCGGACCGTTGCGCAGGGAAGCGACCTCCGCCCGGAACCCGGGGGAAGAGAACAGCTCCCGGGCCGGGGGGCACAGTGCGAATTCGGGGACGCGGGTAACGTCCAGGTAGAACTCGTTCCAGAAAAGGCGGCTCGCCGGGGCGTACGGGCTCGGGTTGAACGGCTCGGAGAGGAACGCGGCAAGCAGCGGCAGTGTGCCAACCACGTTTCCCCCCATCCCGGATACCCACTCCATCAGGGAGGAAAGATCGGAGAGGTCGCCGCTCCCCAGGCTCCTTTGGGAATGAAGCGCGTAGAGAGGGAGGAATACCCCCCACGTCATTCCCTCATCACCTTCACCGGATCGGTACGCCTTGCGCGGGGCGGAAAGCACCAGGGTTTCCGAGGTCTTCCCGCAGATCTCCACCGTCAGATTGTGATATCCCCATGGCAATTTACCCGGAAGGTCGATCGTCTTCATCACGTACCGCCCGCCTTCGACTTCCTTTTCCTGCGCGGCCGGAAGGCGGGAAAGATCGCGCGTAAGCTCCCGCACGCTTCCGTTTTCGAGGCGAAGACGGAAGCCGATCCGGGCATCCGACACCGTGTGCGGGAGTCGAACCGGGAGTTCCCCGGTACCGCCGTCCCAGACCACCACGACCGGATCGCACGGACGGCGCCACCGGGCCTGTTCGTGCTCCCGCAACGCGTCCCGGGCGTCTTCCGCCTTCTCGAGCGGCGCCCCGAGCGAGCGAAGAACAGCCAGGATCGTGCGGGGAGAGACCGTAACCCTGTTGTGAGCGATGTCGTGATAGGCGGTCTGGACGCCGTACGCACGCGCCAGCCGCCCGAGCGGACCCATCCCCCCGGTTTTGGCCCCCGCAGCCGTCACTCGGCCGTCTCCAGCAACTGCAGGATCCCGCGAAGGGGAAGTTTCACCCAGTCGGGACGGTTGTTCAGCTCGTACCCCAGTTCGTAGACCGATTTCTCGAGGAGGTAGACGGAAAGCAGCAGGGAGAGCTCATCCCTCGACTTCGGGAGAAAAGAGGCCTGTGCGGAAGCCCCGAGGTACGACGAGAGAAACGCTGCGGAGACCCAGAGAGTCCAGCAGTTCGCCCACGGTTCGAGCCGCGAGGGGTCGGCCGGCCGGAACCCTCCTCCTCCCATCTTTCCGATAAGCGGTGCATTCGCCGCGTAATGGAAGGAGCGGAGCATGCCCGCCACATCCCGCAGGGGGGACCTCTTTATTTTTCGCGAGCTCAGGGAGTGGGCCGGCTCCCCCTCGAAGTCGATGATCACGAAGTCCTTCCCCGTGAAGAGAACCTGCCCGAGGTGGTAGTCCCCGTGGACGCGGATCCGCATGGCCGTGATCTTCCGGTCGAGGATGGACCGGAAGCGCTTCAAAATCTTGTCCTGGAGGTCCAGAACCTGCTTTGCCTCCTCCCGAACCGCTTCCGGAAGAGTCCGAAGACGCTTTTGGAGAAGAGGCAGGGTCTGGGAGGTGAGGTTCCGCATCGACTGGTAGAGGGAGCGCTGGTAGTGCGACGAGAAGGACTCGGGGGCAAAAGAGGGGTCCTCGACGTTCGACGCCAGTGCGACATGCATCTCCGCCGTGCGCTGCCCCATCTGGCGTGCCGAGACGAGGTAGGTCCCGATCAGATCCGCCGCGAGTTCCGGGACCTCCTTGCCGACCATCATCAGCGCGGACTGTACCGGACAGGCCGCGGTTTCCGTCTCGGGGGACAGGGACATCGCTCTTTCGTAATACCGGCCCAGGTAGTCCAGCGTGTATTTCCAGGCATCCCCCTGGTTCGGAACGAATCCCTGGAGGATGGCGAGTGTAATCGGCTCCTCGTGGTTCCTCCGGTATTCCAGCGCGCCCGCCACGGGAGGAATGTGGGGAAAGCGCGCCCGTTCCGTCAGAAAGGCGCCGATCTCGAGGTCGGGGTTTTGCCCCTCGTCGAGCTTCCGGATGAGTTTGAGGATCAGCCGGTCCCCGAAGAAGACGGAGGTGTTGCTCTGCTCCGCTTTGCTGAGGGCGGGGGGCAGGTGCTCCGATTCCGCTCCCCGGAGGCGCCGGAAGGCCCGTGTAGGGTAGGCCACGATCTCGCCGTAATCCCCCCGGAACCGCCGCCTGTGCCCGATCGCCTGGAGAAAGAAGTCGCACACG
>Ga0210060_1000619_pt1 | contig 10155 bp, 12 predicted proteins | sample Joice_CattailNLB_FD_184871 | JGI IMG/M metagenome (GOLD analysis project Ga0210060, IMG submission 184871) | Wetland microbial communities from San Francisco Bay, California, USA, that impact long-term carbon sequestration - Joice_CattailNLB_D2... | ecosystem: Environmental > Aquatic > Marine >...
CAACCTGACCGTTGCCATCAGCAGCAAGCTGCTCGCACCCGAGACGCAGGTCATCTGCCGCGCCGAAACCCATGACGCACAGGCCAATATGGATTCGTTCGGCACCGATGTCATTATCAACCCGTTCGATACCTTCGCCGAACGCTTTGCCATGATGTTCCAGTCACCGAGCATGTTCCTGGTCTATGAATGGATGACCAGCATTCACGAATCCCCGCTGCGCGAGTTCGCCTCACCACCACGCGGTACCTGGGTGCTGTGCGGTTACGGCCGCTTCGGCAAGGCCGTTCAGAAAAGCCTGTCATTCAAGGGCATCCAGACCGTCATCGTCGAATCTGATATCCGTTCCACCGCGGCCCCGGTCGGTACTATCGAGGGTCGTGGCACCGAGGCCATCACCCTGTACGAGGCCGGCATCGAGTCTGCGGTCGGCGTCATTGCCGGCACCGATGACGACGCCAACAACCTGTCCATCATCATGACCGCGCACGATATGAACAACAACCTGTTCACCGTGGCCCGCCAGAACATGAGCAACAACGACGGCATTTTCAATGCCGCCAATATCGACCTGACCATGAAGTCCGGCATGATCATCGGGCGCCGCATCATCGACCTGCTGACCAACCCGCTGCTGACCGATTTCCTGCGCATGGCACGGACACAGAACGAAAAGTGGGCGAATGTGCTGGTGAGCCGCATGGCCGGCATTTTGACCGAGCAAGTCCCGGAAACCTGGACCTTGACCATCTCGAATGATCACACGCCGGCAGTTCTGGAGGCATTCCGAAAGGGCCTGGCCGTCACCCTGCGTCATATCGTCACCGATCCGCGCGAGGTCACGCAAAGCCTGCCCTGTGTGCCGCTTTACCTGCGGCGCGCCAACCAGACCGAACAACTGCTGCCGGTGGACGACACCGCACTGCAGACCGGTGACCAGCTGCTGTTCTGCGGGCGCACCCACGCCGAGACCCACATGCGCTGGACCGCGAGGAATTTCCACGCACTGGACTTTATCTGTACCGGTTCCGACCGCCCCAGCGGTGCCGTCTGGCGACTGTTCTCCGGTAATGGAGCAGACTGAACAGGACGGCCGCCTTAATGGCATGTGAAATGCATGGTTATTGTCGTATCCCCTGAAAACCCGGCCTGCCGGCAGCCGCAGGAGCACAAGGAGATCTCGACATGAAAACATTAGAACTTCAATTAGTTACAGTAGGACTGGACGATGGGAAACAGGGTATCTTCGTAGGCCTGCCGCTGGTCACTGAACAAACGGCGGAGGAGAGCGGCCAGGTCGAAAACATCTGGTTTTCCAATGTAAAAGAAGTGCCTGGCAACCTGACCATGCAGGAGCTGATACACCTGATCGGCAAGCAGCTGTTCGACAAGCTGGCTACCCTGCAATAGTTGCAAAACGTCAAAAGTACGGCGTCGACTGGCTGGATTCCGTCATAAACTGGCGCTGAACGACAGATTATGACGGCAAGGGGGTAAGAACGCCCGCGGCACGGCCTGCACAGGCAGGCGTGCCGTAGCCAGCTTTAAACGCACGGCAATTGCCTGAGGCGGTCACCGGCTGCCCGCTTTCAACCGCCACACGGCACCGGCAGTTTCGAACACACGCGGACCATGACTTCAAACATCTTCGACATCGGGGCTACCCGCTTACCTGCACAAACCGCCAGCAAGGAGCTGGATGATGCCGCCCTGCAGCAGCCGGAACTGTACATCAACCGCTTTCTGAGTCTGCTCGAGTTCAATTACCGCGTCCTCGAGTACGCCAGGGACCCCACCTTCCCACTGCTGGAGCGATTGAAACACCTCTGCATCACCAGCAGTAACCTCGATGAATTCTTTGAAATCAGGATCGCCGTGCTCAAGCAGCACCTGAAATCAGGTGCCATGCAGTCAGGTCCGGACAACCGCACGCCCGGTGAACTGCTCAATATTCTGTCGGCGAAGGTGCGCGACTTCGTCGACGAGCAATACCGGATACTCAACGACGAGCTCATACCGGAACTCGCGAACCAGGACATCCGTTTCCAGAAGCGCTCCGAATGGACCGAACAACAGGAACGCTGGCTGAGTGATTTCTTCACCAACGAGCTGACGCCCATCCTGAGCCCGCTCGGGCTCGATCCCGCCCACCCGTTCCCGAAGGTGCTCAACAAGAGCCTGAACTTCATCGTTTCACTGGAGGGCAAGGATGCCTTCGGTCGCGATTCCGCCCTGGCGGTCATCCAGGCGCCGCGTGTGCTGCCCCGTATTATCCCGCTGCCGCTGGAGGTAACAAACGGCGACAAGCACGTGTTCGTATTTCTCTCGTCGATCATCCATGCCTTCGTCGACGACCTGTTCCCCGGCATGAACAGTACCGGCTGCTACCAGTTCAGGGTCACGCGCAACAGCGACCTGTTCGTCGACGAAGAGGAGATCGAGGACCTGGCGCGCGCTCTCGAAGGCGAACTCAGGTCGCGTCGTTATGGCGATACCGTGCGACTGGAAGTTGCCGAAAATTGTCCGGAGGAGCTGCGCAACTACCTGCTGCAGCGCTTCGAACTCGGCACGGATGACGTATTCCAGGCCAACGGACCGGTGAACCTCAACCGGATGCTCGCCGTGTACGACCTGGTTGACCGCCCGGACCTGAAATTCAAGGGCTTTACCTCAGGCCTGCCGGCGCGGCTCAAGGGCAACAAGGACCTCTTCGACGCCATCGAGCAGGGCGATATTCTGCTGCACCATCCCTACGAATCGTTCCTGCCGGTCATCGACCTGCTCAAGCAGGCGGCCTGCGATCCGAACGTACTTGCCATCAAGCAGACGCTCTACCGCACCGGCCCGGATTCGGCGGTCGTCGACGCCCTGGTCAGCGCCGCCCGCGCCGGCAAGGAAGTCACCGTCGTCATTGAATTGCGCGCCCGCTTCGACGAAGCAGAAAACATAGGGCTGGCCAACCGGCTGCAGGCGGCCGGCGCCCACGTCGTGTACGGCGTGGTCGGCTACAAGACCCATGCAAAGATGCTGCTGATTATCCGGCGCGGCCAGAAAACGGGACTCACGCGCTTCGTGCACCTTGGCACGGGCAACTACCACCCGCGCACCGCGCGACTGTATACGGACTATGGCCTGCTGACCTGCAACCCGCTGATCGGCGAAGATGTCCACCATGTCTTCATGCAGCTGACCAGTCTCGGCAAGGTGCAAAACCTCAACACCCTGCTGCAATCGCCGTTCACGCTGTTTACGACGCTGATCGAATGGATCGACCGCGAGGCACAGCACGCACGCAACGGCAGGCGGGCGCGAATCATAATAAAGATCAATGCCCTGACCGAAATGAAGGCGATACAGGCACTCTATCGCGCGGCGCATGCCGGGGTTAAGATTGACCTCATGGTCCGCGGCATGTGCTGCCTGCGCCCGGGAATTCCCGGCATCTCGGAAAATATCCGTGTCCGCTCCATCATCGGCCGTTTCCTGGAACACACACGGGTATATTATTTTTACAATGCCGGCGATTCGGAACTCTATTGCGCGAGCGCCGACCTGATGGAACGCAACCTGTTCCAGCGGGTCGAGGTTGCCTTCCCGGTCCTTGACGAGCAGGCCAGATCACGCATACTGGATGAACTGGCCATCTACCTTGCAGACAATACCCAGGCCTGGACACTGAATCCGGACGGCAGCTATACACACCTGCAGCCCGGCGCTGACAACCCGGCAAGCGCACAAACGACCCTGCTTGAAAAACTGGCCGACAACTGAATCATCCAGCAAAAACCGGCATGCCCTGCCGGCCGCGACGCCGGTCGCCGCCAGCCATGCGCCACGAGCGGTCAGGCTGCCGCACACTGCTGTTGCCCTGTCAGACCGGGCGCTGACCGCATGACGACGCGCACACTGCTGTTGATGCGGCACGGAAAATCAGACTGGAAGGCCGGCGCCGGGGATGATTTCAGCCGGCCGCTGGCCAAACGTGGCAAGCGCAACAGCACGCGCATCGGGCAGTGGCTGGCCGGGCATGGCCTGCGTCCGGATATTCTCATCGCCTCGCCGGCGGCGAGGACGCTGCAGACAGCGACCCTGGTGTGCAAGGCGCTGGACATCCCGACAGGACAAATCGTGCAGGATGAACAACTCTACCTAGCAGATCCCGCAACCCTGCTCGGAGTGATCAGGCGGCTGCCGTCCGGCGCGCGTTCGGCCATGCTCATCGGGCACAACCCCGGCCTTGAGGACCTGCTCGCCAGCCTGCTGGGCGAAGCAACGCCGCTCCTGCCGGACGGGAAGCTGATGCCCACCGCGTCACTGGCGCAGCTGCAGTTTGCAGGCAACTGGCAGCAGCAGGGCGCCGGGCAGGCGCGGCTGGTCGAGCTGGTCAGGGCCCGCAGTCTGGATGAGCACTGAACACCGTCCCGCACCAGCGACCACGCCAGCCTGTGCACGGGCAATTCTGAAGCACACCGCGAATCCTGTATAATCCCGTTCCCTGGCAAACCAGCGCGGAACCCGATATGGCTCGAGTCAAGATCTACAGCACAGCAAGCTGTCCGTTTTGCGACAAGGCCAAGCAATTGCTCACGAAATGGAACATCCCCTACGACGAGGCGATGATCGACTCGAGTATGGCGGCACGGCGCGAATTCTCGGCCGTCACCAACGGCGCACGCACCGTGCCACAGATTGTCATCGACGGGATCTGCATTGGCGGGTTCACCGAGCTGACCGAGATGCATATGGATGACAAGCTCGATCACCTGGTCGAGAAATAGCAAACCACGATGAAAGAAAAGAAGATCTACCGCATCTCCTTTTACAACCAGGGCAACATCTACGAGTTGCACGCTCACGGTATCCAGCAGAGCAGCATGTATGCCTTCGTCGAAGTCGAGGGCATCATTTTCGGCGAACGCAGTTCGGTCGTGGTCGATCCTGCCGAGGAACGGCTGAAGTCGGAGTTCCAGGGCGTCAGGCGCACCTACATCCCGCTGCAGTCTGTCATCCGTATCGACGAGGTCGAACGCGAGGGATGCAACAGGATCATCGAGGGCGGCGCCGCAGCCGGCACGGTCACGCCTTTCCCGCTGCAACCCCCGGGACGCAAACCGGATACCTGATCCGCCGGCGCCTGCGCCCCCCCGCCCACTTGCCTTATTCTGCCAAGTATCGTCCAATAAGAATCCAGAATGACAATCCGACAAGCAGTGGAGGAGCGGTATGGACTATTCCAACATCATCACACCCAAGCGCCTGACCAACATGCAGGAGATGGAGGTTCACGTCAATGGGCCGGATGGTGCCAACCGCCTGTTCATCTACAGCGGTATGGCCGAAGTCGAACTCTGCGGCGGCCTGCCCCACCCGCGCTGGTCGCTGGAAATCGTCTGTTTCGACATCGGCAGGAAGTATGACTGTGACAATGGCGAGCAAGTCACCAATATCGTGGCAACGGCCGCCCTGGCGGGCAACCGCACGGACGGCGTAGCCAGTTTTGCCGGCTGGCAGATCTTCGGCGCGGCCGGCGAGCTGGATCTGTCCGACTGCCGCGTGCGCATGAATATCGCCGCTGGCGCACGTGATACGCAGGCGTTCCTGGAGCAGATCTGTTTCCACATCAACGTACTCGCCAAGGTCAACGAATAACCGCTGGCCAGACGTCCAGCTCAATTCCCCAGACGCGCGGCAGGACGAAACAGACAAAGGCCGTAATCAGCACCACGCCCACCAGGTTCAGCCAGAAGCCCGCCTTCGCCATCTGCAGGATCGTCACATAGCGACTGCTAAAGACGATGGCGTTCGGCGGCGTGGCGATCGGCAGCATGAAGGCAAACGAGGCTGCCACGACCGCTGCCACCATCACCCCGAAGGGATGCACCTCGATAGCCGCCGCCAGAGCCCCCATCACCGGCAGCAGCAATGAGGCGGTGGCGGTGTTGGAGGTTACCTCGGTGAGGAAAATGACCAGTAACGCTACCGTCGCGATCACCAGCCACAGATCGATGCCGTGCAATACCACCAGCTGCCCGGCCAGCCACTGCGTCAGTCCCGAATCATTGAAGCCCTGCGCCAGCGCGAATCCGCCACCGAACAGGATGATGATGTCCCAGGGAATGCCCACCGCGGTCTTCCAGTCGAGCAGGAACTCGCGCCGTCTCAGATTGACGGGTATCAGGAAAAGCAACAACGCCCCGGCAATGGCGATGGTGGAATCCTCTACCTGCTGCAGTGCAGCCGGCTGGTAGAGACCACGCAGCACCCACAGGACGGCAACCGCGAGGAACACCGCGGCAACCTGCTTTTCCTGGCGCGACATGGGACCCAGACGTGCCAGCTGGTCTTGGATGAGGTCGCGGCCACCCGGCAGCTGTCCGGCCTCGCTGCGGAACAACACGCGGGTCAGGTACAGCCAGGTGATGACCAGCATGACCATTGATAACGGCAGGCCAAACGCCATCCACCCGGCGAAGCTGATGGTGTAACCGTAGGTCCGCTCCACCACGCCGGCGAAGATGGCATTCGGTGGCGTGCCGATCAGCGTTGCGACGCCGCCGATGGATGCGGCATAGCCGATACCCAGCATCAGTGCGGTACCGAAATGCAAATCGCCAGGCGGGTGCTTGATCCGGTGCTCCACCTCGCGCAGCACCGCGACGGCGATCGTGACCATCATCATGGTGGTTGCGGTATTGCTGATCCACATCGACAGGAACGCCGTGGCCAGCATGAAGCCGAGCACGATGCGCTGCGGTGTGACGCCGACCATGCGAATGGTATGCAGGGCAATCCGGTGATGCAGGTTCCATTTCTCCATGGTGACCGCAATCAGGAAACCGCCCAGGAACAGGTAGATCAGGTGATGCCCGTAGGCACGCGTCACATCGGTGCCGCTCATCACGCCCAGCAGAGGAAACAGCACGACCGGCAGCAGTGCCGTTGCCGGGATCGGGATGGCTTCGGTCAGCCACCACATTGCCATCAGTACGGCCACGGCGGCGACCCGCAGGCCGGCCGGCGTCATGCCGTCCGGCAGTGGCATGGCGAGCAGCGCCAGCAGCAGTACCGGCCCGAGCAACAGCCCGACCAGGTGGCGCCATTCAGTCAAGCGCGAGCTCCTGCTGCTCCGCGACATGAACGACTTTCCGGAACAGGCCGGACTCGCGCCGGTAGAAGCCTTCCGTGTGGAAGGATTCGGCCAGCTTCAGGCACTCGTAGTCGACGTGATGACACAGCTCGTGCAGCAGGGTGCGCAGGAACGAACGGAAGGCGATCACGCGCTGCTGTTTCGCGGCACGCATCCAGACGAAGCGTGCCCTGCCGCATCGGTCCGCGGGTTGATACATGCCGTGCAGCTCGCCACGTCCGTCGTGTGGCCGCACGGCCGGCACGTCGATCTCGACAGCGGGAATGGCCAGTTGCTGGCAGATACCGGCAATCGCCGCGCGGTCGCCGTGCAGTAGCACCCGCCGTAGCGACTCGCCCGGCGGCCGCAGCCGTTGCGGTGCAGGAAGCATGACGTTGTCGATCCGGTCACTCGCGCGACACACCGCGCGCCGCGGGAGAAAACCTTCTGTACCAGGAAAATGCCACGCGGGCATTATCGATCCCCGACCCGCCATGCGCAAACGGGAAACACCTACGACCACCGGCACTCTCCGGCCGGCTCATGTACTACTTATGCCACGCGCATGCGGATTTGCCAGCGTGCCGGGAACTGCAGGATGCCCCGTGTGCGGCGCAGTTCGCGCAGGTACAATTTCGACGCGCGAAATCCTTCCCGGAAGGACAGTTTCAGGTATTCGATACGATCCAGCTGGCCGCCCTTCAGACCATGTTCGAAACCTGCGCAAAACCGATCAGCTTTCAGCGTGGGGGGTATCCTGATCCCGACATCGGCGGGCTTCGGGTAACAGTTGTCCATCGCAGCACCTCGTTTTCACTATAGCCTCATAGTCAACTATCGGCGTCAGCGCGTGGCCGTTGAATCCCGGCAACCAACTGTAATTCTAATACTTATTATTTATTGAAACGAAAAATCCGGCGTGCTGTCCATTAGCAGTACTCCATCAACACAACCAGGATCCCCGCATGAAACCATTCCCGCTCCGCCACTGGATACTGTCGCTAACGCTGGCCGTAGTGGCCGCCACCGCCTATGCCGGCCCCGGGGAACCGGACGCACGCTACGCAACGGCGACCTTTGCCGGCGGCTGCTTCTGGTGCATGGAAGCCCCGTTCGACAAGCTCGATGGGGTCATCTCCACGACCTCGGGCTACACCGGTGGCCACACGGAAAACCCTACCTACAAGGAAGTCTCCCGGGGCGGCACCGGGCATGCGGAGTCGGTGCAGATTGTCTATGATCCGCAGAAAGTCAGTTACGAGAAACTGCTGGATGTGTTCTGGCACAACGTCGATCCGACCTCGGCCGAGGGGCAGTTTTGCGACTGGGGCGACCAGTACCGCAGCGAGATCTTCTATCACACCCCGGAACAGCAGCAGCTGGCGGAACGGTCAAAGGCAGAGCTGGAGAAGGTTAAACCTTTCAAGAAACCGGTCGTGACGCGCATCAGCGCGGCCGGCACCTTCTACCCGGCAGAAGACTACCACCAGGATTACTACAAAAAGAATCCGCTGCGCTACAAGTTCTACCGCTACGGCTGCGGCCGCGACCAGCGCCTGGAAGAGCTGTGGGGCAAGCCTGAATAGCGTTCCCGTACGCCTGTCTGCGGGCGTATCAGTGCCTGATAACGAACTCGATGGTCGGGTTCTGGTAATGCCGCTGCAACTTGCGCTCGTACCAGGTAACAGCCATCAGCAAGGCGCCTGATGCAATCAGCACCGTCGCCACGATGATGGCAAGCAGCGGCGGGTACAGCACCAGCAGGATGCCGGCGAAAATCAAGATTATTCCTGCAGTCATGACATGCTCCGTATGAACCGGTGGTAGTGCTGCTAATATCGGGGCTGATCGGTGAAAAGCAAGGCGTGCCCGGAGTATGAAAAAAATCGTCATCCACAGCCCCGGCGGCTACGACCGGCTGGTCGTCGAGCAGCACCCGGACCTGTTGCCGGCGGATGATGAGGTACTGATTGACGTGCAGGCCGCCGGCATCAACTATGCCGACTGCGTGACACGCATGGGGCTGTATGCCTCGGCCAGGCATTACGTCGGCTACCCGATCACCCCCGGCTTTGAGGTGGCGGGCAGGGTCAGCGCGACCGGCAAGGACATCACCGATCTCGCCCCCGGCACACCGGTATTCGCCATCACCCGTTTCAACGGCTATGCCTCGCAACTGGTCGCCAGTCGCCGCCAGGTCTTTCCCTTGCCCGCTACGCTGGACTTCCGGCAGGCCGCTGCGCTGCCGGCGGTCGCGCTGACTGCCTGGTATGCCCTGTTCGAGCTTGCCCACCCGCATGCCGGCGACAGCCTGCTGGTGCATTCGGCAGCCGGCGGCGTTGGCAGCATGCTGGTGCAGATGGGCAGGCTCGCCGGTTGCCGCGTTATCGGGGTGGTGGGGGCATCACACAAGGTGGATGCGGTCACGGCGCTGGGCGCAGACGCCGTGATCGACAAGTCCATGCAGAACCTGTGGCCCGAGGCGGAGCGCCTGGTGCCCGGCGGTTTTCACGTCGTGCTGGATGCCAACGGGGTTGCGACCCTCGGCGCCAGCTACCGGCACCTGGCGCCCACGGGGAAACTGGTGGTGTACGGCTTCCACGGCATGTTGCAGACGCGCCAGGGGGTCCCCCGACGCCTGCGCCTCGCATGGGACTGGCTGCGCACACCGCGCTTCAGCCCGTTTGACCTGACCACGCACAACCGCAGCGTGCTCGGCTTCAACCTGAGCTACCTGTTCGACCATAGCACCACCCTGCAACGGGGGATGCACCAGATCCTCGACTGGCAGGCAGCAGGGAAGCTTCGCCTGCCCGCTGTCACGCCGTACCCGTTCGAGTCCGTTGCCGCAGCGCACCGCGCGCTGGAATCCGGACAGACCACCGGCAAACTGGTGCTGGTCATCGACTGAAGCGGACCCGCTCGCTCGCAGTGACAAATCAGCAGACCGGCACCAGGTTGTCCAAAAACTGCCTGCTGGCAGCCTGCCAGGTATGGCGCAGGGCTTCCTCACGGCAGCACCGCCGGTC
>Ga0210060_1000620_pt1 | contig 10153 bp, 7 predicted proteins | sample Joice_CattailNLB_FD_184871 | JGI IMG/M metagenome (GOLD analysis project Ga0210060, IMG submission 184871) | Wetland microbial communities from San Francisco Bay, California, USA, that impact long-term carbon sequestration - Joice_CattailNLB_D2... | ecosystem: Environmental > Aquatic > Marine >...
AGTGGGGATTAAGCTGTGAACGTAGTGTCCTGAGTTCGAATTCTTTTACTGCATTTTCCCAAATGAGAGATTCAATCTCTGCCTTTTTGTAATTTTCAAAGTAATTGAATGCCAAATAAATTAGGGACCACAAAAGCATTACGCTGCTGTAATTAAAAATTCCAATGAGCACAGAGGCAAGTTTAAATCTTGAAGGTTCGTAGATTCCAAACATTAAATTTGAAAGAAGGAGAAAAAAAAATAAAATTATGCCTATAACTATACTTGCAATAAATATTCTCGGGACTAATTTTTTTAAGGATAGTTCAACCCAGTTTTTACTTTTAATATAGTTATGATAAAGATTTGTCAGCCATAAGCCGATGCCGCAAAGAGCTATAGCAAGTATTGTCTTTTCCCAATTAAAACTATCGAACGCGGTAATAAAAGCTATATTTATAAGAGCATAAAATGACCAACCGGATATCTGGCATATCCAGTATAACTTATTTCTGTCGATTCTTTGTCTTTTTTCTATCACTTCGTTAAATGAAGGATTGTTAAAATAGTCTCCCTCATTCCAACCTTTCGAAACATATAACATTGTTAATATAAACTTATCGTTGCTAAAAGAAAATTATATTTATACACATTAGACCCGGAACAAACGCTTCGGGATGATAAAATTAGCGTAAACTAATTGAAAGAATAATTACTTTTTTATTAAAGGAGCTATTTGGGGATAGAAGGACAAAAACTACAGGGTTAGTATATCATTATAAATTATGAAAGCCATTAAAAGAAGTAAAATAACAAAGCCTGTATTTTGTATAGCAATTTTTACCTTTACGGGAATTTCTCTTCTAAAGATTCCTTCTATAATAATTATTAATAAATGTCCACCGTCAAGAACAGGGAAAGGGAAAATATTGATGATTGCAAGACTAAGACTTAACAAAGCCAGAAAGTAAAGAAAGCTTAAAAGACCTGTGTCTGCAGAACGAGCTGCAAACTTTGCAATCTTAATCGGTCCGCCAAAAGCCTTACCGAACTCTACTTGTCCGTTTATAACTTTGCCGAACATGCTGAAAGTTAAATCTGTCATTTTAGCAATGTCCATCCAGCCATAGTAAAACGATGCGAAGAAACCGCGCGATTCGTATTCCACAGGACCGCTAAAATTGTGTCCTATAGATACCCCGATTATTCCATCAGCGCCGGGAGTAACTGATAAGTTAAGAGTATCTTTATCTCTGACCAAAAGAATGGGAATACTTTTTTCTTTATTACTTTTAATAATTTTAGTTGCCTGGAAACTCGTGTAAACAGGGGCATTATCAATTTCTAAAAAAACATCTTTGGAAAGAATTCCTGCTTTTGATGCTGGAGAGTTGCTCATAACTGAATCTATTGTTGGTCTGCTTAACCCTTCGGGTAAAAGAAATCGGTCTGAAGTTTCTTCAGATACTAATGAACGGGGAACATCGAGAGATACAGTTTTACCTTTTCGCTGGACGTTAACTTTGAGGTCCTGTCCTAATGTATTTATGAAAAGTTCAGAAGTAAGCTCTTCCCAGTTGGTTACTTTTTTACCATTTATAGAAATTATTTTATCATTGGTTTTAAATCCTGCGGAATCAGCAGCACTTTGTGGAAGAACATAACCAATAGTAGTTGTTTTGGTTATCTGTTTGCTCTGGAAGAAATTCACGCCCCAGAAAATTACTAATGCGAGGACGAGATTCATGAATACTCCCGCAGTAATTACAATTGCTTTCATCCATGCCGGTTTAGCCCTGAATTCATAGGGCTGTGGTTCCTTATCTGCAAAATCGACATCCATACTTTCATCAATCATGCCTGCTATTTTAACATAGCCGCCCAAAGGCAAAAGACATAACCTGTAATCAGTATTTCCCTGCCCGTCAAAATCCTTAGGTAGTTCACCGAATGTAAACCCGTTTATTTTGTTCCATCCAAAGAGACGTTTTCCAAATCCTATTGCAAAAACATCTGCACGCATACCGCATAACTTGGCAGCTGCAAAATGTCCGAACTCATGAACAAAGACTAAAATTCCTATAGTTATTGCAAAGTATATTACATATTCCATTTAAAGGATACTCCGTCGATCAGGGTTATAAAATTCTACAAGTCAAAATAAATGCCGATTCTATTATATAAAGATACGGAAACTAAATGAGTTCTTCAGCAAATTTCCGGGTAATTTTATCGCACTCAATTATTGTTTCGAGATTAGGAGAGGAGTGATTTTCTATCTTTTCGAGGGCGTTATCAATAATTACGGGTATTTTGGAGAAAGAAATTTCCCCTTTTAGAAATCCTTTTACTGCTACTTCGTTTGCTGCGTTAAGAATACAGGGAGCTGTTCCCCCGGCATTGAGGGCATCATAAGCAAGTTTAAGGCATTGAAATTTTTCCAAATCCGGCTCAAAGAAATTAAGTTCTTTAATAGCTGTAAAATCAGTTTTAGGAAAATCATTTTTTAATCTTTTAGGAAAAGACAAAGCATACTGAATTGGGAAACGCATATCCGGCATACCGAGTTGTGCTTTAACCGAACCATCAATGAATTCTACCATAGAATGAATTATTGATTGGGGATGAATAACAATATTTATTTTCTCTTTTGGTAACCCGAAAAGCCAGCGTGCTTCAATAACTTCGAGACCCTTGTTCATCAATGATGCCGAATCAATCGTAATTTTATCTCCCATTTTCCAGTTGGGATGTGTCAAAGCTTCTTTTATGGTTACTTTATTTAGTTCTGCCCTGGACTTTTTAAAGAAAGGTCCGCCGGATGCGGTTAATATTAATTTTTCAACCTGTTCGGCTTTTTCACCAACAAGACATTGATAAATTGCACTATGCTCTGAATCAACAGGAATTATTTCTGAATTATGTCCCAGGCTGAGTTCCGTGATTAATTCACCGGCTACAACTAAAGTTTCTTTATTAGCCAGCGCAATTCTTTTTCCTCTTTTAACTGCTTCTATTGTAGGTAAGAGACCTGCAAATCCAACCATAGCTCCAAGAAGTATATCGTATTCACAATTTGCCGCAGCAGAAACGAGTCCGTCTACGCCGGATAAAACCTCACAATTAATATCTTTTTTGTTGCGTAACTTTTCTGCCGCCGATTCGTTTGTGACAACTACAAACTCAGGTTTAAATTCCTCTATTTGGGGGATTAGAAGATCAATCCGTGTATTAATAGTTAGGGCGGTGACTGAAAATTTATCGGAATGTTGCCTTATTACATCCAGTGTGTTTATGCCTATCGAGCCGGTCGAGCCAAGGATTAAGACTTTTTTCATTTCTTATTGAAATATAAAACGATTATGACTATAAAAGTACCGATTTTTTATCAATATAAAATACAACCTAAAACCGAATGTTATACTGTTGTTATAATTTTAAGGAAAATATAGGTTATCTTCTGACACTTTTTTAAACTATTTGTCACTTATTGTATAGAGAGATTTTTATTTAATCAATAATATAATCCGAGGGCAAAATGAAACTAAAAGCACTTCTACTTTTATCAATAATTTTTTTTGTTTCCGAGGGAAACGCATTGCCGAGGTTCAGCTTAAAAGGCAGCGGGTTTGACTGCTCAGGCTGTCATATTAATCCGACAGGCGGTGATATGCGTACCAGCAGAGGATGGAGATTCGGGAAAAATGCTCTTCCTATGAATACTACTGATAAGGATTTTGAAATGAGCAACAAGATTGGAGAAAATATTCAATTTGGACTCGACCTCCGCGGACAGGCGTTGTTAATGATGACTACTCACAATAAGAGAATAGATTTTCAAAAAATGACAGGTTCACTTTATACAAATATCGATCTTTCGGAAAAGATAAATGTATTTACAAGATATGATTTTATACAGCAAATTTGGGAAGCTTACGGTGTTGTAAGGATTTTGCCTAACGACAGTTACATAAAAGCAGGTTCTTTTCAACCTAATTATGGAATAAGATTAGATGACCATACTGCATATACGAGAGCGGGAGATCTCGGGCTTCTCTTTTCTTCAAATGTTAAAAGGGGTTTAATTTATGACCCGCGTTACATAGAAGGTGGTGCAGAACTTGGAGTTTATATCAGCGACTTTGCCTTTCTAACAGCAAGTGTTGGGGAAGCCCGCTCGACTCCATTTCTGAGCGATCCTACTTATACTGCAAATCTTAAATTTCAACCGACCATTGGAGAAAATACAGCTTTGTTCTTCGGAGGTTCTTTTGCAGCATTCAAAGGTTCACAACCGCCGGCATTTTTTCCTGTTTACCCTGCAGTAAAAATGTTTGGAGGCTATGTCGGATTTGGTGCAGGGGATTTTACAATAATGGGAGAATACGATATTGCAAATGATCTTCTTCAAAAAGATTCTGCCTCTTCTGCTCTTATGGTTGAAGCAGCATACAATATAATTAAGGGATTAGATGCAATTGTGAGATTAGACAGGTTTGATCCCAACTCCAAAGCAAATAAAGATGAACTGACAAGAGTAGTAATCGGGTTCGAGATATTTCCCTACAGTTTTATCGAAATCCGTCCGCAGTATAGAATACAAATAGAAAATCCAAGCGTAGATAATGATTCGGCATTACTTCAGTTTCATATCTTTTATTGAAATCTTTTTAATAAGCGGGGTTCTCCTTTTCTAGAGAAGGTGAGAAACATTCTGCCAAAGAGGACAAAACGTTAGGGGACAGGTCACAATGCCTATTGTAAAAGTACCCGTCACTTTTAAAGTAACGGGCATATAACCTCCTCTTTTCTCCCTTGAAACCCCAGCTTAAAAATTGCTAAGTTTCATTATGCTAAAAAGTTTCCTTTTAATTATAATACTCTTAAGCCTGCCGGTTTATTCGCAGCAAGATGTGAATAATCGTTACATGTTGGGGGTGAACTTTGAACAATCCGGTGAATATGAAAAAGCCAAACAAATATTTGAAGAATTATATAAACAGCAGCCTGCAAATTACCAGTATTTCGATGCGCTGAACAGAGTTTATCTTCAATTAAAGGATTATAATAGCTCAATAGGCGTAATTGAAAACAGGCTAAAGGGGAATGAAAAAGATATTAATCTTTATGGTATGCTTGGCCAAACATATTATATAAAAGGTGAAGAGAATAAGGCTTTTGATATCTGGGACCAGGCACTTCAAAAGTTTCCCGACAATCAGAACAGCTACCGGGTAATGGCAAACTATGCAATTGAATTGAGGGCATTTGACAAAGCAATCGAATATCTGAATAAAGGTAAAAGTGTTTCAGACGCACCGCGTTTATTTTCATACGATCTCGCAAATATTTATTCATTAACAATGAGATTTAAAGATGCAGCAAGAGAATATTGCGAAATCATTTCTTCAAATCCCAAACAATACCAGGTTGTTGAATCAAGAATTTTATCTTATATAAAGAAACCAAATGCTCTTTCACAGACAATTGATGTTGTGAAAGAATTTGAAGGAAACGATGAGATAGTTATTAATTATTTGCTTGCAAGACTTTATATGGAAGATGGTAAATTCGATAAAGCATTTGATTTATATCTGAACATTGATGAGAAGCAGAATGACCAGGGTCAGGATTTATATAGCTTCGCTAATTTTGCTTACTCCGAAAAACAGTTTGATTTTGCTGCAAAAACATATAATGAATTAATAAGGCGTCATCCAAACTCACCATTTGTTTCTTCCGCAAAACTTGGATATGCAAAAACTCTTGAAGAAGCGTTAAATAATGAATCTTCTTTTAATGATTCCTGGAAGCCATTTTTTAGAATAAAACCGCTTGACAATGAAAAGGTTGAGAAAGTCATAGCTGCTTATAATAAATTGATAGATCTGTATCCTCATTCGGAAGTTGCAAGTGAAGCTTTACTCAGAATTGGAAGAATTCTTTTGTACAAGCAGAATGATATTTCATCTGCAGAAAAATATTTTGATAGAATTATCAAAGGATATCCTGCCTCCAAATTTACCCCCGATGCCTATCTTGAATTTGCAAATATTAATATTCTGCAAAACAATTTTAATGATGCAGAAACAAATCTCTCAAAAGTGGTTCATAATAAAGGCGCCGGGGTGGATAAGATAAATCTTGCAAGGTATAATCTTGCTAAAGTAGATTTTTACAAGGGAGATTTTCCTTCCGCAAAAAATCTCCTTGCACAAATTCTTAATAATCTAAAAGATAATATTGCAAACGACGCAATTGAACTTTCACTTTTATTGAACACGACATTGAATGATTCGTCTAACCTGTTGCTGTATGCGAAAGGGGAATTATTAGTTACACAAGGAGAATATAAAGAGGCTTCAAATATATTTGATCAGATTGCTTCAGCGAAGCGAAGTTTTCTGCTGGCGAACAGAGCAAAGTTGAGAGAAGCTGAAACAGAATTAGCTATAGACAATTATGAAAAATCTATCTCTATTTTGCAGGAAATTTCAAACCAGGAAGAGCAAAATATTTACCCAGACAAGGCTCTTTATTTGCTTGGCAATATATATCAATATGGTATGAAAGAGGATACGAAGGCACTTGAGATGTATGAGAGTCTGCTTGCAAAATTCCCCAACTCCTTATATCTTGATGTGGTAAGAGAGGAAATAATTAAAATACGGAATAAAGTGAGTTAAGGTATTTAATGGCTAAAAAACAGAATCAAAGAATTGTAAAATGTTCATTTTGCGGCAGAGACGGTAGCGAAGTTGGAAGCATGATCGCCGGTCCCGATGTTTATATTTGTGATATCTGCATCGGAAGCAGTGTTGATATTTTGAGAAATAATCTTGCTGCATTTAATAATACAAAACCAAAAAGCTTTCAGCATCACACACCAGCATCAATCAAGAAAAATCTTGACGAGTATGTAATCGGACAGGATAGAGCAAAGAGAGTTTTATCAGTTGCAGTTTATAATCATTATAAAAGAATTAATTCCAAATCATCATTCTTTGAACTCGATGAAGTTGAAATTGAAAAGAGTAATATTCTTTTAATTGGTCCAACAGGTGTTGGCAAAACGTTACTTGCACAAACACTTGCAAAAATTCTCGATGTTCCTTTTGCTATAGCAGATGCTACAACTTTAACCGAAGCCGGTTATGTCGGTGATGATGTTGAAACTGTACTTGTACATCTTTTACAGGCAGCTGATTATAATCTTGAACGTGCTCAAAGAGGCATAGTTTACATCGATGAGATTGATAAGATCGCCCGGAAAAGCGAGAGTGCATCTATAACAAGAGATGTTTCCGGTGAAGGAGTTCAGCAGGCATTGTTAAAAATTCTTGAAGGAACAGTTGCCGGCGTTCCACCTAAAGGTGGCAGGAAACATCCTGAGCAAAGTTTAATCAATGTTAATACAAAAAATATTCTTTTTATTGTTGGCGGTGCTTTTGAAGGAATTGAGAAAATTATTGCAGCCCGAATCAACAAAAACAAAATGGGCTTTATTTCCGATATTGGAGAAAAGAACAAGGACGAGGATCTACTAAAATATGTTTTGCCTGAAGATCTTCTTCGCTTCGGTTTGATTCCCGAACTAATTGGAAGACTGCCTGTTACTGCTCCATTACATGCTTTATCTAAGGAAGCTTTTAAAAGTATTCTTGTAGAACCCAAAAATGCAATTCTCAAGCAGTATAAAAAACTTTTTTTGATGGAAGGTATCGAGCTTGAGTTCGATCCTTTTGCAATTGAAGCCGTTGTTGAGAAAGCTATGGAGAGAAAAACAGGCGCAAGAGCACTTCGTTCAATAGTTGAAGAGTTTATGCTCGATATAATGTTTGAGTTGCCGAATAAAGATAAAGTTGAGAAGTGTATAATTACTAAGGATGTAATTTCTAAAAACGCAGAACCAATTTATCTTGAAAGCGATAGAAAGTCGGCTTAAGTAATTTTTTATTCCCGCTAATAATAAAAATTTGAATTGTTAGCGGGTTTATATTTTTAAAGACTGATTTAATTTGTTTATAGATATGATATGATCAGAAAAGTTTTTTTCATTTTATTTTTTAGCTGCCTTTCATCTTTTGCTCAATCAAAAATTCTGATATACATGGACTTAAAGCAAACAGACCATCTTAAAGCTTATGGAATTACATATCACGCCTTAGCAAATGGAATAAAAGCCGATTGGCTGCTTAATTACAGGGGTGGTTCATTTATGTTTGACTATTCGGATAAAGTTGCAGTTGAATGCAGGGTTGAGGGAGTAGCGTTTGATGCTATTTCTGCTTCAGATGCGGTTGCAATTTATGCCGAAGTGCAAAATGATAATAATAATATGGATGTTGTAAGACTTGAGAAAGCTCCGAAGGTTGCAGTATATGTTCCACCTGGTTTTCAACCCTGGGATGATGCTGTTACACTTGTTCTCGAGTATGCAAAAATTCCTTATGATAAAATCTGGAATGATGAAATACTCCGAGGAGATTTGAAAAATTATGATTGGCTTCATCTTCATCATGAGGATTTTACAGGGCAATATGGAAAATTTTATGCAAGTTTTTCAAATGCACAATGGTACGTCGATCAGCAGATGCAGTATGAAAATAACGCAAAGAAAAATGGTTTTAAGAAAGTCTCTGATATGATGAAATCTGTTGCGCAGACTATAAAAAATTATGTTGGACAAGGTGGATTTCTTTTTGCTATGTGCTCTGCAACCGATTCTTATGATATCGCTCTTGCTGCACAAAATGTTGATATATGTGCTTCTATGTTTGATGGGGATGCTGCGGATCCGAATGCCCAGGAGAAACTGAATTTTTCAAATACACTTGCTTTTGAAAACTTCAAGCTTGAAATGAATCCATACGTCTATGAGTATAGTGATATCGATATTCAGCCTTCTGAAATCGGCAATTTTAATAATGATTATTTTACGCTTTTCGAATTTTCTGCTAAGTATGATCCAGTCCCAACTATGCTTACTCAGGATCATGTAAATGTTATCCGCGGTTTTATGGGACAAACCACAATGTTTAGAAAAGAATTGATTAAAAAGTCAGTTATAATTATGGGAGAAAGAGAAGGAACTGATCAGGTTAAATATATTCACGGAAATTTTGGAAGAGGGATGTTCACATTTTATGGTGGTCACGATCCTGAAGATTATCAGCATGCAGTAGGAGATCCGCCGACAGAACTTAGTCTTTATAAAAATTCACCTGGCTACAGGCTGATTCTTAACAATATTCTTTTCCCTGCAGCCAAAAAGAAAAAACAAAAAACGTAAGTGAAAACCTTCAAGGTTAGCGAAGTGTTTACAGTCTTTACCCTTGAAGGTTAAAGTAATAGTTTCCTTTGTTTCCAGGTTGTTTGTAGTTTAGAGATATAAAAAACGGGTCAATTATTTGGAGACAATTCACTTGAAAAAAATAAAAGTAAAAAACAACGATAAGGGATTTGCCATTGGTAAAATAGTTTGTGTAGGAAGAAACTATGCCGAGCATGCAAAAGAATTAGGCAACAAAATTCCCGATAAACCCGTTTTATTTTTGAAGCCCCCATCTTCAATAATTTATTCGGGAGATAATATAATATATCCTGATTTCTCAAATGAAATGCATCACGAGGTTGAACTTGTACTTTTAATAGGGAAAGATGTAAGTAAAGCAAATTTAAAGGAAGCAGAAAATGCGATAATTGGTTACGGTGTTGGACTCGATATGACTTTACGCGATATTCAGAGTGAAGCCAAGATAAAAGGACATCCCTGGACAATTTCAAAATGCTTCGATACTTCAGCGGTCGTTTCTGATTTTGTATTGAAAGAGAATTGTACACTCACACTCGATGAAGAAATTTCTCTCTCTATTAATGGGATAATCAAACAAAAAGATCAATTAAATAAAATGATTTTTAATCCCGCTCAAATTGTAGAATATATTTCTTCGTTGATGATGCTTGAAGAAGGTGATCTCATTTTTACGGGAACGCCCAAAGGTGTTAGTAAGGTGAACAGGGGAGATAAACTAAAGGCTGATTTAACCGGTATTGCAAAGCTTGAGTGCAGTATAACCTAAAGATTATTTATTCAAACTTCCCAGAGCCCTTTTAATTAATTCTTCTAGAGAAATATCTTTCGATGAATTTAAAACTTCCCGTACTGCATTTT
>Ga0210060_1000621_pt1 | contig 10101 bp, 11 predicted proteins | sample Joice_CattailNLB_FD_184871 | JGI IMG/M metagenome (GOLD analysis project Ga0210060, IMG submission 184871) | Wetland microbial communities from San Francisco Bay, California, USA, that impact long-term carbon sequestration - Joice_CattailNLB_D2... | ecosystem: Environmental > Aquatic > Marine >...
ACCAGGAGATAACGGCGCAACTCAGGTCAGACTCCGAAAGATCAATACCTGACAATTCCGAACCCCCTAAATCAGCATCTCGCAGATCTACTTTGTGCAAAATTGCTTGCTGACCCGTTTGTCCCCCATGAGTTGCCCACTGAATGTGGCTTTCGATAATATCTAAAAGTTTATCTTTGTTCATATTTCATTTATTAACCTTATCTTTCAATTTCCCAGAGCATTTGAAAGTTACAATTTTCCTCGGTCTCAGCATCATATCCTCACCGGTAGCCGGGTTTCTCCCCCTTCGTTGCTTTTTCTTTTTGATACAAAATTTGCCAAATCCTGAGATCAGAAAATCTTCTCCGGATTCAAGGGACTTTTTAATGATTTCCAATAGAGTCTCGACTATCTCTGAGGATTTAGTCTTTAGCAATCCGTTTTGCTCGGCAATAGATTCGACAATGTCTACTTTTGTAAGAGTCATGAGGTGCTTTCTGGTATGGTAAGGTTTAATAGAAAAAGATCTGTTATCATCTCCCAACTTCAGGCAGTTTTGTCAATAAAATTTAATAAGTTAAGCGATTATTGGGATGGAAAAACTTATTGGTAGGGTGATAACGATTTATGTGTTTCAGATAGCTATCCTGCTAATATTCTTGACTTTTTCATCATGTTCGGCCTAAAATAGAAGTACTAACATCATCTGCTTTGCTTGATCAAAAATAAGGCTTGCTGCCAAAATCCATGCGCACAGATTCAAAGGATAAAATATCTAAAGGAAAAAGGGCCGAACCCAGAAGGGCCCAATTAAGAAATTATCGAGTCGAGATCAAGCTGATTGGAGAGCCAATCTATCAGTTTAGAGTTACGGATGTAAGCACCAAGGGAGCCGGCGTTTTGATAAAAGAGGATTCTGATTTTTTAAGCATGATTAAAGTCGGTCAGATTGTTGAAGTCGATTTTATATCCCCCGAAGGTAGAGCCCCTTCTGGAAATTATAAAGCTGTAATCAAGCACATTACAAAGCTGGGTAGAGGAAAAAACGACGGGCACTGTGTGATAGGAATATCGATACTGGAAAAAATTGATAATTCAAATGACTGATTGACGATATTTTTCAATTAACAATCCTGGCATATTTATTCTTATCCAATATTGGATAAGAGAAAGTAATGTTGTTTACTTTATTGCGTCTGTGCAATCAGGTCCGACCAAGGTTAAATCCTTTTCCATTTTACAATTCTTTAGCTTTTGATAACCATTCCCCGATGACTTAAATTTTTACGAAAAAGTCCTGGCAGTTTCAGTTGCTTTTAATCATTATTTGGCCATTCATTTCTTTCCATGTAATAATTCCTGCAAAGAATCAAAGCACTATTATTCAACATTTCATTCAAGTTGTTCCCGTAACCTACCGATAATAATAGCAGTAGGCTCCCAAGTATTAATTCAAGGAGGCATATTGAATCATGCAAACCAATAACAAAGAAAATTCTAATCAAAAACCTGTCATTTTGTTTGCCGATGATGATGAACTATGCCTGGATGTCGGTGTTCAGATACTTCAAAAATTAGGTTATTCAGTCTTACGAGCACGAGATGGACAAGAGGCGCTTGAGGTTTTTGAAAGTAATAAAGATTCAGTGGATCTTGTCATCCTGGACATGAGAATGCCCTATAATGGGGGCAGAGCTTTTGATCAATTGAAACAAATCAAATCAGATGTCAAAGTTCTCATCGCCAGCGGATTTGCTGAAGACCAGCGGATTAGAGATATGTTCGAACTAGGATGTATTGGTTTTATCCAAAAGCCCTTCAGTGTAGATTTACTATCTAAAAAAGTTCTGAAAGCGTTAAAAAATTGAAATGCTGAGTTCTCTCTTCAACTAAAATCCATTGCCACACCCCACATAATGTGCCGCGCCTTTAATAATTAATCTTCCAAAAGTTATTCAAATGACCGAAATAACCGCGTTGATAACCACCTTGAGGTGAGTTCAGCAGGGATGGATATCAGGATATGGAACCGCTAAATTAAACCTGCTAAAGTCGGTTTTAGTGGGGACGGGTATCGGAGCGTTCAATGCCAGTGATGTGAGAGCCAGCACAATCACCATGTTTTTGAAAATATTTTGATTTTGCTTTCAAAAGGTAAAATGGAGAACTATAAGAAACGGGTATATACTGCCTAAATCCGTATCGGTATTAGCATGTTTTTCGTTAGTGCAACCATCGCTGTTTTTTTATTGATAATTGCATCAGGGTGTGGGGGCTCTGTTGTTGCTTTTGGATGAAGAGGCGTCTGCTGAGGTTAGAATCAATATTTCCTTGACTTGACAACCACCAATCATGATATCACAAGTTTGGGTAAAATTGGTATATCTACCTGTACCAAAGTTGGGTGAAAATTGCGATATTTTTGGATATCACAACCCATTCTCGATTATACATCTGAAAAAGGAGGCCACAAATCATGAGTGAAGAAATGTATCTAAAGTTAGCTAAAGTGCTTGATACTCTCCCAAATGGTTTTCCGTCCACAGAATCAGGTGTTGAAATCAAATTATTGAAAAAAATTTTTAGACCTGAAGATGCAGATCTCTTCTGCGATTTGAGGCTCAACTTTGAGACCGCAGAGCAAATATCAGAAAGAACCGGAAGACCGTTAGATGGGTTAGACGACCATTTGGTTGAGATGTGGCAGCGAGGGCAGATTTTTGGGGCTAATATTGGTGGCATAATGGTTTTCAAAATGGTGCCTTGGGCATTCGGAATTTATGAATTTCAACTACCCCATCTGGACCGCGAAATGGCAGAAATGTGCGAAGAATACATGAAAGTTTGGGGGGATCAGTTTTTCAGAATTAAACCACAACTCATGCATGTTGTCCCAATCGAAAAAGAAATTCAAGCTAAGCAAACAGCTCTACCTTATGAACAGGTTTCAAATATTATCGAAAACAGTCAATCTTTTGCAGTATTCGATTGTATATGCAAAAAAGAAAAGCATTTGTTAGATAATGGATGTGATAAGCCACTGGAAATATGCACCGGTTATGCTCCGATTCCAGGTGTTTTCGATAAATCACCAATTCATCGAGCCATTTCAAAAGAAGAAGCCTACGCTGTACTCAATAAAGCTGAAGAGGCGGGTCTTGTTCATCTAACATGGAATATTGAAAGTGGTCATTTTTATATCTGCAATTGTTGTGGCTGTTGCTGTCATGTTTTGACTTCTATCAATGATTTGGGGATAAATGCATCAGATGTCATCAATTCAAACTATTATGCTGAAATAGACGCTGAATCATGTATCGTATGCAATACTTGCGTTGATGAACGCTGCCAGGTAGGAGCAATTGAAACGGGAGGTGATGCAAACCATATCATCCGTGAAAAATGTATAGGGTGCGGTCTTTGTATATCAACCTGTCCGACAGAATCTATAAAGCTGATACGCAAAAATCCCGAAGAAATTGTTACGCCACCAAAAGATGAGATGGAATGGTTTGAAAAACGTGCTAACGAGGTAGGAGTAGATATCAGTAAGTACACATGATCAAATATTTCATGCTTATGAACTGTGAGAAAGAAGTGATGTCCAACGCATATCTACATATGACAAAATAATTGTACCTGGGATATCACTTTTACATCATGATTATTTGACCGTTGTGGAACTTCTGGCTTCGGCTATTATTGGCCAGCCAGATTTGGCAATCAGAACCCAGGACTGATATAACAATTCCACATTTTTTCTATTGATGTCCTTTAGTAGAGTCGAGGATGGGCGCGGTAGCCATAGCCCCGTTTCCCATCCCCGCTCATCAAACCGGACGTGCGGAGCTACCGCATCCGGCTTTCCGGCTGGCTTCACCTTAAGGCACACGCCGTGTAGCACATTTCCTCGGTCTGGGTAACATAACACCAAGGTCACCAAAGACTTTCTCCGAAGGAAACTGATGGATGCCTCGCGAATGCACTTTATGCCGACTGACCAGGAAGCGTCTTACACGGTTGTAGACATTGCGCTCAACAGCACGATACGCAATCTGTGTTGTACCATAACAAAAGTAAGTGCACCATCCACGCAATAGGGCATTCAGCCGGTCACAAACATCCGGCCATGAACCCTTTTCACCGGGTCTAAGCATGGTTCTTACCTTCTGCTTCAACCGTTTTACGCTTGTTTTCGATGGACTGGCTCCAGTGTACCACGTTCCATTCTTCCGAAACCATATGCGGCCAAAAGTGTAACCAAGAAAATTAAAATTGCCCTTGCAGGCATCTCTGACAACGGTTTTATCCTGATTCAGCTTCAGTCCCAGTCTATCCATAACTGCACTGGTCCACTGCAAAGCTTCATCAGCTTTACCACGGCTCAGAATAACAAAATCGTCGGCATAAGAGACAACATGGGCACGGAATACTTCGTTACACCCTTTAACTCGCCAGAATTTCAAAAATCGGTTCATGTACAAATTCGCCAAAAGAGGGCTGATCACACCGCCCTGCGGTGTCCCTTTCTTGCTTTTGCGGCCACCGCTCATCTGCCCTCGACCATCTTTGTCTCGATTCTCGACCGGTGCTTTAAGCCAGAGCTTGATCAGCCGGAGCACATGACGATCCACAATCCTGCGAGCTACACATTGCATCAGCTCGTTGTGTGGAATCGTATCAAAATACTTCGACAAATCTGCATCAACAACGTCTGTATACCCTTTGCAGAGTAGTTCATGGACTGTACGGATCGCATCCAAGGCGCTACGCTTTGGACGGTAACCGTATGCATTGGGTTCCAGATCTGCCTCAAAGATCGGTTCGAGAACGAGCTTGGCGGCTGTTTGAATCACCCGGTCCCGTATGGTCGGTATCCCTAAAGGACGCCATCCACCTCCCGGTTTAGGGATCTTCACGCGTAAAACTGGTTGAGGACGGTACGCCTTTGTGCGCAGCTCCTCCCTGATCCCAGACAACCACTCATCCACTCCCTCCGACTCGACAAGCTTGAACGTTCTGCCATCCACACCTGCAGAACCACCGTTGGCTTTAGCCACTCGATAGGCGTGAAGCAAAATGTCCGCCCGGTATATTTTGTCGTAGAGCAGATAGAAGCGAAAGTCCGGTTCCGCCTTCGCCTTAAGATAAAGCTTTCTCTGGAAAGTCCGAATCTTATCTGGTGTTTGTAGGCTCATCGCCAATCACCTCTTCTCATCTCCTTCAAAAGCACGCCAGAAGCAAGGGTCCTTCCCTCCACCGGCATTACCCGGTATCACTGGTAATATGACCCTCTCCGACTCCCGCCTGAACCAACACACGATCGTGCTGTTACGGATCGCGACCCCGTATCCAGGACGGATCTCCCACGTTGCCCAAGACACCTTCCTGACTTGCTGTCCCCATTACCCCGGTGGATCGAGATAGGCAGATCGGTTACGTCCCTATCCCGCTTCGGCCTTCCCCGAATCTTGGGCGGGTCGGCATCCACAACTGTCCTTTCGGGGCCTGCTCAGGGTTCACTCGCGTTACGGCCTGTCAGGTTGCTGCAGCCCTAATGGCTTACATTTGTCCCCAGAGCTTCAGCAGGAAGGTCTCCCTATCCCACTGTCTGGGTAGCTACCGGGATGAACCGATAATTTCCCGGACGGAACTTTCATCCGTTGGTGTATTGCGCCCTCGTGGCGCACCAAGATATTGTGGTTATGGAATCTGGTACAAAACCGGTGATACCTTCATATGCAAATTTTGACCGAATCTGTGATATCACTTATAGTATCTGTAAAAAATTAGGCCTCCCAAAAGTACCGATACTGTAAACGTATCCGAACTTTGGTAGGCCCCTAAAAAGATGTGATATCATATTGTCAACCGAAGTCTTAACTTACTTTTATCGCCTGGTCATGTGAAACGCCGGGTTAGCGAACAATTTTAAGCTACGCTTATAGCTTTTTCCCAAACTTTATAGCAAACAGCTTTCCAAGGCTGGGAATAGCAATAAATGCGGTTATTACGCCAACCAAACCCCTAAGCATATGCTCATATGGAAAGAAAGCCTTAATTGCCCGGGCAACGATTATCGCTATCGCGAAGCCCAGTATTCCACCGATAAAGAAACAAAACAATATATGAAACATTTCTCCCTCTTTACCGGCACTAATATTATCAATAAGTGTCATAAGGCTATGTGTTGTTGCGAACGGGACGACCAAACACCACCACGCGGCCCCGTGCTACCATGTACGTGAGCTATGGAGTGGAGGCGTCTTCCCTTTGACTCTGCCACGCGAGCTTCAGACTTATGCTGCGAGATGCCCTATTTCTGGCGAAGCACCTGTTACCGAACGTGAGCCTGCGTCGCTCAATGGCAGCCTTGCGCTCAATTCTAACCGCTGTTCGTCTGCCGGATATCCCTCCATTTCCCGTTTACCTCCAGGTTGAGGTGACAACGCATTGCAACTTTCGCTGTCCGCACTGCGCCCGGCTGCGGCTGAACATGGAAAAGCGGCATTTCTGCAAGAAACAGTTCGAGCGCTTGCTGCCTCAAATCCCTGCGCTCGTTCTCGTCCTCCTCCAGGGTCAGGGAGAGCCGTTCCTCTGGCCACCTCTGTTCGAGATGGTGCGTTCTGCCAGAAAGATGGGGGTTTACACGGCCACGTGCACCAATGGATCCTTTGTGTCAAAACATGTTCGCGATATCATGGACAGTGGTCTCAACTATCTTGCCTACTCCGTTGATGCCGTGGGCGCCGAGGCGCACCGCCGGCGTCCGGGATCTGACTGGCGGCTTATAGAGGCGGGAATCGCGGCTCTCAACGCCTGCCGGCAAGAAACCCTCGTGCTCGCTCTATGGGCAACCCTCCATGAGAACGCTCTTGGTGCGTTTCGCGAAATCTTCGCATGGGGTCTCGGACGCGGCTTCACTGCGTTCAACCTGCAGCCTGTGCAGTCCTACGCCACCTTAATCCCTGAGACAACAGTTGCCGCAGAAACCACTGCGCTCTCTAAAGAGATAAAGCAAATGACCGCCGGCAGGCCGGATATCCTCATTACACACACTCCCTTCACGAATGCACCACGCCTCTCCCACTGCCGCTTCCCTTGGCTCGGTTCCTACCTCGATGTTCAGGGTAACATTCGGCCGTGCTGCGTAGCCTTCGGGGAGGAATACGTCATGGGCAATATCGCTAAGGAGTCATTCGGTACTGTGTGGCGTAACGAGCGCTATGTTTCATTCAGACGGCAAATGAAGAGCGCCCGACCGCCGCGGTGCTGCACGCAGTGCCATCTCTTCTGATGCCGGATCACCTCACGCCGCAGCATCCTGCCCCGCCACTGCGCCCAGTGGATTCAGCGCCTAATAAAGAAAAGGGATAAATCGGTGGGTCCGCCGCATGTAGGCCCGATAACGGAGTCCCCAAAAAGCGATGTTTTCCCCCTCTTCGACCCGTGCCGCCACCACCACGAACACCGTTGTGGTTATCACAACGACCAGCCCTATCAAGGTGATGTTTTTCAGGAAGAGCCCCCAGGCAAGGAGAAGCAGGGAAGTGTACATTGGGTGGCGGATATAGGCGAAGATGCCTTCGGTGACCAGGTGTTCCGTATTTTCAAAGCCAAGGTTTTCCGGGATGCTGTCGCGCCTACGCTGCCCCCCTTTGCGCTTGAGCAGGGAGACCCCCTGAACGACGCAATAGATGGACGCGAAGAGCAACGCCGTTGAAACTATCTGCCGGATCGAAAGCGGTGCGTGGAACCAATAGGGGGCATTGAGCAGAAAAATGATCAGAATCCCTTCGAATATGAAGAAACGAAAAAAACCATGGCTTCGCGGGTTTTTGAGCGCTCGCTGGGATATAATCAGGAAAAATGTGGATGCCAGGATGAAGAGCAGCAACCGAAGTATCAGGGACACGCTGAAATCCTTTCGCCAATTAACGCTTTAATCTTTTGAAAAAAATATATCACCATAATAGGCTTTGGCTTGCCCATGACTATTGTCTGAATCTGTCATGATGGCAATTGCATCAATGGAATGAAACTCGGTACCGAATAGCCTTTTTAGGTCCTCATATACATTTCTTTTTTCGAAGTACCAAGTTGACAGTTTATCTTGTCTGTTCCTTAACGCCATCATCATTGCATTTTTTCCTGCATTAGCATTCTCCCAGCATCACAAAATCAAGGTTGAATTCTTGTGCCCTTGGCTACTATAAATTGGTACCTGGCGATTACCTCATCAACGATATCTTCCCATGAACGACAAATGGTTTTTGAAGCCACCCTCCCAGCTTCGATTAAATTGCCCTTTTGGCTCAATAGAAATCTTATTTTTTCCGCATAGCTTGTTAGGTTGTTCCCGGACAGAAAACCATTTGAATTGTTGATAATAACCTCTGATGCGGTTGAACCTTCAATCAGGAGTCCGGGTGTTTGCATGGCTGCCGCCTCACGCAAAACAAGAGGGGCATTGTCATAAATCGATGGAAATAGGAAAATATCGGCTGCCGCATACCAACTCATCAGAGTTTTCCGCTGATAAATTGGGTCTAAAAATTTCACCTTGTCCGCAATGTTCAAGTTGAATGCCAGGCTCCTCATCTCTCGTTTGGCATATCCCTCACCGATGAAATACATCGTAAATTCTGTTTCTGACAGGCATCTTAATGACTTAAGAAGAAACTCAAGGTTTTTTTCCCAGATATGCTGCCCGACATACAGGAGGATATTTGCATCTGGTGATAATCCCAGGGTTTGACGGCTGACATCTCGGAAAGGCGAAGTATCGGGGGCAGGCAAGAAGTCCACGCCAATTTCCACCACTTCCACCCGTCCTTTATATCCGTATTCCCTGAGGGTTGATTCTACCGCTTTCTGGGGAATCCAGACTTCATCTACGGATTCATAGAATTGCACGACTTGATGAACAAGATAGTCCACAACTAACCTATTTGGGATCCAGCGTTCAAAATCAGCGCGATATTTCGAGTGGAATGTGCCAATGATGGGGATACCCTTCATTCGGGCGATTTTTAGTGCAAGATGCCCTGCTGTGAAAGGCGAATGAGCATGTACGAGATCCAAGGGTAATTGCTTTAACCGTGAAACAAGGGATTGGCTGAGTAATGGTAAACCGATCCTGTAAGGAGCACGAAAAGGAAGGGGTGCTGAGGCATAACGGATAACCGGAAATTCCTCGTTTTCAATATATCGCGGGTACGATGGCGTAACTACGTATGTTGGTGCAATTTTATGGTTAAGCCAATGCGCATAGTTTTTTACAGTGAACGTCACGCCATCGATGATGGGGAAAAAACATTCATTAAATTGAGCCAAAGCTGAAATTTTCATTGGTAATGGACTAGCCGTTCGAGTCAAGGGTCGATTAGTTGTTATTACTTGAGATAATCGCACAAAAATCGCGACTGAGAAAGCATGTAATTACGTGCCACTATTCAGAATGCAGTAATATTGTTGATAGGATACCCACCTACTTAAGGAATTTGGCAATCTTGTATTCGGAAAGACAAATACTTGACCATTTATTGATTCTTACCCAATCACTTCGTCTTTCTTCAGCTGATCTTCTTTTGATATGATTTCTTCTTTCAGGTCCTTGGTAGGTCAATCGGGCCAAACTGACTTTGTTGCGCCTGTCCTTGCCACTTCGTCTGTCGATAGAGGATCGAATACAGGTATCCATTGTGGGCCTCCTGTAGTTAGATTTTTGTGCGGAAGGACTACGGTATTATACATGATATTAAGAATCGTTATCAATTAATTTTTATTTTGACATAAGTTGCTCATATCTTCCAAATAACCGCGTTGATAACCACCTTGAGGTGAGTTCAGCAGGGATGGATATCAGGATATGGAACCGCTAAATTAAACCTGCTAAAGTCGGTTTAAGTGGGGACGGGTATCGGAGGGTTCAATGCCAGTCATGTGAGAGCCGGCACAATCACCAATGTTTTTGAAAAAAATTTGATTTTGTTTTCAAAAAGTAAAATCGAGAACTATAAGAAGCGAGTATAAACTGCCTAAATCCAGAACGGTATTATCATGATTTTCGTTAGTGCAACCATCTCTGTTTATTATTGATAATTGCATCAGGGGGGG
>Ga0210060_1000622_pt1 | contig 10091 bp, 13 predicted proteins | sample Joice_CattailNLB_FD_184871 | JGI IMG/M metagenome (GOLD analysis project Ga0210060, IMG submission 184871) | Wetland microbial communities from San Francisco Bay, California, USA, that impact long-term carbon sequestration - Joice_CattailNLB_D2... | ecosystem: Environmental > Aquatic > Marine >...
GCCCGATTGCGGAATTACCGACAAGTTCATTCTTAAATATTTTTGAATCTGCAAAAACTTCGGTAACTAATCCTTCTCCCTTATGAATATTAAATACCAGGTGATTTTTTTCGTTAACACTTTTGGTAACAATGCCGCAGGCTTCCTGCCCCCTATGTTGCAACGAGTGTAACCCGTAATAAGTGTGTAGAGATGCATTTATTGAACCATAAATACCGAATACACCGCAATGGCATTTAGGCTTGTCAGGGAAATGTTTTTTATTCATTCTTTAATTTTTTGTTAGTGCAGATTTCTTAAGTAAAATTAAGAATAAATGTTCACTTGAAAAAATAGAATTGAAATTAATAATAAGAAAGGTACAATTAGGTCACGTAAGTGGGCTGTCTACTTGAATATTTATAAAATTTTATCAAAAAGTACTTGCTCTTTAATAAAAATGAAATCAAATTAGGGTTAAGGAAGTCCCCAATCTAATAAAAATAATTTTTTCCTTTGCTGAATTTAATTCAGTGAAATAAATTTAACTAAGGAGGAATAAATGTCGGATTCTGATCCTGAAAACAAAAATCTAGAAAAGGATTTTGGAAGCGCTTTTGGAATGGAGGAAGAAAGTAACATCGGTATATCCAATGTTATAAATGAATTTAAGTCTCTGAATTATAGCTATTTAATCCCATTAAAAAAAATATTTGATACAAAGCTTCTCCGTAAAAAGGCTGTTCAATGGATTATGTTCTTTGGCTTGCTTCCGCTTATCTATGCCTGGATAGTGAGAGCATACCAGCTTGATTTCACAGAAGTCGTCTGGATGGTCGAGATATATTTTTGTTTATTCTGGGCTTTATATTTTCACAGTATAATTCAGCCTTCAAAAAAAGTCTGGAAGCAAGGCATTGGCTATGCGGTATTTACAGCGGCTATAGGAATTCCGATCTTACTCTCATTTCAAACTCTTCCTGTAATAAGTGGGCTTTACCGCAATTTGTCGAGTAGAAATCTTTTTTCTCAATTGACAGGATTTGTTTTCGGAGTAGGCATTTTAGAAGAAACTACAAAAGCACTTCCGTTACTAATTTTCGGGCTTCGTAAGAATAAAATAAATGGAGTTCGTGATGGAATATATCTCGGCTTCTTGTCGGGACTTGGTTTTGCTGCTTCAGAAGGTGTTACATACACGGTTAGGGCAACAGCCGATGCTGTTTATTACGGTTCTGTAACCGGGCAAGTGTTAACTTTTTTAGATAGAGTAATGTCTGGTCCGTTGCAGCATAGTGCGTGGGCAGGAGTTACCGGATGGTTCATTGCAGTCGCTGCTCAAAGAAAAGAAAAAAGATGGCCGATTATTGCTGTTGGAATTTTCTTTATGGCAACTATGCATGGTTTGTATGATACTTTTTCTGATGGAATTATTGGAATTATTTTGGCAGGAATAAGTTTCTTAATTTTTATGGGCTACTTAGTTCACGTTAGCAACGAAGAGAAACAAAAAAAATCAGAATCATCTGATAAAGCTAAATAGAAAAAGAAAGAACATTATTCGTGAGTACTCAAAGAATTTCTCCACCTTTTTCCCATTTCTTTTTTAGTCTGAAACCTTGACTCAAAAAAATAGCTTTAATATTGAGAGTTGAATATTGAATGTTGTAAATTATCAACAATCAACTCTCAATAATCAATGTTCAAGTTTTATTCACTTGAATTATACCCTTTGTCGGAACGGTGGGATTTGAACCCACGACCCCTTGCACCCCATGCAAGTACGCTACCGGGCTGCGCCACGTTCCGAATTTTATAATTTAGACGAGATAAATTCTAAAACGTCTTTTATTTCTTCAAGGTCTTTCTTAAGTGAAGGCTTTTCTTTTTTGCCTGTGGAGTTCGTTGAAGTATTTGTTTCGAATAATGTTGGTTCAGCTTCTGAATCAGAATTCTTATCCGGGGAATACTCTTCTAAAATCTTTTTAGCTCCTTCAATAGTGTACTTCTTATCTCTAAGCAGGTTTTTAATCTGCAGGATAATCTGGATATCTTTGTTGGTGTAAATCCTGTTTCCCGCCCTGTTCTTCTGAGGTTTTAACTGTTCGAATTCAGTTTCCCAGTATCTTAAAACATACTGTTCCATCTCCGTAATTTTGCTTACTTCGCTGATAGAATAGTAGAGCTTTTTTATTGAAAGGTCTTTCATTAGCCGTAATAAAATTTTGAGATAAAAATAACTAATAGACTATTTAATATCAATATTTATCTTCGTTAATAACTAATTACTTTAAGTATAGGTTATAATTTGTTTTCTTTTGTAACAATATCAATCAATTGGCTAATATCGCTTAATTCATAATCGGCGTTATGTTGTTTTGTATCGAATGTGTCTCCATAACGTGCAAAAGCAGTTTTCATACCAATTTTTTTAGCTCCGTCAATATCGCGTTCGGCCCAATCACCAACCATCAGTGCTTCTCCAGGTTGAATAGTTAATTTCTCCAACATTTTCTTAAATGGTGCGGGACTTGGTTTTCTTTCTTTTGTATCCTCAAAAGTAACGACCGCATCAAAAGTATGATGTAGATTTAAAAAGGCTAATCTAAGCCAGGCCTCTTTTGCGGGAGCATCTGAAAGAATTCCCATTTTAATTCCCATTTTCAGTAATTGGTTTAATGTAGAATAAACATGCGGATAAGGAATTAACGCTGCTTCTCTCGCTCTTCTGTAAGCTACTATTCCTGCTGAAAGAATTTTGTAATCAACCTCTTTCAACACCCTCTGAAGAAGAACATCGAAAACCTGTTGATATTCTATTCCCTGCTCTTTATAAATTTCATCAATAATTCTGTTAGCTTCTTTGTAAGTAATTTTTAATCCGGCATCAATCATTGCAGGAATGGCTTCCTCGATTGCCCTGCGTTTCATCTTCATAAAATCTACGAGAGTATTGTCGAGATCAAAAACAATTGCTTTAATCATTAAGATTACTTTCTTTTTATTAGCTTAGTTAAAAGATATGCTCCTGCTAAATAACTGTTTTCCTTGAACCCAGAAATATAACCATCACATCCGGAAGCAGTAATTAAACTTTGCCTGTATTCTTCACGGTTAACAAGGTGAGATAAATGGACTTCTACTTTAGGAATTTTACAAGCTTCCAAAGCATCTCTGATAGCCACAGAAGTGTGAGCATATCCGCCCGGGTTTATAATTAATCCTCTGTAAAGAGCTTGTGCTTCTTGAATTTTTTCAACTATTTCGCCTTCATTGTTTGATTGAAAAAAAGCAAAAGAAAGCTTAGGAAATTCTTTTCTTAGCAAAGATTCAATTTTAGTTAGAGTTAGCTTACCATAATGTGACTTATCTCTTTTACCTAGAAGATTTAAGTTAGGTCCATTAATGCAGATTATCTTCATATTGTTTCCGCCATTTCATCAATAACATCTCTCAGTTTTGGTGTCAAATAAATTTCATCTACACCAAGCTCTTTAAGTGCCATCGATAATATTATTACTTTTCTTTGAATGGATGCCAGTTTATTAACTACGATTACCTTATTATCTTTTAAGATACAATAACCTCCTTTGAAGTCTCCCTTTTCAAAACGTACTTCTGCTCCCAGTTGCGATGCAACGGATTTTAATTCCTGAACAAGTTCTTCAAATTCTTTCTCTTTTATTTTCAATGTTTTTCGGTTACAATATTTTTAGTTAATGGTTGAAATATAATAAGGAAAATGACAGCGAAGTAACAGAAAATTTCTATTACAGGAAAGCTGTTGAAGAATTTAAAGCGTTTTATGATAAGATCTAATAATTCTTCCGGGTTTATTGAATTACCTGTTAAAAGCGTTATAGTTTTAAAATCTATACTCATAAGATAGGCTTCAAAAGGAAAAGTTAAAAGTACTAAGAGTGTAATAATAAACAACCAGCCGTTATTTCTAAGGTTGAGTTTTGCTGTAGTAAGGAAGAGGATAAAAAATATAAAAAAGATTATGTAACTAATAAGAGTCAGCCAATAAGCAGGTACCATTGTAAACAAAATGTCATTAAAAGTTTGTGGAGTTATATAATCTCTTAAAACAAAATCATTACCCTGGAACAAGTCATATGTAATAGAGAGTCTTGCTATATAACTCCCTAGCCAAATTATCCCGGATAAACAGGTAATGAAAAAGAGGTATCTGGAAAACTTGTTGAGATTTTTCATAAGTTTGATTTATAGCCAGTGAAAAATATAAAAAAATTATGACTGTTGCCTCAATAGATATTGGTACCAATACAATCCTTCTACTGGTTGCTAAAGCAAATTTAGAAACGGGTAATATTAAAACATTAGAGAATTTTTATAAAATACCGCGAGTTGGGAAAGGGTTGTTGCCGGGAAATCCTGTTCCGGAAGAAAATCTTAAAAAGATGTTCGATACTCTGGATGAGTATTCAAAAATAATTGATAAACATAAATGTGAGAAGGTTTTATTAACCGGAACAAATGCATTACGAATTGCTTCAAATACTCCCTCAATCATTAGAGAAATAAAAGAGAAATTTGGATATGAACTAAATGTTATTCCCGGAAAAGAAGAAGCAAAGTTATCCTACTTGGGCGCAGTAAATGCTTATCATCAAAATAAAAATATATTGGTAATTGATATAGGCGGCGGAAGTACCGAAATAATATTCGGGAAAGAAAACGATATTCATTTTAGCAGAAGTTATCCAGTTGGAGTCGTAACTTTAACCGAAAAATTTTTCAAATCAGATCCTCCCGCTAAAAAGGATATTGAAAACTTTATTAAGCATTTAGAAGACTTTCTAAATGAAGTTTCGGGCAAGGTTGGAAAGATTGATATGGGAATCGCAATTGCCGGAACTCCTACTACTCTGGCTTGTATCAAGCTAAAGTTAGAAGATTATGATGAAGATTTAGTTGAAGGTTCTACACTTAGTAACAAAGAACTTCAAAATTTTGTAGAAGAATTATCCAAGCTTAATTCCGAGAAAATTATTCAAAAATACTCGTCAATTGTTAAAGGCAGAGAAGATGTTTTGTTTGCAGGAACTATAATCTTATCTGAAATCGTCAAGTGTCTGAATCTTCACGAGGTGAAAGTAAGCACAAAAGGAATTAGATACGGGGCAATTGTAAATTGGATTAACTCGCTTAAATCCGTTCACTAATTCGTTTTTAGTATTTCCCCGTAAGTCGAAATAAAGAAATCAATATGCTCCTTGCCTGCAATCAATGGTGGTAAAATTCTAATTACGTTTACATTTGTGCAATTAACCAGTATTTTCTTATCTCTGAATTTTTCAACGAGCTTTGAACATTCGTTATAATGCTCAATTCCAGCCATATAACCTTTTCCCCTGATTTCTTTTATATCTCCTGGAAATTTATCTTTTAGTTTGGTTAATTGATCGAATAAATATTCCCCGTTTTCTTTTACCTGGTTAAGAAGTCCTTTCTCAAAGATTTCTTCAAGCACAACATTCCCGGCAGCACAAGCCACAGGATTCCCACCAAAGGTAGTTCCATGATTTCCGGCAGTTAAAATATCTTTTAATTCTTCAGATACTAAAAATGCTCCCAACGGTAATCCACCTCCGACAGATTTAGCAACAACTACAATATCAGGCTTAATATTATATAGTTCATAAGCAAAGGCTCTTCCTGTTCTTCCTATACCACACTGAATTTCATCGGCAACTAGAAGAAAGGAAAATTCTTTCCTTAGCTTTTCAATATCTTTCACAAATTCTTCAGAAGCAGTAAATATTCCACCCTCTCCCTGTATAAATTCTATAAATATTGCCGCAGTATTTTTATCAACTTTTTTCAGAAGATCTTCACTGTCATTGAAGTTTATATAATCAATATTCTGTAAAAGAGGTTCAAAACCTTGCTGATATTTTTCACTTGCTGTTAGAGTTAAAGCACCGTAAGTTCTTCCATGAAATCCGCCGGTAAATGTATAAATCTTTTTATCTTTCCCTTTAACTTTCCTTATAATTTTTATTACACCTTCATTTGCTTCAGTTCCACTGTTGGAAAGAAAAACTCTTGACATTCCCGAATACTTAATCAATTTATCGGCAAACTTTATTTGAGATTCAGTAATAAAATAATTTGATAAATGCGAAAATTTTGAAACCTGGTCGTTTATTGCTTTGTTAACTTCAGGATGAGCATAACCCAAAGCATTTACAGCAAGGCCTGAAAAGAAGTCTAAATATTTATTTCCTTCTTTATCATATAAATAAATTCCTTCCCCTTTTACTATTTCTAAAGGGATTCTTTTATAAGTAGATACAAAAAGTTCTTTTTCTTTTTCAAAAATATTGTTCATAGTTTCTGCTAATTTTATTTAAATAAACCAATTGATAAGAAAATTAATGAAATATAAAATAGTACATGAATTAAAATTCCAAATATAAAAGAATAAAGAAAATTATTTGATATAACTTTAATTGCAGATATAGTAAGAAAGATACTCCATATTATTATTAATCCCTCAAAAGCAAAAAGTACATACGATAAAGTTTCTTTTATTTGAAATGGAGACGGATTATAAGAAAAAAGATATCCGCCAAATAATACAAGTTCAACCGGGAAAAGTACTATTAAACTAAACGTATAAGGAACGAAAGAATAAGTGAACAGTGAAAAGTTATCTGGAAATCTTGTTTGTATTCCGTTTTTTTCTGATATGGCCTTTAATAGTACGGAAGATAATAAAAGGATCACGACTGTAAATGAAAGAGTAAGAAGATAATCCAAAAAATAATTTGGAAACTCCGCTTCCCCTTTAAGAAGAAAAATTTTCAGGAAGATGCCATTCAATAATACTTTACCGGAAATAAGAAGTAGAAGTACAACTAAAAAGTTTTTATGTTCAGAATTAATAATTAACTTAAAAGCTTTGGAAGGACTTTCGATTAAAAGCGAGATTGTATGCCATAAATCTATATTGTAAACTCTTTCCCTTAAGTATGATTTGCATTTCCGGCAAATGAGTTCATAGAAAGGATTTTCAGATTTACAGTTTTTACAGACAACAACATTTTTCATTTGGAGAACAAATTATAATAAGTTATCAAAAGTTTATTCTCAAGTTAAGCATTGGACTATTATTAACCGGACCGTCTGTCACATTAAAATCAAAAAGATGTGCATCGACATAAGCATCTACAAGATTTAACAGGTAAAGAATTCCCATGTATATTGTAAATAAATCGCGCTGGTCTCCATAAAAGTCTCTGTATTGCCGGTAAAAATTATTCTGAGTTTGCTGATATAAGATATCATAATCAGAATGCTTGTTGTTATTATAAACCCAGCCGTAAACAAGCAAAGCTGCAGCTCCCCAGATTATAGGAGCTTTGATATAGGATTCATTGTAGATTTGTCCCAGCCCCGGAACAATTGCACTTTGAAGCACAGCAAACCATGGTGATTTAGCCATAACAAAAACAGAATCAGGATTTTCTTTGGAAGTAGTATCCTGCTGAGAAAATACAGCTGACGAAAGAATCAGAACAATAAGTAAACTCTTAACTGTAATTTTTGTTGATAACTTCGAAGAGATCAAAGAGTCTTTCCAATTCATCGGTTGAATAAAATTCAATTACAATCTCACCTGTCCCATCGACTTTTTTGCGGCAAATTACTTTTGTGCCGAATATTTTTTGAAGCTTATCTTCGATATCCCGCATCTCAGAACTATTTGAAACCTGTGGTGTCAGAGTATAAGTTCTTCTTTTAACATCAGGAGATTCTGATAATTTTCTTACTAAGCTCTCAACTTTTCTAACTGAAAGATTCCCGGTTTTTATTTTTCTTAAAGCTTCAAGCTGCAATTCTGAACTCGAGAGATTTATTAATGCTCTTGCATGCCCGGCTGTTATTTCTTCTTTTATTAAACTGTCCTGGATTTCCTGCGGTAATTTTAATAAGCGAATCATATTTGCAACGGTTGTTCTGTCTTTGCCGACTTTTTCAGCAATTTGTTCCTGCGTAAGATTACATTCTTCCATAAGTCTTCTGTAAGCAAAACCAATCTCAATCGGGTTTAATTTTTCTCGCTGTATATTTTCGATCAAAGCAAGGGCGAGCATCGCTTCTTCTGTATCAACCTGAATTATGTAAGCTGGAATTTCCCTCATTCCTATTTCGCTGCAGGCTTTTAGTCTTCTTTCTCCGGAAATCAATTCATAATGTGTTGAAGACTTTCGCCTTACTGTAATCGGTTGAATAAGACCGTTAGATAAAATAGATTTTTTTAATTCCTCAAAAGCTTCCGGTTCAAAATGAGTTCTTGGCTGATAAGGATTTGGAGAAACATTTGCAATCGGTATTTTTGCAAGTACATCAACTTGTTCTCCATCATCTTTACTCAAATTTGAATAATCGACAGATTCTTCTTCCTGCTTAAATCTTTGAGGATTCATCAGGGCATCTAGCCCTCTTCCTAAACCTGGTTTCATTTTACTCATTATTAATTTGAATTTATTTTTATTTCATTTCGTTCGAGTAATTCAGAAGCAAGTGCCATATAATTTTTTGATCCGGTAGAAACTGCATCATAAAGAATAATCGGTTTTCCATAACTCGGGGCTTCAGATATCCTAACATTTCTGTGTATAACAGTTTTGAAAACTTTATCTCCAAAATATTTTCTTACTTCTTCTGCAACCTGCTGTGAAAGCCTTAGCCTTGAATCAAACATTGTTAATAAAACGCCTTCTATAGACAAATGTTTATTAAAATGTTGTTTTACAATATTGATTGTATTGAGTAATTGTCCGAGCCCTTCCAAAGCAAAATATTCACACTGAACCGGAATAAGAACAGAATTAGAAGTTGTCAAAGCGTTCAAAGTTAATAAACCTAAAGATGGAGGGCAATCAATAATAATAAAATCATAGTTTTGTTCAGCTTCGGAAAGTGCATTTTTCAACAAAGCTTCCCTGTTCGGAAATTCTACCATTTCTATCTCAGCCCCAACCAGGTTTATATTTGATGGCAAAATATCCATAAAAGGCATATAAGTGTTGATTATTACTTCGTTTATTTTGTTTGCTCCTATTAGAACCTCATAAACTGAAGGACTATGATTGTTTACCCCTATACCTGAAGATGAATTAGCCTGAGGGTCAATATCGATGAGGAGTGTTCTTTTTTCTGCAGCCGCCAGAAGAGAGGAAACGTTTATCGAAGTCGTAGTTTTACCTACTCCCCCTTTCTGGTTTGCTATCGATATAATTTTAGCCAATTAGCCCTCGTGCTGTACAGAAATATATCTTTTCTGTAAAGATACATTAGAAAAACTTTGTTGAAAAGATTTATCCAAATAAATTTAAAGAGTTATTTCCTCGCCATAATCCATTACTTTGCATTTAAACCCGGCTTTTTCAACTTTAACTTTAAATTCGTATGGATCGGCCTTTATTAGAGGAAAAGTATTATAATGCATCGGTATCGTTATATCAGGATGTAGAAATTCTACTCCTTTTACTGCATCGGAAATTCCCATTGTAAAGTTATCGCCAATTGGCAAAAGTGCATAATCAATTTTATTCATATCACCGATGAGTTTCATATCATAAAATAAAGCTGTATCCCCGGCGTGATAAATTTTTTTTTCACCGATGCTAAGAATTATTCCTGCCGGTTCTCCGGCATAAGTTTTATCTGGTGTCATTGATCCGTGGTGAGCGATAGTAAATTTTACTCTTCCGAAATCAAAATTATACCCTCCTCCAATATGCATGTTGTGAGCCTGGAATCCTTTATTGACACAATAATTTGCAAGCTCATTAACACAGATAAAAAGAGTTTTTGATTTATCTGCTATCTTAAATGAGTCACCTAAATGATCACTGTGACCGTGAGAGAGAATTATATAATCCGCTTTTACATCTCTAGACTTTACAGAAGATAAGGAATTGCCATCGAGAAATGGATCAATTAAAATACTTTTATTTTCATCTGTCTTTACCTGGAAAGCGGAATGTCCAAAATATCTTAATTTCATAATTATGTTACTCCTTCCCTAAAGCTAAAGGAGAAGTTTCTGAAAATTGCTCAAGGCTTTGCTATGA
>Ga0210060_1000623_pt1 | contig 10051 bp, 4 predicted proteins | sample Joice_CattailNLB_FD_184871 | JGI IMG/M metagenome (GOLD analysis project Ga0210060, IMG submission 184871) | Wetland microbial communities from San Francisco Bay, California, USA, that impact long-term carbon sequestration - Joice_CattailNLB_D2... | ecosystem: Environmental > Aquatic > Marine >...
AATGACCGGCAAGCCCTTTGCCATCCTCGCCGTCAATGTCGGGGAAACGCAGGGCAAGGTGTGGAATTTCGCCAGCAAGTTCAAGCTTACCTTTCCGCTGCTGCTGGATAACGACGGCCAGACCGCCTCGGACTGGCAGGTCGATTTCTACCCCACCTCGTACCTTGTTGATGGACAGGGCGGTGTCCGCTATGTCGCCTACGGGCCGCGCAACTGGGATACCCCGGAGATGATTCAGGCCATCGAAGCGATGATCGACACGTCCCGGATAATCGATAAGCAGGCGAAATCGCAGACTGAACCCGGGTCGGTGCTGTTACTTCGAAATCCGCAGGAACATTGATTCATCCCCGGTCCGGACAAACAAGTGGCGGACGCCTTGCCGGCGCCCGCCACCGTCAGCGGTTGCGGGGCTCACACTCCTGCGGCCTGAGCCGATCGTGCTAATTAAGCCGTCCGTAACCCTTATCTGGACGGTTTGTTCATCATCTCCTGCATTTCCTTGAGGCGTTGCTGCGTCAGCGAGCCTGGCTGTTTCGCCTGCTCCGCCAGCGTCTTCACCATGTCCGCTTCCTGCTGTGCGAGTTGCACCAGCCGGTCCTGGTATACCTCGACCGGAAACTGGCTCTTGCGCAAGTCCACCGTGTAGTCATTCAGTTTTTCGTGCAGGTAGCTGCGCCGGGTCAGCTTGCGTGTCACTTCATCGTTGAAGTCCGTGTACCTGGCCTCGACCAGCTCCTGCACCTTCACCAGATGCCAGCCGGCCGGTGACTCGACCGGGCCGCCGATCTCACCCGGTTCCAGCATGAATGTTTCCTTATCCAGTTCAGGCGCCAACTCACCCTCTTTTATCCAGCCGACCTGACCAAGATTTTGCTTGGCATCCGCCGCGAGGGAATAATCACGTGCCGCTTCGTAGAGGGTAATCTCGCCGGCCTCGATCCTGTCCTTGATCTGCTGGGCCTCGTCCCGGGTCTTGACGACAACCATCTGTATCTTGCGGGCTTCCGGCTGCACGAACAGGTTACGGTTCGTTTCGTAATATTCCCTGAGCACCTTTTCCGTGGGTTCCATCTGTTTTGCCAGCTGCTCGCGGTGCAGGTTGATCAGCAGTGTTTTGCTGTATTCCTCCAGGCGTCGCTGGTACAGCGGGTCCGCCTCGAGTCCCGCCGCCCTGGCCTTTTGCGCCATGATGCGCATATCGATTTCATGCTCCAGGGCATCCCGGCGCGCCGGGTCCTCGAATGCCAGCGGATCCGCCAGCACTGCCCCCTTGCCGGCGGCTATGATCTTGTCACTGATCTGGCCCCAGGTGATGGTCTCGTTACCGACCTCGGCCAGCGGCGTACTGTCTGCGCGCTGCTCGTCATCCTTGATGGACAGGTTTTCCTCGTATACATGCACCTTGACGTCGTCACGCAGGGTCTTGTCAACCGCTGTCATCCGTTCATGCAACTTCTGCCGGTGCAGGGCTGCCTCGATCTGTATACGCGCTTCCTCGTTAAATTCCGTTCCCGGCACCACGTTTTGCTTGAAATAGGACTGCACTTCGTCCTCGGTGACCGTGATATCGCCTGCCTGGTTGCGCTGCCGGTAGAGCCCGACCAGGATGGCGCTGGAGAAACGGTTGACCGCCCTCTGGTAGGCCGGGTCCTTGTCGGCTCCCTGCTTGAGGGCATCGAGGTAGATCAGGTTGCTGCTGATAAACTTGTCAAGCAACGTAATCCGCACCGTATCACGCTGCGGCGTGCCCAGCGCCGGGACGGACACCCCGACAATCGCCGAGCTGTTGAGTGCCGTGTTGATCTCGCTGAAGGTGATCTCCTGGTCACCCACCCTGGCGATTACGTCGCTGACCGCCGTGCCCTTGTCCTGCTCATCGGCGGCACGGGCTATCGTGGCGGTCGCGCTGACCGGGAGCATAAGCAGTACAGTCACAAATGCAAATATGAGCTTCATTATTATTACCCTCTTCGCTTGCAGAACTTCGAATTGCCCGTTATCAGCCGGTTCGGCCGTGGGTCGGCACCTGGCCTACCCGCCCGGGAAATCAGGACCCCTGTGAAAAATGGAGGGGAAACGGATTTCCCCTCCATCTGGAAGGTATGCGCCCGTTGCCAAGCTCGGAACGGGCGTTTACCGGGGACGGAAATTACCAGCCGCAACGCGTCATCGTCACACCCAGGGAGACCTGCTCCCAGACCGACTCGGAGACACGTCCCAGCGTCAGGTGCTGCATCCATTTCGGATTGGTACAGCTCACGGCGGCACTGTTGTCTCCGTGACAACCAGCGCAGACACCGTCCACGCCGTCCGTCGTACCAAGCACGCTACCGCCGGTGACGAGCATCTCGGCCTTGTCCATCATATCCCGTGACGTACGAGCCACTTCGGCATGCACCAGGTATTTAGCCGCGGTGGGTGTGCTGTCGGATACCTTGGTCCAGTCCGCCGGCACGCTGCCGGTGTTCGGTGCAACAAACGCACCGTTGACGCCATGGCAGTTCTGGCAGGTCGTGTTGAGCACGTCGGCCTCGTCCGTGTAGGTATGCGCCCAGCCCACGGCATCGTCGAAGTTGCTGATCTGGCTGCCGACCGCCCCGGTACCCGAACTGATCCATGAGGGGATGCCGCTGCCATTGACCGCGTGGCAGGTACCGCACTTCAGCGGCCCATGGGTACCGTCGTAGTTCAGTGCCGCCGCCTGGGCGTAGCTCGTGTTGTCGATCGCCGGGGTCACCGGATAGAGACCGTGGATCGATTCGTGACAGGCCTGGCAACTGAGATCCTGATGGCCGCGTGTATACCGCATCAGGCTCGCCTTGCGCGGATAGTTGAAGGGCGCATAGGCATCGATGTTGCCGCTCTGCTCCGTGTACGGTGCCGAGTGGCAGTCCGCGCAGTGGGGTTCACCCCCGGCCAGCCAGTGGTCCCGCGCGTCGGTCGCTGCCGAGAACGGTACCGGTACGGCCAGGGAATCGGCAGGCAGACCCGCGCCGGCGGCGGTCACGCAGTCCGGTGTGGTGCAGAAGTCCAGGGCGTTGACGCTGAAATCGCCGTCGCCGTCCAGGCTGCCGCAGATGTAGAAGTTGGGTACGCCACCACCGCAGCTCACCACGCCCGAGCCGCCACCGGTGGAACAGTTCGCCGCCGATGTGAGGTTGACCTCCACGGTGGCCACGTTGCCATCCTGGGCCGTGTCGACCGGAGTGAGGCCCAGGTAGCCGGAAACGTAGTTACACAGGCCGGGGTCTGCGTCCCAGATCGCATGGGTGAAATCGCCCAGGCCGGTGCTGTGCAGGTCCGTGCTGTTCGGATCCAGCCAGGCGATTACCTGATCCGGGGTCTGCCCGATGGCCGTGGCCAGATCCGCAATCGTCGGGGCAGCACGCGGGTTGTTAGTACATTGATTGTGAACCAGGTCCGTGCAGTTTTCGGTCTTCCACACCTCCTGACTCAGCTGGGTGTGGCAGTTGGTGCACCAGATACCGCGGGTGTCCTCATTGCTGCCAGCCAGTCCGGCCTGGTTGTGGAACACGTTGTCCGCCAGCCACTGGCCCGCCGCGGTGAGGTGTGACGGTGTCTCGGCACCATCGGTGTCCTTCATCGGGTTGGAATGGACCTCGCGTCCGACGAAGCAGCCACCGGCAGCCAGGCGGTTGTCCGTGGAGGCCTGGGCGTTGTTGCCATCCAGGTCGATGGGATAGTTGTCCATCGTACCATCGGAGCGGTGCGCCGGATGACAGCCCTGACAGCCACCGTCACGCCCCAGGCTGTCGTCAAAGGCGATCACACCACCCTCGCTCGTGTTCTTGTGGGTCCTGTGGACCGACTCCGTGATCGGCGGAACCACGTAGCCACCGCTGCCCGCCGACTTGACCACCGCGATAACGTTGTCCGCGTGGCACTTCTGGCAGATCACCGACTCTTTACCCAGGCGGGTGTTCTGGGGCAGGGCCGCCATGGCAGGCGGCAGGCCCAGCGGGTTGCCCGTGGCCGGATAGTTGGAGGTAAAGCTGGTGCCGTTATCGAAGTCGTGCATGAGCATCATGTTGATGGCCGCGCCCTTGAGCTGCGCATACCAGGTCGTGTCACCCGTTGCGGGATCCAGACCGTAGAGGGCCTTCCAGTAGTTGATCTCCATGTCGGTCAACGCCTGCAGGGTCTCGCCCGACGGTCCCACGTACGGATCGGGCGCCCCCGGGCCCTGGCGCCGCTGGTAGTTCGGGCTGTTGACGTTCGGCGTCACCCCGTCGGGCTGGTAGGCCGGCGCCGAGTGACAGCGCTCGCAGTTCGGTATATCGATCGGCGCGGTACCGAAGCCGATTACCGGCTCACCGTTTCTGACCACGGCCGCGCCCTGGGTGCATACACCGGTTCCTTCATTACACGAGGCGTCGTACAGCTGCGCCTTCATCGCGACATAGGGGCGGAGCGAGTCCTCGTCCACCAGCCCCGGGTCGGCGAAGAAGTTGATCGTATCCTCGAACGGCGTCAGCGGCAGGCCGAGGGCCTCCCAGATGCGTGGCGAGGTCAACGTGATCGGCAGGTTCTCCAGCACCTTCATCTGGGTAAACACCACCGTGCCGGTATCGCCGGAGAAGGTCAGCACGTTATCGAACGGCGTGCCGTTGCCGGACGGCCCCATGGGCTGCAGGGCGGCGCCGGAATCGGCCGGATATTCGACCATGCCCGCCACTCCGAGCCGGATCTTGTCTATCTCAAGCGAGGTTCCGGTGGAATTATACCCTTCCAGGTTGGGCCCGGCCGGTGTCAGATGGGCCGGGTCGGCGAAGATATACAAGTGGTTTGTCCAGCCATTGGGGAAGTTGTCCGTGGGATCCAGGAAGCTGCCGTTACCGAGCACCACGTTGTTCTGCCCGTTGTAGGTGCCGGTGATAATCTTGCCGGGCACGCCGGTGATCGAGCCGCTGGCATCATCCACCTGGGCCGAATCGTAGGGCGTGTTAAAATAGAGCAGCGAGTTGCCCTCGACGGCGTCGATCAGGGTCGTGCTCGTGGCGTTGAACGTCCCGGGCATGTTGCCCTCGAAACGCGGCTGTGCATCGTGATAGTACTCGAGATAGTACTTGTGGATGGTGCCGTCTGTATCGTAATCGCGCAGCACCGTCTCTCGGTCCAGCGGATCGAGGCCGTTGTTCGGGTCGCCTTCGAGCAGGCGCGGGAAAGGCGAGCCCCCGTCCTGCGGTCTCACCACCTGCGTAAGGATAGAGTTGTACGGCGGCAGTACGCAGCAGTAGGAGAACTCGAAACCCGTGCAGTGCATGCCGAGCTCGTAGTTCATCATAATCTTGAAATCGTTCTGTTTGGACGTGATATGGATATTCACGGTCGCCACGGTGGACACGTTGCCATCACCGTCAAGGGCATGGTAAGTGAAGCTGTCGTTGTCGTTGTCACCCTGGCTACCGTCGGGTACATAGGTGAATCCCCCCAGCCCGTCCGGGTTCATTGTCAGTGATCCGTGGCTCGTAGTACTGTCCAGGACCGCCGTGAGTCCCCCGTTCCCGAGGGATGCACCCGTCGTGGGATCGGTATCGAAGTCGTTATAGAGCACGCCTGACAGACGCGTGGCATCCACCGAGAGCATGTCGCCATCCGGTGTTGCATAGGTATCGCCCCGGGCGATCACGGGCTGGCAGTCGTTGGGCAGATCGATGCAGGAGGGGCCCGGCGGTGCACGAAACATTGACCTCAGGATCGCCAGGTCGAACGCATTAACGCTACCGTCACCATCGAAGTCTGCGTCGGGATCAAGTGACCTGTTCCTGGACCTGAATATCGCCAGGTCAACTGCATCGGTAAAACCCGACTGGTTCAGGTCTGGATCGCAGATATTGCCGTAGCCGTCCCCGTCTGTGTCCCGCTGGTCGGCATTGGGTACGTTGATGCAATTGTCCAGGCTGTCCTCGATACCGTCTCCATCGGAATCAGACGCGACGACCTGCGTACAGACTAGTGACATCATCAGCCCGGCGACGGCCAGGGCCAGCTTCGGAACAGCCATACGGTGACTGATATGCGGAAAAGAAAGGCTTGGAATCATTGTTGTCCCCTCCAGTAAAGGCGTTCGCCCGGACATCCCAGGCTGGTTATTTTATGTAACTGTTTGTTGTTAATACCGACGCTAACCCTTGCCACGCCGGAATGACTCAAGCTGTCATGCAACATTTCTGTGCAAGAGCCATGCCGAATCAGCCATGATTTCCCCCGCCATGCCAACACTTTGTAACACAGGCAATTATGACGCATGCATCATGCGCGGCCGTCATCAGATGAGGAATAACTGCCACAAAAATCATGACATATTTGTCTGTTTGTCATGTCATAAATGTCAACGCCCGTGCCCGCCAGTATTTAAGCAGTCGCGATCATCCGGGTACCGTTGCATTAAGCTGTCAACGCATCCCCGGCACGAGCGTCACCTCGCCCACCAGCTTACGGCTGTCAAAGATGAGACATCGGTCATGGGCTGCGGCCAGTTCCCGGGCGTACGCATCATCGATCCTTCCCCCCGTAACGGCTGCCAGCATTTTACACGAGGACCAGGTTAAGCAGTCAGGGTGATCCCGCCACAGCGCGGATGCGGTGCGCGTGGATAACCTGCGTGCCTGTACCGCCGGGCAGCCGTCCGGACGACGGGAAGTAACGGATATTGCTGCAGGCGAAGCGACTGTTGCGATGGTGCCATGCCGTTGCTGCAGTTCCTCCGGCAGCCGGATCACGCCTGGACAGTGCGGCGCTGGCGTCAGTTCAGGGCATAACGCCTGAGCTTGCGATACAGCGTACGTTCGCTGACACCCAATACAGCGGCAACCTGCTTGCGGCTGTTGTTATGTTTCTGCAGCAGCTCCGCGATATGGCGCGCCTCGACATCCTTCAGCGAGGGCTCGCTGCCGGTTGCCGCAGCCGACCCGGCACCGGATTGCCGGCCTGTTTCCGGTTCCTGTTCATGCCTGACATGTGCATGTTCCTCGAGTACCTCGGCAATCAGGCCGGGACCGATTTCAAGGTCGGAACTGCGCGAGGCAGCGACAAACAGGATATTGCGCAATTCACGGACATTACCCGGGTAGTCGTATTTCCTGAGGCTGCGTACGGCCTCCGGGTGCAGTGTGAATTGTCGCTTCATCAGCTGGCTGATCCGCTCCAGCAGGCTGGTCACCAGCATACTGATGTCATCGAGCCGCTCCCGCAACGGAGGCATGCGGATTGCCAGGCATGCGATGCGGTAGTACAGATCCTCGCGAAACTGGCCGGCCTTCACCCCATCCCACAAATGCCTGTTGGTCGCGCAAATAATCCGCACATCACTGTTGCGCAGACGGCGCCCACCGACACGGCGGAAGTGTCCTGTCTCAAGTGCGCGCAACAGCTTGGCCTGTTGCGAGAGTGGCAGTTCGCCGACCTCGTCCAGGAACAGCGTACCGCCGTTGGCCTGCTCGAACAGACCGGTCCGCTCACCCACACTGCCGGTGAATGCACCGCGGGCATGACCGAATACCTCTGCCTCGAACAACGTGTCGGTCAGTACCGTGCAATCCACGGTCAAAAACGGCTGCTCCCTGCGTGGTGAGTGCAGATGGATATACTTTGCCGCCAGTTCCTTGCCGGTCCCGGTCTCGCCCTGCACCAGCACCGGTGCCTCGGCAGTTGCCGCCACTTTCAATTGTTCGAGACAGGCGATAAACGGGCGGCTTTGTCCGACCATGCGCCGGCCATTCTTGCGCCGCTCGTCGGGCGGGTTGATTTCTTCAATCAATTCGCCCATGTAAAGTTCGCCATCGCTGCCGCGCAAGGGATAGGCGGTGACACGCACCTGGCATGCCCGGTTATTAACATCGTAGTGGTTATGCACACAGAAGGTCGGTCGTTGATTGCTGTAAAGGCTGTCGTGAGGACAGTCTTCGCCTGCCTCGCTGCAGGGCACCGGATTCTTGTGACTGACCTGGTGACAGAATTTTCCGATGGCGTCTCCGGCCGCAATGCCGAAGGTCTTTTCGTACGCGTTGTTGACCGCAAGGATCCGGAACTCGGAATCGATCACGACGAAGGGCTTGCTGTGTGTTTCGACCAGAGATTGCAACTCAACCGGTATCGCCTTATTCTGCATGGGCATCGTTATTCTCCTCGCTGTACAGCCTGCCCCCGCAGTCACCGTCAGCTAATGTCATTATTGTCAGACTAAACTATAGCCAAAAATATTACACTGACATAACTGACGCAACTTGATCCAGGTCATGTATTCCACCCTGCATGTGGCATATCGAATTTTCATGTCAAATATTTGTGTATAATCAGTAATATACAGTGTACAACCCATGATGGGTGAATTGTTCCCCGTCGGGCCCGCGCGTCCGGATCCCTGATTGCCAGCCCGATATCCGAACTGCGGCCAACATGACCACGACCCGCATCAGACCCGCCGCAGCGCAATGGAAACCACGCTCACAGGGCTGTCTGCCATGGCAACGGTGACGTACACTGCTGGCCCTGCCACAAAGGCGGGCCGCAAGGCCTCCAGCAGGTACCGCCCCGCAACAGGCTGACAGCTCCATGGCGCCGGCATCCGCCCCAGCAGCACACCGCGACACATCCGGCGACTGCCCGGTCGGATTCGCGCCACCTGCCCGTCAGTGGTGGAACCCATGGCGCTGAACAGGAGGAACCGGCGTTGTCTCGTCCACCACAACGTGTACCGGCGCCGGGGAAAGAGTGCCTGCACCGGGCCCGGCACGCAGGGCACAGGGAACGGATAAATCTGTGGATTTCAATCATGGATGATTCATTTGTTGTGGTGCAATGCTGACCGGCAATAGTATGATTTCGTGCCAACAGCCTGAAAAATACAGACAACGATAACCAGACAAGTGAGTAACACCGGTACCAACCCGTTCTTTCTCGAGGCCCGTGAACTGGAGTGCATTCGTGATGACCGCACCCTGTTCCGCAACCTGGAATTCCGGCTCGAACCCGGTCAGGCGCTGTTGCTGGAAGGCCGCAACGGCAGCGGCAAGACCTCGTTGCTGCGCATCCTGTGCGGCATCCGCCTGCCGGATAGCGGCATGATTGCCTGGTGCGGGACCGACATACAGCGGCTGGGGGCGGACTATTACCAGCACACGGCCTATGTCGGACACCGCGATGGCATCAAGCTCGACCTGACCCCCATGGAAAACCTTGCCATGGCACGTGCCCTGGGCCGGCCCAGTGAAATGACCTTCGAGGCGGCGCTGGCACGGGTCGACCTGTTTGGTTTCGAGGACGTGCTGACGCGCAACCTGTCCGCCGGCCAGCAGCGCCGCCTGGCGCTGGCGCGCCTGCTGGTCACCGACGCCACGCTGTGGATACTGGACGAGCCGTTCACCTCGCTGGACGTGCACGGCATCCGGGTCATCGAGGAGTTGCTGGAAGCGCACACGCTGCGCGGCGGCATGCTGGCCGTCACCTCCCACCACGCCGTCAACCTGCACCGGACCACGGTGCACCGCATCAACCTGTCCGCATGAACCGCCACTCGCTGACGCGCGCCTTCAGCCTGCTGATCCGGCGCGACCTGATCCTGGCCATGCGGCACCGCGCGGAGATGGTCAACCCGCTGCTGTTCTTCATCCTCGTCACCAGCCTGTTCCCGCTCGGCATCGGCGCCAACCCCAACCTGCTGCAGGCGGTCGGCCCGGGCGTGATCTGGGTGGCGGCGCTGCTGGCGGCGCTGCTGTCGCTGGACGGCGTTTTCCGTTCCGATTTCGAGGACGGCACACTGGAACAGTACCTGCTGAGTTCACACCCGGTGTCCCTGCTGGTGCTGGCCAAGGTGCTGGCCCACTGGCTGATCACCGGCCTGCCGCTGCTGCTCATTTCCCCACTGCTGGGGGTGTTTCTGGGGCTGCCGCCCGCGGGGATCAGGATACTGTTCATCACCCTGCTGCTGGGCACCCCGGTCCTGAGCCTGATCGGCGCGGTGGGCGTGGCCCTGACCGTTGGCCTGCGCAAGGGAGGGATGATCCTGTCGCTACTCGTGTTACCCTTG
>Ga0210060_1000624_pt1 | contig 10002 bp, 5 predicted proteins | sample Joice_CattailNLB_FD_184871 | JGI IMG/M metagenome (GOLD analysis project Ga0210060, IMG submission 184871) | Wetland microbial communities from San Francisco Bay, California, USA, that impact long-term carbon sequestration - Joice_CattailNLB_D2... | ecosystem: Environmental > Aquatic > Marine >...
GTTTATCCAGGTGGGCCGCAGGCAGATCTCTCCGCTGAAGTTAACGATAACGAAGGAACCGAGGATCAGATCAGAGCTCAATACGAAACCGATTGGATGGAATGGCCTGCTCAATATGGGGCTCCATTCGATGATGTAAACGGTAACGGAACTTATGAACCCGATGTTGATATCCCGGGAGTGCCAGGGTCTGACCAAACAATTTGGTCTGTTGCAAATGATTTAAATCCGGGGAACACTGCTGATCTTTATGGTGCACTTCCAATTGGTGTTGAACAGCAGGCAACATATTGGGCTTATAATAGAACAGGTGCTCTTGGAAGTATGATCTTCAGAAAATATAAGTTGATAAATAAAAGCAATGCTGTATTTCATGATATGTATGTTTCTATGTGGTCTGATGTAGATGATGGAAATGCTACGGATGATTTTGCAGGATGCGATACAGTTTTAAGCTTGGGTTATTGCTATAATGCCAATGCAAATGATGCAACATATAGTCCACTTCCTCCACCAGCAGTAGGATTTGACTTTTTTCAGGGACCTGTTGTTGATGGTGTGGCTGGTGAAGATAAAAATAAAAATGGCGTTGATGATGCCGAAGACTTCGGTATATTTAATAGTCAGAAAGTAGGTCCGGGGAAAATAAATCTTCCTATGACAGCGTTCTATTACTTCGCAAGGGGCGACGCAAATGTTACGGACCCTACAAGAAAAGCTCTCGAAGGATCGACACAATTTTATAATTTTTTCCAGGGACGCATAGGTAAAACCGGCGATTTATTTGTTGATGCAGTAACTGGTGAACCCACAACTTATGCTCTTACTGGCGATCCCGTTAGTAAGCAAGGCTGGATTGATGGGGTACTATTACCATCAGGCGACCGCCGTATTGGCCAGGCATCCGGTCCATTCACTATGGCTCCCGGAGATACACAGGAAGTTGTTGTAGCCGAAATAGTTGCTGGTGCAATTCCCGGTGTTGATAGGTTATCAGCAATTGGTTTATTAAAGTTTTATGATAAAACAGCGCAGGATGCCTTTGATAACTTTTTTGACTTACCAACAGCTCCTCCAGCTCCCGAAGTTAATATCCCGGGCGCATATGATCCGGAACTAAAGTTATATTATTCTCTTGATAAGAAAATTGTCCTTGATTGGGGTGAGAATTCAACTAAAGTAAGCCAGACCGAAAACTTTGATTCTAAAGGCTACAAGTTTGAAGGATATAATGTTTACCAGTTGCCAAATGCCGCAGCCTCTGTTGGAGAGGGAAAAAGAATCGCAACATATGATATTGTTGATGGTGTGTTAAAAATAGAAGGACAATTCTTTGATGTTAACACTGGTGTTGTTGCAACAAAAGTTCAGCAATTTGGTAATGATACAGGAATAAGAAGATATCTGGAAATTACCTCAGATGAAATAAAAAGTGGCGTTCCTCTTGTAAATGGTAACCGGTATTATTTTGCAGTAACTGCATATGCTTATAATCCGGATGCTACTATAACAAATCTTGAAAATCCCATAAGTATCCTGACTGTTGTGCCTACAGCCGTATCACCTGGGTATGATTACAATGGAGCCCATCAGGATACTGTACCGGTTGCCCATACAACAACAGTTGGTAATCCAAGCGATGGTAATTTGTTCCCTGTTATAGTTGACCCTACCAAGTTAACGGGAATGCAATATACCGTTACATTTGATACTCTTCCCGGTGGATCGATAGTATGGAATGTTGATAGAGAAGATGGCGTACGTGTTCTTGCTAATCAAACTAATCAGAATGCTGACGAAGAATCACCTATTGCAGATGGCATTCAGTTTAGAACACAGGGAGCACCTCTTGATGTTAAAGGATTCGATGTTACAGCAAATGCTAGTGGACCAATTACGGGTGCGGAATGTACTTACGAAATTACTACAGCACCCTCTGATGGACTGGGTATGTCTGCCGATTGGTTTAGAGATGTATTGGGATCGCCAAACGGAGGAGCTTTAAGCGGTTGTGTTTCAACCCCAATGCAAGTAGCCGGAGGATATTATTTCTTTGCGGCAGGGCCCAACACTGTTGGCGACCATGAAACAATGCTCAATAGGATAACCCGCGATGGTTCATTATTTAATTTATTGATTCCAAATAATTATGAAATAAGATGGACGGGTTCAGGAAAAGCACTATGGCCTACTGAATTTCATGACAATATAACAGCTGGCACCTATGATGTTCTATTTGAACTTTGGTTTTTAGGTCCAAATTTGGATGATCCGAGCGATGATGTCAGGATGATTCCTGCAATCTTTGATAATAGTGATACAGTTGGAGCGGGGATTCCAACATTTGATTTCATCCTGGATCATGAAGCTTCAAGTGCAAACAACGATCCCTACAGCGATTTAATTTATTTCTATATGCCGGGGGATATGACCCCGGGTGATGCCGGTTATCAGGCATTTGTTACTCAAAGCCCAACTACACGTGGTGATGATTGGACTGAACATTTAGCAAGGGTGGTATTGTTTAACTGGAATCAATCCCAGGGTAATGGTGGAGTTGAAGAACAACCGGAGGTAGGAACGGTATTCAGAATCAGAATGACTGTTCCCAATGCACTAACAGATGTATTTACATTTACTGCGCCGAAAGAAACGTATGACTCAAAACAAGCTGCAGAAGATGTTAACAAAGTGAATGTATATCCGAATCCTTATTATGGTGTTAACACCGAGGAATTAAACAAATACAATCGTTTTGTCACATTCACTCATTTACCTGCTAAAGCAACTATCAGGTTGTTTAATCTTGCAGGCGTAATGGTTCGAACAATTGAAAAAAATAATTCCTCGACTTTCCAAAGATGGGATTTATCCAACGAATCGGGATTACCGGTAGCAAGCGGTTTATATATCGCTTATATAGATATGCCCGAGGTTGGCAGGACTAAAATTTTGAAAGTTGCTATTATCCAGGAACAGCAGATTCTGGATAGGTTTTAACAAAACATAAGTTTAACTAAGGAGTTTTAATAATGAAAAAAATAATCGGATTAACATTTATGTTACTTATTCTCCTGCTGGGATTGGATAACGCTTATGCAGGAGGAGGGAACAGAACAGGAACAGGTGGGGCCAACCAGCTTCTTATTCCCGTTGGAGTGCGTGGTATAGCAATGGGCGAGCAGGGTGTTTCTACTGCAAACGGACTCGAAGCTCTTTACTGGAATCCTGCCGGAGTTGCAAAGATGAACAATTCTGCAGAAATGACTTTCTCACACATGAGCTATATTGCTGACATCGGTGTTGAGTATGGAGCCGTTGCCGGTAAATTCGAAGGATTCGGCATTTTATCTTTAAGCGTAAAATCTCTTTCGGTTGGAGATATACCCGTTACAACCACCTCTCAACCCGATGGTGACGGGACGTTTTTCTCTCCGCAAATTCTTACTGCAGGAATATCATATTCCAATCAATTAACAGATAGAATTGCTGTTGGTTTAACCGCGAACTATATAACTGAAACATTAGGTGATGCCACTGCAAATGGAGTAGCTTTCGATGTTGGAGTTATTTATGATAATCTTGCGGATTTCAATGGATTAAGTTTCGGAATAGTTCTGAAAAATATAGGGCCACAAATGAAGTATGACGGCTCGGCATTGTTTGTCCAGGCTGATGTAACAAATTATAACAGACCTCCTCAATATTATAAAATTGATGCTGCCTCGTATGAATTACCATCTGTATTTCAAATTGGTTTTGGATATAAACCCAAAATTGATGAATACAATTCCTTGCAGACATCAATATCATTTCAGAATAACAACTTCTCTGATGATGAATACAGGCTAGGTTTGGAATATGGTTATAATAATGTCTTCTTTTTAAGAGCCGGTTATTCCTTAGCTCCCGAGGCGGTTCAGGATACATACATTTATGGTCTTACCGCCGGAGTTGGAGTTGATTATGAATTATCTAACCTCGATCTAAAAGTAGATTACGCATACAGATATACCAAATATTTTGATGGAAACCATGTTGTTTCTTTGTCTGTAGGCTTTTAAAATAAAAAAAAGACTCCGGCTCATTTATCTGAACCGGAGTCTTACTTTTTTTAATAGTTAGTCTTTAGATAATTTGAAAGACGCTGTTGATGTTGCCATTTGATTTGACAGTGCATCTTTTATATTAAATATTACCTTATAATCTCCCGTAGCATAAGTGCTGTCCAGGTCAAATTGTGCCTCAAGAGGAACATCCGCCATTTTTTCTTTATCTGTTTTATCTTCCACCCTGCTTATTAAAGCTTTGATCGTATCTCCCTTAGGAGTAATAAGATCAACATCAAAAGCTAATGTTGCACTGTATTTATCTTCTTTTTCGTTTTGAGCAAATCCTTTTACTCTTGTTGTTGCGTTCACCTCCCAGGCGCCACCAATATCATAAGCAAAAGCTTCCGGACTGAAAGTTTCGATCTTTACTGGTTCCTCTTTGCTGCACGAATAAAATATAACAGAACTAAATAAAAGGATAATTAATTTTTTCATCTAAAACTCCGGTTTCGAAAAAATCATGTTCATTCTGAACGAAAGCGACGAATCTATTTCAGTCTTTTCGTCATTTCACAGAATGACAGCTACCAAATATAATTTTTAATCGTTCTTATTCTGAAAATCTTTCATAAAGGAAACAAGGTCTTCAACGCCCTTCTTTGGGAAAGCATTATAAATAGATGCTCTCAAACCGCCAACGGACCGGTGTCCTTTCAATCCACTAAACCCTGCTTCTGTAGCTTCAGCGATAAGTTTCTTTTCGAGTTCTTCGGTTGCAAGATTGAAAGTAACATTCATTAAAGAGCGGCTCTCTTTTTCTGCATGACCCTTATAAAAGCCAGCACTTGCATCTATACATTGATAAAGAATTCCAGCTTTCTCTTTATTGATTTTGTGCATTGCATCGAGACCACCGAGCTTAGTAAGCCACTTTGCAACTAATCCAATAATATAGATACCGAATGTATTTGGAGTATTGTAGAGAGAATTATTATCCACATGAGTCTTATAATTCAGCATTGTTGGTAAAGAGTCGGAACTTCTCTCGAGTAAATCTTTTCTGATAATAACCAAAGTTACGCCGGATGGTCCCATATTTTTTTGAGCGCCCGCATAAAGGAAAGCGTATTTTGTTACATCTATTTTTTTATGCAGGATGTCTGAAGATGCATCACACACAAGGGGAACATTTCCAACCTCCGGTTCCTTGTGCCATTCAGTTCCGTAAATTGTATTGTTGGTGGTAAAGTGAACATAGGATGCCTCAGGATCAAGGTTCAGTTCTTCCTGTTTAGGAATTCTCTTAAAGTTTTCACTTTCCAAAGTTGCAGCAATATTAACGGTCCCAACCTTCTTAGCTTCCTTTACGGCTTTCTTTGACCAGCTTCCGGTCACAATGTAATCAGCCTTATTCTTGGGAGGCATTAAGTTTAACGCAACCATAATAAATTGCAGGCTTGCACCGCCCTGTAAAAAGAGAAGTTCGTAGTCATCATTTATATTAAGGAGTGATTTTAAATCCTGTTTTGCTTCTGTGATTATTTTATCGAAAGTTTTTGACCTGTGACTTATTTCAAGTATAGACATTCCCACACCGGGAAGAGCAAATAGATTTTCTTGTGCTTCTTTCAACACATCTTCCGGCAAGATAGCCGGGCCCGCACTGAAATTATATATTCTTTTTTCCATGATAACTATCCATGTTTATTTAGTGATAAATCGAACACCTGAAAAACTCAGGCGCCAATGTTTAATTTTATATTAAATAGACTAAGAGCCCATCCCTTAATTTAGGTTCAAACCATGTTGATTTAGGAGGCATTATTTCGCCTGCGTCCGAGATTTTCATAAGACTTTCAACAGAAACAGGATAAAGTGAAAAAGCAACAGCAGCTTTGCCGGAATCAACTAACTTTTCAAGCTCAGCAGTTCCTCTTATTCCGCCGATAAAATCTATTTTTTTACTGGTTCTCTGATCTTCAATTCCAAGCACGGGATTTAAAAGAAAATCCTGTAGAATACTTACATCCAAACCCGAACCGACAGAATCTGATAAGGAAAGACTTGCAGTAACCGAATCTCGTGCTTTTAAAGAATACCATTGTTTGTTCAAATACATTCCGAAACATTTTCTTTGGTCCGGTTCTTTTAATGAACTCTTTTGCACCTCAAACTTTTCACTAACCCGGTTAAAAAATTCTTCTTCGCTTAATCCGTTTAGGTCAAGAACAATTCTGTTGTACGGAAGAATCTTAACCTGTTCTGCAGGAAAAATAACCGCAATAAAAAAATTATATTCTTCATCTCCATTATGCGAAGAATTATTATCAGCTTTAACTTTTCTTGCACGACTCGCACTTGCAGCGCGGTGGTGACCATCAGCAATATAAAGTTTATCTATGCTCTTAAACTCATCTATAACAACCTGGTTGTATTTATCAGGCAAAACCCAGATTGTATGTTTTATCCCATCATTTGCAGAAAAATCATAAATAGGATTAACATTGTTTTTTGTTTCTTCGACAACATCATTTATTTTTTTTGTACCACGGTAAGTTAAAAATACAGCGCCGGTTTGTGCTTCTGTAGTTATAATATGATTTGTCCTGTCGTCTTCCTTCTCTTTCCTTGTATTTTCATGCTTGAGTACGACATTATTATCGTAATCGTCAACGGAAAAAGTCGCGGCAACACCAGTTTGCTCTTTTCCATTCATTATTAATTTATAAAGATAGAAATGCGGTTTCTCGTCTACTTGCAAAGGAGCTTCTTTTTTTAATCTTTGCAGATTTTCTTTTGCCTTTTTATAGACTTCCGTTGAATACGGATTTATATTTTTATCAAGTTCAATTTCAGATCTTGTTACCCGAAGGAAGTTTAAGTTATTTCCTTCAACATCAGCACAAGCCTCTTCCCTGTTAACAACATCGTAAGGAATACTTGCAACCAGTTGCGCCGATTCTTCGGATGGTCTCAGTGCTTTGAAAGGTTTTATTACAGCCATAATCTTCGGGTCTTAAATAAGAAAAATCACAATGTAAAAATCCGCAAAATATCAGTAAGATTCCATTGAGGTGTGAGAACCTTCGAGGTTGACCTTTGGTTTACACGCTTTAACCTCGAAGGTTAAGGCATAATTTGCTTTACAACCAACAATCTTTATTTTTAAGGCACAATAGTTGATTTATAAATTGTGGAAAAGATCTTTTGTTTCTGATGCAAGCAGAATGAAAAATTTTATAAAAATATTTTTTCTCCTTTCAACATTTCTAATTTATTCCTGTGCTCAAACTATACCCCATCTTTCTTCTGTAAAACTGGAAATCATTTCATATTATGAATCCGGCGGATTTGATAAAGAAACTGCCGGGGTTGTTAAAGATGCTATTGAAAAATTTAAATCATTAAAAGCGGATGATTCAGCTGCCGTTGTTTTTGATATCGATGATACGGCGCTTTCATATTATGAACTAGATAAAGAAATCTCTTTTGGTTATGTCCCGGAACTTTGGGATAAATGGATTGATGATGAAATTGTTCCCGCCATTCCGCAGGTAAAAAAACTTTATGACTTCCTAATTAATCGCGGGTTTAGAATAATTTTTCTTTCCGGTAGAAAAGATTATAATTATGCCGGCACTATCAGGAATCTCGACTCTGCAGGTTACACGAAGTTTGATACTTTAATTGTAAGAAATAAAAATGAATATGATCTTGATGCATTGAATTTTAAAAGCAGTAAGAGAGAAAAATTAACGACAAGGGGCTACAATATAGTTGGAACTGTTGGCGACCAGTGGAGCGACCTCCGGGGTCCAGATCATGGGATTCAGATTAAAATTCCGAATTATATTTATTCGATAGAGTAATATTTATTTTCTACGTGGTTCTAAAAAATATAGACATCCCCCTCCTAATTTTTCCTTATATTTACAATTCATAATTAAGTTAAAAACCAAAGCATAGAATGAATTTTTCCGACATTCCGAAAGCGTATAATCCATCCGAAGTTGAAGACAAATGGTACAGCTACTGGCTTGCTAATGATCTTTTCAAATCTGAAATAGATGAGAGTAAAAAGCCTTACACAATTGTAATCCCGCCGCCAAACGTAACCGGCAGCTTGACGATGGGACATATTCTGAATAATACAATTCAAGATATTCTCATTCGCACTAAAAGAATGCAGGGCTTTAATTCATGCTGGGTTCCGGGGACAGATCACGCCTCGATTGCAACCGAGACTAAAGTAGTCGCATTTCTTAAAGAAAAAGGAATTGATAAAAGAAATATTGGCAGAGAAGAATTCTTAAAACATTGCTGGGAGTGGAAAGAAAAATATGGCGGGATAATAATTCAACAGCTTAAAAAACTCGGTGTAAGCTGCGACTGGCACCGGGAACGTTTTACGATGGATGATGATTATTACAAAAAAGTAATTGAAACTTTTGTTGCATTATATAATGAGGGAAAAATATACCGCGGCTACAGGATGGTGAATTGGGATCCTGCTTCCCGTTCTGCAATTTCCGATGAAGAAGTCTTATACAGGACGGTGAATGGAAAACTCTGGTATTTAAAATATCCAATCAAAGATTCTGACGATATTATTATTATTGCAACCACTCGTCCTGAAACAATGCTTGGTGATACGGGCATCGCTGTTAATCCTGAAGATGAGAGATACAAAAAATTTATTGGTAAAAAAGTTATGCTTCCTATTGTTAACAGGGAGATTCCAATTTTTGCTGATGAATATGTTGACAAGACTTTTGGAACGGGCGCAGTTAAAGTTACTCCCGCACATGATATAAATGATTATGAAATGGGGAAAAGGCACAATCTTGAAACGATAAATATTTTTAATGAAGATGCAACCACTAATGAAAATGTGCCTGAAGATTTAAAACATCAGGACAGATTTACAGTTCGTAAAAAAGTTGTTGAAAAGTTTGAGAAGCTCGGTTTACTTGAAAAAGTAGAAGATTATCAAACAAGCATTGGCTACTCAGAGCGCGGCGGAGTTCCAATTGAACCATATCTTTCAGAGCAGTGGTTTATGAAAATGTCCGCCGAAGGCGAATCCGCCCCTGGGGGAGATGAGTTAGCAAAACCTGCGCTTGATGTTGTAAACAATGGAAAGATAAAATTTTATCCTTCACATTGGGTTAAAACTTACGATCACTGGATGAACAATATTAAGGACTGGTGTATTTCGCGCCAGCTTTGGTGGGGGCATCGTATTCCTGTCTGGTATTGTATAGGAGACGAAGCTTGTAAAATCGAATGTAAGCAACCGATAGTGTCGGTTGATCCTCCTGAGAAATGTCCTCATTGTGGTTCTAAAAATTTAAGACAGGACGAAGATGTTCTCGATACCTGGGCTTCAAGCTGGCTTTGGGCTTATGACGTATTTAAAACAGAAGAAGAACAAAATTATTATTATCCAACAAATACACTCGTTACAGCCCCCGATATTATTTTCTTCTGGGTTGCAAGAATGATAATGGCAGGACTTCATTTTAAAAAAGATATTCCCTTCAGCGACGTTTATTTCACAAGTGTTATAAGAGATATGCAGGGAAGAAAAATGAGCAAATCCCTCGGCAATTCTCCCGATCCTCTCGAAGTAATTAAAGATTACGGAGCCGATGCTCTTCGTTTTACCGTAATATATCTTGCGCCGCTCGGACAGGATGTTCTCTTCTCGACTGATAAATGTGATATTGGTAGAAACTTTGCTAATAAAATCTGGAATGCCGGAAGATTTCTTATGATGAACAGAGAGAATATTATAACAGATGAAAATTTAATTGATAAACATATTGACTTTTCAGACGAATGGATTAATTCCAGATTTCATTCAACATTAAAACAGTTAGCAGATGCAAGGGATAATTTTGATATTAATAATTCGTCAAAAATTATTTACCATTATGTGTGGAATGGA
>Ga0210060_1000625_pt1 | contig 9983 bp, 2 predicted proteins | sample Joice_CattailNLB_FD_184871 | JGI IMG/M metagenome (GOLD analysis project Ga0210060, IMG submission 184871) | Wetland microbial communities from San Francisco Bay, California, USA, that impact long-term carbon sequestration - Joice_CattailNLB_D2... | ecosystem: Environmental > Aquatic > Marine >...
GGTGGACCCGCCGCGAGAGATGCTGCCCTATCTGGCCCCGGAGCAATCCGGGAGGACGAGCGGGCGAGTGGGGGTGCAGGCCGACCTCTACTCCCTCGGCGTGATTCTCTACGAGACGCTGACGGGCCGGGTGCCGTTCCAGGCGGCGCGCGCGACCGAGCCGATCCACGCCCAGGTCGCCCGCATGCCCCTGGCCCCGCTGGTGGTGGACCCCGGCGTGCCCCGGGCCTTGTCGGACATCGCGATGAAGCTGCTCGCCAAGTCCCCGCAGGAGCGCTACCGCAGCGCCCGGGGGCTGCGGGCCGACCTGGACACCTGGCTCGACGGCGGAGCGGGTCCGGGCTTCGTACCAGGCAGCCGGGATGTCGCCGATCAGGTCCACATCCCGGAGCGGCTTTACGGGCGCTCCCGCGAGCTGGATGTCCTGAAGCAGGCCTTCGAGCGCGTGTGCGGCGGTGCCGCCGAGCTGATGCTGGTCGCGGGCTATTCCGGCATCGGCAAGTCCGCCCTGGTGCGAGACGTGCGGCGGCCGGTCGCGGACCGGGACGGCTACTTCGTCTCGGGGAAGTTCGATCAGCTCGAGCACAACATCCCCCACAGCGCCATCATCGGCGCCTTCCGAGAATTGATCCGCAAACTCCTCGCGGAGGGCGAAGCGGAGCTGGCCGCCTGGCGCGAGCGCCTCGCCGACGCCCTGGGGCCCAACGGCCGGGTCATCGTCCAGGTCATCCCCGAGGTCGAGCGCATCGTCGGACCCCAGCCGCCGATCCCGGCCCTCGCCCCCGCCGAGTCGACGAATCGGTTCAACCTGGTGTTCCAGCGCTTCATCGAGGTCTTCGCCCAGGAGGCGCACCCCCTGGTCCTGTTCCTCGACGACCTGCAGTGGGCCGACGCGGCGACCCTGCGCATGCTGCAGACCCTGTTGGCCAACCCGGACTTCCACCACCTGCTCGTCATCGGCGCCTACCGCGACAACGAGGTCGGACCCGAGCACCCGCTGACCCATACCCTGTCGCGGATCGAAGGGGAAGGGGTGGCGTTCGGTAGGATCCTGCTCGGCTCCCTCGAGCTCGAGCACCTGAACGCGCTGATCGCCGACTCCCTGCGCTGTCCGTCGCAGCAGGCCTCGCCCCTGGCGGACCTGATCCGCGACAAGACGGGCGGCAATCCCTTCTTCGTCATCCAGTTCATCACGGCGCTCTACGGCGAGGGCCTGCTCGCCTACGATGCCGAGCGCGGCGGCTGGCGCTACGACCTGCAGGGCATCGGCCAGCTGGGGATCACGGACAACGTCGTCGACCTCATGCTGCGCAAGATCCGCCGGCTTCCCCAGGCGACCCAGAACGCCCTCGAGCTGTGCGCCTGCCTCGGCGACCGTTTCGACTTGCAGACCCTGTCCCTGACCGCTCGGGTCTCCCCGGAGCAGGCCGCCGCCGAGCTGCGCGAGGCGGTGCGCGAAGGGCTGGTGCTGCCGCTCTCCGAGGCCGGCGCCCGCCTTGCGGAGACCGGCGGCTCTTCCAGCGTCGCGGACCCCAAGTCCACCGCCTATGGCTTCCTGCATGACCGGGTCCAGCAGGCCGCCTACGCCCTGATACCGGACGAGGACAAGCCCGGCGTGCACGTGCGCGTTGGTCGGCGGCTGCGGGACCAGGGCAATGAGGTGGCCCTCGAGGAAGACCTGTTTGCCATCGTCGGACACCTGAACCGGGGGAGCGCGCTGATCGAGGAGCCGGCCGAGCGCACCGGCCTGGTCGAGCTGAACCTGCGTGCCGGCCGTAAGGCCAAGGCATCCACCGCCTTCCAGCCGGCGCTGGCCTACTTCGAGGAGGGTATCGCGCAGCTGCCCGCCGATACCTGGTCGAGCCGGTACGAGCTCGCCTTCACGCTGCACCTGGAGCGGGCGGAGTGCCTCTACCTGTGCGGCGATTTCGAGCGGGCGGAGCGCGAGCTGGAGCGACTCCTGCAGCGGGCGGGCTCGCCGCTGGAGAAGGCCGAGATCTACCGCCTGCGCATCGTGCAATACGAGAACACGGCACGCTTCCCGGAGGGCCGGGACCTGGGGAAGACCGGGCTGGCGCTCCTGGGCATCGTCTTCCCCGAGGAAGAGGGCTCGCGCCGCGACTGGCTGGAGGCCGAGGTGGCGGCGATCCGCGCCGCCATCGGCGAGCGGGACATCGCCGACCTGGTGGAGCTGCCCGCCATGAGCGACGAGCCCATGCGGCTCGCCATGCGGCTGCTGATGACCATGTGGGCGCCCTCCTACATCTCCGGCGACATGATGCTGACGTCCTTGATCGCCGCCAAGATGGTGCGGCTGTCGCTGCAGTGGGGCAACACCGAGGAGTCGGCCTACGGTTATGTCACCTACGGCGCCGCGGTCACGGTTCGGCGCTTGGACTATCCTACCAGCTACGCCTTCGGGCGGCTCGCCCTGGCGGTCAATGAGCGCTTCGAGGGCCTGCGGGCGCGCGCCAAGGTCAACCACATGTTCAGCTGCTACATCGGATTCTGGACCCGGCCGATCGCGACCTGCTTCGCCTATTCCCAGGCGGCCCACCGGTCCGGCTTGGCCTCGGGCGACTTCATCTATGCCGCCTACGGGGTCTTCCACGAGAGCTGGCACGCCCTGTTCGGCGGTCAGGCGCTCGGTGAGCTCTACGACCAGTACCACCCCTATCTGGAATTCATGGAGCGGACGAAGAACCAATCCTTCCGCGATGCCCACCAGCTGATCCTGCACTGGAGCCTGGCGCTGCGCGGGCGCACGCGCGGGCCCTGTCTGCTCGATAGCGACGAGTTCGACGAGGCCGCTTACCTGCAGGCCTACGGCGAGGTGAAGTTCTTCGTCAGCTTCTACCGGATCGCCAAGCTGCACCTGCTCTACCTGTTCGGGGACTACGAGGCGGCGGCACGGATGGCGGAGGCGGCGGAAGAGGTCGCCTACAGCACCGAGGGCATGATCTGGGATGCCTGGCGCTGCTTCTACCGCGCCCTCGCCCTGGCCGCGCTCTGTCCGTCGCTGGACGCGGGGTCGCGGGAGGTTTGCTTGCAGGACCTGCAGACCCTGCTCGGACGGCTGCGGCTGTGGGCCGAAAACAGCCACGAGAACTTCGGCCACCGCTACCGGCTCGTCCTGGCCGAGACGGCCGCGCTCCGGGGCGACACCGGAGCGGCGATGGATGCCTACGAGCAGTCCATCCGCGAGGCGGCGGAGCACGGATTCGTCCAGATCGAGGCCCTTGCCAACGAGTGCTATGCCCGCTTTTGGCTGAGCCGGGACAACCAGGAGGTGGCCGCAGTTTACCTGCGGGCCGCCGAGCGCTGCTACGCGCGCTGGGGGGCGAGCGCGAAGCTGGAGAAGATGCAAAGCCATTACTCCCATCGGGCACCGCGCCTGCCGGACGTGGCGAGCGGCGGGCAGGGTCGCGCGGCGATCGATCCGGGCGCGGTGCTGCGGGCCGCTCAGGTGGTCTCCGGCGAGGCGGAGCAGGGCCGGCTGCTCGGCAGCTTCATGCGCATCCTGCTGGAGAGTGCCGGTGCCCAGAAGGGCTTCCTGCTCCTGGAGCGGGAAGGCCAGCTGCTGGTCGAGGCGGAAGGGACGGTGGAAGGCGAGACCCGCGTGCTTCAGGGCACTGTGACCAGCGCAGGTCCCGATCTACCGGTGGCGATCATCGACTGCAGTGCTCACGGAAGCGAGACCCTGATCCTGTCCGACTGCAGCCGCGACGAACGCTTCGCCGACGATCCCTACGTGCAGGCTCGCAAGCCCCTCTCGGTGCTCTGCATGCCGGTTCTGCACCGGGGCAGGCCCATGGGCCAGCTCTACCTGGAGAACAATCGGGTACGCGACGCCTTCACCCCCGAAGACGTCGAGCTGATCGGCATCCTCGCCTCCCAGGCCGCCATCTCTTTCACCAACGTGCGCCTCTACGAGGAAATGCGGCAGGAGGTCGCGGAGCGCAAGCAGGTCGAGCAGGCGCTCAAGCGCGCCCACGACCAGCTCGAGACGCGGATCGACGAGCGCACCGGGCAGATTTCCCGGGCCAACGAGCGCCTCGCGGGCGAGATCCGCGAGCGCGAAGCGATGCAGGTCAAGCTCGAGGAGGCGAAGGAGGCCGCCGAGACCGCGAACCGAGCCAAGTCCGAGTTCCTGGCCAGCATGAGCCACGAGCTGCGCACCCCTCTCAACGCCATCCTCGGCTACGCCCAGATCCTGCGCCGCCGCCGGGACCTGGACGAGGCGGCGCGTGGCGGCGTGGCCATCATCGAGCGCAGCGGCGAGCACCTGCTCACCCTGATCAACGACATTCTGTCCCTGTCCAGGATCGAGGCCGGGAAGCTGGAGACTCTGGAGAGCGACTTCGACCTGACGGTCCTGCTGGAGAACATCTGCGACATGGCCCGTGTCCGCGCCCGGGCCAAGGGTCTGGCCTTTCGCTACCAGGCCCAGACCCCGCTTCCCGCCCTGGTCCGCGGCGACGAGCGCTGGCTGCGCCAGATCCTGCTCAATCTGCTGAGCAATGGGGCCAAATTCACCGACTGCGGGGGACTGACGCTGCGCGCCGCCGCCGATCCGCCGGCATCCGGGGTGGTGCACCTGTGCTTCGAGGTGGAGGACACCGGCATCGGCATCCCGGCGGAGCAGCAGGAGAGGATCTTCGAGCCCTTCGAGCAGGTCCACGGCCTGGCCCGCAGCCAGGAGGGCACCGGGTTGGGGCTGGCCATCAGCAAACAGCTGCTCCAATGCATGGGGGGCGCGATCCAGGTCTTCAGCAAGCCCGGCGAGGGCAGCCTGTTTCGGGTCGAGCTGCCCCTGTCCCTGCAGACGGGCACGAGCGTCGCTTCGCAGGAGCGGCTCGTCGTCGGCTTTCGAGGTCCGGGTCGCAAGATCCTGATCGCCGACGACAAGGCGGATAACCGCAGCCTGCTGGTCGGTCTGCTCGCGCCACTCGGCTTCGAGCTGTCCGAGGCGGCGGACGGCGGGGCGGCAGTGGAGACGGCACTGGCCTGGCGGCCGCACGCGGTGCTGCTGGACCTAGTCATGCCGGTGATGGACGGATTCGAGGCCGCGCGACGGATGCGCGATGCGCCGGACCTCGCCGACCTGGTGATCATCGCCCTTTCCGCGAGCGTCTTCGAGCAAGACCGCCGGCGCTCCGCCACCGCCGGCTGCCAGGACTTCATTGCCAAGCCGGTGGATGCCGGATTGCTGCTCGAGAAGCTGCGCGAGCACCTTTCGCTGGAGTGGGTCTACGCCGAGGAGCTGTCGCCCTTGGATACCGCCGCCGACCGAGCCCCGGGCGCTGCGCTTGCCGGCGTCCCATCCGAAGAAATCCAATTCCCCCCCGCCGCGAAGCTGCGCATGCTCCAGACGCTCGCCGAGGCCGGAGATATCCGCGCCATCGAGCGGGAGCTGACCATGATCGATGAGCCTGCAGGGACCTATGCGGCCTTTCTCCGGCGAATGCGGGAACTGACGGAAGAGTACGATATGGGGCGGATTGCAGACTTCCTCCGTGGCGGCCTGGGTCCGACAGGCGCAGAGGTGAAGCGGGAGGAACAAGATGGAAAAAGGTCGGTGTGAATATTTCCGGCTACCGGCATAGGCAACTCGTAGCGCTCACCGCCAGTCCTTTCCAATCCAGAAATGAGCCTGAAAAGGGGTAGGTGAGCTCTAAGGTTCAGGCAGCTGGTTGTTGGGCTTGGTTGATGGACTGGAACAATGTGGCGCGGGCCTCATTGAGCCGCCGAGCGGCCTCATTGTCGCTGATCGCGTAGGCGATGGCATCAAGCATCTGGAAGGACACCCCGGGCTTGAGGTATTGGGCTGCTGCGGGGAGGGATTTCAGTTTCTCGCAAGGGGTTATCATGTGCTCGTAGCGGTAGCGCTTGCGTAAGCGCCCCTTGGCGTCGATTTGCTCGGTGGGGAAGAAGCAGGGGCGGTGGAAGTTGAGGTAAGGTGAGAGCACCTCTTGCGCGAAGGCGTTGACCGGCTCGGCAAAACAGCCGGGGATATGCGCGTAGCCGAAATGCTTACGCACCACCGAGCCGTTCTTGCTCTCCACCAGGGCGTTGTCGTTGGAGCGCCGGGAGCGGGACTTGGTGAGCTCCACGCGCAGCTTCTCCAGCAGGGCGGCTACTTGGTGGTTGATGTACTCCGAGCCGTTGTCGCTGTGAAAGCCCAGGATGACGAAGGGGAAGGCATCGAGAAGGGCTTGCAGGACGGGCAGCAGGAAGTGCTCGCTGATGCGCTGCACGCTGCCGATGAACTGGAACTGCGTGACCTCGTCGACGAGGTTGATGTGATAGAGGCCATTGATGCCGTCGAGGTCACCCTGGTGCACGGAGTCCACACGCAGGAAGCCGGGACGCCCTTCGGGACGGGGCCGACGGCGCTCGCCGATACGCACCTGCACGGCCCGCGTCTTCTCTACCCGCCCACGGCAGCGCTGGTAGCGCTTGGAGCCCCTAGGTTGTACATGTGCCCGTTGGAGATCCCGGCCAAGCGCTCGTAACGCTCATCACCGAACACCTGCCAGGCGCGCTCACAGAGCTTGCGCGTGGCCGGTCCCGAGAGGTTGCCATGCAGGGGTATCGACCCATACGCGCCAACTTAAGGCCCCGCCGCTCATATGTTACTGAGTCCATTAGCCTGACAGTAGGCGATGAGGCGGTTGACCCGCGGTGGTAGGGTTTGGAGTTGGCGCTGGCGTGGACGCTCTTGGATAACCTCGAGACAGGCTTGCCAACGCCGCAGGTCCCAGTGGCAACCGCCACTGAGGGTGATCGTCAGTTCTTGGCGCAGCAGTTTCCACACCCGCCAGGGCGTGGCCCGGCGCGGTTGATCCAGGCGATTCCAGTGCTCCCCGCAACGCCATCGCGCCCGCTTTTCCAGCACCCAGGTGTAGAGCAGCTTGCCATGCAAATACAATTCGGCCAAGGCGCTGTGTTCGCGGGCTCTGAGCTTATCGATAGCCAACACACTCTTCATTCTTTTGATGACGAGTTCCACTTGCCATCTCACTCGATAGAGTGCTGCCACGGTGGCTGTGGGCAGGAGCGTCGGTGGGAGGTTGGTGAACACCAACACCCATTCGGCCAAACCTAAGGTGCGTTGCTGCAGGGTGCGGCCCTTCTTCTGGGCGTTGACCCGGACTCGGTGCCGGGCTTGGGCAGCTTGTTCCGGGGGCAGACGACAGGCATGCACGTAGCCCTCGATGTACTGGCCACCCTCATAGATCCGCACCGGGATGCACAGGTTCGTCTCCGGCGTGGCCCGGAGTGGCTCGGACAGGTCAATTTTCTCCCCCTCCCTGTCGTAGACGTTCATCCCGTGGGGGTTGTAACGCAATACCACGCTCACCCCCTTCTCGACATGCTCGATCAACTTCTTAGGCTGGTTGTAGCCGCGATCGATCAGCACCACATCGCCCTCTTGTAACGGGAAGTGATCCAGATGTTCACCCTCGTGTTTATCTGTCACCTTGACATGAATCAGGTGCAACTTCACCACGTCCACTGCAATGTGCAGCCGATACCACGTCTGGTCCGCCCCGGGCCCCTGCACGGTCGAGCCGTCCACCACCACAAAGCGCAGGTGCCCGTTAATCAAGGGCCCGGCCACGGCGCCCATCATTCTCTCTAGCAATGCCTTCACCCACGGCAGACAGGCCTTTAAGCGATTGTGGATCGCCGTATCGCTAATGCGCTCTTCCAACAAGGTGAAATTGCCCGCCACCTCCCGTAACACCTGATCAATGCCGCAGTAGCCCAGCACCACCTGCAGCAACTGCGCCGGGTTCTTGATCTTGCGCCCACGGGTGAACGCTTTGAACTCGATGGCCAGGTCCCAATAGTCCTCCGGCAACTCTTGTAAGAAACTCTCAAATGCAGTATTACTTTCCAGCGATGGTAGGCTCATTGTGATCGTTCTCCGATTGCAAGACGTTGCAAATGTCGAGCCTGCCATTCTTTTACATATTATTCAATCCCTTAACCCTTAAGTTGGCGCGTATGGGGTATCGACCTCGGCCAATAGGCGTACGTCCGCAGGCGTGTAGCGCCGTGTATAGGTCCGCGCCGGAGGACCGCGGCGATCCTGCAGGCGCTCCCCCCTTTAGGTGGCCACTGATCAGCCGGGCAACCTGCGCCCGCGACAGCCCGCTCACTTTGCACAGGTACGCCCGAATCAATCCCTTCTCGGCCTTGCTCAGGCGAGCATAGCCGAAACGGGTCAAAGCCTCGGAAATGAAAGTGTAGGCCCCCTCGCGGGCAATGGCATTCACTTAAGAAAAAAGACCATTCACTTAAGGAAATACAGATAGCCACTTAGGAAAGTCGTGTTTTCTCCGTCACGCAGTGACTGGTTGCTCAACCTTTTTCGCTTTTGAGTGAGAGGGCCGCCACTTCTTGATGGGCTTCAGCGATTGCCGCTTGTACTTTCTATTGGGTCGTTGTTTTTGTCGGCAACGGGACAAGGATTCGATGATGTTGTTCACCGTCTTTTTTACCAGGTCAGCTTGCCGGACAAACAGAGCTTCGAGGTTTCTGGCGAGCGTCACCAGCGAGTTTTTCATGTTGACTTTGAAGTGACGTTGGCGATCCGCGGTTTCATCCTGTGCCGGTAAGTCATCTTTTTCAGAAAAGTCCTGCTCCACTTTCGTGGCAAAAATGCGGTTCAAGGTGATCAGCACGAAATGTGCGTACAGTTCTTGCTTTACTCCTCGCTCGGTTTGTCCATGAAAGTCCTCGACGTCGATTAATACCTTGGAGATTTTGTAGAGCTCTTCGACACCCCAGCGTGCGTGGTAGAGATCGGCGAAGGCCGCGGCGCGATAACGCGCTACATCCATGAGGGTGGTGCCGAGTATATAGGTGGTTTGGGCAACGACATATTTGATCAAACGCAAGCGCAAGGGGGTAAAGACAATATCAGGATGTTGCAGACGGATCTCTTTTTGACGCGTGGCCGAGGGCTCGATCGCAACCACCTGATCGGTCTCTTTGCCGGCGATGAATGAATCAATCACTTGATAAGCATTCTTTTTCAAACGGAATACGGCATGAATGCCCCGCTGATGATGCGCATTGAGCAGGACATAGGAAAAATACCCACGATCATAAACCACGACGTCGTCCGCCCTGAGCGCTTGCAGATGTGACAGGGCCATTGTTCTTTCGTCACCGTGAGCGGCAAGATCGAAGTCGTAAGGGATTCTGCCCTTGAGCTGATATAGGCAGCTGACGAGGCCTTGCGGATAGTGCGCGTTGTCACTGGGCGTACGATAACCCGCAGCGCGCAGGGAGCACGGTAAGTTCATTTTGGTTCCATCCACCGCAAACACCCGATGCTGGCGCCACTGGCCTGCAATCAAGGTCGGCTCGTAGGTCCGGATGATGCGGGTGTTTAAGGTTTTGAAACTCGTCTCATCTAATTTGCGCCGGGCGGTGGCCATCGCCGAAGCGGCAACGGGTTTGGCTTGCGGCAGGGGGACATCCAGCGTTCGACATTGCGCCCACAACTCGATGATCGTTGTCGCGTAACCTTGTTTGTTCTTGGCGAAAACCAGTCGAAAGATAAACAGAATCAGCAACAGCGTATCAATCGTTCGCTTACGCCTTCGCCATTGTTGATCAAATTCCTTGGCCACATCGATCACTAAAGCAATGATCTTTTGCCACAACAGGATGAAGGGATCCTCGGATGACAGTTCCCGAGCTGGACGCGCGACTTTCACGGGGGCGTTTTTCTTTGAACGTGAGTGGCCTTTTTCATTGTTGAGAATCGCGCGAAAATCTTTCTCCAAGGGATACACGTAACAGTCTTTCAGTGAAGCACCCATTTGCTGAGTGCGCGGCGCCGATCCGACCGTCTGACCAATGGCCTGCCAATTGGCCGCTCGGTAGCTGACGCCGGTGAACCGCGTGGGATCGACAAAGGTTTCCACCAGCACCGGGCGGTAGCCATGATGGGCTTGCCAATC
>Ga0210060_1000626_pt1 | contig 9943 bp, 7 predicted proteins | sample Joice_CattailNLB_FD_184871 | JGI IMG/M metagenome (GOLD analysis project Ga0210060, IMG submission 184871) | Wetland microbial communities from San Francisco Bay, California, USA, that impact long-term carbon sequestration - Joice_CattailNLB_D2... | ecosystem: Environmental > Aquatic > Marine >...
GTCTGGAAATGACCGACGCACTCGGTGCACAGCGCCGGGTCGATCTCGTAGATCTCATCGCCCTGGTAGATGGCATCGTTCGGACACTCCGGCTCGCACACATCGCAGTTGATGCATTCGTCAGTAATCATCAATGCCATACGGATTGCCTGCGGGATAAGCTGGAATTGCTGGAACCACTTGAATTCTAATAGATACGCTCGTTCAATGCAGCCACAACTTTCCTGTGTACAAACGGCGTAACGTCGCCGCCGAGGCTGGATATCTCGCGCACCAGACTGGAAGAGATATAGGCGTACTGTTCGGCCGGCGTAAGGAACATGGTTTCCACCTCCGGCGCGAGACGACGGTTCATGCTGGCAAGCTGGAATTCGTATTCGAAGTCGGATACGGCACGCAGCCCGCGCAGGATGACGCTGGCCTGGCGCTGGCGCACGAAGTCCGCCAGCAGATTGTCGAAGCTGCACACCTCGACATTGCCGACATGCGCCAGCACATCGCGCGCCAGCGTCACGCGCGTTTCGATCGGAAAGGCGGTGCCCTTGCCGGGATTCACCGCCACCGCCACGATCACTGTCCTGAACAGGCGCGCGGCCCGTTCCACCAGGTCGGTGTGACCGTTGGTGATCGGGTCGAAGGTGCCGGGATAGACAACGGAATCCATGCCCGGATTATGGACGAACAACACGCCCCGGCACAAATGGCAAAACCGACCGCTGCCATCCCGGCCGCCATGCAGCCCGCCCGGACTGCAACTAATGGGAAATGGCCCCTGGGGTGCCTCCCGCAGCTGACGTGAGACATCTGACATAGGGATTATGGCCACGGAATCCACGGAAGAACACGGAATGACAACAACGCTATTGATCAGGATGTAGCCCGGGTTGGGCAGAGTGAAATACGGGATTTGCCAACGCTCAATCCATGCTGCGTCTTCTGTCAATCTCGTCCCTCGTCATTCCGGCGCAGGCCGGAATCCAATGAAAAGGTTCCAGGGTGCACGATGTTCACCAGCTCTGGTGCGTAAAACACACCTTGCATCAATGTAATTTTTCCGTGTTCTTCCGTGGATTCCGTGGCCATTCTTCTTTTCACCCTTCACGTCTCATGTCAGTTGCAGGTGAGCGGTCGCGGTCCGCGCCTGCAGTTTTTCAACCACAAAAAAAGCCCCGCTGTTGCCAGCGGGGCTTCCGGGTTACTGCAGGCAGCGGTCGGCTTACATCATGCCGCCCATGCCACCCATACCGCCCATGCCGCCCATGTCCGGCGCACCGTGACCATGGTCATCCTTCGGTGCTTCGGCAACCATCGCCTCGGTGGTGATGATCAGGCCGGCGACCGAGGCTGCGTTCTGCAGCGCGAAGCGCGTGACCTTGGCCGGGTCGAGAATACCCAGCTCGATCATGTCACCGTACTCACCGGTAGCGGCGTTGTAGCCGTAGTTACCCTTGTTGCTGGCAACGGCGTTCAGGATCACGGAGGATTCCTCACCGGCATTCTTGCAGATCTGGCGCAACGGTTCTTCCATCGCACGCATCGCCAGCTGGATGCCGACATCCTGGTCGTGGTTGATGCCTTGCAGGTCACCGACCATGGCCAGGGCACGGATCAGGGCAACACCGCCGCCCGGCACGACGCCTTCCTCTACGGCGGCACGGGTCGAGTGCAGCGCGTCTTCCACGCGTGCCTTCTTCTCCTTCATCTCCATCTCGGTTGCGGCGCCGACCTTGATCACCGCGACACCGCCGGCCAGCTTGGCCATGCGCTCCTGCAGCTTCTCCTTGTCGTAGTCGGAGGTGGAATCTTCCATCTGTGTGCGGATCTGGGTGACGCGCGCCTCGATGTCTTCCTTGCGGCCGGCACCGTCGATCACGGTGGTATTTTCCTTGGTCACCACTACGCGCTTGGCGGTACCCATGTCGTCCAGGCTGGCCTTCTCCAGTGACAGGCCGACTTCCTCGGAGATCACCTGGCCACCGGTCAGCACGGCGAGATCCTGCAGCATGGCCTTGCGGCGGTCACCGAAGCCCGGCGCCTTGACGGCACACACCTTGACGATACCGCGGATGGTGTTGACCACCAGCGTGGCGAGTGCCTCGCCTTCCACGTCCTCGGAGATGATCAGCAACGGCTTGCCGGACTTGGCGACGCCTTCCAGCACCGGCAGCAGCTCGCGGATGTTGGAGATCTTCTTGTCGTGGATCAGGATGTACGGATCTTCCAGCTCGGTCGACATGTTCTGCTGGTTGTTGACGAAGTACGGGGACAGGTAGCCACGATCGAACTGCATGCCCTCGACGACGTCCAGCTCGTTTTCCAGCGAGGTGCCTTCCTCGACCGTGATCACGCCTTCCTTGCCGACCTTGTCCATGGCCTCGGCAATGATGTTGCCGACCGACTCGTCGGAGTTCGCCGAAATGGTACCGACCTGGGCGATGGACTTGCTGTCGGAGCACGGGGCGGACAGCTTCTGCAGCTGGTCAACCACGGCGGTGACCGCCTTGTCGATACCGCGCTTCAGGTCCATCGGGTTCATGCCCGCGGCAACGGCCTTCATGCCCTCACGCACCATGGCCTGAGCCAGCACGGTGGCGGTGGTGGTGCCGTCACCGGCAACGTCGGATGTCTGGGAGGCAACTTCCTTCACCATCTGGGCGCCCATGTTCTCGAACTTGTCTTCCAGTTCGATCTCCTTGGCCACGGACACGCCGTCCTTGGTGATGGTGGGGGCGCCAAACGCCTTGTCCAGCACCACGTTACGGCCCTTGGGACCCAGCGTCACCTTGACCGCGTTGGCCAGAATATTCACACCCGCCACCATACGTGCACGGGCGTCATCACCAAATTTCACTTCTTTTGCCGTCATGACAATTCCTCTTGATTCTGTGTTAGTTACCGAAAGGCGGGGCTGTGAGCGGGCTTCAGGCCTCGATCACACCCATGATGTCTTCCTCGCGCATGACCAGCATGCCTTCACCCAGCTCCTTGACCTCGGTTCCCGAGTACTTGCCAAACAGAATGGTATCGTCGACCTTGACATCGAGCGGAACAACTTCCCCACTATCAAGCCGCTTACCCTTGCCTACAGCAACGATTTTTCCACGCATAGGCTTTTCTGCGGCGGATCCCGGGATAACGATGCCACCAGCCGAGGTTGTCTCTTCCTCCATGCGTTTCACAAGGACGCGGTCATACAATGGACGGATATTCATCTAGATCTTCTCCTTTGAAGATTGCCTGGTTTCAATGGTCCGGGATGGCGAATGGATTGTTATTAGCACTCGCCACCAGTGAGTGCCAATAATAGTGGCGAAGTTCGCATTGTCAAGTGAGGAAATTCACCGGAGAGTCCGGGGAACCTGCGCGATGCAATAATCGGATCCAGTGAAGGGGTCAGTACCCGTTTTCAGGACGGACACACTACGCTCCAACCATGACGATTAAGAAAGGGTACTGACTCCTTAATGGACCCCTTAATGGTATTTCCGGCTTAAAAAACGAAAAAACGTGGTCTGCCCCCCATTACTCTCTCGGCCCGGAGCCCTCACGATCGTCGTCACCCTGGCGGCGGAACTCGCCCTCGATGGTATACGGCTGGTGTCCGCTGCCGGGTTTGGCGGCCGGACCGGCCGGGGTGATGACAGTCATGCGCCCGAGCACCCACAGCGCCAGCGCACGCCGGACGGGCGGAATGAGACAGGCAAAACCCAGCGCATCGGTGAAGAAGCCGGGCGTCAGCAGCAGCAGGGCGCCCGCCAGCAACAGTACCCCCTCCAGCAGCTCGATGGCCGGGGTCTCGCCGCGATCCACGGTGGCCTGCAGACGACGCAGGGTCGCCAGCCCCTGGTGACGCGCCAGTGCGGCGCCGATCACGGCAGTCAGCACCACAAGTGCTACCGTGGGCAGGGCGCCGATAATGCCGCCGACCTTGATCAGCAGCCAGATCTCCACCAGCGGAATGGCCAGGAACAACAGAAACACGAGAGGTGCCATGCCGCCAACATACCGGAAACCGGCAAGCAACGATACTCGCCGGCTTGCCTGCGCCCTGCCGGCTCCGGTATGTTCAGCAAGCGCGGACCGGGGTCAGAGTCGATTGATTTAAGGAACTACGGCAGTACATGCAGGAAACAGAAAATCAATCGACTCTGACCCCGGACGGAGCGTGCGTGGTGTTCTGCACCCTGCCCGATGCGGACAGCGCCGGCCGCCTCGCCGGCACGCTGGTGGAGGAACGGCTGGCGGCCTGCGTCAATATCATCCCCGGACTGGTCTCGGTGTATCGCTGGGAAGGGAACGTGCAGCGGGACGCCGAGGTACTGCTGCTCATCAAGACCACGATGACCGTTTACAGCCGGCTGGAACAGCGCATCCGTGCGCTGCACCCCTACGAACTTCCGGAAATCATCTCGGTCCCAATTCAGACTGGACAGGCGGAATACATGCAATGGATAAAAAATACCCTGGAACAATCATGATGCTGCGCACCTGGCTGGCCCTGCTGCTGCTGTCAGCCACGCCGTTCGCGCACGCCGTAGACAGCCTCGGCATCAGTGGCGACGATGAACTGCTCACGGCTGACCAGGCGTTTGCCATCAGCACGGCGCTCGAAGGCGACACGGTGCAGGTCACCTGGACGATCGCGCCCGGCTACTACCTGTACCGCGACCGCATCCGTTTCAGCACCGATACCGCGGGCATCGAGCTCGGTGACGCGCGACTGCCGGCCGGCACCATCAAGGATGACGAGTTCTTCGGCAAGCTCGCGATCTTCCGCGACTCGGTCACCGCCACCGTCCCGGTCAAGCGGCAGGCCGGCGCGCCCGACAATTTCGAGCTCAAGGCCGTCTCCCAGGGCTGTGCCGACATCGGCGTTTGCTATCCGCCGCATACCCAGACCGCCAGCCTGACGCTGGCGGGCGCATCCAACAGCCAGGCGGCGGCGCTGACCGGTTCGCCGGGCGGCAGACTGGGGCTGCTGCCCGCGGACGACGACTTCCTCGAACCGGACCAGGCCTTCCAGGTCGACGTGCTGGCGGAAGCCCCCGACCTGCTGCGCGTGCACTGGATCATCGCGAAAGGCTACTACCTGTACCGCGACAAGCTCAGCATCGCGCTGGCCGACGGCCAGGGCGTCACGCTGGGCCGCATCGATATTCCGCCGGGCGAAACCAAGCACGATGAATTCTTCGGCGACGTGCAGGTATTCCACAACGAGATCGTTGCCCGGGTCGCCCTGCAGCGCGCCACGCGCGACGCCACCGATATCACGCTCGCCGTCGGCTACCAGGGCTGTGCCGAGGCCGGCATCTGCTACCCGCCGATCAGGAAGCAGCTGCCGGTGTCACTGGCGGCGCTCGACGCGTCAACACCGCTTGCCGCCGCCACCCCGTCCGCCGCTCCCGCGACATCAAGCCAGCCGGAGAGCATGGAGGCACCCAGCCAGGACCGCTATGCGAAGGTGCTGCGCGAGAGCGGCCTGGGCTGGATCGTGCTGTTTTTCTTCGGCGCCGGCGTGCTGCTGGCCTTTACCGCCTGCATGTACCCGATGATCCCGATCATTTCCAGCATCATCGTCGGCCAGGGCAGCACCATCACCACCGGCAAGGCCTTCCTGCTGTCGCTGGTCTACGTCGAGGCGATGGCGATCACCTACGCCGTCATCGGCGTGATCTCCGCCCAGCTCGGCGCCGGCGTGCAGGCGTTCTTCCAGAACCCGTGGATACTGAGCCTGTTCGCGCTGGTCTTCGTGCTGCTGGCGCTGTCAATGTTCGGCTTCTACAACCTGCAGCTGCCCGCCGCGCTGCAATCCAGGCTCAGCGAGACCAGCAACCGCATGCAGGGCGGCACCCTGGCCGGCGTGGCGGCCATGGGTGTGCTGTCCGCGCTCATCGTCGGCCCCTGTGCCGGCCCGGTGATTATCGGTGCGCTGATCTACACCAGCCAGAGCGGCGACTACCTCACCGGCGCGCTGGCCATGTTCGCACTGGGTAACGGCCTGGGGGCGCCGCTGCTGGTCATCGGCACCTCCGGAGGCAAGCTGCTGCCGAAGGCCGGGGGCTGGATGGATACCGTGAAGGCCGTATTCGGCGTGGTCCTGCTCGGCGTCGCCGTGCTGATGCTGGAGCGCATCCTGCCCGGACCGGTGACGCTGGTGCTGTGGGCGCTGTTGCTGATCGTGCCGGCCATCTACATGGGCGCCCTCGACAGCCTGGCGCCCGGTGTATCCGGCTGGCGCCGGCTGTGGAAGGGACTCGGTATCGCCCTGCTGGTGTACGGCGTGATCCTGATCATCGGCGCCACCACCGGCGCGCGTGATCCGTTCAACCCGCTGCGCAATCTGAATACCGGCGTCATCGGCATGCCGGGAAGCGCGCACGTGTCACAGCACCTGCAGTTCAACCGCATCAAGAGCGTGGATGATTTCAATGCGGCGCTGGCGGCCAGCCGCGCGCAGGGCAAGCCGGTGATGCTGGATTTCTACGCGGACTGGTGCACCTACTGCATAAAGATGGAAGACAGCACCTTCCCGGACCCTGGCGTGCAGGCGGCACTGGCCAATACCACGCTGCTGCAGGCCGACGTCACCGCCAACGATGCGCAGGACCTTGCATTGCTCAACAACTTCGGTCTGTTTGCGCCGCCGGCAATCCTGTTCTTCGACAGCGCCGGCAACGAGCTGCGCAATTCAAGGCTGGTGGGATTCCTGGACGCGGAGCAGTTCCTGCAGCATGTGCGAAATGCTTTCGGACAGTGATTCACCCCACATGAGCAGGATTATGGCCACGGAATCCACGGAAGAACACGGAAAAATTACAACTCAAAAACGATCGCAGAATGTTGGGTGCGTTCTACGCACCGATAACGGAGCACGGAGTGCACCCTGCAAGCGCTCACATTCCACGACTTGAATGTAGGTTGCGTTTTACGCACCGGGAATAGAAAATCCATAGCTTTGTTATCTTTCCGTGTTCTTCCGTGGATTCCGTGGCCATTGTTCTTTTTACCGTTCGCGACTCACGTTTCACGGTTATTTCGGCTTGAGGTCGAACTTGCGCAGCAGGTCGTACATGGTGGGCCGGCTGATGCCGAGCAGATCGGCGGCCTGCGAGACCTTGCCGCCGACGTGGTTCAGTGCGCGCACGATCGCCTGTCGGTCGCAGCGGTCGCGTATATCGCGCAGGTTGAAGGTCGCCAGCTCATCGGGTGAGCCACCGCCCAGTTCCAGGTCCTGCGACGTGATCTGTTTGTTCTCCGCCATGATGACCGCGCGTTTGACGCGGTTCTCCAGCTCCCTGACGTTGCCGGGCCAGCCGTAATTCTCGATGGCCGCCATGGCGTCCGGACTGAAACGGCATCCCTTCTTGGCCTGCTGCTTGCTGATACGTTCCAGGAATACGCGCGCCAGCAGCAACGGATCGCCTTCGCGATCCTTCAGCGACGGAATGGAGATGGTGACCTCACTGATCCGGTAATACAGGTCTTCACGAAACTGGCTTTTGCGGATCAGCTCATGCAGGTCCTTGTGGGTAGCGCAGATGACACGCACGTCGACCGGGATTTCCTTGCGACCGCCGACACGCTCGATCACGCGCTCCTGCAGGAAACGCAGCAGCTTGGCCTGCAGGGAAGGCGGCATATCACCGATCTCGTCGAGGAACAGGGTACCGCCGGATGCGGTCTCGATCTTGCCCGGGGTCTGCTTGGCGGCACCGGTGAAGGCGCCCTTCTCGTACCCGAACAGCTCGCTCTCCAGCAGGTTCTCGGGAATCGCCGCACAGTTGATGGCCACAAAGCGGTTTTCGTGGCGCGAACTCAGGCCGTGCAGCGAGCGGGCCAGCAGTTCCTTGCCGGTGCCGGATTCACCGAGTATCAGCACGGTGGTGTCGGTCGGTGCCACCTTCTCAACCGTCCTGCAGGCCTGCAGCATGGTGTCACTGCCGGTGATCACGCCTTCCAGCGGCGACTCCGCGTGCCGGGTACTCAGGCGGCGGTTTTCATCTTCGAGTTCATAGACGCGATAGGCGCGGTTGACGATCAGCTCCAGCATGTCGGCGTCGATCGGCTTGTAGAAGAAATCGTATGCGCCCATCGCCACGGACTTCGTGGCATGCTCCCGGTCATTGTTGCCGGTAACCACGATGATCTTGGCATGCGGCGCCTTGAGCAGGATATCTCCCAGCAGTGCAAATCCCTCGCTGGTGCCTTCGGCATCCGGCGGCAGGCCCAGGTCGAGTGTGATGACCGGTGGCTGGTGCTGCTGCAGCGCGCTCAGCGCGGCTTCCCGGTCGCCGGCAATGACCACATCGAAATTCTCGAAGCACCAGCGCAGCTGCGTTTGCAGTCCCGGGTCGTCCTCGATTACCAGCAATTTTCGCGTAGACGTGTCCATCGTGATTGTAAATTAAGAAATTAAGGGGTCAGTACCCTTTATCCTATGCGTACATCAGGTCATGGTGCGTCCTTGACAGAAAAGGGTACTGACCCCCTTTATTAGACCCGCACGTAATTTATTCCCACTGTACGATATTTCAGCTTGCTTCGCTAATCGGCAGCCTGACCCTGAATGTGGTGCCTTCACCGACGCGGCTGATCACTTCGAGATCCCCGCCCATCTTGTGAATATAATCGCGTGCCTCGTATACGCCAATGCCCATTCCGGCCTTGCCCTTGGTGCTTTCGAACGGACGGAACAGACGCTCATTGATGAAGGTCTCGTCCATACCGATACCGGTGTCCTGCACCTCGATGATGGCGCGATCCGCACGCTTGAACAGGCGCACGATGATCTTGCCGTCATCAGGTGTCGCATCCTGCGCATTTCTGATCAGGTGCCCGATGATCGCACCACAGCGGTCGCGATTGGCTATGACGTGTATACCAACCGCCTGACAGTCCAGGCTCGGGACCGGCTGGCTGGCTGACATCGTATTCACGACCTCTTCGAGCAGGCCGCAGATCTCGACCAAGGTGGATTCCTGCACCTGCATCGCGTCACTGCGCAAATGCTCGAGCAGACGGTTCATCTTCCGCACCGAGTTATCCACTGTCGTGATCGCGTCCTCCATGAACAAGGGGTTGCCCTTGTGCTTCGCGGCATTGGTGACCACCAGCGACAGCTGCGCGATCAGGTTCTTGAGGTCATGCATCACGTAGGAGGTCAGCCGGTTGCAGGCCTCGAACTGCTTGGCCTCGGCAAGCGCCTGCGACGCCTCGAGCTGTGCGAGATGCACGGCAACCTGGCGTCCGGCCGTCTTGACCAGGTCGGAATCCTCCCAGTTGAAGTGCTGCTGTGCCGGTGAGCGCGCCAGCACGATGAATCCCAGCATGTCGTTATGCACGATCAGCGGCACCACCAGCCAGGCACCGTGCAGGTGCTCCAGCCATTCGGGCAGCACGAGGCTGCTGTAGAGCTCCGGGTCGCGCTCGAATTCGTCGATGTCGATGAGCCATTCCCGCGCCGCCATGAAGGTAATCAGCGGATGGCCGGCATCGACCGTATCCATGGCGGACACCTTCATTTGCCAGTTGGCCACCGGCTCGAAGCGGTTCAGCTGGCGCATCCACAGCACACCGCCCGGGCTGTCGATGATCTCGGCAATCGAGTGTATCGCGCGTTCACGCAAGCGGTCGTCCGGCTGACCGGACGACAAGGTCCGGATGAAGCGCAGCCACTCGTCACGGTAGTCGTACTTGTAATGGAAGAAATGCTTGTTGATGAGGACCCGCATGCTGGCCCTGACCCGTCCCGAGAAGAACAGCACCATCAGGATCAGGCCGGCCCCCGACAGGAACAGGATCTGCAGTACCGTGCCCCATTCACCGCCGAGGTTGCGGATATAATAGCCGCCGGCCCCCATCGCCAGCAGGTACAGCCCTGTGGCCAGCAGGGCCGTGGTATGAAACACCATGCGCCGCGACACGAAAATGTCCAGCGACAGGC
>Ga0210060_1000629_pt1 | contig 9932 bp, 6 predicted proteins | sample Joice_CattailNLB_FD_184871 | JGI IMG/M metagenome (GOLD analysis project Ga0210060, IMG submission 184871) | Wetland microbial communities from San Francisco Bay, California, USA, that impact long-term carbon sequestration - Joice_CattailNLB_D2... | ecosystem: Environmental > Aquatic > Marine >...
CGTTCAGCCCCATCTTGCGCGCGGAGAGCACCGCCGTGGCGCGCTCGGTCGGGCTGAGCTTGACTACGGTGGCACTGCCGCCGCGGTGCAGGTTGGAACGGAACTCGCCCTCCTTCGCCGTGCGTTTCATGGCAGCCACCACCTTCTCGCCGATCACGAAGGCGCGGATGTCCGACCCGCCAGCCTCCTTGACGAACTCCTGCACCAGGAAGTTGGCATTGAGTTCACGGAATGCATCGATCAGGCTCTCGGCCGCCTTGTGTGTCTCGGCCAGCACCACGCCCTTGCCCTGCGTCCCTTCCAGCAGTTTCACCACCAGCGGTGCACCATTGACCAGTTTGATCAGGTCCTGGGTGTCGTCCGGCGAGTTGGCGAAGCCGGTCAGCGGCAGGCCGATGCCGGCACGCGCCATGATCTGCAGCGAGCGCAGCTTGTCGCGCGAGCGTGTGATCGCGACCGATTCGTTGAGCGGCCAGGTACCCATGACTTCGAACTGGCGCAGCACCGCCGCGCCGTAGAAGGTGATGGACGATCCAATACGCGGGATCACGGCGTCGAACTCGCCCACCAGTTCGCCCTTGTAATGAATGCTCGGGCGCATCGAGGCGATGTCCATGTAACACTTCAGCGTATCGAATACCTTGACCTCGTGGCCGCGCGCGCGCGTCGCCTCGATCAGGCGGCGGGTGGAATACAGCTTTGTATTGCGTGACAGGATGGCAATTTTCAATCGTCTTCTCCGGTTATGACTGGATCCGTCGGACGCGGGCGCCCGACCAGGTAGGATGCCGCGGGGTCGACCAGCAAGCGCCCGCTCATGGCGCTGCGCCCCAGCAACATGCGAAAGCGCATGGTATCGCGGTTGGTCAGCGTCAGCTCGATCGGCCAGGTCTGCTCGCCGACGCACACCGTTGTCTCGATCACGCAGCGCAATTCGCGATGGCCGCCCGAATCGGCCACTTCGCGCCGATCGTGCAACAGCGCCTCGCAGTCGATCACCACGTCCTCGCGCCCCTGAAAGGGGTGGATGCCGAAACGCACCCAGGATGCGCCGCCGCGCTCGAACGGCTCGACATAAAACGCATGCAGTGCCGAGGTGCGGGCACCGGTGTCGATCTTGGCCTTGATCCGCCCGATGCCCAGTCCGGGCAGGCTGGCCCACTCGCGCCAGCCGACGGTGGTGGCCTGGGTATCAACGCTATTCACGAGTTCCCCGCATGGAAACGCCCGCCGCTGCCTGGCATGCCAGGCTCAGAACCAGTGCCGGCTGTGGAAATAAATCCACAGCCCGGCACCCAGGACCAGCAGCAGCACGACCACGACAGCGAAACCAAGCGGACTCTCCGATCCCGGTATGCCGCCGACGTTGATCCCGAGCAAACCGGTGGCGAAGGACAGCGGCAGGAAGATCGCCGCAATGATCGACAGCAGGAACATGCGCTGGTTGGTCTGCTCGGCCATCTGGCTGGCCAGAGATTCCTGCGCCACCGCGGCGCGTTCGCGCGCGGCATCGAGATCCTCGATGATACGTGTCAGCCGGTCAAAATGCTCGCGCAGCTGCAGGCGGCTTTCTTCATTGAGGAGCTGCGAATTCTCCGCAGACAGGCGGTTCAGCGCCTCGCGCTGCGGGGCGAGAAAGCGGCGCAGCGCGATCGCCTGACGGCGCATCTCGGCCAGCTGCGCGCGCTGCTGCGGAATGGTGGCCGGCTGGACAGGCGCCTCGAGATCATCGATATGGCCGTAGATCACCTCGACCACATGATCGATGCGGTCCAGCAGGCCATCCACGAACATGGTCAGGAATTCGCCGCTGGAACGCGGCCCCTTGCCGGCCGCCAGCGCCGCGCGCAGGTCATCGACCGACACCAGGCGGCGCTGGCGCAGCGAGATCACGCGCCGTTCCCCCACCCACAGGCGCGCGCTCACCATGTCATCCGGCTCGGCGCCCGGATTGAGGTTGACGGCACGCAGAAACATCATCAGGCCGCCATCGGCAGGGACGACGCGCGGGCGGGTTTCCGTCTGCTTGAGCGCCTCGACGGTCAGCTCGGACAGCCCGCTGTGTTCAAAGAGCCAGTCCTGCACCACCGGGCTGGAGTAGTCGAAGTGCAGCCACAGCCAGCTGCTGCCGGATGGTTGAAAGGCATTGGCCTCGTCCCAGCCGACCTGGCGGCCACCGCCCTTGCCATCCAGTATCCAGGCGCAGATTAATCCGTTGTTTTCATTCATCCAGACGAGATCCCACGGGTTCCCGAAGATTGTAACGGCTATCCTCGCTGAAAACATCCGGGGGAGGTCCCGCACACAAAACAAAAGCCGGCAAGCTGACTAAATCGCAACGGAAGCACACGTAAAGAAAACCAAATGCATGCCGTATCGTTCCCTGGATTACGCGGGTTGCGTTGCTATCTTTTCCGGGGAATGGCCACGGAATCCACGGAAGAACACGGAAAGAAAAGCCCTTGCGTGTAGTTCCGCATGCTTCCGTGACTACCTTTTCGAAGGTAACGACCACGAAACCCTGCAGAACGACACAGGAAAAAAGTCATTCCGTATTGTTCAGTGGATTCCGTGGCTATTCACAAGGTGTCAGCCACGGAACCCGCGGAAGACACGGAAAATCAACATCAATCCGTGTTTTCCCGTGTGCTTCCGTGGCTGATTTCCAGGTGAGGCTGATCGAACCGGACAGACTGCCTCAGTGCTTGCCGGGTGCCAGCGCCACGCCGCGCCGTTCGTACAGGATATAGGATTGCAGCGCGATCATGTCGGCGGAATCCAGTGCCAGTGGTTCGCTTTCCAGCGGGTTCCTGATGCACCAGTTGATCATCTCGCCGAGCACCGCCACCTTGCCCAGCTGCTGCTGGAACTTGGGATAGGTCTCCGGGTGTATGTTGGTCGCATTCGGATGGCACTGATCGCAGGACACGGTATTGCTGCTGTTGAGCCCGCCGTGGAACAGCTTCTCGCCCTTGTCCACCGTGGCCATGTATTCTGCCTGCCAGCGGTCCAGGTCGGCCTGGGTGAACGCATCAGCCTGCCCCGGCGCGGCAAACAGCATTCCCAGGACGAACGGTGCGAGAACGTGCTTCATTGTGCGTTTCATGTCTGTCCTCCCAGCCTTAGTAGTGAGTCTGTGGCGGAATGCGGTTCGCCACGGCCTGGTATTTCGTATCGACCGGTTTGCCTGCCCTGGTGTCGAATGCCACCACGCGGTTGCTGTTGTCCGGCAGCATGTAGCTCATGTCGACATTCCCGGTATGCAGGTTGATGAACTGCCAGCCGGTCGCATCGCGCTCGAAGAACGGGTCGGCCCGGTTCATCTCCACGGTCAGCTTGGGCAGCCAGGTCTGCACCTGCGTGTAGGTGGACGGGTACGGCCACGGCCAGGCGGTCGCCATTGCGGAATGGAAGCTGATGTTGCCGATCTGGTTGTACTGGATCTGGTGCACGTGGCCATAGATGACCGTGACCTTGTCGAACGGCTTGAGCAATGCCTGTACCTGCTCGGCATCGTCGGTCCAGAAGTTCCAGCCCTTGTGGATCTTCTGGATCGGCGAGTGCGAGAACACCACCACCGGCGTGTCCTTGCCGACCTTCTCCAGGTCCGTCTTCAGCCATTCACGCTGGGCGTCGCCGACCATGAACGGCGAGCCTTGCGGATTGTCCAGGCGTGCCATCTGGTGCATGCGCTCGGCGGCAGTCGGCCACTTGTTGTTGGTCCAGTCGTCGAAGGTGAGGATGCTGTTCAGCACCACGAAGTGCACGCCCTTGTGGTCGAAACTGTAATGGTCGGGACCGAGCTGCTTTTTCCAGTAGTCGCCCAGGTCCAGGTAGTAGTCGTGCTCGCCCATGACGTAGTGCACCTTGCCGTTCAGCCCGCCAAGGATCTCCAGGCCATGGTCGATCTCCTCGGCCTTGCCGAGCTGGGCGATGTCGCCGCCGTAGAAGATGAAGTCCGGCCGGGGATCGAGCAGGTTGGCCTCGGCCACGGCGCGGATCAGCCCGCGGTCCCAGTTGCGCACGAACTCGCTGCCCTTGACGTGGGTGATGTGCGAGTCGGAGATATAGGCGAAGGTGAAATTCTCGCCGGCGGCCTTGCCGAAGGCGACCTCCACAAGCGACAGCGGCAGGCTGCCGGCCGCCACCAGCGCGCTGCCGCGCTTCAGGAATTCACGTCGATTGATTGTTTTGCTCATGTCGTCCTCCTTACTTGCTCGCCTGGGCGGCATATTCGGGGCTGGTCAGCGCCTGCAGGAAGGCCACCAGGTCCTTTTTCTCCGGGTCGGTCAGCTTCAGCGGGCGGATACCGCCGCTCAGGAAGTCCGACACCGGGTCGGTATCCTTGAGGCGGCCGCCGTTGTTGTAGAAGTCCACCACCTCTTCCAGTGTCTTCAGGCTGCCGTCGTGCATATACGGCTCGGTCACCGCGATGTTGCGCAATGTCGGGGTTTTGAACGCGCCCACCTGGGTGATGTTTTCGGTGACCGCGAACCGTCCCAGTTCCGACATGTTGGCCTGGGTCAGCACCGTGACGTCGACGTTCGCGCCGGCCCGCTTCTCCTTGACAAAGGCCGCCGCGGTCTCGTCTTCCTTGCCCTGGATGGACTTGAAACCGACGCCGATGTTATGAAAACGGTTGTCGGTGAACAATGCCTGGGTCTGCTCGATCCGGTGACAGGACACGCAGCGACCCTTGCCGGTGTAAAGCGCAAAACCCCGCACCTGCGCCTCGGTCATGGCCTTCGGGTCGCCGCCGTAGAAATAGCGGTCGAAGGGTGAATCGCCGGCGACGATCGTACGCTCGAAGCTGGCAATGGCCCTGGCGACATCATCGATACTGATATCCGCCGCATCAGCCCCGAACACTTCTCTGAAGGCCTTGATGTACTCCGGGTCCTGCCTGACGATTTCCAGCAGCATGTCATGGTTGGCGAGGCCGCCCTCGACCGGGTTGATGGGTGGCTGCTTGGACTGGCCCTCCAGGTCCGGCTCGCGTCCGTCCCAGAACAGGGTGGTCATGTAGGCGGCGTTGATGACGGTCGGCGCGTTGCGCGTGCCGGTCAGGCCGTTGAAGCCCTTCGACACCTGCAGGTGGTCGGTAAAACCCTTGGCCTCGTCATGACAGGTAGAGCAGCTGACCTTGCCGTCGGCACTCAGCCGCGTGTCGTGGTACAGCTTGTCGCCAAGCTTGATCTTGGCCGCGGTCTGCGGGTTGTCGGCCGGTACCGGCACGGGCGGCAGTCCCAGCGGTGCCGCGACCGTGGCAGTCCCCGCTACCAGCAGTGCGATTGATGTAAGCCAAACAAGTGATCGTTGCATGCCCTGCCCCTCCATTTTCAGTGCCTCGGTGTTGAAGTGACTTGTGTCGTCGTCACAGCCGGCCAGTGCTGCCGGATCGACGGACATCAGGCCGCATGAATGCCCGCGTGCGCTGCGCGGCCGGCCCCTGCCCGTGCCCGCGCTGATGCCGTGGACTTAAACTAGTCCACCACGGCCCCGCCTGCAATTTGTTTGTTGCTATCCCGGCGATAGCCTGCTGCTATCGACATGCCGGCCACGCCGGGGACCGGCCCGCCGTGGTACGCCCGCCCGTTCTATATAGCCAGTTAATTGCTATACAATCCATGATTGTCGATCCCTATCAACAGGCGGGAGGCTGCGGATGACCCTGACCGAACTGCGCTATATCGTTGCCGTGGCACGCGAACGTCATTTCGGGCGCGCCGCCAGGGCCTGTTTCGTCAGCCAGCCGACGCTGAGCGTTGCCATCAGGAAGCTGGAAGATGAGCTCGGTGTGCAGCTGTTCGAGCGCCAGGCCAGCGAGATTTCCGTGACGCCGGTCGGCGAGCAGATCGTCGCGCAGGCACAGCGCACGCTGGAGGCAGCCGAGACCATCAGGCAGGTCGCGCAGCAGGGCAAGGACCAGCTGGCCGGACCGGTCCGCATCGGCGCCATCTATACCATCGGTCCCTACCTGTTTCCCGACCTGATCCCGCACCTGCGCATGCTGGCGCCGAACATGCCGTTGGTCATCGAGGAGAATTACACGGCGGTACTGGCGGACAAGCTCAAGCGCGGCGAGCTGGACGTAATCATCCTGGCATTGCCGTTCCACGACCAGAGCCTGGTCACCCTGCCGCTGTACGAGGAGCCGTTCGTGGTGCTGATGCCGGCCTCGCACCCGCTCACGCAGCGCAAGACCATCGGTTCCGCGCAGCTCGAACACGAGTCGGTGCTGCTGCTCGGCGCCGGACACTGTTTCCGCGACCAGGTGCTGGAGGCCTGCCCCGCCTGCATGCCCAAGCCGGGGCTCGACCATGACCTGGCGAATACCATCGTCGGCAGCTCGCTCGAAACCATCCGCCACATGGTGGTGTCGGGGCTCGGGGTTACCGTGCTGCCGTGCACCGCGGCGGGCGCGGACCGCTACAGCCAGCGCCTGCTGGCGATCCGGCGCTTCGCCAATCCGGTGCCGGGCCGCACCGTGGCGCTGGCCTGGCGCGTGTCGTTCCCGCGCACGAAGGTCATCGACGCCATCCACCAGGCGGTAAACGACTGCAACCTGAGCTGTGTGAAGCCGGTGCGGAAAAAACAGGCCAGGCGATAAGGGGAACCGGCGCCGTCACAGCCGGCACCGTCATACAGCGGGCCGCTACTTGCGCTGCTTGATCTCGTAGAGCAGGTCCGCGGAGGATTCCAGCGCCGAGGTTGCGCCGACCAGCTTCCAGCGACTCGACAGGGCGTAGCGCAGATGCAGGGTCGACACCGGCTCGAACAGGCCAATGCCGTAGCTGACGAACAGGTCCGGCGTCAGATACTTGCCGACCAGCAGCGAGGCCTGGTTGACGTCCGCCCCCGGTTCGCTGCCGACCGAGACCTCGTCGAGGCCCAGTTGATCGCCCACACTCTTGCCGATCGACTCGCCGCCGCTCATTCCCAGCATCAGTGCCGCCGTCTGCAGACTGGACCGCTCGCTGGCGGACGTGCCGCCCTCCATTGGCCGCCCCAGCACCAGCCAGGACAGTTGCTCCGACTGGCTCATGGACGGCTCTGAAAACAACGTAAATTTGGGTGTGCGCAGCTTGCCGCGCGCCCTGACACCGACCAGCACGTCGGCGGCGGGTTTGCGCACGGCCTCGATATCCAGCCCGGGTTCCGTCACCGCGCCACCGGCAAACAGCAGGCGGCCTTTCCGTATGGTCAACTTCTGGCCATAGGCCTCGTAGCGTCCGTCGCTGACCGACAGTTCGCCGCTGGCATTGGCCGGTTGCCCGGGCGCATCAATCACCAGTACGTCGCCGTGCAGCTTGCCGGTCAGTCCGAGGCCGTCGATGTCGACGTCGTCACCCAGCACGATCCTCACCCGCGCATCCACGTCATAGCTTGCCGCTGCCCCTTCCTGCTCACCCTCGACCACGATCACCTGGTCGGGCGAGACGCTGACCGCGGACGGTGGCGGCTGGCTCGGGCGCAGATGCGCGCTCGGGATATCGATGCGGCCGGTGATGCGGGTCTGCTCACTGTCCATGACCAGCTGCAGATCGGGAGATGCGAAGATCTTCGCTTCCGCTGTATCCATGACCTGAAACTGTGTGCCGCGCAACGCAACTGTTGCGCTGCGCTCGACAGGATTGAGGAAACCGTCACCCTGCAGCGTCCCGCCACCGGAGCGCGCCGATGCCGTGATGCGTATATCACCGGACGGCTGGCCGGCCAGTTCCACGCTGACATCCTCAAGCGTCAGCCCGGGTGTCACGAGCGTCGCCGTACCTTCCGCAAGCGCGAGCCGGCCCTGCAGGCGCGGTGCGGCCGGGGTCCCGGAAAGCTGCATGGCACCGTCGATGTGCCCGCGCAGTTCCGCCACCTCGGGAATCCAGCTCGACGCCATACCGATATCCGGCCAGTCCAGGTTCAACTCGCCCTGCAGCGCCCCCTGCAGCCAGTCGCCGTCGGCGGGTGCGGCGAGTGCGACCCTCGCATGCACGCCACCCGGCCCATTCGCGAACGGCAGATCGACCGACAGGTTAGCCTTGTTGCCCAGCACCGTGATCGACGCCGTTGCCGGCGCAAGGGAAAACGACTGCGGCAGGTCCGTGTTGTCCTGAGGCAGTCTCAGCTGCAGAGGCGTACTGTCGAGCTGCATGTTGAGCGTTGCGGCCTTCCCGGCGTCCTTGCGGAAGTCACCGTGCGCATTCAGCTCACCCTCCATGCTCACCCGCTCGGGAAAGAATGACGCAAAATACGCCAGCGGCAGCTGCGTCAGCGTGAACGCACCGCTGTAGTCCTGTGCCGAACCGGCAAACCGGCCGCAGGCGCGTGCCTGCGCGCTGGTCCAGCATTGCTCGGACAACTGCAGGCGTTCACGTGTCAGCTCGCCGGATACCGCCTGTGCCAGCTGCCAGGGTGCCAGCCCAGCCCAGGCCAGGCTGCCCTGCTGCAGATCGAACTTCCAGCGCGTCCCGTCCCAGTGACCGGACACGTCCAGCCCGGTATTGCCCTGTTCGCTGTCGACCTGCAGCCTGATGCGGTGCTTGGCGGTAGTGCCCGAACCATTCACATCCAGGCGTGCCACGCGGATACCGGCCAGCAGCGCGTCGCCGACCGTGGCCTGCAAGCGCGAGGTCTGGTCGGCAGCGAGGTTTACCGTGCCATCGATGTCGAGCGTGCCCAGGCGCTGTCCCTGCACAGCGATATCCGCGCCGCTGGCACGGACCTGGATCGCCAGCTCCGCCAGCGCGCCCTTGAGCGTGCCGCTGCCGTCGAGATGACCCGTGGCCTGCGGCACGAGATCGCCCAGGCGCGGCGCGTGCAGGCGCCAGGCGAGGTCATACACGCTGCCGACCTGCCCGGATGCCTCGATCCGCGAGTCGCCGCCGGACAGGCGCGCCTCCTCGATCTGCCAGCTGTCCGGCAGTTCGCCGCTGCGTGCGCGCAGCAGCAGGTCGCCGGCCAGAACATCGCTTACCTTCAGGTCACCCCGGGCATCGAGCCGGTAGGCGTCCGCTGTTCCGCTCAGGGTAAAGCTCCCCTCCCGGCTGGCATAGTCGGGTTCACCCGTCAGCGGCCAGGCCAGCGCCTGCCACCGGGCCTGGAAGTCGAACGCCGGCTGTGCGCCGAAACCGATGCTGCCCTGTGCGTCCAGCCGCGTCGGCCGCTCGGCCGCGGTGAGCCGGAGCGTGTCGAAGCGCAGCGCATCCGGCAGCAGCTGGCCCGCGAACACCAGCTGCAACGCGCCGGCCAGCGCGTCCTGCACATCCAGCGTGCCGTCGAGCTGCAGCGCGTCGACCGGCCCGCGGGCGGCCAAACTCCCCGCCAGGCGCATGTCCGGCCAGGTCGCATTGATGGCAGCCAGTTCGCTGTCCTGCAGCGTGAGCGTCCCGTCCAGCTGCAGGTCGGCCAGCAGCGCGCCCAGCGTCAGGCTGGCCTGCAATGCATACGGCGCCGCCAGCGTCTGCTCGACCTGCAAGGTGTGCAGGCTGCCGGACAGAAGGGTATGCGCCGTCAACGGGGCGTAGTCCGGCAGTGTGGCCTTCCAGCTGATATCTCCCGTGAGCGGGTAGTCAGCTTCCGTCTGCAGCGCGGCCGTTGCCGCCAGCTCGAGGTCAGGCCGGCGCAGGTCGAGTCGCGTGATCTCCAGCCGTTTGTCACGGTAAGACCCGGCGAGTTCGATGGCGTCGATGGACAGCGGCTCTGCCTGTGGCGAGTTGACGACCACCAGATCCCGGACCGACAGGTCCTGCACGACGATGGCAATCGGCAGGCTGATCCGTTCCGGCAGTTCCACGGGTTCGTCGCTGCCCGCGCCACGCTGTTCGTAACGGACCCCCTCGGCAGTCAGCGCCCCGATACGCAATTCCCCGTCCAGCAGGGCCGCAGGCGACCAGTCGAGTCGCAGCGAGCGGGCCGCGAACACCAGCTGGCCGGTCTCG
>Ga0210060_1000630_pt1 | contig 9913 bp, 8 predicted proteins | sample Joice_CattailNLB_FD_184871 | JGI IMG/M metagenome (GOLD analysis project Ga0210060, IMG submission 184871) | Wetland microbial communities from San Francisco Bay, California, USA, that impact long-term carbon sequestration - Joice_CattailNLB_D2... | ecosystem: Environmental > Aquatic > Marine >...
GAGCGGAATGTGATTGACGGATGAGCATGCAGTTGTCCTGGCCGGTGATTGCCGCGTAATTAAATTCCGATGCCTCTTGCAAGGACGGTGCCAATGCTGATTACACCCGGACGGTGCGGTGGCAGGACAACCGCAGGTATATTTATGTTATTGATTAAATTAAAATTTCCGAATGGACGGTCACGACTGGCCCGGTGTTATGGTCATATGCCGCGCGTGGCGCGCGGGTAACGGCATCATCACCAGCGAACCGGCCCAGACGCGGGCGAAAATTTTTTGTTATAAATAACAATTAATTAAAAATTCAGATGCTGATCCACCAGATCATCCCTCCCGGGCGTGACGCGCACGAATGGCGTGTCAGCGCGTGTCTGTCTCCATCCGGATACAGTCAATACTATTTACTATTCAGCTAGTTATAATTAGAGACCGAATCCGTGTCCGCAAACAGCGACATGCCTGCGGCAGCGACCGCACGCATGAACGACCGGATCGGCGCAGACAGAAGGTGGCCGCAAGGCGCGGCCCGATTCAGGTACTGACAGGCTTGAACTGGGGAGGGCTAAGCTGGTGCTTGTGCAGCAGCTTGTAGAATTCGGTACGGTTGCGCTTGGCGATGCGTGCGGCCTGCGCCACATTGCCGTTGGTGATCTGAAGCAGCTGGGTGAGGTAGTCGCGCTCGAACTGGTTGCGCGCATCGGCAAACGAGGGTATGTCGCCCTCCTCGTTGCGCAGGGCGCGCTGCACCAGGCTGGCGGGGATGAGCGGCGTCGTGGACAGGGCCACCGACTGTTCCACCACGTTGTATAGCTGCCGGACATTACCCGGCCAGGCGGCATACAGCATCGCCTCCTGCGCCTCGGACGAAAACCCGGTGATAGCGCGCTTGGTCGCGTCCGGGAACTGGCGCAGGAAATGATTGGCCAGCAGGATGATATCCTCGCGACGCTCGGCCAGCGAGGGCAGTTCCAGGTTGACGACATTCAGGCGGTAATACAGGTCTTCCCGGAAGGTATTGTCCGCCACGGCCTGCAGCAGGTCCTGGTGGGTCGCGGATATGATACGCACATCCACGGCAATGGAGCTGGTCGAGCCAACCGGCCGGATGACGCGTTCCTGCAGGGTACGCAGCAGCTTGACCTGAAAGCCAAGCGGCATATCACCGATCTCGTCCAGTAACAGGGTGCCGCCGTCGGCGGCACGGAACAGCCCGGGGTGATCACGGGTCGCGCCGGTGAAGGCGCCCTTGACGTGGCCGAACAGCTCGGACTCGAACAGCGACTCGGGAATGGCACTGCAGTTCAGCGCGACAAACGGCCTGTCCACGCGCGGGCTGGCGTTGTGGATGGCGCGCGCCAGCAACTCCTTGCCGGTTCCGCTCTGCCCCTGGATCAGCACGCTGGCATCGCTGTCCGCGATCAGGCGCGCCTGGGTGAGCAGGTTTTCCATCAGCGGGCTGCGTGTCACGATTTTGCTGCGCCATGCACCGGAGTCTGCGTCCGGCTGTCCGGCAGAGGCCTCGCCGGTTAACTTCAGGGCGCGGCTGACATGCTCGAGCAGGACCTTGCTGTTGAACGGCTTGGTCAGGTAGCTGAATACGCCGCGGCTGGTTGCCTCGACGGCGTCCGGGATTGTGCCATGCGCCGTCAGGATCAGCACAGGGAGGCCTGGGTTGCGCTTGTGCACCTGTGCGAACAGGGTCATACCGTCCATCCCGCCCATTTGCAGGTCGGTGATGATCAGTTGCGGACGGAATAACGGCAACTGCCCCAGCGCCTGCTCGCCGCTCTCGACCGCATTGACCATGTAGCCGGCGGATGCCAGGCGCATGGACAGCAGGCGCAGCAGGCTGCGATCATCGTCTACCAGCAGGATGCGGTATTTTTCACTGTCCATTCTCTATCACCGCCGGGATATCCCGGTTCTGGATGTTCTGCTCGATCGTCGTCAGGGCCTGCAATTGCTGTTCCAGTTCCTCGATGCGCCGGTTCTGCTCGGTCACCTGTTTCCACAGAATGCTGAGCTTGCGATTTGACTGTCCCTGCTCATCGAGCATCTGCTGCAGGATCACGATCAACTCGCGGTCCGCCACCGCATCCGGCAGCGGGTCGACGTCGTCCAGCAGGCGGCGCGCACCCCGGATATCGCGCACCTGCTCGCTGCCCAGTGTCAACAATAGCACCAGGCGCATGCGGTTGTTGATGTCGGGATTGCCGGCAAAGGCCTTTTCCCAGTCATCCAGTGCATCCTGCTGTTTTTCCGGCGATCTGTCGCGCACCTCGTGCAGGGATTCCAGCCAGATATCGGCACCGGACCTGCCGTCGATGACGGGCGTCAGCACGGTGGTGCGGTACTGCTGCATCTCCGCACAAGCATTGAGCCCTGCAAGCAGCAGCAGCAGCGCGAGCATTCTTTTCGGCATCATGCGGCGTGCTCCAGTGGCAATACGACACGCAGGCTTGCGCCCGAGTTACCCGATTTTAGCACGGTGATATTCCCCCCGTGCGCCTGGGCATATTCCCTGGCAATCGACAGACCCAGCCCGGTCCCGCGCACGGCCCCCTTGTTGGCCGGCGCGCCCTGATAAAAGGCCTCGAATACGCGCTCCTTTTCCTCCTCGGGGATGCCGGGACCCGCGTCGGTCACCTTGATGATGGCATATTTGCGGTCGGCAACCAGCGAAATCGACAGGTCGCTGCCATCCGGCGAATACTTGATGGCATTGGATATCAGGTTGTCAAGCATAACACGCAGCTTTTCCCGGTCCCCCATGAGCCTGACGACAGGCAGCCTGGTTTTCGTAACCAGCTGGCGTGACATCATTGCGATCCTGTGGTCGGCGAGCACCTCCTCGATGATGGCACCCAGTTCCACCTCCTTGCGCACCAGCCCCGCCGAGCGTGAGCGCATGATACTGAAATTGAGCAGGTCCTCGATCAGTTTTTGCAGCTGCAGGCTGTTGTCGTGCAGGATGCCGACAATCTCGTGCTGCTGGCTGTTGAGTTCTCCGGCCACCTGTTCACGCAGCAGTTCCGAACCTTCCCGAATCGCCGTGAGTGGCGTCTTCAGTTCGTGGGAAATATGCTGCAGGAATTTCTTCTTGTCCTGCTCCACCTCGAGCAGGCGGCCGCGCAACCACTCGAGCCGCTCGCCGAGCTGCTGCAGGTCACGCGGACCGGTGATCTCGGCCGATTCCACGAACTCGCCGTCACCGAGGCGGCGTATGGCGTGGTTGATCTGCCGGATGGGACGGGAAATCAGGAAGGCAAAGATACTGGTCAATATCAGCACCGCGGGCACCAGGGCCACCGCCTGGATCACCAGCGTGCGCTTGACGTTTTCCGACTCGACCTGCATCTGCTCCACGCCACGCGTGATCAGACCCTGGTTCTCGAGCAGGATCTGCTGCGCCATGCGACCCAGCTCGATGAATGCCGGCAGGACATCGCCGGTCTCGGGCGCATCGTGCGGGTAGGTGAGCAATACGGTATGCACCTCGTCTTCGGCGATACGCAATTCCTCGAGCACCTTGCGCTGATCGTATGCCAGCTCGAGCGACTCCAGGCCACGTGCCGTATCGACAAAACGCGTATGGTTCTCCTTGTAGACCTCGAACAGCACCTCGTCGCCCAGCACCTGGTACTGGCGGGCGTTGCGCTCCATGGCCTTGATCGCCTCGACCAGCGTCTGGCTGCCCTGGGTTGCGAATACGCTCTGCAACAGTGCCTGCTGGCCGTGGGTGACCAGGCGGTCGACCGACACGGTCGCCACTACCAGTGCCACGATCAACGGTAATGCAACCAGCGAAAAGCCGGTCAGGATGAGACGCAGGATGGACTTGGGGCGGAGAAAATTCATTTGACTGGATATCACGATTCGGCAGAAACCGATTTAACAGACGGACCCCGAAGGCTGGCTATGGTATCTCCTTGACTGCGGAGGCGCGGCGCCAAGTCTAGCAGAACAACCCGGGGCGGATCAGTCAGGACGGGGCGATTCCCCTACAACGCCAGTGGATAACATGGCTCGCGCACTAACCGGCACGGCCCAGCTGGTCCGCCACGCGCGCCGCATTGGCCATCAGGGTGAAGGTGATATTCTTCGCCGGCAGGAACGGGTAGCTGGCGCCGTCCGCAATGTAGAGATTTTCGAAGTCATGGCTGCGGCAATCCGGCGACACGGTATGCGGGCGCGCCGTCGTCGACATCGGCAGCGTCCCGGCATAATGCACACTGGCCCCCATGGGCCGCACATGCACCATGCCGGGAGGCACCACGCAGCCCAGTCGCCACAACACCTTCCTCAGGCGCCGCAGGTTTGCCGAGATGCGCGCCGTTTCACCTTCAGGTGGCGTGTAATGAATGACCAGCGCAGGCCGCCGCGCATCCCCGGCAACATCCAGCGAGAGGTAGTTAGAGTCACGCCGGGTATCGTGAAAGTTGACATTGACCACCCCCAGTGCAGCATGCAGATTGCGGAACAGATACAGGGAAGTGCGCAGGTCAAACGGAAATTTCTCGATGACCGGGTGCAGCATGGCCGTCTTGAGCGTCGTCACCTGGCAGTGTACGTATTCAGCCGGACTGTCGGCCGCGAGCCCCATGGCCAGCTGGTTGTACTGATAGGTGTCGGGTTGCCAGTGTTTGCCGACCATGTTCAGGTTCACGAACGGCACCAGCGCCTGGCGGTTATCCATCAGGCCGGGCAAGCGGATGATCTCGCCACTGTGGCGGTATACGGACTCGAGATAGATTTTCGAGGTACCGAGCGCGCCGGCCGCAAGTACCAGGACCTTCACCCTGAACTCGTGTCGTGTGCCGTCATTGGTGCTTTCCGCGTGCACGCTGGCCACACGGCCATTTTCATCAAGCGCGAAATGTGTGACAAGACAATCGCGGTGATAGGTGAAATCCGGTGATTTCAGGCAATCATCCAGCGACAGGGCAGGCGTATACAGGGCGCCGACCGGGCATCCCCAGATACAGCGGCCGAGATACTGGCAGGCCTTGCGTGTACCGAGGTCACGACTCAGCACGGCATGACGCGCACGCCCCATGTAACAGCCAAACTTTTCCTGGATCAGCTGACGGTTCGCTGCATAGCGGCCCAGCAGCAGGGCGGAATGGTCGTCCAGACGCAATGGCTCCTGCAGGCCGCCATGTACCGGCAGAAAGGCCGCCAGGTCATCCGTGGCGCCGTTGATGCCGATGCGCTGCGCTATCCGGGTGTAGAACGGCTCGATCGCCTCGTATGTGAACGGAAACGCCGCCAGTTCGGCGGCGTTGAAGGGGTAGCTGCCGCCGGTCCACATCTGCGCCAGGCCGCCGCGCGCATATGAGAACATGGGATCGAATCCGTGCGTAAGCAGTTTCTGGCCAGCCACCGGTTCCAGCGCATAGTCCTTGCTGGGCGGTATGCCATAGAAGGTTTCCTGCTGCCCCGGCAACAGCGCACCGTCGTAGTCGGATCCAAGGAAATAGGCAGCGGGATCGGACAGGTTGTCCTTGAGCCCGGTAAAGGAATCCTGCGGGTTGACATCCGCGCTTCCGGTGCGCCCGACGTCGATCATCTCCACGCTGTGACCCTGCTCCAGCGCGGACAGTGCAAAGTGGACACCGCTGGGTCCGGAGCCGACCACCGTGATATGCGCCATCTAGGCCACCTGGCGCTGCAGCCTGCGGCGTCCCAGCAGCACCTGCAGGGGCAGCAGGGTCACCAGCGCGGGCAACAGCAGCAACCCGGACACTGCCCCGCGTACGGCCATCCCCAGCACAAAACCGGTCAGGCCGCCACAGGTCGGGTAATCCAGCCGCCTGATCGACGCAGCATCGCTTTCCAGCAGTGCCAGCAGCATGATCAGGCGACGTCGCACCACGGAGTCGAAACAGAAAAAACGCGAATAGACATCGGTCACGCGGGTCAGCAACGGGTGCGTGCCGGCGAGCTTGAGAAGAAGCTGGTCGAAGCGGCCGCACGCCGCCAGTTGTGCCTGCTGTTTTGAGGAGAATACCTCCAGGTATTTCCTGCCGACATAGACCTCCGGCGCCTGGCCGGTAAGATAGCGCGCGAATACAGCGCATTCCCGCTCGAGCAGATGCGTATCAGTCATGGCGCCGTTCCCCAAGCAGGTACGCAAACATCGCGTCCATATCCAGCATTTCCCCGGATGACGGCGTCACCAGCGCGTTCGCAGTCACGGTGCCGTCGTTATGAAATGAGGCAAACTGTCCGGCGGAGACCGGCAGTTTTGCAGCCATGAATGACTCCAGCATGTGCAGCGGACCGAGGATGAAGGCAAGCGGCAGGTGCAGCACGATGGGTGTACTGCCCCTGCAGGCATGATGGATACGCCGTACAAACTCGTCAAGCGACAGCACCTCGGGACCGCCGATCTCCAGCAGCTCGTTGCGGAAACGGTCAGTGCTGACAAACTCCATGATCAGGTGCACCAGGTCATCGACGTACACCGGCTGAATGCAGGCGCGCCCGTTGCCGGGCAGCACGATCAGGCGACGCCGGGCGAGGCCAAGGAAGCTCTTCCAGATGGCGGCGTCAGGTCCCAGGATGATGGTCGGCCGCATGATGCAGTAGCGCAGGCTGCTTGACCGCAGCAGCGCCTCGGCCTGCTCCTTTGACTCGGCATAGTGGTAGCCACGCCGGTCGCGAAACGAGACCGCGATGGAGCTGGCAAACAGAAACCCGCGCACCTGCGCCGATTCCGCCGCCTTTACAAGCAGCCCGGTCGCATGAGTGTTGACAGCAAAATATTGCGGCCGGTCCGCCTTGCCGGTGATCGCCGCGAGATGGATGATGCAGGTATCGGGTCCGAGACAGCCGGCATACCTGTCAACCTCGTGCAGCGAGGCCTGAACGACGTGTACGTTGCCGGCCCGCGCAAGGTGGCCGGGAAGCTGCAGGTCGCGCCTGCACAGCAGGGTAATGCTGTCGAAGTCCGCCGGCTCAATCTGCGCGAGGATGTGTGTGCCGAGAAACCCGCTGGCACCTGTCAGGAAAAGCGAAACGCTCATCGCTGTTGTTCCGGGCTACCACAGTCACGATACATGCCTTCATTCGCCCCCGGCCTTCAGCTGCTGGCCTGCCTGCGTGTGCATTGCGCTCTGGTGCACCGACTCGATAACATACATGGGGCGCGACTTGGTTTCATTGAATATACGGCCGATGTACTCGCCGATAATGCCGATACAGATAAGCTGTACGCCGCCGAGGAACAGCATGGCAACCATGATGGTCGCCCAGCCCTCGACGGTGTAGCCCATGGCACGCTGCACGAACACGCTGGCCAGGTAGACGAAGGCCAGGAAGGATGCCATATAGCCCAGCCAGGAAGCCACCTTGAGCGGCAGGTTCGAAAACGAGGTGATGCCGTCGATCGCGAACTTGAACATCTTGCGATACGGGTACTTGGTCTCGCCGGCAAGACGCGAATCCCGTTCATACGGAATACCGATCTGCTGAAAGCCTATCCAGCTGACCAGGCCGCGCACGAAGCGGTCCTTCTCCCGCAGTTTCCGGAGTTGTGCCGCTGCACGCGCGCTGATCAGGCGAAAGTCCCCCACATCGACCGGTATCTCGATGTTGGTAAAACTGCGCAGCAGGCGATAGAAGGCGGCGGCGGTCAACAGCTTGATCCGGCTCTCGCCGGCGCGGCGCTGGCGAACACCATACACGACATCGTAACCCTCCTCCCATTTTCTCACCATTTCCGGAATGACTTCGGGTGGGTCCTGCAGGTCGGCGTCGATGATCACGATCGCGTCACCCACCGCCTCGTCGACACCGGCGGTCACGGCGATCTGGTGACCGAAATTGCGGGAGAATTTTACAATCTTGAGGTGCGGGTCCTGCGCATGGAATGTAATCAGGCGTTCGTAGCTGCGATCACGACTGCCGTCGTCGACAAACACCAGTTCATAATCATAGCCCTGCAGAGATCGCATGACACCGGAAAGACGCTCATAACACGCATCGATGACATCGATCTCGTTGAATACGGGAATCACTATCGAGATCAGTTTTTTCTCATTCATGCCCATGACTCGCTCGCCCGTCCATGCCTGCCATCCTGATTACCGGCACACCCGCCCTGCACGGCGCCAGGTCAGTGCCCTGCTCGCCGGCCGGCTGGTGTTACCCCGTTTGTGAATCGCCGTATTGTAGCGTCATTCATCACTGTTTTCCCAGCAACAACCCCGCTGCAACAGGCTGTTATCCCCGCTTAATCGGCTAGACCGGCGCTGCCTGTAACGATGCCCGGCCGGCAGCACGGCACAGCTGTTGAAACAGCCCCCCCGAACAGGCTATGTTGTGGTACGGGACGCATCCGCGCTGTGCAAGGACCATGCTAGACTCCCGCAGGTGACATACGACAGACCACCATCCGGAGCAGGGACGAAAAACACGCGCCGGCCCTGACCAGGGACCCGGGAACAGCCAGTACGCTCGATGACCAGGAATGCAGACATTTCAGCAGCGGGACCGTCACACCACCGGTACCGGCGGGCCAGGCCATGAGCGGACTGCGCTTTTGCATGCTGACCACCTTCTATCCGCCCTACAGTTTCGGTGGCGACGCAATCGGTATACAGCGGTTCTCCCGGGGGCTGGTCAACCATGGACACTCGGTCTCCGTCATCGTCGATGTCGACGCCTACAACGTGCTGAGCCACGGGCCGGAACCCGAGCTGCCGCCGCCAGGCGATGGCGTAGAGGTCATCCCGCTGCGCACACGCATGAGCAGGCTGTCGATCCTGCTCACCCAGCAGACCGGCAGGCCCGTTATCCAGGGCAAGGCCATCCAGCGCCTGCTCGACCAGGGTAACTACGATGTCATCGTCTATAACAATATATCGCTGGTCGGCGGGCCCGGTCTGCTGTCCTATGGCAATGCACTGAAACTCTACCTGGCGCACGAACACTGGCTGGTGTGCCCTTCACACGTATTGTGGCGCCACGGACGCGAGCTCTGCACGGGGCGCCAGTGCCTGCGCTGCGTGCTGAGCTACCGGCGTCCGCCGCAACTGTGGCGTTACACCGGGCTGCTCGAAAGACAGCAGAAGCATGTCGACACCTTCATCGCGATGAGCGAATTCAGCAGGGACAAGCACCGGGAATTCGGTTTCAGCCGCGATATGGAGGTCATCAACTACTTCCTGCCGGATACGGACGGCGATCACACCGCGGCTGCCAGCAAGCCGCCGCACGACCGTCCCTACTTCCTGTTTGTCGGCCGGCTGGAAAAGATCAAGGGGCTCGACGACGTGATCCCTGTGTTCCGGGATTACACCGGCGCGGACCTGGTGATCGCCGGCGACGGCGAGTACACGGCCACGCTGAAGCGGATCGCCGCCGGCAACCCGCGCATCCGCTTTCTGGGGCGTGTCGCCCCGGAACAGCTCGACCTTTACTACCGGCACGCCATCGCGTTGGTCGTTCCTTCGGTATGTTACGAGACGTTCGGGATCATCCTGATCGAATCAATGCGCCAGGGAACGCCGGTGCTGGCACGGCGCATCGGACCCTTCCCGGAAATCGTGGCAAGGAGCGGCGGCGGCCTGCTGTTCGACGGGCCCGCTGACCTGGTCGATGCCATGCAGCGCTTCCAGTCCGATCCCGCCCTGCGGGAGCGGACGGCCAGCCAGGGGCGCGCCGCGTTTCTGAAATACTGGTCGGAGTCCGCCGTTATTCCGAGATTCCTTGAAGTTGTCCGCAATACTGCCGACAAAACCCGGCGAACGGATATCCTGAGAAAACTCGAGGCATCAGCCCATGATTAAGATCCTTGTAACCGGCGGGGCCGGCAATATAGCCAGCGCCCTGATCGCAAAGCTTGCCGCGAATCCCGCCAACCACATCACCATCGCAGACAACCTGCTTACCGGCGACATCGCCAAGG
>Ga0210060_1000632_pt1 | contig 9903 bp, 10 predicted proteins | sample Joice_CattailNLB_FD_184871 | JGI IMG/M metagenome (GOLD analysis project Ga0210060, IMG submission 184871) | Wetland microbial communities from San Francisco Bay, California, USA, that impact long-term carbon sequestration - Joice_CattailNLB_D2... | ecosystem: Environmental > Aquatic > Marine >...
AAATAGACGCCGTCGTCCTGCTTGAAGAGGCGAAAGCTGGCCAGCATCCGCCCTTTGGGGCTGCAATGGCTTCCGAGCCGGCTGTGGGTCGGCGGCAATTCGGGAATATCGATCGTGAGCTGTCCCTGGAGAAAGCTCTCCGCTTCGGGTCCGCAGACTGCAATAAGTCCGAGCTGGGACAAATCCATCAGGGCGCAGGCGGCCTCCAAAGGGGCATCGGGGAATCGGACGTTGCCCTCGTCGTCGATCCGTGCGGACCGGGACCTGAGGAAGGCTTTCCATAAGCTGTTCATGGCGTTTTCGATCTCTATCGATTCATGGCGCTTTAGACCACTGCTGCGGTCCGTTCTCGAATGTCGGGGTATGATACCGGAACCTCGGCATGATCCGATCGTAACAAGTATTCGAACGTTGGTGAGGGAGGTTCCGTCGTCTTGACCATAAATCAAGCCGCCCTGCGGACAGACAGTCTCGTGCTCTACAAGATTCGACCAGCGCGGGTGCTCGCGCTCGGTGAGAAGATCGAGATCGAGGTCGCGGGCGGGCAGATCAAACGGGTTCGACCGAAAGACATCTCTTTGCTGCATCCGGGCCCCCTGCGAAGCTTCTCTGATCTCGGCCCGCGGGAGGGCGAGCTTGCCGATGCCTGGGAGCTTCTCGAAGGGAGCGAAACGAGCCTGGAAGAGCTCACCGAGTTGATGTTCGACGAGCTCTCCCCCGCAACCGTCTGGGCTGCCTGGCAGCAAGTCGCCGAAGGTCTCTATTTCGAGGGTACCCCCGAGGCGATCCGGGTCCGCACACGGGAAGAGGTCGAGCGGGACAGGGCCGAGCGACGAGCCAAGGCTGTCGCCGAGCGCGAGTGGGCAGAGTTTCTGGAAAGGATGAAGCGCGCCCGACCCGCACCGCAGGACGCGGAGCCTCTGCAAGAAGTGGTACGCCTGGCCCTGGGCGAAACTGCCCACAGTCGGATCCTTCAGTCCCTGGGGCACCAGGAGACGGCCCAGAACGCCCACCGCGCCCTAATTCAGGTCGGCTACTGGCCTGCCGATTTCAATCCCTATCCCGGACGCAATCGTCTGCTGGCGACAGATCCAGACCTGCCGGTGGCGGACGTCCCGCAAGAGGAACGCCTCGACCTGACACATCTGCCCGCCTACGCTATCGACGACGAAGGCAACCAGGATCCGGACGACGCCCTGAGTCTGGATGGCGATCGGATCTGGGTGCACGTCGCCGATGTAGCCGCTCTCGTGACGCCGGATAGTGACATCGATCGCGAGGCCCGTTCCCGGGGCTGCAACCAATACATGCCGGAGCGGACGGTCAATATGCTGCCCGGGCTGGTGACGGAGCGCCTAGGACTCGGTCTGCGGTCCGTATCCCCCGCCTTGTCGTTCGGCTTTCGCTGCGACGAGGGCGGCGAGCTGAAGGATATGGAGGTTCGCACCACGCTGGTACGGGTGGAGCGGCTGACCTATGAGAGCGTGGAGCAGCGGCTCGAGGAGTCGCTCTTCGCACAACTAGACGCCCTGACCGAGCGTTTCCGTGCGCGCCGAAAGGCACGAGGTTCGGCCTGCATCGAGCTGCCCGAGGTCAGCGTGCGCGTGCTCGACGGCGAGGTCGTCATTCGACCCCTGCCCAGGTTGCGCAGCCGCGCCCTGGTGACCGATGCCATGCTGATGGCGGGGGAGGCGGCGGCCAGATTTTGCCTGGAGCGCGAGATCCCTATTTCTTTCGCGGCGCAGCCAGCGCCGGACAAAATCGAACAGCCGGACGACCTGGCTGCCATGTACGCTTATCGTCGGCGCTTCAAGCCAACGCGACTGGTCCGTGATCCCGAGCCCCACTTCGGCTTGGGGCTGACACACTACGTACGGGCGACCAGCCCGTTGCGCCGTTACTCCGACCTGCTGGTGCATCAACAGATCCGCGGCTGGATGGCCGGAGACGAGCTACTGGACGCCCGACAGATCGCGGAGCGCATCGCCGAGTCGGAGACCGCAGCCGCTGCGGTGCGCAGAGCAGAGCGGCTTTCGAATCAACACTGGAAGCTCGTCTACCTCGGCGCCAATCCGGGATGGCAGGGCGAGGGGATTGTGGTCGACAATGGCGAGCACAAGTCGGTGGTGTTGATACCGGACCTCGCGCTGCAAGCGCGTGTGAAGTTGCGCACAGCGCGGGAGCTCAACACCCGGGTCCAGCTCTCCCCACGGGAGGTCGACCTGCCGGACTTGACCTGCTATTTCCGAGTGCGCGAATAGGCCGGTCCGCGTCCGGTCTCCTCCGTGGACTCCGTGACCCCGGTGCTTCGCAATTTTAGCCAGGATAGCCAATAATCAGCCTCTCGTTGGAGGCCGCGTCGGGCGGTCTGCGCACTCGAGGTCGAGCCGATGATCAGATTGCCGTTTGGCCGCGCTTTGAAGGACAAGAATGGCGACAAGCCTTCGGAAACCTTCGCTACTTACTGTCGGGACGAGCTCGAGCGCCGCCGCGACTGCGGAGCCGATTTCGACGAGGAGCGCTTCAAAGCCGCCGTGGACCTGGCCGTCGAGAAGCTCGTTGCCATGGAAGAGAAAGAGGGCAAGGCATGATCATTCGCAGCCTGCTGGGCGAAAATCTGCTGAAATATCGATACCTGCGTCTCGACGAGCTTCCCGAGCGGGGCGTCATCGCCGTGAGCGGAGACAACGAGAGCGGAAAGAGCGCGATCGGGGAGATCATTTGTTTTGCCCTTTTCGGTAGGACCTACTCGCTCGCGGCGGATGATTTGCGCAAGCTGGTGCGCTGGGGTGCGAGCCAGGGCCGGGTAGTCCTGAAGTTCAGCGTGAAGGATCAGGAGTTGGTGGTCATCCGTCAGCTCGAGCGTGGCGGAGAACAGTCGGCGCGCCTGTTGGCTCACAACAACCAGTCGCAGGAACCGGTTGTACGCGGCGTGGAGGCCGTAAACGCGCACATGGAGCAGATGCTCGGTTACGACTTCGACGAGTATATCGACACCTTCTATTTGGCCCAGAGGGAGATCACCACTCCCCAAGCCCACAGCCCATCCGTGAAGGTGATGGCCGGAATTGCTCCCTTCGAGCGTTGCGCGGCGGAGCTTCATGAGGAGATCGAGCGCGACAATGCCTCGGTGCGTCTGCTGGAGCGGCAAATCGCGGAGGTGGAAGGGGGGCTGGCCCTGCTCAATCCCGCGCGTTTCCGTCTCGGGGACATGGAGCAAGAGCTGAAGCACAAGAGGGAGCAGGAGCAACGGCGCGCGGTGCGCGCCCGCGCCTTGGAGGAAGCCGTAGACGGCTACTGCAACGCCTGCGGCGGCGTACGCTCTCATGCCTTTCGGCGGGGGCTCGCCGGTTTCTTGCAGGCAGTGATCTTCCTGTTCCTTTTGGCTGCCTTGGGACTCTGGACTTTTCTGCTTTTTCGGCCGCAGCTCGGGTCCCTTCCGACGGTTCGGGAGCATCTGGAGGGGCAGTTGGCCGCAGCCGGTCTGCCGCTGGAGCAGACCCTCCTCTACGCGATTTTCGCCCTTGCGGGGAGCCTGCTCCTGATCTGGTTCTGGACATTCGCCCTGAGCATGGGGATGCGAAGGCGGCGCGCCCGGGCTCGGCAGCTGGATGAAGAGCTACGCTTGGTGGATGGGCTGGAGCCCGTGCAAGCCAGGTTCGATTCGCAGACGAGCGCCGATGCGTTGGCCGCCGGTGACGTTCCGCTGGAGGAGCCGGTTTTGGTGGACAAACCGGATTCCGAGCGCAGGGCGAGACTGGCGACGCGCGTCCTGGCTCTGGAAGCAACGCCAGACGAGGTGCGCGCCGCCGCCCGGCACGAGATCTCCTGGATCGAGCGCAGCTGCGAATCGCTCGCCGCGCAGCGTGAGACGCTGGCGCAGACCCTGTCGAGCGCCCGGCGGGACAGAGACAGAGGACAACAACTACAGGCCAAGAACGAGGAGCTCGTCAAGGAGCTCGAGGATTGCTGGACACGGATCGCAACGGGGCGGCTGGCCCGTGAGCTGCTGCAGGGGGCGGTGCGGCAGATGGCCAATGGCTTCAACGAGCACCTGCGCAACCTGGTCTCGCGAAACCTGCCCCGGTTTACGGACGGACGTTACGAATATCTTCAGGTGGGTGACGACCTTCAGGTGAGGGTCTACTCGAACGAGAAGCGGAGCTTTTTGGATCTCGAGGAAATCTCCAGCGGGACACAACGTCAGATTATGCTGGCCTTGCGTCTGGCTCTCGCCCAGGAGCAGATGTCCCGGATTGCCAGGGACCGCCAGTTTGCCTTTCTCGACGAGCCCTTTGCCTTCTTCGACGACACGCGGATGCGTGGGGCCTTGCGGCTGTTGCCGGAGCTGAGCGATTTCATAACCCAGCATTGGGTCGTTGCGCAGCGCTTTCCACGTGACGAATTTCTGGCGTTGGAAATTCCCTGCGGAAGGCATCCGGACACCCTGGAGGTCGGGATGGCAAAGGCGTCCCGGCCGCAGCCATGACACAGGGTGAGCAATGAGAAGACTCCATGTTTTGTTGCCTACCGAGGAAAGCTGCCGTCTCCTGGTGCAGGAACTGGAGGCAGACGACATTCCAAAAAGTCGCCTACATGTAATCGCGGGCTTGACCCACGAGCTGAAGGATCTCCCGGTGGCGAGCGTCTGGCAGCGCACCGAGCTGGCCCAAGGTATCGAATGGGGTGTCGGTCTAGGGGGCGTGGCCGGCCTTTTGGGCGGACTGCTTGTCATGGCCTTCCCGCCCGCCGGGATCCTGCTCGGTGGCGGTGCCCTAGTGGCCTGGGCCGCCGCAGGGGCGGGCTTCGGCGCTCTGGTGATCGTATTGCTCGGCACCCAGGAGCACAACCACAGGCTCGAGGCCTTCCAGCGTGCATCGTCCGCTGGACAGGTCCTGCTTATGGTGGATATCCCTCTTCGGCGTGAAGAGGCGGTAAAATCGACCATCCTCGAGCGTCATCCAGAAACAAAAATCGGCTCCGGCAGGCGGTATCCGAAACCTACGTGCAACACCTGAAACGAAAAAAGTAAAAGGGGGGTGTCCATCTGAGTGCGGCAGGCACGAGATGTAGGGTCGCTGACCGTTACATGACCACTACAGGTAGACTTTACAGCACTCTATGGATACCTCTTAAAGTAGATTTTACGGGGCGATAAACTGTTTTCTTAAAATCCCTGGTATAATCGCGTAAAATCGGCCGTCGGGACCGACGATCCGTTGCAAAGGGGGAGAAACGGACGTCAGAGCCGTATGAGCATGTCAAAAAGCCGGGCTTTCCTCGTACTTCGTCAGGCCCCCCAGCGCCTGACCGAGCCCGTGTCGACGTGCACGAAATCGGATCTGGAGTAGAAGCCGACACCACCCCGGCGTAACGAGAGGGCGGAATCGCGAACTCGCCTCGTAGACGCACCGGAGGAGCGGATGTCGATCGCCTTGCCGCTCATGTGCAAGCTGTTTCGCGCGACCCGCCGAGATGCCTTGCGCAGCATGGCGTTGGTCACGGGCGAGCGATAACCGCTCAGGATCTCGAATGATCCATCGGGGTAACCCAGACGCCGGTTGATGTCGAAAAGCAGATCGAACAGCTTGGGGTCTATCGTGGCGATATCGCCAGTGCGAAAGTCGCGCAGAAATTCGTTCAGCCTTTTCAGCGCGTCGCGTTGATAGCGGTCACCAATTCGATACACGATTTCAATCTTTTCGTCCGTATGGAGATGGTGAAGGGATACAATGCGCGGCTGATTGTTCTTTTTTTTCGCCAGCGCCGGGATTGTTACAGCAGACAAAGCGAGTCCGAGAAAGTATCGCCGGTTCATGCTTACCCCATTCGTTTGATCTTGCAAGTATGGTCATTATAGGAACGAGATCCTAAAATGCAACACCGATGAAGTATGCATTAGAGGTCATTGATAGAGAGCGTTGTTTCAATGGCTTCTTGAGATTGGTGCGTTATCGCCTCCGGCATAGCTTGTTTGTCGGCGGATGGACTCCGCTTATCGAGCGCGAACGTATAGAGTATCTGAATGCGGTTGCCGCAATTCTCTATGATGCAATGCGCGATGAAATCGTCATGGTAGAGCAGTTTCGTATAGGAGCGCTGGAACATGGACGGTGGGCCTGGACGCTGGAGCCTGTCGGTGGAGTCCTGAAAACGGGCGAGGATGCGGCAGATGTCGTGAGGCGGGAGGCGATGGAGGAGGCCGGGTGCGAGATTTTGGACATCGAGCCCATTGGGGCCTATCACGTCAGCCCCGGGACCTCGGCGGCCAGGATTCGGCTCTTTTGTGGGCGTGTCGACGCAACGCGGGCGGGAGGAATTCACGGTTTGAGGGAGGAAGGCGAGGAAACCCGTGTCGCTGTAATCGGCGCGGAGCAGGTGCTGGATGAGCTTTACTCTGGAAAAATCGACACGTCTGCTGCTATCATCGCAGCCCAGTGGCTTGCCATGAACAGGGATCGATTGCGGATCAAGTGGAGTCGCTAGATTCTGCAGCTACACGGCTCTCCGAATACAACGATGAAAGGCCCGACCTTCAAATTGGTGCTGATGCTGATGTTGGTGTGGCTCCCACTTCCGAGCATCGGTGACGTTTATAAGTATGTGGACGCGGATGGCACGATCTATTTCACCGATGCCCCGCTCCAAGGAAGCGATTATCGTCTGGAATGGAAGCGCGCGTCGAAGAAAGTCATAAAGGACAGTAGCAAGCGCCTGATAGCCATGGGCCGGCGTAGGCTTCCGGTCTCACCGAAGCAGTTCTCGGCTCCGCCGAAAAGACTTTCTGTCGGGCGCAGTCAGTACGCCAAATTGATAGAACGTATGGCGCGACGCTTTGATCTGCACCCGGAATTGCTCCATGCTGTCATCCGTGCCGAATCCGCATACAATCCGTCGGCCGTTTCTTCCGCCGGGGCGATCGGATTGATGCAGCTCATGCCTTCTACGGCGGCGAGATACAACGTCTCCAATATCTACGACCCGGAGGAGAATGTGCGCGGCGGGGCGCAATATCTTCGTTTTCTATTGGATTTTTTCGAGCACGATCTTCGTCTGGCCCTAGCGGGGTATAACGCCGGAGAGAATGCCGTCGTCAAATACGGTAAGCGGATTCCTCCCTATCCGGAGACGCAACAGTACGTCCGCAAGGTTATGCAGTTTCTGTGGGCCGAGCGGTCGTCTGCGGGCTACTGACGGGAGAGTTTCGTCCCGGCTCGGTGCTTGGGCGATTCTATAGTCCGCGAGCTTGCCCTCGCCATCGGCCCCTTTGCGAGCCTTTGCCGTTGACCAGCTTCACCCCGCGAACGGGCACGGTCCCAAGCGATTGGCCCGTCATGCGCCTAAACCGCAGGAAGACGACCGTACGCCTGGCTGCTAAAATCGCCGGTGTATGCTGCCACTAGTCGACATTGCCTATATCGTTGAAGAGCTTCGTGCGCAGTCGAAAGAAGTCATCGAGGCGTTCGAGGACCAGGAAGGTGACTCGAATGCCGATCCCCGGGTGCTGCTCCAGGCCTTGGATGATTTCTTCGACGGGCTACGGGTGCACGACGACGATGCGCCCGGCCATGTGTCGATCGATGGATTCACCTCCACCGGGATCAAGGACATCCGCACCCTGGGTAATTATGGCATCAACCTGTTGGCGCGTCTCGCGGAGACGGCCGTACGGCTTCGGTTACCGCAACGGGCGAGCGGGATCGAAGAGCTGACATTGCCTTTGGCCTGTTGGATTGCCCGTCGAGGCGGCGAACTGGGCTACCTCGGGCCTGTGGTCAACGGTGCGGCAAATCTTGCCAACCGTCTCGAGCGACCGTCCGACCTGGGACAGCTCTACGGCTTGCTGACGGAGGTGGTCGATGCCGTCAATCCGCAGATTTCGCAGGACGCGGTCCCGGCGGACCCGTCCCGCCCCTGGCGTGTTCTGCTTCTCAATCGCGCTATCGTTGCAACACGCAGTCATCGACCAGCGCTGATGGAAGATGCCTTCGAGTCCATCGTCGAGTACTTGCCCGACGACGCACCCACATTTTTCCGCGAGGGAATGGAACAGATGGATATGTTGAATTATCCACCGCACGTTCGAGCTGTGATGCGGCGATACTACGAGCAATGGTGCGGGCAGCGAGTCCTCCACTGACTGGAGGTCGCAAAGTCCCCTTCTTGGGATCTTTACGAGACGCGGAAGGAACAGGAGATTTCGGTTTCGCTTCGTTTCCGGGCAGTTTCATCCAGGAAAATCGCGCTGCCTCCACAAGGGAGGCAACGCGCGTTTTCAATGCGTCCCGGGACACCATCGGAGCGAGGGGCCGGACCGCGAGCGCCGATCGAGCACAAGCATGAAATTCCTGATCGATCTCTTTCCGATCCTGCTGTTTTTCGTTTCCTACAAGGTCTACGACATCTATGTGGCCACTGCGGTGGCGATTGCGGCCTCGGTAGTCCAGGTGGGCTGGCTCTGGCTCAGGCACGGTCGCACCGAGACCATGCACTTGGTAACGCTCGGCCTGGTCACGGTGTTCGGTGGACTCACCATCGCCCTGCGGGATCCGTCGTTTGTCATGTGGAAGCCGACCATCATCAACTGGCTCTTCGCGGCCGTCTTCCTGGGCAGCCATTTCATTGGTGAGCGGCCGCTCATCGGGCGCATGATAAGCCATGCGGTCGAGGTGCCTACCAACATCTGGAAGCGTCTGAACCTCATGTGGTCGGCCTTCTTCATCATCTCCGGGTTGGCGAATCTTTACGTGGCAAACGGCTTCTTCACTGCCGAGCGTGCGCTTGTCGCCGCTTCGGGTAGGACGGGGGTGGACCTTGCGAGCTGCGGCAAGGTGTTTTCGGGCAAGCTGCTCGAGCTGTGTATGACCGCCCAGTCCCGCGAGGAAGCCTGGGTCAATTTCAAGCTCTTCGGTATGATGGGCCTGACCATCGCATTCGTCGTCGCCCAGGCCTTCTATCTGGCCCGTTACATCCGAGAAACCGAGAATCCAGCGGAGACCGACTAACGTGTATTACGCCATCATTGCGCAAGATAGAGAGGACAGCTTGAATGCTCGGATCGAGGCACGCCCGGCTCATTTGGATCGTCTCCGGCAGTTGCAGTCTGCGGGCAGATTGCTGCTCGCAGGACCCCACCCGGCCATCGACAGCGAAGACCCGGGAGCGGCCGGATTTACCGGCTCGCTGGTCGTGGCCGAATTTGCGGATCTGGAGACCGCGCGTGCCTGGGCCGCCGCCGATCCCTACGTCGCCACCGCAGTCTACCAGGAGGTAACCGTCAAACCCTTTCGCAAGGTTTTTCCGGAGTGAAGCCTTTTCTGCGGAGCCACTCGATTCGAGGGCGACGCCTGGTTGGTCGGTCAGGCAAATATCGAGGATGTCTCCAAGGCCAGTCGGCGGATGTTCGGATCGAATTTTCTCCTTACCATGAGGATATACGAGCATCATGAATAAGCGAATCATCATAGTCTGCGGTCTTGTCGCAATGATGGCGGGCGGCTGGCTCGTCGCCGAAGACAAGCCCGCTGAGCAGCAGGCAGCCGCTGCAGCACCAAGTGGAGACACGACAATCGCCACGGTTAATGGAAAGGCGATCCCTTTGGGCTTGTTCCGCCGTTTCTTCGTGGATCGCTTGCGTCAGGCCAACGCCAAGGACAGCCCGGAATTCCAGAATCGGGTTTTTAGCGAGTTCGTCAACATCCTGGTGACGGCTCAAGATGCGGAGAAGGAGGGATTGGATAAGGACAAGGGCTTCGAGGAGGAGCTCGAGCTGCAACGCCTTCAGCTCTTGTCGAGTTACGCCATCCAGAACGCCGCGCAGACGCGAAAGCCATCCGCTGAGGAGCTCCAAAAGGCCTACGACGAGCGTTACGGCAAAGAAAAACGCGTTGAGTACAGGGCCCG
>Ga0210060_1000635_pt1 | contig 9836 bp, 6 predicted proteins | sample Joice_CattailNLB_FD_184871 | JGI IMG/M metagenome (GOLD analysis project Ga0210060, IMG submission 184871) | Wetland microbial communities from San Francisco Bay, California, USA, that impact long-term carbon sequestration - Joice_CattailNLB_D2... | ecosystem: Environmental > Aquatic > Marine >...
GTGCCCAGTATGTTCTCGTGGATCATTCAAAGCCTCCTGTTGGGGTTGGGTTCTTCCACGCCGGCAGTGCCACACGCTCGAAAGGCCTGCGGTCACTCGGGCAGGCCGGCCTTCTTCAGGTTTGCGCCCATGCGGTCCAGGGTCGCGGGCGAGAAGACCATCGCCTCCTTGAACCTGGTTACGGTAAGGTCCGGATAGGCGGCCATCAAACGCCTGAACTCGACGGCCGCCTCCTCCATGCGCCCGGCGCCGGCCAGGGCCGACACCAGGTTGCGCACAATCCACTCGGCATGCGGTCGCTCCTGCAATGCACGCCGATAGAACGCAACGGCGTCGTCGTAACGCCCTGCGACCTCGCTGGCAGACCCGAGGCCGACATAGTTGTTGAAGTTCATCGGGTCGAGTGGACTGAGCCGCAGGGCGCGCTCGAAGTGCACGACCGCCCGTTCCGGCCGGTCACTGTAGTTCTCGACCCAGCCAAGCCGGCTCCAGGCCCATGCCGAGTTGGGGTCGAGTACCACCGCGCGTTCCAGCATAACGCGCGCGGTGCCGTTGTTGCGTAAAAAACAGTGCACGGCACCAAGGACGGCAAGGATCAGCGGATCGTCGCTGCCCAGCTCCGCCGCCTTCTCGGCATGATTCAGCGCGTTGCCGCGCGCCGAGTCGATATCATCGGTCCAGTTATAGACCGAGCGCTGGGCGTAGCACCAGCCGGCAAGGGACAACGCAAGCGGATATTCAGGGTCGATCGCAAGCGCCTGGTCCAGGAGTTCCAGCGCCGCTTCACTCGCTCCCTTTTCCAGTACCCATACCAGAGGCATGGCGCGCATGGTGTAGTCGTACGCCCCCAGCTCCTGCGGCCGCTTGCGACGCGCCCGCTCGATTTCCGCGAGCCGGACCGAGGGCTGGAGCGCACCCGCCACACGCTCGGTGATCCGGTCCTGCAGGTCGAAGACATCCTCCAGCGTGCCGTCGATGCGGTCCGCCCAGACATGCGCACCGGTGGCCGTATCGATGAGCTGGACGGTAATGCGCAGGCGGTCGCCCGCCTTCTGCACGCTGCCCTCCAGCACATAACGCACGCCCAGGTCGCGGCCTACCTGCTGCACATCGACCCCCTTGCCCTTGTAGAGAAAGGCGGAATTCCGCGCAATAACGAAAAACGAGCGTATGCGCGAGAGCGTCGCCGTGATCGCCTCGACCACGTTGTCGGCGAAAAACTCCTGCTCCGGGTCACGCGACATGTTATCGAACGGGAGGACAGCAATCGACGGCTTGTCCGGCAAAGCGAGCGCCGGTCTTGCCCGCGGGACCGCGGCGCCCTCGTCCGCAGCCCGCACCCTGAAGGCCCGTACCGGATGCGTGATGTTCTTCACCGCGTGCTCGCCCTGGTCCTCGAACACCACAGCGCTGCGGTAACGTTGCGCCATCTGAACGGTTTCCGACACCGTGATGCCGCCGGGCCGGGCAAGCGCCTCCAGGCGGGCCGCGATGTTGACGCCGTCCCCGTACACCGTGCCATCGGCCTTTTCGAACACGTCGCCCAGGTGCACGCCAATCCGGAACCGTATCCGGCGTTCTTCGGGCAGTGGTTCGGCAGCCTGCGCGAGTTCCTGCTGCACCGCGAGCGCCGCGCTCACGGCGCCGCTCGCCGTGTCGAATACGGCGAGCACCGAGTCACCGGCCATGTCGACAACGCGACCCTGGTTCGATTCGATCAGCCTGCGGAAGATGCCTCGAGCTGCGTCGAGCGCCGACACGGTTGCCCGCTCGTCCGCAGCCATGAGGCGCGAATAGCCGGCCATGTCAGCGGCCAGGATCGCCGCGAGCCGCTGCCTCATGCCGGTATCAGTCAAGGCTCCCCTTCCCCGGGACGATCAGCGCATGAGCAACATTAACCAGCATAGAGCCTCTTCCCGAACCCGGCGGCATTGGGTGCCCGTGTCACCGCGCGGACGATCCCTGGCATCGCGCACCGATCCTGTCAGCGCGCGCGACAGGTAACACCAGGGTGGTCTGGATTACATCTGTTGCGCTGATGCGGAAGTACAACCAGTTATCCCCGGGATATGCACTCAGGTGCTGTTCCCGCCAATTTAGCACGTTTGTCGCTTCAGAAAGATCGCATGTTTGCGACGCACCGGTGCATCTGCCCGGCGTAATTTACTCTTCCCGACGCGGCGTACTTCAGGAAATCCGAAGTATAGCCAAATCCGGACAAAAACCTATCCGCATCCGGGTGCAAGCGTTACCCCTGGGCAGGCAGATCACTGCGGCCGCCGTTCTTTCCGGATGACGAGCGACCTAGAAGCCAATCAATTCAGCATGAAGTCCATGCTTCTTTGCTGCATCCAGGAACTCGCTGGAATTGATGACATCCGGGTTATATTCAATCAGCATTAAATGCGGTTGTTCGTCATGACACGCTGCAGCAAATACACCATCCATTGCCAGCAGTACATCACGGAATTTCTCGCGCTCATCATGCGTCGTACCTTCATCGATATGGAAAGTCACCTCTGCGAGTCTGGGATCCATAATGGGGTCTCCTGCTTCAGGCCTGAACTAAAAGATACATTTGATATTTAGCAGCAATACCGTGCACGTGCCTTGATGTGAATTAACATGTTCGCAATAAATCAACGTTTCGTCATCAGAAACCGGGCAACCCGTGCGTAGCGAGGCGAGCGGGAAATCGATGACAGTGATGTGAGCGTTCGGGGAGAATAACGGGTTCTATCTGACGGGAAGGAAGGTAACAACGGGCCGGTTTCAGGCCGCCGCATCAGCAACATGATTACCCGGACAGTCTCCTAGCTCACCCACACCCGCGCGTTGCGGAACAGGCGCAGCCACGGCCCGTCCTCGCCCCACTCCGCCGGATGCCAGGAATTCGTGACCGTGCGGAACACGCGTTCCGGATGCGGCATCATGATGGTGACGCGGCCGTCCGTGCTGGTCAGCGCCGTGATGCCGAGCGGCGAGCCGTTCGGATTGGCGGGGTAACGCTCGGTCGCCGCACCGAAGCCGTCCACATAGCGCGCCGCGACCAGCCCGTACGCCAGCACGTCCGCCGCACCGGCCGCGCCGAACTCGGCACGGCCCTCGCCGTGCGCCACCGCGATCGGCAGGATCGAGCCTGCCATGCCCGCGAGCAGCACCGAGGGCGAATCGAGTATCTCCAGCTGTGAAAAGCGCGCCTCGAACTGTTCGGATTCGTTCCTGACAAAGCGCGGCCAGTCGCCTGCGCCCGGTATCAGTTCCTTCAGGCTCGACAGCATCTGGCAGCCGTTGCAGACCCCGAGCGCGAAGCTGTCCGGACGCTCGAAGAACGCCGCGAACATGTCGCGCAGCTCGGCGTGGAACAACACCGACTTGGCCCAGCCCTGGCCGGCACCAAGCACGTCGCCGTAGGAGAAGCCGCCACAGGCCACCAGCCCCTTGCAGGTCTCCAGCGAGGCACGCCCCGATAGCAGGTCGCTCATGTGCACGTCGACGGCCTCGAAGCCGGCACGGTGAAACGCCGCGGCCATCTCGACCTGCCCGTTGACGCCCTGCTCGCGCAGGATGGCGATACGCGGCCGCACCCCGGTCATGATCAGCGCGGCGGCCACGTCCTCCCGCGCATCGAAACCCGGCACCGGCCGTATGCCCGGATCGTCGGCCAGCAGCAGGGCATCGAATTCCTGTTGCGCACAGGCCGGGTTGTCGCGTAGTCCCTGCATGCGGTACGTGGTCTCAGACCACGCACGCTGCAGGTCGATACGTGACTCCCGGAACAGGCTGTTTTCCCCGGCGCTGATCTCCACGCGGTCGTTCTCGTTCAGGCGGCCGATCGCGTGCGTGTCGGCCTCCAGCCCATGCGCTTTCAGGATGCGCATGACGGCACCCATGTCGGCATTGCGCACCTGCACCAGCGCGCCGAGTTCCTCGGTGAACAGCGCGGCAACAGGATCGCTGCCCAGCCCCTCGATGTAGACCGACGCGCCGACATGCCCGGCGAACGCCATCTCGCAGAGGCAGGCAAACAGGCCGCCGTCGGAGCGGTCGTGATAGGCCAGCAGCAGGCCCTGCCGGTTGAGCATCTGGATGGCGGCGAAGAAGCCCTTGAGCAATGCCGGATCGTCGACATCCGGGGGCGTGGCGCCGACCTGCCTGTACACCTGCGCCAGCGCCGAGCCGCCCAGGCGGTTGCGTCCCCGCCCCAGGTCGATCAGCAACAGTTCGGTCGGGCCGGCATCGGTGCGCAGTTGCGGGGTCAGCGTGCGGCGCACGTCGCTGACCTTCGCAAAGGCGGACACGATCAGCGACAGCGGCGCCGTCACCGCCCGGTCCACACCATCCTCGCTCCACACCGATTTCATCGACATGGAATCCTTGCCGACCGGGATGGCGATGCCGAGTGCGGGACACAGCCCGGCACCGACCGCCCTGACCGTGTCGTACAGGATGGCGTCCTCGCCGGGATGACCGGCCGGCGCCATCCAGTTGGCCGACAGCACGATGTGGCCGATAGCGTCGATCGCGCTCGCCGCGATATTGGTCACCGCCTCGCCCACGGCCATGCGCCCGGCGGCCGGGCCATGCAGCAGCGCCAGCGGCGTGCGCTCGCCCATGGCCATGGCCTCGCCGGTAAAGACCCGGTAGTCGGACGCCGTGACCGCGACATCGGCAACCGGCACCTGCCACGGCCCCACCATCTGGTCGCGTACCACCATGCCGGTGACCGAGCGATCGCCGATGGTGATGAGGAAGGTCTTGTTCGCCACCGCGGGCAGGCGCAGCACGCGGTACGCCGCCTCGCGCACGTCGATACCGGCGCACGCAAACTCGGCATGCCCGACATTCACGCGCCGCACGTCGCGCTGCATCTTCGGCGGCTTGCCCAGCAGCAGGCTCATCGGCAGGTCGATCGGCGAATTGTCGAAATGACTGTCGCTCAGCAACAGCCGCTGCCGCTCGGTGGCCGTGCCGAGCACCGCGTACGGACAGCGTTCGCGCCGGCACAGGCGCTCGAAGATCTCCAGGCTCGACTTGTCGATGGCCAGCACATAGCGTTCCTGTGATTCATTGCACCACACCTGCAACGGCGTCATGCCGGGATCGTCGTTGGGAATGGCGCGCAACTCGAAGCTGCCGCCGCGGCCGCTGTCGTTGACCAGTTCCGGCACGGCATTGGACAGGCCGCCGGCACCGACATCGTGGATGGAGATGACCGGATTGTCGTCACCCAGCGCCCAGCAGGCATCAATGACCTCCTGCGCACGGCGTTCCATTTCCGGGTTGCCGCGCTGCACCGAGGCGAAGTCGAGCTCCTCGGCACTGGTGCCGCTGGACATGGACGAGGCGGCACCGCCGCCCAGCCCGATCAGCATGGCCGGGCCGCCGAGCACCACGATCGGCGTACCGGCCGGGATGGCGTCCTTGTGCACGTGTCCGGCGCGGATCAGGCCGCAGCCGCCGGCCAGCATGATCGGCTTGTGATAGCCGCGCAGTTCGGGGCCGTTTGCGCCGGGCACCTGTTCTTCGAAGGTGCGGAAATAGCCACACAGGTTGGGACGGCCGAATTCGTTGTTGAAGGCAGCCGCGCCCAGCGGCCCCTCGAGCATGATCTCCAGTGCCGAGGCGATGCGTGCCGGCTTGCCGTGATCGGTTTCCCAGGGCTGTTCGAAGCCGGGAATGCGCAGGTTCGACACGGAGAATCCGCACAGTCCCGCCTTGGGCTTTGCACCGCGGCCGGTCGCCCCCTCGTCGCGGATCTCGCCGCCGGAACCGGTGGCCGCGCCCGGGAACGGCGAGATGGCCGTGGGGTGATTGTGCGTCTCGACCTTGATGACGAGGTGCGCCGCTTCACCGTGTTCCGTATAGGTGTGATCGCCCGGGCGCGCAAAAAAGCGCTGCACCGGGTAGCCCTCGAGCACGGCCGCGTTGTCGCTGTAGGCGGACAGGATACCGGCCGGGCTGGCCCGGTAGGAGGCGCGGATCATGCCGAACAGGCTGTCGTCCTGCGCCTGCCCGTCGATCAGCCAGTCGGCATTGAAGATCTTGTGACGGCAGTGTTCCGAGTTGGCCTGCGCGAACATCATCAGCTCGATGTCCACCGGATTGCGGCCGAGCGCGGTGAAGTTTTCCAGCAGGTAATCGATCTCGTCCGCTGACAGCGCCAGGCCCAGCTCGCGGTTGGCGGTCTCCAGCGCGGTACGCCCGCCACCCAGCACGTCGATGCGTTCACAGGGTGCCGGCACCGCGTGCCGGAACAGTGCATGCGTATCCTCGATGTCGAACAGCACGGTCTCCGTCATGCGATCGTGCAGCAGCGGCAGCAGGCCATTGTGCTGCCGCCGGCCCGGTGCACTGCCCGCCGGCAGCACGAGGGTATAGACGAGGCCGCGCTCCACGCGGCGCACCTTGTCGAGTCCGCAATTGTGCACGATGTCGGTGGCCTTGCTCGACCACGGCGAGATGGTGCCCGGACGCGGCACCACAATGAACGTCGGGCCTTCAGCCTGCGCGGCCGGCTGGCGTGGCCCGTAGTGCAGCAGTTTCTCCAGGATGTCGCGTTCGTGCGCGGTGAGCGGCTCATCGAGCTCGGCGATGTGCAGGTAGTCAGCGCCTAGTCCCGCCAGTTCCGGCAATTGTTCGCGGCACTGTTCGAGCAGCTTGTTGAGGCGGAATTCAGAGTGGGCGGGACAACCGCGCAGGTACAGCATTACGACTCCGGGACAGGACCTCCGTGAAGCGGGGAATGATACTGGATCACCCGGGCAAAGTCAGCGCGAACGGCGCGGCGGCGTGTGACCATCGGCCTTCCCGCTGGCCCGCCAGATGACATGATCATTCAGGTTATTGCGAGCGCGATGTACTGGGATGTACTAGTGCCGCGGGAGGCAGGGAGAAGGTGTAACCGGGAACCGGTCTCACCTTCTCCCTGGATTCGCACCGCCTGCATTCCTGCAGTCGCAATGACAACACGCAGGATGCCCTAGCCGATTTCCCGCCAGTCGAGCCCGGCCTCCTGGTCGGCGATGCCGATCCAGTGCGGCTGGCAGGACAGCGCATCCGCCAGCGCCGTGCGCGCCAGCTCAGGGCGGTTGTTGCTGTCACTCAGGTGGGCGGCAGCGAGGTGCTGCAGGCGCGAGGTGTCCAGGCGTGCCAGCAGTTCCCCGGCCTGGGCATTGCTCAGGTGGCCGAACGGGCCACCGACGCGCTGTTTCAGGATGGCCGGATACGGTCCGCTCGCCAGCAGCTGCGCATCGTGGTTGCATTCCAGCATCAGCGCGTCACAGCGGTCGAGGCAGTCGATGATATGCGGCGTCATGCGGCCGGTATCGGTGATCACGCCCAGACGACGTGCGCCATCGGCGAATACATACTGGCACGGCTCGCGTGCATCGTGCGGTACGGTAAACGGGGTGACCTCCAGGTCATCGACGGAAAATGCCCGGTGGCCATCGCAATGGCGCACATCGGGCATATCGTTGTCGCGCAGCATGCGCCACGTCCCGCGCGTCAGCCAGACCGGCAGGCCGTACTTGCGTGCCAGCGCGGGAACACCGCGCACGTGATCGCCGTGTTCGTGCGTCACCAGCAGCGCGGTCAACTCCTGTGCGGAACGGCCGAGCCGCCCCATACGACGCTCGGTCTCGCGGCAGGAAAACCCGCAATCCACCATCACCAGCGTGTTACCCGCCTCGACCAGGGTGGCATTGCCGCGACTGCCACTGCCAAGCGAGGCGAAGCGCATGTCCTGCTAACGGAGCTGTTCTTCCAGCAGGGTCAGGATACGTTTCGCGGTGGAACCGGAATCGCGCTCGCCCTGCTTGTTCCTTACGATGACGTGCGTGTCCGGGCCGCTGGCCTGCAGCTCGATGCGGTACTCGTCGCCGCCCTTGTCATCGTCTGACGACCAGAACGCCAGCTTGCTGAGAATACCCTTCTTGTTCTGCTCGCCGAGCGGATCGTTGTATTTGACGTAGTAGGTTCCGCTGGACCGGTCGCGGTCCTGCACGGTGAAACCAACCCGGTCGAGCGCCACACCGGTGCGGCGCCAGGCGCGCGAATAGTCTTCCTTGATGATCAGAATGGCACCGCTTTTGTCACTCACCAGTTCCGCGCGCGCCTTTGGTTCCGTGCGCTGCGCCAGCATGGTCTGCGCCTTCTGCTCCTCGACGCCGAGGAATACCAGCATGCGCTTGATCATCTCCGCCTCCAGCTCGGGGTCGGAGGGGCGTGGCTGCCAGGTGGAGGAGGCATCGGCGGCTCCGCCCGTGACAACCTCCTCGACACCGCGGTGGGTCAGGTAGATTTCGGTGGTATCCGCTTCAACGCCCCGTTCCAGGCGCACACGGTATTTGTCACGCGTCGCGGCCGAGTAGACCGAGTCGAGCGCCTTGCCAAGCAGCGAACGTATCACGCCCTGCGGGATGTCGGCGCGGTTCTCTTTCCAGCCGGTTTCGAGAATTCCGAGCCGCGGATCCTCGAGGGTGAGGAGGAAACCCTCCTGCAGCCAGAATTCCCTGACCTGTGGCCAGACCTGATCCGGGGTGCCTTTCACCACCAGCCATTGCTGGTCGCCGTCGCGTTCCACGTGCACGTCGGGGCTTGTCGGCAGCACACCGGTGGACTCGCGTGCCGGCTGCGCGGCACCGAATTCCGACAGCGTGGCCTGTGCCGCATCGAGACGGTCAGGCGCCTCGTTGATGGTGGAGGAAGACAGTTCCGGCGGCACTTCGAGGGTGTCGGTCGCCTTGCTCTTCTTGTAGTCGATCTTTTCGCGTCCCGGCGCCACTTTGTCCATGGTGCCGCACGAGGCCAGCAGCAGCCCGGCCAGCATGATCCCGAAAGCTCCGGATAAGGATTTGCACTGCATAGATTTACCCTGCTGTTAGCGACACGCCGGCCTGCCGGAGTGCCTGCCTGATTGTTTCGTGATACCCCTCCGCCAGCGGCGTCAATGGCAGTCGAATGCCGGGAGGGATCATACCCATTTCGTGCAGCGCCCACTTGACCGGGATCGGGTTGGACTCGACAAACAGTGTACGGTGCAGACTTTCCAGCCGGCTGTTGATCGCCTCCGCCGCCTGCCGGTCGCCGCGCATGGCCGCCATGCAAAGTTCGTGCATCGCGCCCGGCGCCACGTTGGCCGTCACGGAAATATTACCCTTGCCGCCCATCAGCATCAGTTCCATGGCCGTGGCGTCGTCGCCACTGTACACGGCGAAGTCCGCCCCGCAGCGCTGCATGATGTCACGCGCACGCTCGAGATTGCCGGTCGCCTCCTTGATGCCGATGATGTTGCCGACCTTCGCAAGCCGCTCGACCGTTTCCGGCAACATGTCGCAGGCGGTGCGCCCGGGTACATTGTACAGAATCTGCGGCACCGGCACGGCCTCGGCAATGGCCAGGTGGTGCCGGTACAGCCCCTCCTGGGTGGGCTTGTTGTAGTACGGCGTCACCAGCAGGCAGGCATCGGCGCCGGCCTCGTGCGCACAACGGGTCAGGTCGATGGCCTCGCGGGTCGAGTTCGCGCCGGTGCCGGCAATGACCGGGATGCGACCGGCGGCCATCTCCACGATGCGCCGGATCAGGTGACAGTGTTCGTGCTCGTCGAGGGTCGCGGATTCCCCGGTCGTCCCGACCGCAACCAGGGCATCGGAACGCTGTGATACGTGAAAGTCGACCAGCCGCTGCAGGCTGTCTTCATCGATGGTGCCATCCGCGTGCATCGGTGTCACCAGCGCCACAATACTGCCTTGAAACATTAATGAATTCTCCGCGCACGGAAGGAAACGGACATGGTACTGGCGGCACCTGCGACTGACAAGGCAATCCTGACG
>Ga0210060_1000638_pt1 | contig 9784 bp, 3 predicted proteins | sample Joice_CattailNLB_FD_184871 | JGI IMG/M metagenome (GOLD analysis project Ga0210060, IMG submission 184871) | Wetland microbial communities from San Francisco Bay, California, USA, that impact long-term carbon sequestration - Joice_CattailNLB_D2... | ecosystem: Environmental > Aquatic > Marine >...
TATCTTATTATCTGTAGTAAAAAAGTAAACACTTTTTCCGTTGTTCATCCATTTAGGATTTAAGCCGTTGTCTACAGAAATCTGCCATTTGCCACTTGCATTTGCTTCTATATTATTTGAATTAAACGGTATTACATATATCTGGTCCTTACCTGATTCATTTGACTGATATGCAATCCACTTAACATTAGGAGAGAATGAAGGACTTCTTTCATTGAAATTTGTTGCTAATATTTCAACAGGTTTTTTATCCTCGTTTTTGGGCATTAATAATATATCCCATCCACTTTTATTGCTCACTGAATTTATGGCACTAAATAGGAAATAATTACCATCAGAAGAAATATCTGTAACCACTTTATTAAAAGTAGATTTAAATAAAAGAGTCGCACTGCCTGATCCATCGGCATTTTTAATGTATGAATTGAAAATGCCCCCCTCATTGGAACTGTATGTTATTTGTTTCCCATCAGGTGTCCATTTAGGAGCAATATCTCCATCCTTCTGAAATGTAAGTCTTGTAGAGACATTTCTGTTAATATCAAAAGTCCATACATCAATATTCTTTTCATTAGCATCATATAAATCGTAAGCAATCTTTCTCCCGTCAGGTGAAAATGAAGTTAAAAACCTTGGTGCACCATCAAACAATTTTTTAATCTCTACACCGTTTTTGTCCAGTAGAACAGTCAAATTGTTATTTTGATTTTCTCCGAGGAATATCAGTTTACCATTGCGGGAAACTGCAAATGTAGCGGAAATTCTGACATCGAAGTATTGAATATTTTCAGTAATAGGCATGGCTTCTCCTGTAAGCTGCAAATTATCAGGATCAAATTTTTGAGCCAGGAGTATCGACTGGCGGACAAACAACAAATATCCGTCGGCATATTGACAATTTGAAGATGCATCAATTAGTTTTTTCGATTTAGTATCACTCAAAGAGGAAAGAAATATTGCATCAGTCGGGGTAGACCCTGTAGCACTGTTTTCTGTGGAATAAAGGAAATGATCTCCGTCGGGTAAAAAGTGAGCCCATCGTAAGCTTTGGACTTCTATTGTACTATCTGCTTTAATTATTTCTTCCGGTGTTCCTCCTGAAGAGGAAACTTTAAAAATCCCCCCTGCCGGAGTAGGAGAAAGCACAATTGTTCCGTTCGGACTCCAAGAACCGCCTCTGCCGGATGTAATATCACAAATAGGTAAAGAAGTCCCTGCATCCAGAGAAATCTTCATCAATTTACCTTTATCGAAATAAGCTATGGTTTTACTATCGGGCGACCAGAAAGGGTAAGCTTCTATTGAAGCATCTGTTAATGGTCTTGCCTCTAATGAATTAATCGGTCTTACCCATAATTTTGTCGTCCCGGAAGAATCGATTCCGATAAATGATATATATTGACCATCAGGCGAAATTGTTAAATTGCTACCCTGACCATTTTCGAAATTTATTCCGTGGGGAGGAATAATAGCAGCCTTAATTTCCTGTACTTCTGTTACTTTACTAATTAACACATAAAATAAAAGCAATAACAATATACCTACAGCTAAGATTCCTGCCAGTGACCATGCTATAACTGGATTATAAAAAATGCTGCTAAAAAACTTCTTTACAGGAATATCTTTTAGAGTAGTTGCTCCGGATTTACTCTTTATAGTTGCCTGCATTGTATTAATAGCCTGGGTATTAACATTGTAAAACCTGCTCGATCTGCTTCCGGTTGAGCCTCTTTTTAGTTTTCTTAAACTTCTCGCCAGTTCTTTCGCCGATTGAAATCTTTCATCTTTATCTTTTTCAAGGCATTCAAGAATTAATTTATCCAGCTCAGGATCAATTCCTTCTTTTAATGTTACAATAGGCGGTGGATCGACATTTACAATTTCATACATAATTGCAGTTTCATGCATCCCTTTGAAAGGTAGTTCACCTGCAACCAATTCATAAAGAACAACTCCAAGAGAAAAAATGTCTGTGCGATGATCGACATCTTGTCCCTGTACTTGCTCGGGTGACATATATCCCATAGTGCCCATTGTTGTTCCGGCTTTTGTCAGCCGGGAAACATTACCGGATGAATATAATTTTGCAAGTCCGAAATCCATTATCTGAACTATACCATCTTTACGGATCATAATATTTTCAGGCTTAATATCACGATGTACGATCCCTTTTTCGTGAGCCGCCCCGAGTCCATCCGCAGCCTGTGCGGCAATTTCAAGAATCTTTTTTTCTGATAATACCTGTTTGTTATCTCTAAGTGTTGTTCCCTCAATATATTCCATTACGATGAACAATTGATTATTATATTCTTCAATGGAATAGATTGTACATACATTCGGATGATTCATTGCCGAAGCAGTTTTTGCTTCCTGAATGAATCTTGCTTTGTCATCTTCCGAAGCAGTTAGCTGAGATGGAAGGAATTTTAGCGCTACAAAGCGGTCGAGTTTTGTATCCTGAGCTTTATAGACTTCGCCCATCCCCCCTTCGCCAAGCTTTTCTAATATTTTATAATGTAAAATTGTTTCACCAATCATATTTTAAACCAATTAAGTTTTTAAATTCTTTTCATTTCTTAATCTCACTTCAAGTATCCCATCCAGACATCAGATTCTTTTTCCTGCTTGATAAAATATATTGATTTATTATCAGGAGATATTGAAAAATAGTCTGAATAAGGCATTGGTTGTTTGGTATCAGATATCATTTTGCTTATACCCGTTTTTGAATCCAAAACAAAAAAACTATTTTTATATGAATATAAAATCCTTTTACTATCGTTAAACCAGATGGGGCCATCACCCGTTTCTGAAAGTTTCTTATAACTCTTTGATATAATAGAGTATATAATTATTCCATTATAATCTCCGCTGGTGTTATCGATTCGATCTCCTGCAATAAAATTTCCATCCGGTGATACAGAACTTTCTGCAAATGATTTGCCTTTTTCGTTAAATTCAGGTAGAGATATCAGTTTCTGATCAATAGTTGAATCTAAATTATGTAAGTAAGTAATTGTATTATTACCACTACCATAAAAGGTTATGATTTTCCCATTCGGGAACCAATTCGGATTATTAGCACTTCCATTGGTATTTGTCAATAATTTTGAGTTGCTTCCATCTATATTAATTTGCCAAATTTCATATTTACCTGACCTGGTTGAATAAAAAATAAGACTTTTGCCATCAGGAGACCATTTGGGACCCCGGTCTTTATAAATATCATTTGTTAATTTTAATAACCCGGATCCATCAATATTCATAGTATATAAGTCTTCCTGCTGCCCGAAACTTGCTGCGGCAATTTTTTTGTTATCCGGAGATATATCAAGAAAAAGAAATTGTTTTGAACCTTCTGTTATGGGTTCAGGATTGCCAATAGCTTTTTCAGTTTTTGGATCAAAGTTTATTTTATAAATATTTGCTCTCTTATCTTCCGAGACATAAATCAATTTCTTGCCGTCGTGAGAAATCTTAGCCATAGAACTGGAAATCGACGGGGTGGTTATTGATTCAAAATCTCCTTCAGTCTCCCCTGAACTTTCATTTATCTTTACTTTCCATAAATTCATACTTCCACCGCGGCTGCTTGAGAAATAAAGATATTTACTGTCGGCAGACCATGTCGGACTCCAATTTATGTAATCGTCATCTGTGATCTTATTTGGTTTACCACCTGTTGCAGAAATTGTCCATATTGCCCTTTGGCCAGTTCCCTTCGGAAGTCCCCAAAATGCAATCCATTTACGGCCAGGGGACCAGCTTGGTTGTACCGCATCACCATCATAAATTTTTTGATTTTTGCCTGTCTTCAAATCGGTAATCCATAGGGCACTTGTTGAAACCCTTGAATATGGAATTTCGATTAATTCTGTTGCATAAATTACCCTTTCGCCATCCGGCGACCAGGCAGGATTATAACCGAAGTCCGTCAGTCTTCGCACAGATTCGCCGGTTGATCCCATTAAGAATAAACCACCACCATCTCTATCCGAGCGAAAAACGATTAACTGTCCATCGGGAGAAAATGCAGATTGATAATTGTCAACTTTCGAATCCTTTGTTAAATCTATTGTATTTCCTCCGCCGATTCTTTGCAGAAAAATATGCTGAATTCTATTAACTGATTTTGTGTAAGTTATATAATTCCCATCTGGGGAGATATCAGGATATAATTCTTCACCTGATTGTTCAGTTAACTGTTCAAACTTTATGAAGTTATTTGTTGGTACTGAACTATTTCCCAACCAAAAATAAACGACCATTACTAATAATATTACTGATAGCAACCAGGGGAGATAACTAAGTTTAAATAATTTTGTTAAATCAAATCGGCGATTCATTACATCTACTGAAAACGAAGAAGATGGACCTGAAATTTTAGTCTCAACATTTTGTTTCTTGAAAGCATCAGTATTAACATTGTAAACCCGGCTTTTCCTGTTGCCTGAAGATTTTTTTACTTTTCTCAAATCCTTCGCAAGTTCTTTGGCAGATTGACATCTTTCATCTTTATCCTTTTCCAAACATTCTAAAATTATTCTATCAAGCTCAGGATCGATATCATTTTTAATGGTAGAAAGAGGGGGAGCTTCAACATTGACTATCTCGTACATTATTGCGGTTTCGTGCATTCCCTTAAATGGAGATTCACCAGAAAACATTTCGTAGAGAACTATTCCAAAAGAAAAAATATCTGTTCTGTGATCTACGTCGAGTCCTTGTATTTGTTCAGGTGACATATAACCAAGTGTTCCCATCGTGGTACCGACTTTTGTAAGCCGGGAAGCATTTTTATCCGTGCACAATTTTGCAAGACCAAAATCCATAATTTGCGTAATGCCATCCTTGCGGATCATTATGTTTTCAGGTTTTATGTCTCGGTGAACAATTCCTTTTTCGTGAGCTGCTGCTAATCCTTCTGCAACCTGTACACTTATTTCCAATTTCTGTTTTTCGGACAGAGAATCTTTTTTATCTTTTAATGTTTTCCCTTCAATAAACTCCATTGCAATAAACAACTGTCCATTATGTTCTTCTATTGAATAGATTGTACAAACATTCGGATGATTCATTGCTGAGGCGGCTTTTGCTTCCTGTATAAATCTTGCTTTGTCATCTTCAGATGCAGTTAGTTGAGAAGGTAAAAATTTCAATGCAACAAAGCGGTCGAGTTTTGTATCCTGTGCTTTGTATACTTCACCCATACCACCTTCGCCTAATTTTTCCAGAATTTTATAATGGAGTATAGTTTCACCTATCATTTGTTACCTCTGATTTCATTTGGAAATGATTCGACTGACAAGCCCCTTGGTACTACGAAGCTTAAGCGAAGTAGGGCTTCGTCGAGTTTCTGTAATATCTTATAATGAAGAATTGTTGAGCCGATCATAACCATTTATTTAAGATTATTAAAAAATTAGTGTAAGACAATTTCAGGTTGGTATAGCCAATAGCTTTTAATTTTACAAGCATAGAATTCCAAACGGTTTAAATAACAAAGAATTTGGCTAGAGAATTTAGTTAAAAGTGTAAAGGATATTAAGAAAAAGTTATGAAAAATGCTCGGATAACTATTAAAATTTATAATCAAACTTCCTCAAGCATATAAATTTGCCATAGGTCTTTAGTGCTAGTATGAAGTATTGGCGAGATAGCTAATTTACCAGTAGGACCTATGTTTTTTTCCAAATATTTCATCTCATTGAGTTTTTCTTTCACATCAGAATCTAGAACTACCGGAACCCCGGCTTCCCTCATTAATAACATTCCTTTAGCTTGTATAGCAAGTTCCAATTTAATTTTGATAAGACAAAGCATATCTGCCAAAACAGTTCCGGAAAATTTATCCTGAAGCGAGAGAATATATGTTCCTCCGTGAGACTCCGAAAATTTTCCTTCATTAATCTGTTCTAATAACTGCACATCATTATCCATCCCCGTTTCCATCCATTGTTTCAATAAGATTTCACTTCTATAGAACACATAACCTATGATTGCAGGAAGTGCAATTAATTGCAGAATTGTTAATATGACCGGAGAAAAAATAAAATGATTAAAGAATGAATGAATACCCATAGCAAACAAAAAACCAGGCAATAATTGATATAAGTAAGCAAATATAACTCCTGGTATTATTTGATAAAGCTTAAATTCTTTTTTCCTGTCAGTTATATTTTTTGTTACAATTGCAAATAAAGCAGTAGTACCACCATGCATGACTGCAGTCCCAAATCCCCTTATAAACCAGATAATCAAATTTGTTTGATTAAGAGAACTCAAATAATAAATATTTTCTATGAATGCAAAACCGGCACCTACTGCAAAACCATAAATTGCAGCATCTACCATAAAACCTATTTTATTTCTTGCAAGAAGATAAATTATAAAAGATGCTTTAAGGAACTCTTCTATTACAGGAGAAATGTACATTGTATAAGTCGAGAGACTTACCCATAAGTTATTTAACAAAAAAATATTTATAAAATAACTGGCTATTGCGGCTACGCACCCGGCTATAATAGTTCTCAAGACAAAAGAAATTTTTACAAGCTTAAAGCTATCCAGATATATTAAAGTCGCTAAAAATAAAAATACAGGTAGGATACTTATTGCAATTCTGATCATTCACAATTATAAAATTTTAAGAGAAAACATTAATTCGTCTGATAATTTTTGATTTTCTTCTATCGCTGCCGCATACCCGACTGAAAAAGTCAGTTTAAGGTGAAAGAGCATTATAAATCTGAAATCTATCTGTCCGCCAAAATCTAATAGAGATCTGCGATATTCTTTTGAATTAATATTTGTTACAATGGCAGTTGAAAATAGTGAAGTCCGCGCAAAATTTGCAAACAATGATGTAAAACCCAAATTACCGAACCTTAAAGGCGGAAGGTTCCATTCAAATAGAAGCTTTCCATAATTTGTACCTCCTATACTGTTCAACTCAACACCGGGAAAGCTGTAATACTCCCTGTATCTTTTTTCTGCCTGGTCATCAACATAATTATTTCCAAATCCTCCGAAATAAAAATTAGCAAAAGGCTCAAGCCTGTCACCGTAAGAATAACCAATAGAACTTCTCAACCACACAGATGAATGGTTGATGGGTAATGCAAAACCGAGATCAAAATCATTATGAATGTGGGGATATACTTTAGATTTTACTAAGTTATTATTCAGACCTATTTGCCAGCTGAATCCCTTTTCATAATCAACAGCTCCCAAAGACGCTACTTCATGTTTGTAACTAAAAGAAGCCCCAAGATTAAATAACTTATCGAAAGAAGATGAAATATTCTGATAAGAAGGTAATCTCTCAAGGTCACCATAGTAATTTGTGTAAACAGAATAACCCATTGTTAAGGGTGATTCATAAATAATGTTTTCATGATATTTAAGTCCGAATGAATACCCTTTACGGCTTGTTTTGGTCGGACCGAAAAGATCATAGAAATCTGCACCATTTAAAGTCGATTTCAAAGTCCAATTGAGATAAGAATAATTAAGATTCAGATGTAATCTTTCACTTGAAGAAAGATGATTGTATGGAGTATATGACGCAGTTAAATTTATACTCTGAAATCCAATCGGATCGGATAAGTTAAACCGAAACCCGTATGAAAAATAATCTTTATAACCCTGAACAACCGGATAAAATGAAACTAGTCCAAATTGTTTGAAAACATTATAATCTTCCTCCCCGGTAATCAATGAATCAATTTTTATTGATGATGGCGGCGGGGCAATCCATTGCTTTAAGACCGGATGTTTTTCTACTACCTGTTCACCAAGATAATCTATCGCATTTACTTTCGATAAAGGTTTATTCGCAATCATAATTGGTAAGAAACCCTCGCTGGTATATTTAAATGTGAGAATCGAATCCTCGCTAACAGGAATCGGTCTAAAAAATCCTGTTTCAGAATTACTCATTATATCCATATCGTTTTTATTGAAATCGTAACGGTAAATGTTAGAAACACCGGAATAATATGACGTCCCGTATAGATATCTGTCATCATTAGAAAAAACAAAATTGGCTGGAATAGTATTTTCAAAATTGAATAAAGTGTCGTATGCAAAGTTACCTTCCATCAGGCTGTCAATATTCATTTTTATTAATAACTGCTGACCATTAATTTCTGCAAGTGCACCTGTAATTAATTTCCCTTCGTGCGAAATATCAATATTGTACATATCCTGCCCGTACGGCCAGGTATAAACCTGATTCCATTCAGTATATGGATATGGCATTCTCACTAAAGTTGACTGACCATTATAATGTCTGATTCCCCACAAAGATTTATCTTTAAAATTAAAAGCAAGATCACCAATCCGTTCTTCTTTTAATAAAAGTTGTGAATCTCCCGATTTTATATCAAGAGAATATAAACTTCGTAAATCATTATTGTCGGTTGTATAAAATAAAGTATTTGAGTTGGAATCGAACGCTAAAGAAGTAACATAATATAAAGCAGCACCTTTTACATCTTGAATCTTTTTAACATCACCTGTTCTCGTATCAATCTCGGCTATCTGTGCAACCTGTCCAGGAAAATCAATCGCAGCGTAGAGTTTATGATTTAGTGAATCATAAAAAGTTCTGGATAAAGCTCCTAATGGTAATTCGGTTAAAGGACGATATTCAGTAACAGGATTCAAACGAATTTTAGCAAGGTTTTTTTCCTGAAATTCCTTTTCGAAATTTATCCATTGTCCCCAGGCTTCTGATAAAGACAAATGAAAAACATTCTCAAAGTCAGAGGCAAAGTATGCGCTACTACCCTGCTTACGTGAAGTCCACTTAATCAAATCCTTAGGACTATACTTAAGCGCCAGGTAATTCATGAACCTTGTTCCGTAGAGATATGAATTCGCACCAACCTGGAAATCAGTCTGAGTCCCTTCCGACTCAAAGCTTAATAAATCATATATAGTTTTTTTCTCAAGGACGAGAGTTCTGAAAACCATTTCATCATAACCGCCCAAAGCCCTTCCGATTCCACCGGCCATCCATGTTTCAAGAAATACTGCAATTCCCTCTTTCCACCAGCGGGGAGTACTCCTTCTTGGAGCCGTCATATATGAATAAATTATTGTTAATGGATCATCTGAAGATTCACTTACTTTTCCTCCGAAAATTGTCCGGTAAAATCTATCTGATGAAGTTGCCTGATCCAGAGTAACAAGATGAACCAGTTCATGATTGAACGTGGTATTCATCCTTTCATTTGCAGGAGAAGTTTCATATTCATAATTAAAGGGCGCTATTGCGAGGACAATATGATTTTGTGGAACTGTTCCTGTTCCGGCATTTCCAAAATCATTTAGATCATGCATTAAAACTGTTGTCTTTTCAGTAGAGGTATAATCGTAAAGCCCTGATGTAAAATCTATCGCATTTTCATAACATTGTGCGACATATTTTACAAGATACTTGTTTGCGATACCATAGTATATTAGTCGCATGTCATGAGTGTCAACAGTATATAATTGGGCAAAAGATTTAATAGGAAATAAAGAAAGGATGGTTAAAAAAAAAATGAAATGAATATAATATCCAGAGGACTTTAGAATGTGGAAAACTTTAATCATACTTCAAAACAGTTTTAAAATACAAAAGGAGAAATCAACAATATTAAGATAAATGATTTCTCCTTTCAAAGGAAGAACGAGTTCCTAAAATTATTTCGGTATTCTATATGAATCCGTCACTAAAGAATTCCTAAACGCATCGTTTGTTAAAGCTTTTCTGAAAGCATCATTCGCTACCATT
>Ga0210060_1000639_pt1 | contig 9781 bp, 6 predicted proteins | sample Joice_CattailNLB_FD_184871 | JGI IMG/M metagenome (GOLD analysis project Ga0210060, IMG submission 184871) | Wetland microbial communities from San Francisco Bay, California, USA, that impact long-term carbon sequestration - Joice_CattailNLB_D2... | ecosystem: Environmental > Aquatic > Marine >...
TTCCGCGATCATGTGATCGCTGGCTGAAAACCCCTCCGCCTCCGCGGCCTGCAGCACGAGTTCGTCGTTAACGAGCTTGTTGATGGTGTTTTGCCTGATCAGCGTATCGTCAATTTTTGCCGGATCGAAGGCACTGCCAAGTGACTGCTGCAGGTTTGACATTACCATGTTGTGGGCGGACTGATACTGCCGCGGCGAAATCTCGACATCGTTGATCTTGGCGACGTAATTGGTGGCGTTGGACTGCAGGTAGGAATTCAGGCCGAAAAACGCGAAGGCCACGAACAGGAAGCCGAGCACGATCCAGCCCACGATTCCCATTACCTTTTCTCGTATGGCAAGCAGCATAATCGGTCTCTGAAGTTACGCGCGTTTGATTATTTCGGGCCTGACAAGGAAAGGGCACCCTTGCAGGCGCCCTTCTATGGTCATATGGCGGAGTGGACGGGACTCGAACCCGCGACCCCCGGCGTGACAGGCCGGTATTCTAACCAGCTGAACTACCACTCCTGATCCTTGGTGGGTGCTGAGGGGATCGAACCCCCGACATTCGCCTTGTAAGGGCGACGCTCTCCCAGCTGAGCTAAGCACCCGAAGGCGCGCTAGTTTACGGCATCCTTGAAGGCTTTTCCAGCCTTGAAGCCGGGTGATTTCGAGGCCTTGATCTGGATGGTTTCACCGGTCTGTGGATTGCGCCCGCTGCGCGCGGCACGGTCCCGGACCGAAAAAGTGCCAAAACCGGAGATATTGACCTGGTCACCGCCAACCAGGGCGTCGACAATGCTGTCGAGGACGGCATCGGTGGCGCTGGCCGCTTCATTGCGGGCCAGGCCGGTGGAATTCGCAACCGCTTCGATCAGTTCTGATTTGTTCATTTGGATTCCTTGGATATGGTTGTGGTTAACGCTGTGCTCGTGGCCACCGGACAATATCGCTCCATAACGGCGGACTTCTGCCGGAGCGGACGGCGGCATTATTAGAACACAATTAGCGGGTGCAACACACCGCCGTTATTCCCGGCAGTGGAATAACGGCGGTGTGTTGCCAGTGCACTGAAATCAATGTGCAGTCAGGTTCTTGACCTTCGGCTTCGACTTCGTGGTCTTGCGGGGCGTGACCTTGGCCTCGGTATCCGGCAATGGCGTCGGCTGGTGCGTGAGCGCGACCTCCAGCACCTCATCGATCCACCTGACCGGCCGGATATCCAGCTTGTCCTTGACGTTCCTGGGTATTTCAGCGAGGTCTTTCCTGTTTTCCTCGGGTATCAGCACGATGGAAGTCCCGCCGCGATGCGCCGCCAGCAGTTTCTCCTTCAGGCCGCCAATCGGCAGCACCTCGCCGCGCAGGGTTATCTCGCCGGTCATGGCCACGTCGGCCCGTACCGGGATGTCGGTGAGTGCTGATACCAGCGCCGTGCACATACCGACACCGGCACTGGGACCATCCTTCGGCGTGGCCCCTTCAGGCACGTGAATGTGGATATCGTATTTCTGATAGAACTCTGGATCGATACCCAGCGACGCCGAACGGCTGCGCACAACGGTCATGGCCGCATGAATGGATTCCTGCATGACATCGCCCAGCTGGCCGGTGTGGATCATCTTGCCCTTGCCCGGGACGATGGCGGACTCGATGGTCAGCAGTTCACCGCCGGCTTCAGTCCATGCCAGGCCGGTGACCTGGCCGACCTGGTCGTTTTCTTCCGCGCGACCGTAACGGAAGCGCTTGACACCGAGGTATTTCTCGAGATTTTTGGGCGTAACAGCAATCTTTCTGCCCTTGTGGTCCAGCACCAGTTCCTTGACCACCTTGCGGCAGATCTTGGATATTTCGCGCTCGAGATTGCGCACGCCCGCTTCACGCGTATAGAAACGCACGATGTCGCGTATCGCGTGCTCGCTGACGGAGATCTCGTTCTCCTTGAGACCACTGTTTTCGATCTGCTTCTTGACCAGGTAACGCATGGCGATATTGATCTTCTCGTCCTCGGTATAACCCGGGATGCGAATGACCTCCATGCGGTCAAGCAACGGCGCAGGAATATTCATCGTATTCGCCGTAGCGACGAACATCACGTCCGACAGGTCGAAATCGACTTCCAGGTAGTGGTCGGCAAAGGTGTTGTTCTGCTCGGGATCCAGCACCTCCAGCAAGGCGGACGAGGGGTCGCCGCGGAAATCCATGGACATCTTGTCCATCTCATCCAGCAGGAACAGTGGATTCCTGACGCTCATCTTGGCCAGGTTCTGAATGATCTTGCCAGGCAGCGAACCGATATAGGTGCGTCGATGGCCGCGGATCTCGGCCTCGTCACGCACGCCACCCAGTGACATGCGGGTGAACTTGCGTCCGGTCGCGCGTGCGATCGAGCGCCCCAGCGAGGTCTTGCCGACACCGGGCGGACCAACCAGGCACAGAATCGGACCTTTCAGTTTCTTGACGCGCTGCTGCACGGCAAGATACTCGAGGATTCGCTCCTTGACCTTTTCAAGACCGTAGTGGTCCTCTTCCAGGATGCTTTCCGCCGCGGTCAGGTCGTGCCTGATCTTGGAACGCTTTTTCCACGGTACGCTGACCAGCCAGTCGATGTAGTTCCTGACCACGGTCGCCTCCGCGGACATCGGTGACATCATCTTCAGCTTGTTCAGTTCGGTGGTCGCCTTTTCCCTTGCTTCCTTGCTCATCCCGGCCTTGCTGATTTTCTGCTCCAGTTCCTCGACCTCGTTCGGGGTATCCTCCATGTCGCCGAGCTCTTTCTGAATCGCCTTCATCTGCTCGTTCAGGTAGTACTCGCGCTGGCTCTTCTCCATCTGTTGCTTGACGCGGCCGCGGATGCGCTTCTCGATCTGCATGATATCGATCTCGCCCTCGATCAGCACCATGAGGCGCTCGAGCCTGGCGCGGCTATTGTTGATCTCGAGAATTTTCTGCTTTTCCTCGAGTTTGAGCGACATGTGCGCAGCGATGGTATCCGCGAGGCGGCCCGGTTCCTCGATACCGGACAGAGATGTCAGTATCTCCGGCGGCACTTTCTTGTTCAGCTTTACGTACTGGTCGAACATTGCCAGCAGCGAACGGGTGAGGATTTCCAGTTCCTTCTCTTCCTCCTCGCCCTCCGGTTCCATGAACTCGACGTGCGCGGTAAAGAACGCATCGGTGTTGTCATACCCGGTGATACGCACCCGCTCGGCACCCTCGACCAGCACCTTCACAGTGCCGTCAGGCAACTTGAGCAATTGCAGGATGGTGGAGAGGGTTCCGATCTCGTGGATATCCTCGATTTCGGGGTCGTCGATTTCGGCATTCTTCTGCGCGACCAGCAGGATTTTCTTGTCATCCTGCATCGCGGTATCCAGCGCATTGATTGATTTCTCACGCCCGACAAACAACGGGATGACCATATGTGGGTAGACAACCACATCCCTGAGGGGCAAGACGGGTATCGCGTTCGAAGCCTGATCTGTCATATATGTGTCCGTCCGTTAGTGATTCGGTGAAATGAGGAAATGCCGTGCCGGTCACTTAACCGCGCAATACAGGTTGTGCGGCCTTTCCCGCCAGTGTTCGGGTTTCGCGCGCCACCTTCATATGACCCTACTATGGGGCCGAACTGCGGAACATCAACCGCTTTTTGACAGGCAGTAACTATACAGCAAGGAATATGCCAGTTATTCAGAGATTCCGGTAATCAGATAACTCTTTATTCTAAATAAAGAAGTTATTTACTCGGAAACGGCTATGGCTTCTGGAGCGTCAAAAATCATGTACGGTTTGGAACCACCGACAATAACATTCTCGTCGATGACCACTTTTCTGACGTTGTCCATCGAAGGCAGGTCATACATGGTATCCAGCAATACCTGCTCGAGGATCGTTCGCAGGCCGCGTGCGCCGGTCTTGCGGTCCATTGCCTTGCGGGCCACCGATCGCAGGGCCTCTTCGCGGAACTCGATTTCACAGCCCTCCATCTCGAACAGTTTCTCGTACTGTTTGGTAAGGGCGTTCTTCGGCTCGGTCAGGATCTGGACGAGTGCCTCTTCATCGAGTTCCTCGAGTGTGGCGACCACCGGCAGGCGACCGACAAATTCCGGTATCAGACCGTACTTGATCAGATCTTCCGGCTCCACGTCGTAGAGGACCTCACCGAGGTTGAGCTTTTCGTCCTTGCTCTTGACCTCCGCCGAAAAACCGATACCGCCCTGTTCAGAGCGACCGCGGATGATCTTGTCCAGGCCGGCAAAGGCGCCGCCGACGATGAACAGGATGTTCGAGGTGTTGACCTGAAGGAATTCCTGTTGCGGATGCTTTCTGCCACCCTGTGGTGGCACCGAGGCAATGGTGCCCTCGATGAGCTTGAGCAGGGCCTGCTGGACACCCTCACCGGAAACATCGCGTGTGATCGACGGGTTGTCCGATTTTCTGGATATCTTGTCGATTTCATCGATGTAGACGATGCCGGTCTGGGCCTTCTCGACGTCGTAATCGCACTTCTGCAACAGCTTCTGGATGATGTTCTCGACATCCTCACCCACATAGCCGGCCTCGGTCAGTGTGGTTGCGTCCGCGATGGTAAAAGGTACGTCCAGAAAACGCGCCAGGGTCTCCGCCAGCAGGGTCTTTCCGGAACCGGTCGGGCCGATCAGCAGGATGTTGCTCTTGGACAGCTCGACATCGTCTTTCCTGGTTTTCGCCTCGAGCCGCTTGTAATGATTGTAGACAGCGACTGCAAGCACCTTCTTTGCACGGTACTGACCGATGACGTACTCGTTGAGCACGTCGTTGATTTCCTGCGGCTTGGGAAGCTTCTCCGCGCCGGCACCGTTCTTTTCCTGCATCTCCTCGCGGATGATGTCATTGCATAACTCCACGCATTCGTCACAAACGAATACGGAAGGGCCGGCAATCAACTTGCGCACTTCATGCTGGCTTTTACCGCAGAACGAGCAGTAGAGCAGTTTCCCGTCATCGCCCTTGCCGTTACGATCGTTGCTCATGTCAAGCCCTCACGGTTATAAACAATAACTCTGCAATCTGTTTTTAACACTAAAGGTTATAGTCGTTCAACTCCTTCGACAGCCATTTTTTCTTTATATAACAGATAAAGAAGGGTTTCTGCCGGCCGGGCCTGCCAGGGATTGCCGACAAACACATGGTCGCCGATCGGCAACCCGTCACTGCTTGTCTTTTCCCGGTGCCACGGGCCGGTGCTCGAGGATCTGGTCGATCAGGCCGTACTCCTTGGCCGCGGCAGCGCCCATGAAGTTGTCCCGGTCGGTGTCTTTCTGGATTCGATCCAGCGACTGTCCGGTGTGCCTGGCGAGTATCTGGTTCAGGCGCTCCCTGATGTGCAGTATCTCCCTGGCATGGATATCGATGTCCGTGGCCTGCCCCTGGAATCCGCCCAGCGGCTGATGGATCATGATGCGGGAATGCGGCAGGCAGACACGCTTGCCGTGCGCGCCACCGGCCAGCAACAGCGCGCCCATGCTGGCCGCCTGTCCGATACACATGGTGCTGACATCCGCCTTGATAAACTGCATGGTGTCATAGATGGCAAGACCGGCCGTGACCGAACCGCCGGGTGAGTTGATGTACAGGTGGATGTCCTTGTCGGGGTTTTCCGATTCGAGAAACAGCAACTGCGCGACAATCACATTCGCCATGTAATCTTCAACGGGGCCGACCATGAACACCACGCGCTCCTTGAGCAGTCGCGAATAGATGTCGTAGGAACGTTCGCCGCGCGCGGTCTGCTCGACGACGATGGGAACCAGGTTCAGGGCACGTATGTCATTAGCATTATTCATGTTTTTCATATCGGTTCAGGACTGTTTTCCTTGAGTGTGACGGGCTTCTTCGACAAGTTCATTGAAGGACATGTGGTTATTCACAACCTCTACTCCACCATGCTCGATGATCCACTCCACAACCTGCTCCTCGATGACGGTGGTTTGGACACCGTAGAGCATCTCCTGGCTGCCATAATACCACTGGATAACCTCTTCCGGCTTTTCATAGGATGCCGCGATGGTCTCGACCATTTCCCGCACCCTGTCCGGGTCAATCTGGATCTGGTTCCGCTTGGCGACCTCGGACACAATCACGCCTAGCCTGACGCGCTTGCCGGCCAGTTCCTCAAGTTCCGCCTGGGAACGATGCTGGCTAGACTGTTGGGATTTCAGCACCTGGAATTCTTCCTCGACGAGTTTCTTCGGTACTTCGACCGGATTGTGTTCGAGCAGGCTGTCGAACACCTGCGCCTTCAGCTTCGAGGAGATCAGGCCCTTCAGCTCACGCTGCATGTTTCTGGTTACCTCATCCCTGAGTCCCTGCATGCCGCCACTTGAAATACCAAACGCCTGTGCAAATTCATCATCCAGTTCGGGCAGCGAGATTTCCGCCACCGATTTGACCTTGACCGCAAAACTTGCATCCTTGCCTGCCACTCCGGCCGAGGGATAATCCGCGGGAAACGTGACGTCGAGCGTCTTTTCGTCGCCTGCCGACAAGCCTTCCAGCTGTTCCTCAAAGCCCTTGATCATTTTGCCGGAGCCCAGTTCAACCGGCATATCACTGGCCTTGTTGCCGGGAAACGCCTGCCCGTCGATGGCCCCTTCGAAATCGATAACCACCCGATCTCCGGGGCGGCACGGACGATCGACGCTGTTCCAGCCTGCGCGCTGTTTTCTCAGGGTATCCAGCATGCCGTTGATGTCATCCTCGGTAATCTCCGTTACCGGCCTGGACACCGTGAATCCGTAGTTCAGTTCCCCCTGCAGTTCGGGAAAAATCTCGAACGTGGCCACGTATTCAAGCGGCTCGCCAGGACGGGAATTCCTGGTTTCGACGCTCGGCGCGCCGGCAGGACGGATGCTGTTCTGGCTCAACGCCTCCTGCATGGTGGCGTTCATCAGCTTGTCGACGACCTCCATGCGCACCTGCCTGCCGAATTTCTGCTCGACCACCTTCAACGGAACCTTGCCGGGCCGGAATCCGTCGAGACGCACCGTCTGGGACATCGAGCGCAGCCGTGACTGGACCTCCTGGTCAACGCGCTCCGCCGGCACCTGCACCGTCATGCGCCGCGCCAGCCCGCCGGTATTTTCTACTGAAACTTCCATTCCCTCACCTCATGCTTGGAATTGATTCACAATCTTAACGTTGTTATGGCTGCCGGGCGTTCCCGGATGGGCAAGACCCGATCCAGGCATTGTATCTCAGGCAGATTGGTGCGAAAGGAGAGACTCGAACTCTCACGGGTTGCCCCACTGGTACCTAAAACCAGCGCGTCTACCAATTCCGCCACTCTCGCCTTGTGTGGATGCCGCGATACCACGGCATCTTACCTAATATTCAGAGGAATGATAATGATTTATATGTCTTTTCTGCATCCTGCAAATCCCGGCAGGAGCCACGGCGGCAGGTCTGGCTGCCGTGCACGGCGTGCCTATAAAAAAGCCCGTGCAGGGCACGGGCATATCTGGTGGGCCGTGTAGGAATCGAACCTACAACCAATGGATTAAGAGTCCACTGCTCTACCAATTGAGCTAACGGCCCAAAGAGGCGGTATTGGACCACAGCGACATGAGTGGATCAAGCGATGGCGACAGTCTGCTGTGTTTGAATGGGGTGGACGATGGGACTCGAACCCACGACGACTGGAATCACAATCCAGGGCTCTACCAACTGAGCTACGTCCACCATTAACACTCAAATTTGCGGGCACCCGCACCGTTTCAATCTGGCGCGCCCGGCAGGAATCGAACCTGCAACCGCCGGCTTAGAAGGCCGGTGCTCTATCCTGTTGAGCTACGGGCGCAGATCAGCAGTCTTGCCTGGAATGCCCGCTTCTCTTGCTGATATGGTCGGGGTAGAGAGATTCGAACTCCCGACATCCTGCTCCCAAAGCAGGCGCGCTACCAGGCTGCGCTATACCCCGATAAAGAAACAGGTTCATGGTCACCCTGCAGAGCCCCGCGATGATACGTGCTGCCCCTGCAGGGGTCAATAATGAACCGCGCCGATGTTCGCGACTTGTACCCGGCAATGGCAGCATGCGAGAATCCCGCGTCCAGTCCAGACCTTACCAGCCGCCCCCGAATGACCGCGAAACTGATTGACGGCAGAGCCATTGCTGCCGGTGTGAAAGAATCCGTGAGGCTGCGCATCGACGAGCGCCGCCTGAACAGGCAGCGCATACCCGGACTGGCGGTCGTCCTGGTGGGCACCAATCCGGCGTCCGAGATCTACGTCCGCAGCAAGCGCAAGGCCTGTGACGATGCCGGGCTGCTGTCGCATTCCTATGATCTGCCGCAGGAGACGACCGAACGGGAACTGCTCGACCTGATCGACCGGCTGAACGACGACCCGACCATCGACGGCATACTGGTGCAATTCCCCCTGCCCGATCACATCAATCCGGACCTGGTGACCGAACGCATCCTTCCGGACAAGGACGTGGACGGGTTCCATCCCTACAACATCGGCCGGCTGGCGTTGCGCCGCCCCGCGCTGCGATCCTGCACGCCGCGCGGCGTCATCACCCTGCTGGAGCATACCGGGGAATCATTTTACGGGCGCGAGGCCGTCGTCGTGGGCGCCTCGAACATCGTCGGCCGGCCGATGAGCCTGGAACTGCTGCTGGCCGGCTGCACCGTCACGACCTGCCACCGCTTTACCCGCGACCTGGACCGTCATGTGGCGCGCGCCGATATCCTGGTCGTCGCGGTCGGCAAGCCGGACGTGGTGGCCGGGGAATGGGTGAAGCCCGGCACGACCGTCATCGACGTCGGTATGAACCGGCAGGCGGACGGCACGCTGGTCGGCGACATCGGCTTTGCCGCCGCGTGTGAACGTGCGGCGTGGATCACCCCGGTGCCCGGCGGTGTCGGCCCCATGACCGTGGCCACGCTGCTCGAAAACACCCTCTACGCAGCCGAGCACCTGCACGGCTGACCTTGCAGTTCAGTTGCGCCGCCAGGTGGTTCCCGAGGGACCGTCCTCCAGCACGACACCCTGTGCTTCCAGTTCGGCGCGGATGCGGTCGGCCTCCGCCCAGTTCTTGTTTTTCCTCGCTTTCAGACGTTCTTCGATTAATGCATCGATTTTTTCGTCTGATAACGAAGGCGTATATGTTAATGTCGCCGGAGACCCGGCAATCGTAAATTCTCCAGGTTCGGCATGCAGCACATACTGCCTTTTGAGGTATTCGTCTGGATCGGACTGTAACAACCCAAGAATTTTACCGAGTTTCTTCATCTCACCGGCAAGACAACCGGCTCTGTCGACGTCGGTCTCGCGCGCCCTGTTGATTTCGCGCGCCAGTTCGAACAGCACGGCCATCGCCTCCGGGGTGTTGAAATCATCGTCCATGGCCTGGTGAAACTGTTCTGTGTACGGCCTGCACGCCGCGTCATCCGTTGCGGACTGTGGTTCCAGACCGCGCAGCGCGGTATACAGGCGGGTCAGTGCGGCCTTGCTGTTGTCGAGGTTTTCCTGGGAATAGTTGAGCGGACTGCGGTAGTGGCTGGCAAGAATGAAATAACGCACCTCTTCCGCGCGGTAGGTCTTGAGGATCTCCCGCACGGTAAAAAAGTTGCCCAGCGACTTGGACATCTTTTCATCGTCCACGCGCACGAAGCCGTTGTGCATCCAGTAATTCACGAAGGGATGGCCGGTGGCGGCCTCCGACTGGGCGATCTCGTTTTCGTGGTGGGGAAATTTCAGGTCCATGCCGCCGCCGTGGATATCGAAGTGATCGCCCAGCTGACGGGTCGACATG
>Ga0210060_1000641_pt1 | contig 9780 bp, 4 predicted proteins | sample Joice_CattailNLB_FD_184871 | JGI IMG/M metagenome (GOLD analysis project Ga0210060, IMG submission 184871) | Wetland microbial communities from San Francisco Bay, California, USA, that impact long-term carbon sequestration - Joice_CattailNLB_D2... | ecosystem: Environmental > Aquatic > Marine >...
GATGCAAGACTATATGCTGGACCTTATCCAGTTGTGGCGCATCCGCCGTGCCAGCGCTGGGGAAAAATGGCTAGGGTCAACTATGCAAGATGGGGCGGCGAACACAACCGCCCCGGTAATGATGGAGGCACTTTTAGGTCAGCACTTATCGCTGTGCGTAGATGGTGTGGAGTGCTTGAACACCCCGCCCGGTCCTACGCATGGGATGCACACTACCTGGACGCACCAAGGGGCATTGGGTGGCAAAGAACATCAACAGGGTGGGTCTGCGAGGTTTGGCAGTCAGCCTATGGGCATAGGGCAAATAAAGCCACGTGGCTATACTACGCCGGCGAGCGGGCGCCGTTTGAGTTGCGGTGGGATAGACCGACCGGATCTCATCAGGTTGGATGGACTGATAGGCGGGGGAAGGCAGCAAACAAACCAACGCTTAGCAAGCGAGAGGCGAATGCAACTCCGATAGAATTCCGAGACGAACTGATAAAGCTAGCGCTGCATTCAACCAATAATAACTGATCGTTATTTCTCTGCTCGCATCCTGTTGTACGACTTTATAAAGCCGCTCTGTATTTCGTTTATCCTATCCTGGATCTTCTTGTACTGAGCGGTTCCTTCCTTCGCCTTAGACTTCAGCCTTCTTAGACTGCTGAGCTTCTTGTCAGTATCGTTGTAGCGCATCAGTAGCTGCATGTCCTTGTTGGTCTTCCACAGTTCGCGCTTCTGCTCGCCGGTTGCTGTCTTCAGGTCCTGGTTGAGACCATCCATCCTAGTCGAGACGGCATGCCACTTCGTGATAAGGTCTCGATCAGGCTCCGCTGACGTGACGAACCTGCGCACGCCAGTGATATCCTGAACCCTTCCCTTCTCTGCGAAGTTAGCAGTCTTTTCAGCAAGCGATACAAACCCGCCACCGAACTGTTGGGCGATATTCTGCAGTACCTCTGGGTTGCTGAGAAGCTCTAGGTTCAGGTTGTCGCCTATCCCCTCATCATTCTCTCCACCCATGAACACGTAGTCATGGATCGCCTTGCCAGCCTCCTTGTAGACCTCCGGAGTTGACCTGAAAGAGCGCTGCCACATGAGGCGCTTGTCCCAGGCTCCAGACTTTGGTGGATACAGGTTTGTGCCCCATGCAGTTTCGTTGTCCTTCGCCTGGACAAACAGGTCGCCTATCGTTGGTGATAGGAACTGCATCCAGCCAGCAGTGAATGGCGAACCAAGAGGAGAGAGCGATTCAAGCGTGACGTTCATGATCCTGAACGCAGCACGCATAGCTGGTGAATTGAAATCCTCCTTCTCTGTCGGAGCCTTCAATGCCCCAGATATAACGTCTCCAATGATGTTGCCGGTTGTGGAGAATATGTTGTAGAAGTAAGGAACCGGAACGGTAAGCATTGCTTGCCCACCGCCAGGAAGCGTAGCCATCTCCTTCGGTACCGGGAACACCATGTTGCGGTCCTTTGAATACTCGACAGTCGGTTCGTCGATGTTCAGGATCCCGTCGTCGTCGTCGTCATCGCTCCACGATCTAGCTAGCATTGAGATCAATGTTGACGCGACAACCGCGGCTGCGAGAGCGGGTATCCTTTGCGCCGGGTTTTCCACGATCCTGCTAACAGCCTTCACAGTACTTTGCACAGACGGGTTGAAGAACATGTACAGAGCTCCCAGCTTCTTCGACTGCGTGCCGTGGCGCAAGAAGTCAGCAGTAACCTCGCGGGCGATTATGGACGCGCGCTTCTCTGCTTCAAGACTTCCAGTTCCACGCGAAAGCTCTGCGTCCCTAGCGGCTTTCCACACCACGGCGCGCGTTGCATTTTCAGATGCCGAGCCGAGGTGCTCGAAGAACGCCCCGATTGTTTCTAGCATTCTATTCTTCGCCATCACGGCATTGCGTGCGGCACCCTCTCCTGGGTGATACCAGCGCTTATCGTAGCGAGCATGGATGTGAGCCATGTTCTTTCCAGGTTCATCAGGGAACATCTCAAGCCACGACATCCGCCCGCCAGTCTCACCCATGCGCTTGAATATGTCAGCGTAATTTCCGCTGGTTCCGAACACCAGATGCCCGTATATCTGGGAGAATGCCTTTACCCAGTCCCTAGCCATCTTGGCGCGCCCAGACACAGCGCCACCAACTTCTTTCCCTGTGACGTTCCACATCGCTGTTTGCAGGTCGCGCACCGGGTTGGCTACCAGGAAGTCAATGGACAAGCTAGTTACCATCTTGGAGATAACCCTAGCCATCCCTGCTACGCGACGCATAAAGGCGCCGACTGTCTGGGCGTCCATGTTGTTCCACGCACGCACAACATCAGCCGCCAGCGGGTCTCCATCCTTTGCAACTATGTAGGTTCGCTTTCCCTTAACGTATCCAGATATGGAGAAGTTCGGATCGGTGACCAAGGTATCCCTTGTCACAATGTTCCCGGCTGCATCAAGATCGACGGTTTCGCTTTTCCCGTTGACATCGAACATGCCGCCGCCATTGACGCGGTTAAGCTCGCTAACGAAATCGCGAAACACACTGTTCTTGGATGCCTGGATAATCACCTTCTGAAAATCAGTCACAAGGTTAGAGTAGACATCGCTTACTTGCCGACTAGATCCCTTTCGTATCCTGATGGGCTTCTTGCTTCCAGGCTTCCCGCGTGCCCTGATGGCAGCCATCTCGCTGTTATCTGGCATCTCGCGGAACAGAGGAACGTAATGCTCGTATGCCGTACTCAATTGGTCAGCACGATCCTGAGTGATCAAGCCAGAGTCAACCATGAGACGCAAGCGCTCTGCGCCTATTGCGTCAGCCATGTCTCCGATGTCCTGCATGTTTGGATCAGCTTGCCACTCGCGCATAATGTCGTGCGCGTCTGCGTCTGTCATGCCAGCAGGGGCTTCCCATAGATCCTTCCAGTATCCGTACTTCGGGTTTGACTGATCCATCATTCCAGGGATCGTGCGTAGATCTAGCAGTGGATCAGTTGGATCTACAGACTGTGGGATAATTCCGTCAGCCTTCATACGTTCGATGTTACGCAGACGGAGCTGATCGTTAGCTTCCCACGCATGGCGGGCATGCAGGAACTTTGATACCTGCTCGCTCGTGAATCCGTACTTCCTGCGCTGCAACTCCATTGGCTTGACGAACTTATCAAGCGCTGCATCAACATCGTTGACGACATAAGAGCGCTGCAGCAGCACCTCCCGTCGAACGTCTTTCACCCCGGTAATTTCTTCTGCTTTGGCAAGCGCCGTTGTATCATCAACGAACTGCATAGCCGCCTTATAAAGCGCCCTGTCGGTAACTCCTGGTGTGCTGACGGAAAACCACGGGGTGTTATCGTGCGTGACGTTCGTTCCGCGATAAGCCTTGGCGATGATATCGTATATCTTTCCCTCGGTTGGATTGATAGCTCCGAAGCGCTTGAGGATTCCGCGGTATAGGTTCACAAGCCTGCGGATGAGCGGGTGCTTAGACTCACGTTCAGCAAGAACTGCAACTACTTCTCGCGCAAGTTCGTCCGGCGCTGCCCATGGTCGCTTAGCTTGCTCTGTCTGCCAAATGTCCTTGATGACTCCGGTCCTGTTCTGATCGTTCGCTACCTCAGTCAGGATGTCGGAGTAACCCTCAACCTGCTCAGCCTTCAAGTGCCCTACAAGCTCGTGTGCGTAAGCGTCCCTCGCCTCAGACTTAGAGCTGAACGCATCTGCAACGATATACACGCGCCCTTTCCATGCGGCTGCGCGGGTGTTCGGTGGAGCTTCGAATGGAAGGTCGTCAACTGTACCAACAACGTCAACTCCATCATGCTTGGCGAACCATGCGCTGACATTCTCGACCTTACGACGAATGCGATCCTCCCGCTCTGGCGAGATCTGCGCTAGCTCGGCATGGTGCTGTGCCTCCCGGTCGATTACTGAGTATTTTGCTCCGGCTGCTCTGGCGGCTTCTCGCTCTCGCTCGAAGTCAGCCATTTCTTGCGGAGTAAAGCCTCTAGCTTGTCCCTCGTTCCCTCGAACGGGTTGTGCGCCATCCCCAGGTAGTCCGGCATCTCCTCGTCGTGCTCCTGCTGTGCGTCCGGTACCGACATCCCCTCGTCCCACTCGTTCGCCATCTCGTTGCTCATCATCAGACCTCTTGATTGCTTCGTTAATCTGATCGTCAGTGAATCCCTTTGATTTCGCCAGCGTTGCCGCGGCTTTGGCATAATCAGGAGCCTCCTCTGCAGAGTACCCTGTTACCTTCTTCGACCGTTGCGAAGCCTGCTCAGTTTTTTTGCTAAAATTCTTGACAATTCTGGGCTTGACTTTTTCAGCGGTAGCGGCATTCTCGCTGGTCGTGGTGGCAGCCTCGGTGGTTGGCTTCTCCTTCTTGGGCGCCGCGGGTTTATTCTCGACGGGAGCCTGAGTCTCTTGCGCAGCAGGAATGGGTTCCAAGACTTTGGAGGCTTTCGGTGCGGCAGTAGGCTTCTGAGAACCCCGCTCATCATATCCAGCAACCCCCACTACATCCATAGGTTCGTTGGTAACTTCTTTCACCGGCTGCTTATCGAACAACGCAGCAACGTCGCCAACATAATAACCGCGATACCCGGCAAGCTTTACCTCGTTTTCTAGATCGGCGACTGTTACAGGCTGCGCAATTCGTGATCCCTTGCGAGAGAAGTATTGATCTTCACGCGCCTTAACCTTGGCTTCAGCTTTCGCCCGAAGACCGTCAGGATCAGCAGAAAGATCGTATAGCTTTTTCGCTGGGACAGCCGTGAAGTACCTCGCCTTGTTGCTGCTGGCAGCCGCGTCTTCCAGTTGGTAACCAGGCATGCCATAATATATACGATCCCCTCCGTGGCGCAACGGATCAAGCTCGGTTAGACCTGCAGTATCTCCCCAATGGGTAAGGGGGATCATGCGCTCGGACGCGACAGCAGACTTACCCTTGATCCTCGGCTTTACTGGCGCTGGCTCAGACACCAACTCTGCAACATCGCTTTCAAGCTGGGCTCCCGGCGTACCTGCTTCCTGTTCTAGCTTGGGAGCTTTCTTGGTACGCAAGGCAAAGCCTTCACCATCTGGTGTGACGGTGAAGTCGGTTATCCCCTGATGCCTGGCATACGTATCAGCAGCTGCTTCTGTGCTAAACGGTCTTCCGTCTCCTCTGCGCACGGTCTCAGGGAACGCTTCGTCGATCGTGTCAGCGAGCCCCTTAGAGCCTTCCTGGGGCGCTTCCTGTAGATCCTGTGTGGTAGCACCGATCACATCCTGTTGTGAGCTCTCTGGCGCCGCTGGAGCTTCCTGCTGCATAAGACCGGAGCCTAGCACAGTCTCCATCTTCTGCGTCAGTTCCTCCGGCGTCTGCGCGCTCATCAAGTCCTGCGCATCAATGTCAATGTTGCCGCCGCCTGTAACCGAAGGCGTATCACCGACAGCCTTTCCCGGCGCCGGCTGGTTCTCCACAGCGTCGCTCTTCAGCATGTCCTCAACGACTGAGGCATGAACCTTGTCTCCAGAGAATAATCCACCGGGACGGATGGTGTCTGGGCGCTCTTGCTGCAGCCGCTCGCGAATCATGCCCGGGAGAGCATCAACGCGCACGAGACCATTATTGTCTGCAGACGAAAGGACCTGATCAATGACAGGACCTTCGGTGGGACTTTCTTGCTTTACCTCTCCATGTTGACCAGCAGCCTCGATTCCACCCATACCGGCGCCTGGAATCATGCCGCCGAAATAGGAGTCACCAAGGCGGCGAGATACTGTATCCCAGTTGTATGTTTTGCCTGATTGGATACCAGCAAGCATCAGCTCTGCTTCCTGCAGCGCCTCAGTCATGCCCTCCTTCTGAGAATCAGCTGCGGCAGCTTTGATGAACCGCTTCAGCACACCCTCTCCGGACCCCTTGCCCAACTTACCAAGTACACCAACCTCGGTAACCATCTCGAGAAGCGAGTATGGCACGGCGCCGATGGCAGTAGTCCACTTACTACCTGTCATCGTTTTGTCGTTGATCGTCTCGCCGTAAATGTCGCCAGTACCCATCGCGTAGCCTTGGGCGAACAAGCCGAGACCTGCTCCGATCTTCGCTGCTACCTGCTTCTCCGCTACATCGCGCGCAACCCCGGAAGCCACCTGCTTACTGATCGCGCCTTCCACCGCCTTCTTGGCAACGGCAGAAGCAGCTCCCGTGGCAACCTTGCCCGCTGCGGCACCAACAATACCTCCAGCGACCCCAGTGACGAGCGACAAAGCAACGGACGGCAGCGCATTACCAGTCATGTACGCGACATAACTGCCTGCGTCAGTTGCGTTATGTACGTCCTTATAGCTGGTGACGTGACCCTTGCTTAACTGATCTGACTCCTTGTTTGACTGCAGGTAATCCTCGTAGGCTCTGAGCTTTCCAACTTCATCGCCAGTAATGTCGTTCCACCACATCCTACCGCCTTGGTAGAGATTCTCAAGCCCCTTGGCACCAGACATAACTCCAGCTTCAAAAGAGCTAGAACTCTCTTGCCACGGCTTACCTGTGCGCTCCTCGACCTTCGCGCGTTGCTGCTCTGGCGTCGGCAGATTTAAGTCGAACTTGCTTCCACCACTCCCCTTAGATGTATCATTGAAGAAATCCCCGATGGTCTGCAGCCAGGACTTTTCCTTTGGCTGCTCCTGCGTATCGAACTTGTCAAGGATTGCGTTGTAATCAAAATTGCCAGCAGATTGTTGCTCATGATCAGGTGAACCTTGCGCATCGAACTGATCAATAATCGAGTTGTAGTCGATTGCCATCTATGTTACCACGTTGCTGCTAACTGTTATTGGGCGAATATCTCTGCCGCTATGCGAGCAGCTCTAGCTCGCACCTGCTGATCAGTCATGCCTTTGTATTTTGGATCGCTACTGTTCTTTATGGTGCGAATCAAGTTAGCCTCGACAGCTGGTCTGCCTAACGTCTTCAGCTCGTCAAGTGTTGACCGTTTAGCTGGCGCTGGAGGAGTTTGCCAAGCAGGAGTCTGTGCTGCTGTTCCTGTAATTGTTCCGCGCTGAATATTTGGTGCCTCTGCCGATTGATCACCCATGAGACCAGCCATCTTCATTTGTTCTTTTGACTGCGCTGTCTCCACAGCGTTTGCACGCTTCGCCGTATCGCTGTATATCTGGGAGAGGGTATCTGTAATCGCGCTTTGGTAGATGTCAAGATTTCTTCCATACTGCTCTGGCGTTGGGTGTCCAGCAGGGGCTTTGCCAGTTCCATAATAACCAGTCCTGCCAAGTTCCTTCCCTAGCTTAGCAGCCAGCAAAGCCTGATCGTATAGCGTTTTCGCGTTAACTACCTCCGGGTGCATTGACGGTACGATCTGGAAAGGTCCGACAGCGTTGCCCCTATTCTTTGAAAGAGCTTCTCCCTTCAGACCAAGGTCGGTAGAAAATCCACTCTCAACGCCCCAGCGAGCAAGCAGCTCCTCTGGCTGTACACCAGCGTCTGTCGCAGCCTTAATAACCTGTTCAACTGCTGACGGATTTCTTTGCGACACGTTATAGAACGATGACGCCGCTGTTGATAGCTTCTTCTTCTCGTCAGCCTTCAGGTCTTCGCGATTGAATCTCGCATTATCTTGATTCTCCATCAGACCATACTTTTGCTTCTGGAGCGCGAACTCATCAAGCCCAGCCTCGTGCATCATCATCTTGTTCGCCATATCCATTGAGTTCATGGCGGCTTTTTTCTTTAGCTCAAGATCCATTGCGGAGATAGCTCTAGCTTGAGCTGCGTCAGCAGCACGAGACTCCTCAGCACGCTGCATAAGACCACCGATGCCAGCGGTAAGTCCGCCAAGCATAGCTCCTCCAGCTGAACCACCGCCAGCGGCACCAGCCAGTTGGATCAGGCTGTTGCCACCAGATGGTCCACCAATGCTTCCAGGGTCCCCGGTTCTGATCGTTCCATACTGCGGCATGTTGATAGCCATTACATCATCCCTCCCTGGGGAGCCTGGGCTTCAGATCCAGTAGCACCCATTCCTGTATCTGGCTGGGGTCCAGCTTGATCTGACGGCGCTTGTTGCTGAGCTTCTGCTGCTGCACTCTTCTGTTGCTGCGCTAACTCATACCCCTTCATCTGCCCCATGAACTTGTCGATAGTCTCAACCACGGCTTTGCGCACCTGATTATCTCCCACGCGCTGCCCGCCCTTCTCAGCGAGCGAACGTAGGTACTCGGCAACATAGTAGGTTGCGCCGATCACCATTGGAGGCGACATCTTAATACCCTGCCTTTTGTGGATCTTCATAGCCTGGTCCATGGCGAACCAAGTTGCTGGCGACAGCTTACCCTTTTTCAGGAAGTCACGCACATGAGACATAGCGTCGCGCGATCCGATTACCTGGACAGCGGTGTAGAACAGAGCGGCACCGCCCTGCTTAATCTCGTCCATCATTTCAGGCGGAAGCTTGTTGATGCCTGAGTTTCCAGATTGCGCGCTTTGTTGCGGCTGATCCTGCTGCTCGTCCTGCGTAGACTCTTCTGGCGCTTGGTCTACAGCCTGCTCCTCTGGCGCCTCACCATCCATCATGCTAGCATCCTCTTGGTCATTCATCAGATAACTCCGCGCTCGTTAGAAATGGGGTGACGGCACTACAGTAGTTGGCTGCTGCCATTTACCAGTGAAGCTAGACCAAGCATTGCGCTGTTGAGCTAGCGCTTGCTCGTTTGCTCGCTGAGCTTCCCACGAATTTAACTCTGTCGCGCGTTGTTGCTCAGTCAACCACTGTCGCCGCTTCTCTTCCTCTTGCCTCTGAGCCTCAGCCTTAGCAGCCTTGAATGCTGCCTTGTTCTGGTTGTTCTGGTATTGCATAGCAAGAGCTGTCATCGCGCTTTTGCCGACAAATTGACCAACGTCGGTTTTGAAGAAATCGACAGACTTAGAGAACAGGTCACCGGTATCAGCTGCTTTCCCCATAAGACCACCAGCAGCCTGCGTTTGAGAAACTGGAGATGCAATGGTTATATTGGGCGCTACAGACTTTACATTGTTAGATGTCAAGGTTGCAGCCTTTGACGCCATGTCAGTTATGGCTGGAGTTGTAGCATTAGCAATTGCGTCAGCCCCAGATGATAGCGCAGACCCATCAGATCCAGACACCAGGAACTCAGTAATTCCAGAATTGCTCATCTCCACCGGAGTATTTCCAACTGCAGCTCTAACTGAGTCTACCGTACCCTTGACATTCCCGGAGAACATGTTTGACACGGTATCCTTAACCCAGTCGAATCCGCTACTGATCATCGTTGGAAGGCGAGACAGGAAATCACCTATGGGCGAAATCACGTTGTTCATGAGCCCGCTTCCTAGCGTTTTGATTCCATCCCAAATCGTACTGCCTATTCCCTGAATAGCCGCGCCAAGCTCACCCAAGAATCCCATGTTAGCCTCCTGCTCCTAGCCCGCCCCAATTGTTGATTAGCCTGGTCGCCTGATTCTCTGTCTGCCCTGGAGCTGTCCACTGCGGTTTTTGCTCACCTTCCAGACCAAGGTCGGTAGAATTATCACCACCGACGATCTGAGCATAACTCCTTCCGGCAAGACCGTTCACCATGTAAGCAAGGTAATCCTGTATGTTGACACGCGATGATGTATCAGTGATCCCTTGAGCGTTCTTGAAACTCGCGATACCTTCTGGCGTAGGCTGGAAACCTGAAGCAGCAGCGTATGCTGATTCCATGTCGGTGTTGTTGTTGTACTTCGCGTTCTCTGCTCCAACATCAGTACCCGCGGCATAGCCTTTGATCACG
>Ga0210060_1000643_pt1 | contig 9764 bp, 5 predicted proteins | sample Joice_CattailNLB_FD_184871 | JGI IMG/M metagenome (GOLD analysis project Ga0210060, IMG submission 184871) | Wetland microbial communities from San Francisco Bay, California, USA, that impact long-term carbon sequestration - Joice_CattailNLB_D2... | ecosystem: Environmental > Aquatic > Marine >...
CTGTGCCTCTAGCGAAGCGGGTGGTATAAAAACCAAACGATCATTATAAATATTCTACGGAAAACAAGGGACATGACTAACATTTTGGTAACCGGCGGGGCCGGTTATATCGGTTCCCATTGCTGCAAGGAACTGCGCGACCGCGGTTTCAACCCGATTACCTTCGACAACCTGGTTTATGGCTATAAGGATTTCGTCCGGTGGGGTGATCTCTATCAAGGCGATCTGGGACACCCGCAGGATTTAAAAACCTGCTTCAAGCGCTACCGGATTGATGCCGTGATCCATTTTGCCGCCTACGCCTACGTCGGAGAATCGGTGACGGATCCGTTGAAATATTATGAAAACAATGTCGGCAACACGATCCACCTCCTGCAGGCAGCCCTGGCCCACGATGTGCGTTATTTTATCTTCTCCTCCTCGTGTGCGACATACGGCATTCCTGAAGCGGTTCCCATTGACGAAACCCATCCTTTGAATCCCATTAACCCGTATGGCAGAACCAAACAGATGATCGAGAAGATTTTAAAAGACTGTGACGCAGCCTACGGGTTGAGATATAACAGTTTACGCTATTTCAACGCTGCAGGGGCAGACCCGCAGGGCGAGGTCGGCGAGAAGCACAATCCGGAAACCCATTTGATTCCGCTCATTCTCGAAGTTGCGGCCGGCAAAAGCAAGGAGATCAAAATATTCGGCAATGACTACCCTACTGCGGACGGAACCTGCATCAGGGATTACATCCATGTCAGCGACCTTGCCCGGGCCCACGTCCTGGCCCTGGAACGTTTGCAGGATGGTGCCGCCAGTGACTTTTATAATCTGGGTCAGGGTCAAGGGTTTTCAGTTAAGAAAGTCGTCGATCAGGCTGCAAGGGTTACCGGCAGGCATATCGCTGCGGTCTATGTGGATCGCAGGCCGGGTGATCCCCCGGTATTGGTGGCATCGAACACAAAATCGATGGAATGCCTGAACTGGCAGCCCGAGTATACGAATCTTGACGATATTATTCGCACGGCCTGGAACTGGCACCGTAAGCTATGATCCATACAAACTCAGTACATGTATTCGCAAATACATTGACGTATAAAATGCAAATAACCGAACGATTGACCGATCATGTTCTCACCACAGAGGCACGGAGTACACTGAGGTGTTAATTTTTTTCGTTTGCCGGGAGACGGCGGCAAACGAAAATCAACCATTTTTGTCTGCCAAAGATTATAGTCGCTTATTTTACCGGTATATTAGCCCAAGATTAGTTCTTTTGCCCATCGTCCCGCCTCTGTGGCGGGATGGGCAAAAAGATAAAATGTCTCTGTGATCTCCGTGTCTCTGTGGTGAAAAAAAATTCCCAAATATACGTAACACTACTTATAATAACTATTTTAAATTATTAACCATGTTTTTCATTTTGTTTATAATCAATTAGGATGACAAATTGTCAGTTAACCCACTAAGCCAAATTGATAAAAGCACGAGACTCCTGGTTGTCGGTCAGTATGAAGATGAAACCAGAAATCTGGCCGACGCCCTGGCGGCCGATTACCTCATCAGGGCAACGCCCAATATCCTGGAAGCCGCTCAGTGCCTGCAGAAAGAAGCCTTCAGTGTAATTCTTTTCGACCTTGCCGATGATGGATCTAATCTCGTTAACAGCATTGAAAAACTGCAAGAGTATGCGCCGGGCACCCCGGTTATTGTTATCGGTCCTCAGCATGATTCCCAGTTAATTGTAAGGGCCGTGAAGGCCGGAGCCTTTGACTTTGTCACCAAACCCTATCCGCCTGAAAAAATAAAGTTATCGGTTCATCAGGCCCTTGAACACCGGAGCCTGAAAAACGAAATCGATTACCTGCGCCGGAAGCAGGATGTTGTTTATGACTATGATCAGATCATTGCAGTCAGCGGGGCCATGCAGGAGGTCATCAAAACAATAAAGCGGATGGCAGACACCGATTCCACGGTTCTGGTGACGGGTGAAACCGGCACCGGGAAAAGCTTTTTATCCGGCAACATTCATTTCAACAGTCCCCGCCGCAACAAGCCGTTCATCATTGTAAACTGTGCCAACATCCCCGAGACCCTGCTGGAAAGTGAGCTTTTCGGTCATGAAAAGGGATCGTTTACCGGGGCCGATAAAACCCGCACAGGGCGGTTTGAACAGGCCGACGGCGGCACGATCTTTCTGGATGAATTCTGTGAGCTGGGCATTGACCTGCAGGCCAAACTCCTGCGGGCCATCGAAGATAAAGCCTTCGAACGCCTGGGAGGCAGTAAAACCATCCAGGCAGACACCCGCATCATAGCAGCCACCAATCGGGATATCGAGGCCCTGGTACGGGAGGGCAAATTCCGCGAAGACCTGTACTATCGTATCAATGTACTCAGAATCCACATGCCCCCGCTGCGTGAGCGGATCGCCTGTATTGAACCGCTGGCATATTACCTGCTGGAAAAATTGGGCCGCTCCGTTAAAAAGAAGATTCACTCGATTGACCCCGAAGCCATCGATATGTTTCGCCGTTATCCCTGGCCGGGCAATATTCGCCAGCTTTCCAACACCATTGAAAGGGCTATTTTGCTGGAGGATCAAATGGTGATCCGCAAAAGCAGCATTTCTCTGCCGGAAATCTCGGACCTGTCTCCCCCAAAAGCTCCGCCAACGGGCCTCAGGCTGTCGGAAAATGAGGAAAAGGAAGTGATCGCCGGAGCCCTGGAAGATAACCTCTGGATCCAGAAAGACGCCGCCCGCCAACTGGGCATTTCACCCCGCGCCCTGAATTACCGCATCAAAAAACTCGGCATCACCCACGCGCGCTGGCGCAAGAATAAATAGCTGATAGGCCATGGGTGATGGGTGATAGGTTATAGGTTGGAGGCGAACTGCAGGCACCAGGTGCAAACTCAGCAGTTATCTAACCACGGAATTACACTGAGTATTACGGAGCACAAAAAGGATTGGATTCTTATCTTAAAAGTTTTTTTTAGGACACAGGTTTTCACGGATTAACGCAGATTATTTATAGCCGCCTGGCGGCGGTAAAGCGTCCTTGAATAGGATAGAGTCTATTTGTAAATCGTTTTTCCTCGCCGTAGGCGAAATAATGTTTCTTTCTATCCGTGTTCATCTGTGTTCATCCGTGTCCTATCATACCATTTTTGAATAGAAGCCATTCCTCAATTTTCTCCGTGATACTCCGCCGGCCGGCCATAGCTTTAGCGACGGCTGGTGCAATTCCGCCTGCCCAGTTAAATGCGAAGCCTATTTAACAGGGGTGGTTATATTTCTTTTCTGTCAGAAATTTACTTTCAAAAATGTAACCGGCCGTATCCAAAAAGACACCTCTCTGTATAAAAAATCATAACAAATTTCCCGGCAAGGCATGCTTTTATGGCCAAACCCGTTGCCTGCCGTGCGATCCATCATTTTACCGTAATCAATCGATCTCATAACCTATTTAAATCACTATAGATATATACCATTTAACTGTTATCTGCGATTAATCTAATAAACCGCATTCATTAAAAAACTGGCACCGGAATTGCTCATAATTTAAGCCGTTTACACAGCTCTGGGGGAAGTACCGATACGGCACAAGCGAACCATTGTCAAAAGATTTCATCCGTGACGGTTGTCAAAAAGGAGACACGCCTTCCAATCCAGCCAAATTTATCTTAAAAGGGGTATCGTTTTGATGTTTTGCAGGTTTGGCACGCGCGAATTTTATAAATCCATATTCTTTCTTTTTCTTCTGGTTTTTATTCTCTGTTTTCTGTCTTCTGGCGTAGCCCATGCAGTCTCGGTAACTTTGGCCTGGGACAAAAGTCAGGAAGCGAATGTAGCCGGCTACCGGATATATTATGGAACATCCAGCAACCACTACCCCAACATGGTTGATGTCGGCAGCAAAACCTATGGTACAATTACTAACCTGGTGCCCGGACGAACCTACTATATCGCTGCAACCGCTTACGACACAAGCGACAATGAAAGCGCATTCTCTCAGGAGATCCCCTATACCGTTCCCTTGACGGATTCGGACGGAGACGGTGTTGCTGATTCACAGGACGCTTTTCCGCTGGACCCTGCTGAGACCATGGACACGGACGGTGACGGTATCGGCAACAATGCAGATTTGGACGACGATGGCGACGGCATGCCGGATGCCTGGGAAATAGTCAATCATCTTAATCCGTTGGTAGATGATGCAAATGGAGATCCGGATGGGGATCAATTGACTAATCTCGAAGAATACATGGGTGGAACAGGCCCCTTTAAATATGAGGATCCATCGCCACCGGAGGCCCCCGTGGTTTTGAAGCCGATAGACTACGAAAGGGTTTCCCTCGCGCCCAAGTTGAAGACGGACGGATTTTATGATCCGGACCCCGGCGATGTTCACTCAGAAACGCAGTGGCGGATTTTCAGGGCTGCGGATAATTATTGCGTGCTCGATGTCACCAGTTCTGCTTCGCTGACCTCTTTGCGTGTACCGAAACTGATTCTGGAAGAAGACACGGATTATCGCTGGCAGGCTCGGTTTATAAACAACCGTCAGACCAAATCCGATTGGTCCGATAGCGCAACTTTTACAACCGACAATGCCAATAATGACCTTAACGATAACGGTATTCCGGATCACCAGGAAGTGGATGCTTATGTTGACCTGGATGAAGACGGCACTCCGGATATCGACCAGGTGGACATCAAATGCCTGAATTCCCCTGATGGTTTGAGTCAAATCGGCGTCAGCATTAGAGACTCGGAAACGGTGGAATCTATAATTTCGATTGAAACTGAAGACCCGGAAGCGCTCGGTGCAGATGCAGATACAGCAGGCAAACCGGAATCGATGCCGTACGGTATGCTGAGCTTCAAGCTGATCGTCGATCAGCCTGGTGATGAGGCTGTGGTAAAGATTTACCTCTCCGAGGCGGCACCTAATGATGCTTTCTGGTATAAATTTGACCCGGTCAATAAGGTCTGGCTCGATTATTCGGAGTTCACACAGTTCAGTGCTGACCGAAAATCAGTTTATCTAACCCTTATGGACGGCGGTTTCGGTGATGCCGACGGCACTGAAAACGGTGTCATTATCGATCCTATCGGCCTTGGTGTATCAGGCGGCTCAGGCTCCCCCTCCTCTGCTGTCACCAGCGGTAGCGGTGGCTCCTCTGCGGGCTGTTTTATTACCACCGCGAATCAGCATCTCTCTGAAAAAGAGCCAACCGATATCCGGAAAAAAATGCGGGGTATCGAACTGGCGATGATGTTCCTGGTACCGCTGCTGTTTCTATATATCAGAAAGATTGCCAGTCGCAAAAAATCACTAAAAATTTAAGGAATGGATTCTAACTTTTATTTACATCGTCGACAGGATCAACAGGATCTGCACGAAGTATTTTTCTTAGTTTAAAGTTATTGCTTAAATTAGAATCCATTCCTAAAAAAATCCATGTCATCCGTGCAAATCCGAGTCCTAAATGAAATAGAATCCAACCCTTCTTTTAGACCCCTTTAATCCCGAACATGAATATGTGAAAAATTTGTGTGACTGTGGATTATTTTCCACAGTTTTAGGGAAAAAAATGCCCAACTTTATTATAAGCTTTGTCCCATTAATTAATATACAGCTGATATTATTACATAATAAAAATTTTATGTCAAAACGGTATATCTTTTGCAACTGTCCAAATAAAAGAACATTTTTGCTGTACAAAGCTAAAAAGGTGTGTTATAAATAGTTTAACCCGAATAAAAAACGGGTTGAAAGCGTCCGGCAATATCAATAAATAGCGCCGGAACACACAACAATGGGATTAAGGGATTAATTACCCCTATCCATAGCAACCAAATAACCTCCCAAAATGAAATCCGAAGGAGATCTTTGCCCTCCTTCGGATTTCGACGTTTTATTCAACTAATTTTAGGGATGAAAGCCATGCAACATGATATTCTCTGATCTTGTTAAAAATTACCTTTCCCACATAAACAAATAGTATCAGGACAAACAGGATCGCCAGTTCCCGGCCGCGAATTTCAGACCAGATATTCAATCCACCCTCCGGCTGCGGAACAGCAGTGGATATAAAACACCCGGCGTTGGGCAGGATGCTCTCAAAAAAGTTTTCGGAATCGGACCCGGAACTGTCATCCACAGCGGTTTCCGTGCCGACCGTCAACGGATCAACGATGATACCATTTTCAACCCCGTCCGCATCGCCAAAACCGCCATCTTTAAGCGTCAGATAAACCGCTTTCCGATTGGGACTGAATTCAGCATAATCGGAATAATCCACCCATTCCGCATTTATCGAATCATATTTATATAATTTGCCCTTGTCAAAGGCCGGCCTGGATAGATAGATGGTCACCACCGTCTCATCCCCTGGAAAATCCACCAGTATTTTGAAGTTAATCAATCCAAACTGGATGGATTTGGGCTTGCCTTTTGATTTGGTGATTGTATTGGCTTCGCCCGCATCTTCAATTTCCATGGACATGATGGAAGCCACATTTTCAGATTCTTTAATACTGACCCCGATCTGAACATCTTCGGCACTGCTGTTGACACATTTGATATCGTTCTGCTCGCTGTCCACAATGCCGTCATTGTCAAGATCCAGATCGACTGCCACTTCCTGAATATCCGGAATACCATTGCCGTTCTGGTCGTCATTGATAAAATCGGTTGTGAAGGAGCCAACGTCAGACCAATTGGACTCGGTACCACGACTGTTTATAAAACGCACCTTCCAGATATAGTCCGTGTCTTCCTCCAGTATCAGTTTCGGCACCTTTAAAGAGGTCAAAGAAGCAGAACTGGTGACATCAAGTACACAGAAATTATCACCGGCCCTGAATATCTGCCACTGAGATCCGGCATGAACATCGTCGATGTCGGGATCATAAAATTCGTCTGTCGTTATCTCCAGGGTCAATGGGACAATAGCATTGTCCTGAGGAGTTAGAATGACCGGGGCATCCGGTGCCGAATGATCTTCAAAGAAATTGGGACCGGTTCCATCTTCGAATTCCTCAAAATTGGTGGCCCCGTCACCGTCGGGATCTCCCGCAGCATCATTGACCAGCGGATCCAGATTATTTGCTATTTCCCAGGCATCCGGCATGCCGTCGTTATCGTCGTCAATATCTGCATTGTTCCCGGTTCCGTCGCCGTCAGTGTCTGCAGTTTCATCAGGATCTGCCGGAAACGCATCCAGTATATCCGGCACACCGTCTCCGTCACTGTCAACGGGATTCGGGTCCACATACACAAAACTGGCTGTAATCGCATGATCTGCGGTGACGTTATTAAAGGTATAGGAGGTGGCCGTTCCGATCAGATAACCATCCACTCGAACCTCCAGAACCTGGTAATCCTGGTCCGGAGCAATGGCAAAGGTTTGAGAGGCGGCGTTGTTGACCACCACCGACCCCGCAGGGGTGATAGATCCGTGGGATCCGGCGGACGCCGCAACAGTGTGAGTGTTTAGGCCAATATTAATGGACCGGCAGTTTGACCAGCTTGAAGATGCGCCGTGACCATCTATAGCCTGGGCTTTGACACAGAAATTGCCGGTGTTAGACCATGAGTGGCTCTGGGTGGAATTGCCCCAGCCGGATATTACACCGTCGCCCCAGTCAAATTTGTATTGCAGAATATCATTATCAGGATCTGAAGCGGTTGAACTGAACCCATAGCCTGTCTGTGTAAAACCGCTGGCAGGACCGCTGGGAACCGATGGCGTGGTCGGACTACTATTTGGGGTCGCGACAGTGTGTGATATCTCTTGCGAATAAGCGCTCTCATTCCCATCATCATAGGCCTTGACTGCAAAATAATAAGTTAGACCGTCCTGGAGGCCGGGAATGGTATATTTAGTTGCAGCTCCGACATCATGGCTGTCTGAATAATTGCCGCTGGAGGTACCCCAGTAGAGGATGTAACCCTCCGGCACCGGATTGTTTTCATCCCAGGCCACGGTAACGGGCGTCAGCGCATGGGCCGTTGCGGGAACCAGTATCACCAAAGCGACAAGAGCGGCAAATGAACAAATTGCCTTGAATAACAGATTGATTATTCGGGGCAGTTGTTTGTTTTCGGTTTTCATCTGGGCACCTTTCAAATTCTGTATTTACCGTGCAACGCGCAGCGATTTTGAAAGGTGCTACGTTTGCCCGGCAACCCTGCTATCCTCTGTCGTATAAAGCTTTGATTGGCAGGCTCTAATGACTTAGGCCTGTCCTGCGAAGCCTTGTGCGAAGTAGGACCAGTGGCTTTGCGTCCCACCCTTTCAGGTGGTTTGCCCTTTGCGAGCTTTCACCTATCTGTTTAGCAATAGTGATGCCAATGCCAGATATTTCTAAAATATCTATAACATACTAAATTTATTTTAAATTTTAATTTTATTCGAGGCACTGCTGTTTATTGATGTATCTTTTTGGAAAATTCTGGATGAAATTGGAATTACACTCTCGTAAGCCGTATTAGTTCATGGCTCTATGCAGTGCAATAGATAGAAAGCAGGATTTTAAACCACCCTGGTTAAACATTAAAGAAGGTTTAACTGGGCAGGCGGAGATACACCCCGGTTGAATAGGTTACACATTCAACTGGGCAGGTGGAGAAACACGGAATATATTGGAATGGATTCCATTTTTAGAAAAAATTATTAGACCCCGGTGAAATAGGCTACGCATTTCACAGGGCAGGCAGGATTCACCCGGTTAAATAAGATTTTATATAAATATTTTTAAATTAAAATCTTAGCTTGAGGGAAGGTACCAACCCCATAGAAGATGCAAAATTTTTCTGAACCTGTAACCATTAGGTTAATTATAATTACCTCAAGCTATTTAACTGGGTAAACAAGATTTTTCAGGATTACGTTTTTTTCTTCCTCATTTTCCAGACGAAAATGAGGAAATCATATCCGCCTAACGGCGGAAAAAAGCCAGGTTCCATTCCTTATAATTAGATACGGTTACCTTTTTCCTGCTGGACCCTTTCGTGTAACCATATTTTGATTAAGGCGGAACGATCCACACCTATGCTTTTTCTTATCTGATCGATATCTTGAACAAGTTCCTCCGCAACATCTAAGGTAATACGCACCTTTTTTCCATGGCGAATAATCTTTGCCTGATTCATATCGATAAGATCATGTATATCTTCGCCTTCATCGAATCGACGATCAAATTCTTCAGTGCTTTTAGCGCTTTTCTTTTTGCTCATAAAGCCTGGCCTCCTTCTTTCTGGCCCGTCTCACAGAAATAATGCGAATCGCGTCATTGCGATGCGTATATACAGCCACCCACAGTTTTTCACCAATTTTTCCGATCTGAATGTATCGATTCAATTTATAAAAACAATTTGACAGGAGTGACTGGATGTAAAAACCTGCAGACGGGTTTATTGGCTGCGTTTTTATACGGCCTGCAGCCTGGCGTTAAAGCTTCTGACACCACCAAGTAAACCGATCATTCATGTTACATTAAAGCAGGTATTCTAAAACATGTATACCACATATCGACGCGGTTAAGCAGTAGTTTTTGCAAGTCATTGATACATAATTACGACACAGTCTGGAAATCCGGAATCCAGTGATTTCAATATGTTATGGATGCCGAATCAAGTCCGGCATGACGATTCAGGGGCTTTTTACGGAACCGTCAAATAAATAAATTGCTCATCGGATCTCAGGGGATATCCTTAAGGGAATTTTTGCTGTCACCCCCTGGAAAATTGTTCGATTAA
>Ga0210060_1000644_pt1 | contig 9755 bp, 10 predicted proteins | sample Joice_CattailNLB_FD_184871 | JGI IMG/M metagenome (GOLD analysis project Ga0210060, IMG submission 184871) | Wetland microbial communities from San Francisco Bay, California, USA, that impact long-term carbon sequestration - Joice_CattailNLB_D2... | ecosystem: Environmental > Aquatic > Marine >...
CAGCCTGCGCACGCACTCCGCGGACGCCCTGCTCTACGCGCTGCTGGATCTCGTCATCGACCACGGCTTTCCGGTCCTCGAGCAGCTCGGTGAGCAGATCGAAGCGCTGGAATCCGACATTCTGGCCACCGCCGCGCGCGAGAACCTCAAGACCTTGCACCGCCTGAAGCGCGGCCTGCGGATGCTGCGGCGCATGCTCTGGCCGCAACGCGAGGTCCTCAATGGTCTGCTCTCCGAGCAACAGACCCTGATCTCGAAGCCGACGAAGGTCTACCTGCGGGACTGCTACGACCACACGATCCAGATCATGGATCTGCTCGAGACCTATCGCGACATGACCTCGAGCATGCTCGACGTCTACCTGTCGAGCGTCAGCAACCGCCTGAACGAAACCATGCGCGTGCTCACCGTCATCTCGACGATCTTCATTCCGCCGACCTTCCTCGCCAGCGTCTACGGCATGAACTTCGACCGCGCCGCAGGACCCTGGAACATGCCCGAGCTCGGCTGGCGCTACGGCTATCCGTTCACGCTGGGGGTGATGATGGTCAGCGTGCTGGTCCTGATGGTGTACTTCAAGCGCAAGCAGTGGTTTTGAGCCATTTGACCCGCTGACCGCGGGCCGACGCCGAGCGTTCGACACAGGCATGCAGGAGTCGGTTCAGGCGCTGATCGACAGCTACGGCTATGCGGTGCTGTTCATCGGCACGCTCCTCGAGGGCGAAACCGTGCTCGTCCTCGGCGGCGCCGCCGCCCGGCTCGGTCACCTGAAGCTCGAGTGGGTCATCGCCTGCGCCTTTGCCGGTTCGCTGCTCGGCGACCAGCTGTGGTTCTGGGTCGGGCGGTGCTACGGATCGCGCCTGCTTGCCCGCCGCCCGGCCTGGAAGCAAGGCGTCGGGCGCGTCCATGCGCTGCTCGCGCGGCACGAGGTTCTGCTGCTCGTCGGCTTCCGCTTCGTGTACGGCATTCGCAACCTGACGCCGTTGGTGGTCGGCATGAGCCGGATCGGAGCGGTGAAATTCGCGGTATGCAATGCGCTCGGGGCGCTGCTGTGGGCCGTCACCGGCGCGGTGCTCGGCTTTGCGCTCGCCCACGCCGCAGACACTCTGCTCGGTGACATTCGGCGCTTCGAGCTCCAACTCTTCGCTGCGATCGCCGTGGTTGGGCTCGCCCTCTGGGGGTATCGCGCCCTGCGCCAGCGACAGCGCCGCTGAGCACCGTCGTGCCCGCGCATCGCGTGATAGGCTGCGCCTCGTTCTCTCACCGGAGATCGAACCATGAGCGATACGCTGCCCGAATTCCTGGCGCGCGCCGCGGCCCTCCGAAAGCCGGGCGCGCGATCCGGCACAGCGTTCCTGACGGCCTTGGCGGACTGAGCGCCATGACGCGATGAGCATCCGTTCCCTTCAGCGCAGCATCGACTCGGTCGCGACCTCCGATGGCGCCGGGGTCAAGCTGCGCCGCAGCATCGGCGCCAGCCCGTTCCTGCGGCACGATCCCTTCCTGATGCTCGACGAGTTCAGCTCGGACAACGCGGACGATTACATCGCGGGTTTCCCGGCGCACCCGCACCGGGGATTCGAGACCGTGACCTACATGCTCGACGGACGCATGCAGCACAAGGACAGCGGCGGCAACACCGGCGATCTCGGTCCGGGCGATGTGCAGTGGATGACTGCGGCGCGCGGCATCGTGCACTCGGAAATGCCGCAGCAGACCGAAGGGCGCATGCGCGGCTTCCAGCTGTGGCTCAACCTGCCGTCGCGGGAGAAGATGAAACCCGCGGCCTACTGCGACATCCCCGCCGACAGGATCCCCGTCACGCAGCCCGCGGCCGGCGTCTCGGTCAAGGTGATCGCCGGCGCGCTCGGCGCCGTGCACGGCCCGATTCGCGGCCTGTCCACCGATCCGCGCTTCTACGACGTCGTCCTTGGGCCGCGGGCCGTGTTCGAGGCGAGCCTCCCGGCGCGGCACAACGCCTTCGTTTACGCCTACGAGGGTGAAGTTCTGATCGGTGAAGCGCGCAGTCCGCTCGCAGTCCGCGCGGCGGGATTGCTGTCCGACGGCGACCTCGTGCGCATCAGCGCCGGCGAGGCGGGTGCGCGGCTGCTGCTGCTCGCCGGCGCGCCGCTGGGCGAGCCGATCGTGCAGTACGGTCCCTTCGTCATGAACACGCGCGAGGAGATCGAGCAGGCGATTGCCGAGTACCAGACCGGCGCCTTCGCCCGCGATCCGGTCGCGCGGATCCCGCTTGCGCTGCCGGGCTGAGCGCCAAGTCCGCGCCGCCCCCCCTCGGCGTGCCGCAATGCGGCTTTCGTGCGCCCTGGGCGAAGGCCGTCAGGCCAGCTTTTACAATCTTTAATCGTTGACCTGCGCGGTCTGCACGGGTAGCGTGTTCGCGCGAAGTTCGACTTGTCAGGCGTTGATAAGTCAGGCTTTTCCGGACAGTGGCCGTCCGTCGATCGATGCCGATTCGTGCGGCGGCGACGGTTGCTGGACCGGTCGCGCGCTTGCGCGGGAGAGGAAGCGATGAATGTTCTTCAGTGGATCCTGAGCACGCTCGGACTGTACGTCACGACAGTCGGCGCGCTGCTGCTGTTCCTGTATCTGTACCGCTCTCCGCAGATGGTCGACCAATGGGCCGCATCGCCCCAAGGCAGGAGCGAATACGCCAGGCACCGGCGGCGGCTGATTGTCGGCACGGGCCTGCTGGCGGCCTGGCTCGTCCTTGAAAACGCGACGACGCTGTTCCTGAGCTGACCCGCCAGCGCCTGGTCGAGCGGCTCGCCGCGCGCCTGCCGTTTTTCTACGGCTGGGTGATCCTCGCCTGCGTCTGTGCGGCCGGGTTTTCCCGCCAGGGCCCGGCCGTCGCGACGCTGTCGATCTTCATCGAGCCGATGACCGCCGAGTTCGGCTGGTCGCGCACCCAGATCTCGGGCGCAGTGTCGATCGGCGGCATTCTTGCGGCGCTCGTCTCGCCGCTGCTCGGCCCCTTCCTCGATCGCAACGGGGCGCGCGCCGTGCTGTGCTTCGCCGTGCTGGCGACGGCCATCCCGCTCCTGCTGCTGTCGTTTACCGAGTCGCTGCTCGCCTTTTACCTGCTGTATTGCGTCGCGCGCATGAACTTCGCCGGGCCCTACGATCTCGGCATCTACGGCTCGATCGTCAACTGGTTCGTGCGGCGCCGAACCTTCGTCACCTCGATCTCGACCGTCGCGCTGATGTCGGGGCTGGTGGCGATGCCGATGATCGCGCACCTCGTGATGCAGGCGAGCGGCTGGCGCACCGCCTGGCTCGCCGTGGGCAGCACGGTGCTCGTCATCGGCTTCCTGCCGACCTGGCTGCTCCACGTGCGCCGGCCCGAGGATATCGGGCAGGCACCCGACGGCGAGCCTCCGGCGGCGCGCGCGGCGGCAACCGGCGCAGCCGCGCCATTGCCCGAGCCCGCGTTCACCCGCAGGCAGGCGATCGCCACGCCCGCCTTCTGGCTGCTGTCACTGTTCACCCTGCTCGTCTACCCGGTGCAGTCCGGCATCAGCCTGCACCAGGCGCCGTTTCTCATCGAGCGTGGCCTCGACCCGAGCGTCGCCGCCGGCGCGGTGAGCAGCTTCGCACTGCTCTCCGGCGTGTCCGGCTTCGCCTTCGGCTTCTGGCCGCGCCGCGCCGGACTGCGTGCGGCGCTCGCGCTGGTCGGCCTCGCGCTCGGCGCGAGCAGCGCACTGATGCTCGCGGTGCACGACGCCGTGCTCGCTTATACGGCGGCCGGACTTTTCGGCATCGGCGTGGGCGGCCTGATCACGACGCTGCCCATCGCCTGGGCCGACTATTTCGGCCGGCGCAGCTTCGGCGCGATCCGCGGCATCGCCCTGACGGTGCAGGTCGGCGCACAGGCCACCGGACCGGTGCTCTCCGGCGTGCTGCGCGATGCGACCGGAAACTACGACGCCTCGCTCCTGACCTTCGCCGCGCTCGGCTTCGCCGGTCTCGCCGCGGCGCTCATCGCGGCGCCGCCCAGGGCGACAGGCCCGTCGGCCCGCTAGAGCATCGGCCCCGGCTGATCGAGTGCGTATTCGCGCAGCTGCGCGACGATCCAGTCGTAGGCCGCGTCGACCGAATCGGTCCGGAACATCAGCTCGACGTCCGCCGCGTTGATCATGCCGTGGCGCGCCAGCGCATCGAAATTGATCACCTCGCTCCAGTATTCGGTGCCGAAGAGCACGATCGGCATCGGCTTCACCATCTTTTTCGTCTGCACCAGCGTCAGCAGCTCGAACAGCTCGTCGAGCGTGCCGAAGCCGCCCGGAAACACGATCACCGCTTTCGCCAGATAGGCAAACCAGAACTTGCGCATGAAGAAGTAATGGAAATGGAAGGCCAGCTCGCGGGTCACGTAGGGGTTGTCGAACTCCTCGATCGGGATCGAGATGGTCAGCCCGACGTTCATGCCGCGCGCTTCGGCGGCCCCGCGGCTCGCCGCCTCCATGATGCCGGGCCCCCCGCCGGTGCACACGACGAAGCGGCGCTCCTTCGGGTCGAGCGCCTTCGACCACCCGGTGAGTCGAAACGCGAGGCTGCGCGCGGCCTCGTAATACGCCGACATGCGCAGGTCGGCTTGCGCACGCTCGGGATCGCCCTCCTCGAGCTGCGCCTGGCGCAGCGCGGCTTCGGCCACTTCGCGCGGCTTGATGCGCGCCGAGCCCATGAACACGATCGTGTCGTCGACCTTGTACTGCTCGAAGCGGCTCTTCGGCTCGAGATACTCGGCGAGGATGCGCAGCGGCCGCGCGTCCTTGCCGTTGAGAAACGCCCGGTTGCGGTACGCCTTGACGCCGCGGTGCCGTTGGTCGGTCATGAACGCGATGCCTCCATGCGCGGCGCCGCCAGGCGTACGCGGGTTATCCACAGGTCCACAGGGGTCTGACCCCTAGTACAGCTCGAAGTATTCGCGCTGCTCCCAGTCCGACACTTCGAGATTGAAGCGCGCGATCTCGGCCTGCTTGAGGTGACAGAAGTAATCGACGAAGCCCTCGCCGAGCCCGGCGCGCAGCACGCCGTCGGCGCGCAGGCAATCGAGCGCCTCCGCGAGGGTCGCGGGCAGCGTCTCGGCCTTGGTCGCGTAGGGCGTGTCGGCCGACGGTCCCGGATCGCTGTTGCGCGCCATGCCGTCCAGCCCGGCGACGACCTGCGAGGCGAAGTACAGGTAGGGATTGGCCGCGGGCTCGCCGGCGCGGTTTTCGATCCGCGTGCCGGGATCGTCGACGCCGCCCAGCACGCGCAGCATGACGCCGCGGTTGTCGCGCCCCCAGATCACGCGATCCGGCGCGAGGACGAACGGGCGGTAGCGCTTGTAGCCGTTCAGCGTCGGGGTCGACAACGCAGTGCAGGCGCGCGCGTGCGCCAGCAGGCCGCCGAGCCAGTGGCGGCCGATCTCCGACAGCTGACCGTCTGCCTTCTGCGGGACGAAGGCATTGGCGCCATCGGGGAGGCTGCGCAGCGACTGGTGCAGGTGCCAGCCGCAGGACATTGCGTTCGGCAGCTTCGGGCGGCACATGAACGTCGCGTGATAGCCGTGGCGCCGCAGGATCTGCTTGGTCGCGTTGCGAAACAGCACCATCGCGTCCGCCGAGCCGAGTCCCGGCAGCGCGCCGAGCGTCACCTCGAGCTGGCTCGGGCCGTACTCGACCTCGAACGAGCGCAGCGGCAAGCCGAGCGGCGCCAGCTCGCGGCGCAGAATCTCCATCACCGGATCGATCGCGTCGTAGCGCAGCTCGGTCAGGTACTGGTAGCCCTGGGTGAGCAGCGTGACCTCCGGCGGCTCGCCCGGCTGCCCCGCGTGCTCGGGGCGCAGCTTCGCGTCGACCAGCTTGAACACGTGGAACTCGATCTCCAGGCCGGCGACGTATTCGTAGCCTGCCTGCGCGAGACGCTCGAGCACGCCGCGCGCGAGCCGGCGGGTATCGAACGGCACCGGCTTGCCGTTGCCGAACCAGGTCTCGCACTGCACCCAGCCGGTATCCGGCGCCCAGGGCAGCACGCGGAACGTGGTCGGGTCGGCGATCATCAGCGCATCCGCGCCGCCCTGCATCTCGTCCATGCCGAAGCCGCCGCCCGGCGTGAACACCGGGTATGCGGTCTTGTGCGAGCTGTCCTTGGCAAACAGCGTCGTGGTGATCGTCACGCCGTCGGCCAGCGCCTCCGCAAGCGCCGAGGCGGCAATCGTCTTGCCGCGCAGAATGCCGTGCTGGTCGGCAAACGAGAAGCGCACCACCTGCAGACCGCGCTCGGTCACCTCGGCCAGCATGCGCCGCGCGGCCTCGCGCTGCGCGTCGTCCCAGGCCGCGTGCCGCTCGACGAAGCTCATGCGGCCTGCTCGGCGGCCGCGCCAAGCCAGGGACAGCCCTTGCGGCGCAGGGCGTCGGTTTCCTTCCAGTAGGCTTCCCAGTCCGCGCCCGGCCCGATGCCGTCGATCGCCGCAGGCCCGGTCAGCGCACGGGCCTCGGCGTCCTCGAGCACCATCAGCGGCCGCTCGCCGGCGGCGTTCCTGCGGATCGCGTCGACCAGCAAACGCCTGTAGAGCACGATGCCCTTGTCAGTCGAGCCGAGATGCTCGCGACCGCGGTCCTGGATCGGACCCATCGACTCGCAGGCGAATTGGTCATGCACGTTGATGTCGAAGCCCATCCCGGTGAAGGTCTGCGTGCGCTGCTCGCGCGCGTCGTAGCCCCAGCGGTTCGCGCGGCCGACCACCGGCCGATAGTCCGGCGCCGGATAGGTCTTGAGACGCTGGGCGCGCATCGTCGCCTTGTCCACGGCTCCGCCGAAGCTGGTGAACAGGGAGTACCAATAGCAGGAGGTATCGTCGATCGGCACGTGCCACTGCGAGATGGTCATCTCGGCGCTCATCGGGATGACGAAGGCCTGCGGAAACAGCAGGTTGGTGATGCGCATATGCGTGCGCGCATCGTCGACGCGACGCAGGGTTGCCAGGCGCATGCCGAAATCGGTGCGCTCGACCCGGATCTCCGGACTGCCGTGCTCGCGCAGCAGGCGCGTCATCGGCGCATCCGAGCCCATCGAGGCGCTGCGGAACTGGCGGCCGTAGCTCGTCGTCGGGTCCTCGTCTTCGAAGAAACGATGCAGCCAGGAGGCGTGCGCCGGGTCGATGCCGACTTCCAGCGCCTGCAGCCAGTTGCAGTCCCACAGGCCCTTGAATGCGAACACGTGGCTCTCGGGCGCGACGAAGCAGTCGAAGTGCGGAAACGCGGGCGGTGCACCCTCGCCCAGATAGGCCCAGAGGACGCCGCCTTTTTCGACCACCGGATAGGCGCGCTGCCGAATGCTCTCGCACAGCCGGCTGCCGGCCGGCTCGGCCGGCGTTTCCAGGCAGCGGCCGTCCACATCGAACAGCCAGCCGTGGAACACGCAGCGCAGCCCGCCGTCCTCGAGCCGCCCGAAGGCGAGGTCCGCGCCGCGGTGCGGGCAGGCGCGATCGACCATGCCGAGGCGTCCCTGCGCGTCGCGGAACAGCACGAGATCCTGTCCGAGCAGGCGCAGCGCGCGCAGCGGGCGCTCAGGGTCGGCGTCCAGCTCGTCGAGCAGCGCCGCCGGCTGCCAGTAGCGGCGCAGGAGCGCGCCCGCTTCAGTGCCAGGCCCGATGCGCGTCATCAGTTCGTTCTGTTCTGCTCTCATGCGTATTTCCTCGCTCCAATCAGCTCTGCGAAGAGACGAGTCGCATCGCAGGCATCAGTTGGGCAGCGGTCTCGGGGCGCTCGAGCGCGTACTCCAGATTGCGCTTGGCCACTTGTACATGCTCTTTCGCGATATCGCAGGCGCGCTCGCCCTGGCCGTGCTCGATCGCATGCACCAGACTGCGGTGTTGCATGTGCGCAAAGAACATCCAGCGATGTCCTTCCTCGAGGGACGATTGCATGGGGAGCATCGCGCTGGCAGGCGCAAACGGCAGCCGGTTGTTGATCTCGATCGCCCGAGCGAGCGCCGCGTTGCCGCTGCCCTGCACGATAAGATCGTGAAAGCGATTGTTCATCTCGGTATAGGCGGCATAGTCGAACTCTGCAGCCTCCGTGCCGAAAAGGGCGTTGCCATCCTCAACGCAATTGCGCAGAGCACGCATCAGCGCCGGCGACAGGCCGGACTCCGCAACCAGTCTGGCGGCCATCCCTTCGAGCTGCCCGCGCACGTCGATCGCATCGAGAATCTCCTTCGGACTGAACCGTCGCATGACGTAGCCGCCGGAGCCAGACGGGGACACGAGCCCTTCGCGCTCGAGCGTGGCGAGCGCGAGACGCACGGGCGTGCGGGACACACCGAGCCGAGCGGCAAGCGGAACCTCGGTCAATCGCTCGCCGGGCGCGAATCCGCCCTTGAGGATCACGTCGCGAAGTTGTACGAGAACGCGCGACTGGTGCGAATCAGCGACGGAGGACGTACGCGACATAGGCAGCGACCAAGGTTCGCGATGAGCAATTATGCATGCAGTCTGTACTCCAGCCGCCCCCGCCACCCATGGAAGCGGCATGAGTCACCGATAAACCAATAATGTTTCTGAAGAACCCAATAAGTTCTGCATGCACAGGTGTCTACTTTGCATGCAGCGAGGCGTACTCTGGCGCAATATGGCGCCTGGAGTTGCAGCGGGGTTCTGCCGGATCGCGAGCTTGGCGGGATCACGCCTGTTGACCGCGACCGGCGCGTTTTCTGCAGTCGACGGCTCGCAAGCCGCTTTGGTCCTTGGTTTTCCGCGCTCTGCGCCCGCTTGAGCCGGTCGTGCCACGACGAATGGAACTCACCAGTCTGCTCGCCAGTGGGGCGTGGTCTGGTTCCGTGCTCGTAGTTCTGCTCCTCGGCGCATGGGAATTCAGCGTACGGTCGGGCGCCGTACAGAGCCACAGTTGGCCGGCACTGTCCAGCGTGCTCCGGTCACTTGCTTCCGGGCTTCAGGCACAAGGATGGAGCGAGATCTTTGGCTCCACGCTCTACCGATTGGGGTGCGGGTTCACCCTTGCCGTGCTGTCAGGCGTCACCGCAGGCCTTCTGATGGGCGCCTCCATCCGCTTCTACCGCACGGTGGGGCCAACCGTCGAGATCTTCAGAGTCATGCCGATCCCCGCGATCGTCCCCCCGCTGATCTTCTTCCTCGGCGTCGACGATCCGCTCAAGATCACAGTAATCGCGCTCGCAGCTTTCTTTCCGATCGCCCTCAACACGCTTGCCGGCGTGCGTGCGATCGACCCGATGCACCTTCTGGTCGCGCGCACCTTTCGCATGCCGCGCAGCAAGATCCTCATCGGAATCCAATTGCCGTCCGCGCTGCCCTACGTGTTTGCCGGATGCCGCATCAGCCTGGGAATCGCGCTGATTGTGACTGTCGTCACCGAGATGATCGCGGGGTCCGAAGGCGTGGGCTATTACATCGTATCCATGCAATACGCGATGCGAGCCGACGACATGTATGCCGCCATCATTTTGCTCTCCGCGATCGGCTACCTCCTGAATCGCGCCTTTCTCGGCATCGAAGCGCGGTCGATCCGCTGGGCACGCGAGATCGAAGGACGCCGAGGCGAGTGAGCGAAGCAGCGCTGCAAACGGTGCCCATGGCTTCCAGCTCGACCGCGCGCCCGCTGCTCGCGCTGCATGGGATCGCCAAGACCTACGCCTCGCCGGACTCCAGCGTTCCCGCGATCGAGTCGATCAATTTAACGATCCAGAGCGGCGAGTTCGTCTCGATCGTCGGGCCG
>Ga0210060_1000645_pt1 | contig 9754 bp, 6 predicted proteins | sample Joice_CattailNLB_FD_184871 | JGI IMG/M metagenome (GOLD analysis project Ga0210060, IMG submission 184871) | Wetland microbial communities from San Francisco Bay, California, USA, that impact long-term carbon sequestration - Joice_CattailNLB_D2... | ecosystem: Environmental > Aquatic > Marine >...
ACGGTCCGGAGTGGGGCAACACCGCAGGGTCCATCCGCTACCGCAGCCGCCTCGAGATCGGTGTTCTGGAGGCAGGCGTAGCCTCGGGCGAGTTCCGGAATCGCCTGCCGATCGGTGCGGTGGATCCGGTCATAGCCTCCGGGACGACCAAACGCACCCGGGTGACCTTCGACATGCTCGGCGACCCCCGACGCGTCCAGTACGGCTTCGGCATTCACCTGGACCGTCTCGCACTCTCGACCGTGTTCGCCGAGGGTGTGGCTGCCGATCGGTTGGAGTTCGCCCAGTCCAACTCCGCGGTGGCACTCGCCGGGTACTTCGATGGGGGCGTCAGGGTGGCGCGGGGACTGAGACTGTCCGCGGGAGTGCGCGGCACGCTGTACTCGGGTCGTCTCGGGGAAGCTCTTTCCCCCAGGGCCCGGCTCGAGTGGAACGCTTCCGAAAGCCTCCTGTTGACCGTGTCGGCGGGACAATATCACCAGCTGGTGGTTACGCCGGACACGTCCGTATCGGCGTCCGGCGCGCTTCTCGCGTCCACCGAGGCGCAGCAGCTGGGCGCGGTGTTCACGACCATCTCGCCTGCCGAAGCGTCGCACCTCGTGGTCGGCTTCTCGCACTCGTCGAAGCCGGGCGAGCAGCTCGGCCTGCAGGGCTACTGGAAGACGAGCCGGGGTCTTCCGGTCCTCGGCGGGGCCGACCTGCAGGACGCCGGATTCGACATGTGGTTCACTCAGCCGGCGGGCCGGGTGCTCCTGTGGGGCAATTACTCGATGGCGTGGGCCTGGACGGAGCTGGTCGCAGGTGAACGGACGGACCTGTTCACGGGGCGTCACTTCCTGCGGACCGGGGCGACGGCCGATGTGGGTCGCGGTGTCCGCATCGAGGCCGACCTGTCGTACGGGGCGGGGCTCGAGTTCGGGGAGATTCCCCGGCCGGGACCCTCCAACCTCTCGGTCGTCCCGACCGCGGGCCGCGCGCCGCCGGGCGGGTCCCCCGCGCCCTCGTTCTCCGCGGTGCCGGGGCCGGGGCCCGTTCCGATACCGGCCATACTGGTCACCGTGCCGGAAGGCACCTACATCCGGCTCAACCTGCGCGCGACGGCGCGATTCGACAGCCACCTGTTCGGCCGCAGAACCAGCTTCTACCCGTACATCCGCGTGATCAACGCGCTGGATCGGGCCGACGCGCTGTTCTATCAGTTCGACCAGGCGTCGGATCCGACGCCGCGGGCCTTCGGGGCCGTGCCGATACTCCCGGTGATCGGCGTCGAGTGGCGGATGTAGACGGTCTGCGGGCGAGAGGAGTCTCGCTCAGGACGACGGCGCCCCGTCCAGCAGGAACGAGACATCGGCTCCCGGCTCGAGCTCGACGGGCTCGGCGCCGCTCCTGAACAGGCGCCCTCCGCGCGTTCCGAGCACCCGGGCCTCGCTGCCCCTCACCCTGAGCATCGCACCCTCCCTCAACCCCAGGACGGGCTGGGGATTGAAGTGGTGGAACTCGCGGATCCGGGTTTCCCTGGTCTCCCCCATGTGCGTGGATCCCGGGTCCGGGTCCAGGTAATGCGGATTGATGTTGAACGGCAGCAGCCCGAGGGCCGCAAGGCCGGGGGGCTCGACGATCGGCATGTCGTTCGTGGTCCCGATCGTGAGACCCGCCAAGTTCGAACCGGCGCTCGATCCCATGTAGGGCATTCCCTCGAGGGCTCGTTCCCGCAGACATCCCGACACGCCGGTCTCGCACAGCTCGCGCAGCAGCACGAAGGTGTTGCCGCCGCCCACGAACACGGCCTCCGCATCGCCCACCGCGGCTACCGGATCGGCGGTCTCGTGCAGGGCGCGAAGGCGGAGCCCGATGTCCTCGAAGCGGCGACGGACGAGCTCGGAATAGGCGTCGTGCGTCATGCCGCCCGGACGCGCGTAGGGGACGAACAGGACCTCGCTCCGTCCCGCCAGGAAGCTCGCGATGTCGGACTCGGCGTACTCGAGGAATCGACCGCCGTGCAGCGTCGAGGTGCTGAGCAGGAGAATGTCACGCACGTTGCAGTCCATCCGTTTCGAGTCTGACGCCATGCCGCTCAGGTCGCTTCCCGGCGCCCCCAAAGTACCGGTCACCCCTGGCGCTTGCGAGGCACGACGTTCCCCATTCTGTTTCGCCCCATGCAGGAGATGGCCGTGAACCCGCACGACACGACCGAATTGGCCGCGTCCTTCCTTCAGACCGCGATCACGTTCGGGCTCGTGATGGTGTGCGGTTACCTGTACGCCCGGTATCGAAAGCCCTACTTCGCGATCTGGGCCCTGGCCTGGTGGCTGTACTCGCTGCGCCTGATCATCATCGTCGCGTTCCTTGTCACCGAGCAACGGAACCTGCTGTACTGGCACCAGGTGCTCACCGGCTGGACGGCCCTCGCCTTTCTCTGGTCAGCCCTCGTGTTCTCCCAGCAGCTGCGCTGGCGACCCGTCTTCTGGGTCCTCGTCCTGTTTCCGCCGCTGTGGTCCTACATCGCGATCTACCGGCTGGACAACTTCCTCCTCGCGGCGGGGCCCGCGGTCGTCTTTCTCAGCATGGCCACGCTGTGGACGGGGGTGATCCTGTGGAGGCACCACCGGCAGATCGGCTCGCTGCCGGCCGCGCTGATGGCATGGGCGTTCTTCCTCTGGAGCCTGCACCACCTCGATTATCCCTTCCTGCGCGCGCGGGGGGCCTGGAATCCGTGGGGCTACTACCTGGACATCATCTTCGAGCTGGCGATCGGCTCCGCGATCCTGCTGCTCGTCGTCGAGGATCAGTATCGAGGCCTCTCCGTCCTGTCCGCGCTGTCCGGGGATCTCCAGAGCGGGCGTGACGAGGACGATGTGCTGGAGGCGCTGCTCGCCCGACCCCTCACGCTGCCCGGCGTGCGAGGCAGCGCCATGTACCTGCTGGCGTCCGAGAGGGTGATTCGAGGGGTCGGCGTCTGCGCGGCATGGGAGTCTTCACGCCCGTCGGGGCCGGCCCGCGCCGCGATCGGGAGGGTGATCGAGACGGGGCAGCCGGAGGTGATGCGAGGCTGGTCGGAGGAGCTCGCCGGCGCGGTCCACCCCTACGTCGCTGCGCTCCCCGTGTTCCTCGGGGACGAGGTGAGGGGAGCGCTGCTTGTCGTGGGCAGCGCCCAGGATCCGCTCACCGTTCTCGACAGTCACTTTCTCGTGGCACTCGGGCACCAGGTGGGTGCGGCGCTGGCGAACGCCGACCTGCTCCAGCGTCTCGAAGACCGTACGGCGGACCTGGAGCGTCTGGCTGCCCGGATGGTGGAACAGCACGAGGAGGAGCGACGAAGGCTGTCCCGGGAGCTGCACGACGAGAGCGCGCAGGTCTTCGCGGCAGTCAAGCTGCAACTCGGACTGCTACGGGAATCGGCCACTCCCGAGCAGGAACCGGCACTGGACCTCGCCCTGGATCTCGTCGGATCGGGGATCCGCAGCATCCGCAACGTGGCGCGCGACCTGCGGCCCTCGTTGCTGGACGATCTCGGTCTGCGTCCCGCCCTGCAGGCCCTGGCCGACGACTTCGAGCACAAGACGGGGATCGAGACGGAGCTCGTCGCGCCGCCCGATCTGCCGGCTCTGTCGCCCGAGTCCGAGCTCGCACTGTTTCGCACGATGCAGGAGGGGTTGTCCAACGTGGCGCGTCATTCCGGCGCTTCGGCAGTGACCGTGACGCTGGACCACCGGGACGGGGAGCTCAGGCTCAGCGTCCGGGACGACGGCACGGGGCTGTCCGTCGGGGAAAGCGCCGACGAGCAGCTTCGTTCCCGGACCGGGGTGCTCGGGATGCGCGAGCGGGTCTCTCCGCTCGGAGGCACCGTCGAGTTGACGGACCCGGAGAGCGGGGGTGCGGAGCTCACGATTCGGCTTCCCGTCGCTGCACCGGATTCCGTTTCAGCGGAGCGGGTGGTAACGTCGGAAGATCCCGGTGACGAGGAGCTGCTGGTATGAGCGACGAGAGGATCCGCATACTGCTGGCCGACGACCACGCCCTCGTGCGCGAAGGCATCCGGCGTGTCCTGGAGGAGGATCCGGAGTTCGTGGTCGTGGCCGAGGCTGCGGACGGCGAGGAAGCCGTGCTGCTGGCGCGCGAACATCGTCCAGACGTGGCCGTCGTGGACATCACGATGCCGGGCGCCTCGGGTTTCGAGGTCACGGCTCGTCTCCAGTCGGATGTGTCCGCGACCCGCGTCCTCATCCTGAGCATGCACGACGATGCCGAGTACGTCACGCGGGCGGTCCGAGCGGGCGCCAGGGGTTACCTGCTGAAGGACGAGGCCGGGCCTTCCCAGCTGCGGGACGCCGTGCGCGCGGTTCATGCCGGGAGCTCCTTCTTCACGTCCGCGGTCGCCGACCGGCTGGCGGCCGGGCTGCGCGGCGTGGAGCAAGGACAACAGGCTCCGGGGATGGACGTGCTGACCGCGCGCGAGCTGGACGTGCTCAAGGGAGTCGCGGCGGGTAAGAGCAACAAGCAGATCGCCGCGCACCTCGGAATCAGTCGCCGGACGGTCGAGAGCCACCGCGAGAGCCTGATGCGCAAGCTCGACATCCGAACGGTCGCGGGCCTGACCCGCTTCGCGCTCGACGGCGGTCTGCTCGACGACGCCACCCCCTACTAGACTAGCCTGCCCGTACAACGGGACAAATGGGCCCGCTCCGTAGAATTTCGGATCACATTTCGGTAGAATTGCGAATTTTCGTCCCACTCATCCCCCGGTAAACTGCTCCCTACGCTCTCCTTCAGCGCCGGCGGGGAAGCCGGACGGCTTCTCCGCCGGCAGAAACAGGTCCCCCCAAGGGCGTCACCGGAGGTACAAGTGTCTACTTCAAGTGCCGGGTCGGCGAGAAGTCTTCGCGGACTCGCTTCGCTCGCCGTCTGCTTCACGTTCCTTCTTGCCGCTCCCGGATCCGGATACTCGCAGGACAACCCCGACGCCGAACCCGACAGCTCCGTTTCGGAGCCCATCATCCTGCAGCCGCTCGCGGTCACCGCGACCCGGGATCCGAAGCAGCTGTTCGTCACCGCCGCGCCGGTGTCGGTGCTGGATACCGTCGCGCTGCGCTCGATCTCCCCTAACACGGCTTCGGACATCCTCAAGCGCCTTCCAGGCATCGATGTCAACGGTGTCGGCACGAACCAGACGAGGCCTACGATTCGCGGCCAGCGCGGGCAGCGCATCCTCCTCCTGGAAGACGGACTTCGTCTCAACAACGCCAGGCGCCAGCAGGACTTCGGTGAGCTGCCCGCCATCGTCGATGTGAACGATGTGTCCCAGGTCGAGGTGGTTCGCGGGCCGGCGTCGGTGTTGTACGGCACGGACGCGATCGGCGGCGTCGTCAACCTGAGGACCTCCGACGTGCCCTCGTTGAGCGGCGGCGACACCTACGGCGGGCGGGCGACGTTTCTCTACAGGGACGAAGGCGAGCAGCTCCGTCCGACCGTCGATCTGTACGGGCGCATCGGAAGAGTCGGCTTTCGGGGCGGCGCTTCGTACCGGAACGCGAAGAACTACTTCGCGCCCTCCGGCAGCTTCGGGGACATCACGCTCGACGGAAACACGGAAGTCAACGACACGGGCGTCGAGGACCAGAATTACAGTCTCCTGCTGGATTACAGCTTCAGCGAGAGCCAGAACGTCTTCGTCAAGGGAGAATACTACAACGCCCGGAATGCCGGCTTCGGCTACGTGTCGAACGCGGACCTCGGGACGCCGGATGACGTTTCCATCGTGATTCAGTATCCGGACCAGACCGTGGGCAAGGTGACGGCGGGCTACCGGGCGCACGGACTCGGCTGGGGCTTTGCCGACCGCGTGGACGTCAGCGGTTTCTACATGAACAACCAGCGCGACCTCGTTCAGAACATCGGGATTCCCGATCTGTTCGGTCCCGGATCCGGCGTGACCCTGGACATCAACTCGGCCAACTACACGGAGATCGCCAGTCTAGGCGCCCGTGCGGAAGCGGCCAAGCTGCTGGCCGGAAAGCACCTCCTGACCTACGGACTGGACTTCTACCACGACGATTCCAACAACACGGATCACTCGGTCAGCCAGATCACCGGCTCGCCGTTCCCCTCCGAGCCAGAGGTGAACGACACTCCCAACGTGCCCAACGCCATCTACGATCGGTTCGGCGTGTTCGCGCAGGGCGATTTTCGCCTCGGTCGCAAGGTCTCGCTGATCACCGGGGCCCGCTGGCAGAACGTCCGCTCCCGGACGCAGCCGACCGAGAATCTGGACAATCCTTCCGTCATCGGAATCACGAACGACAAGCAGACGGTAGTGGCTTCCGCCAACGTGCTGTGGGAGGTCCTGCCGTCGCTCAACCTCGTGGGCACCGTAGGACGAGGGTTCCGCGCGCCGAACATCATAGAGCTGTACTTCGACGGTCCGACGCCGGAGGGCTCCGGGTATCTGATTCCGAACACCGGACTCGAGTCCGAGACGAGCCTGAACGTGGACCTCGGCGTCAAGTATGCGCGACGCAACGTGTCTTTCGAGGCCTTCGTCTTCCGCAACGACATTCGCGATGGCATCCGGATCGCCGCCGTGCCCGACTCGGTGATCAGCGGTCTTGACGTGTATCAGAACCAGAATTTCGGCAAGCTGCTGTACAGGGGTTTCGAAATCGGCGGCCGGTGGGCCCCGGTTGTCGGCCTCGAGCTCGGCGCCGGCTTCAACTTCCTTGACGCGGAGGACGTCCTGGACGAGAACAGCCCGATTGCGGACAGCTATCGCACGCGTCTGAACGGTGAGCTGACGTACCGTCGACCGGGCGGCGCATGGTGGGCGTCATACGAATTCCGCTTCCAGGGAGAGAGCACGATCTGTCAGGACACGAACGACGCGTGCAAGTCGCAGGTGGCGCAGCCGGCGGTGGGCTACGTCCTGCCGTCGTTCAACGTGCACAACGTGCGCGGAGGGCTCCGGATCGCTCGGATCGGCCGCACATCCCACTACATCACGGCCAGCGTCGAGAACTTCACGAACGAGCTGTACGCCGAGTTCTCGAACGCCACGTTCTTCCGGCCGCAGCCGCGAAGGACTCTCCTGGTCGGCTGGACGTCGACTTTCTGATCAACTCTGAAACGGGTAGTGGACTCCGCCTCACGCGGGCAGCTCCCCGTTTCCGCAGGTCAGACGACGGGGCCGGAGCGCCCGCGTGAGACGTCGGCCCTCGTTGACGGCGCGGGGTGCTCGGGAATAGTCTGCGAGCGTCCGTTCCTGCGGGCGGACCGGCTCGTCGGCGCCCGCGTCTGAGCGCTAACTCCTCATGAGAGCGTCTCCGCGTCCGTGGGCATTCCACTCGGCACTCGAGATCACCCGCTCCGCGTCGCCGTCGTGGGAGCCGGGCCGGCGGGCTTCTTCATCGTGGAGTCACTGCTCAAGGCTCCCGACCTGGCCGTCTCGATCGACGTGTTCAACCGGATGCCGACGCCGTACGGACTCGTGCGGGAAGGCGTGGCTCCGGATCACCCTTCGATCAAGAAGGTGACGGCCAAGTACGACCGGATCGCGTCGGAGCCGAACGTACGCTACTTCGGCAACGTGACCTTCGGCCGGGACGTCGATCGTCAGGACCTCCGACGGCACTACCACCAGATCGTCTATGCGGTGGGCGCCCAGGCCGACCGCCGGCTCGGGATCTCCGGCGAAGACCTTCCCGGCAGCCATCCGGCGACCGAGTTCGTCGCCTGGTACAACGGGCACCCGGACTTCGCGCACCGGTCGTTCGACCTGTCCCACGAGCGGGTCGTCGTGGTCGGGAACGGCAACGTGGCGGTGGATGTCGCGCGCATCCTGATCACCGATCCGGATGCGCTGGCTGCCACGGACATCGCGGACCACGCGCTCGAGGCCCTGCAGAGCAGCCGGGTGCGGGAGGTCGTCGTCCTCGGCCGGCGCGGGCCCGCTCAGGGGAAGTTCACGAGCGTCGAGCTGAAGGAGCTGGGCCGCCTGGATGGCGTCGCCGTGCGGGTGGACCCTTCAGACCTCGCGCTGGATGCCGCGAGCGCATCCGCGGCCGACGCGGACCGTGTGGCGAAGCGCAACTTGGAAATCCTGCGGGAATTGGCCGGCGAGGACCGGGCGGACTGCGAGCGCCGTCTTTGGCTCCGCTTCCTGGCGTCGCCAGTCGAGATCGTGGGGTCGAACGGTCGTGTCGCGGCGGTGCGGGTCGAGCGCAATCGGCTCGTGCAGACGGAGAGCGGCTACATCCGGAGCATCGGCACCGGCGAGGTCGAGACGGTCGACGCAGGACTGGTGCTCCGCTCGGTGGGCTATCGGGGCGTGCCCCTGCCTGACGTGCCGTTCGACGCGGATCGACACGTGATCCCCAACCGGGCCGGCCGGGTGACGGACGGTCCGGGCGGGCCCGCCATCGCCGGCGAGTTCGTCTCCGGGTGGATCAAGCGAGGCCCGAGCGGCATCATCGGCACCAACAAGCCCGACGCCGCTGAGACGGTCGCCGGGATGCTCGAAGAGCTCGGGCGGGGAGAGACCCTGAATCCGCAGTCGCCGGAGCCGGAAGCCGTGATCGAGTTGCTCGAGTCACGGTCGGTCCGCTACGTGAGCTTCGATGACTGGCGGAAGCTCGACGAACACGAGACGAAGGAGGGGCGGCCACGGGGAAGGCCCCGTGTCAAGGTCGTCGATGTCGAGCGGATGCTCGAAATCATGGGGAGGTAGGAGACATGGAAGAACGGTCGCTCGGACCGGGGGCTCCGGATGTCACGTGCGTCGGCTTCGGCGGCATGCCGCTGTCCGTGGCGGCCCGTCCGGATCCGCGGGAGTCCGTGCGGGTGCTGCACGCAGCGCTCGATGCCGGGATGACCCTCATCGACACGGCCGACGTCTACTGCCTGGGCGATGACGACATTGGTCACAACGAGCGCCTCGTGGCGAAGGCGCTGCGGGAGTGGACGGGCGATGCCGACCGGATAGTCGTCGCGACGAAGGGAGGGATGACGCGCCCCGCGGGCGGGTGGGACAGCGACGCTCGACCGGAGCGGCTCCGCGCCGCATGCGAGGCGTCGTTGAAGGCGCTGGGCACCGACGTGATCGACCTGTATCAACTGCACCGCGTCGACCCGGAGGTTCCGCTGGAGGACAGCGTCGGGGCCCTCGCGGACCTGAAGGCGGAAGGGAAGATCCGGGCCGTGGGGCTCTCCAACGTCTCGGTGTCCGAGATTCGACGGGCGTCGGAGATCGTCCGGATCAGCAGCGTGCAGAACCGGCTCAGCCCCTTCTTCCGAGAAGCGCTCGAAGGGGGAGTCGTCGACTACACCGAAGGCGAGGGAATCGGTTTCCTGGCCTACAGCCCGGTCGGCGGCGGTCGGCTGAATCTCAAGCTTCCGGATCACCCGATCGTGGCATCGATCGCCCGCGAGAAGGGGATCTCGGCTCATGCCGTAGTGCTGGCGTGGGTGCTCGGGAAGGCCCCCAACGTGATCGTGATCCCGGGAGCACGAACGACAGCGCACGCACTGGATTCGGTGGCGGCCGCCGACGTGCGACTGACGCCGGGGGAGGTGAAGGCGATCGACGAGGCCGAGTTTTCACTCGCCTGAGCCCAGCGAGCGGTCCGCGTCCACCTGGCAGAGGGCAGCGACTCTATCAACGGAGAGGGACATGATTGGACGGTCTTCAGGCACATGGATCGGTGTCGCGGCTTTTGTCGTGACGGCGTGCTCGGGCAACCCGATGCCCGGGGATCAGGGATACCCC
>Ga0210060_1000646_pt1 | contig 9750 bp, 9 predicted proteins | sample Joice_CattailNLB_FD_184871 | JGI IMG/M metagenome (GOLD analysis project Ga0210060, IMG submission 184871) | Wetland microbial communities from San Francisco Bay, California, USA, that impact long-term carbon sequestration - Joice_CattailNLB_D2... | ecosystem: Environmental > Aquatic > Marine >...
AAATCGTCCATCGCGGCGGAGATCTCCTTCAGGGACAACCGGTCCGCGTGGCGCAGCACGGGGACGAGCAACCCTTTCTCGGTGTCGACCGCGACGCCGATGTGGATATCCTTCTTCAGCACCGTGCTCTCCCCGGATACGGCGGCGTTCATGGCCGGTGTCTCCCGGAGCGCCTTCGCGGCGGCGTGGATCACGAAGGGAAGATACGTGAGGTTCACGCCCTCCTTTTTCGCCTTGGCCCGCACTCCCGCCACCCGGTGCATGTCCACCTCGGCGAAGATGTGGACGTGGGGCGAGGTGTGCTTGCTGCGGACCATGTGGTCGGCGATCTTCTTCCGGATCGGCGTCCACGGTACGACCTGGTCCCCTTTGGACAGGGAGGGCTTGGCCTCCGGAGCCTTGGCGGCAGCGGCCTTGCCCTCCGAAGCTTTCGCGGCAACGGGCCTGGCCTCCGCGGCCTTGGGCTTCTTCGCGGGGACTCCGGAGGCCAGGTATCCCTCCACGTCCTTCCGCGTCACCCGTCCGTCGATGCCGGTCCCCGGGATCTTCGACAGGTCCAGGTCGTGTTCGGCGGCCATCCGCGCCACCACGGGGGTGATCCGGACCCGGTCGGTCGCCGGCTGCGGCGCCGGGGCGGAAGGTTCGACGATCGGGGGCGCGGGGATCGGCGGCCCGGACGTCCGCGCCATGTGGCCGGGGAATCCCTCGGTCTCCTCGTCCCATTTCGGCGCCTCTTCGGGCGCGGGCCGGGCCGCCTCCGTGTCCGTCTCGAGTTTCGCCAGCACCGTCAGGACGGGGACCGTCTCCCCCGGCTTGACCAGGATCTGCGCGATCCGGCCCGCGGACGGCGAGGGGATCTCCGCGTCCACCTTGTCCGTGGAGATCTCGAGCAGGGGGTGGTCCTTGGCGACCAGCTCCCCGACCTTCACGAGCCACTTCACCACGACCCCTTCCACCACGCTTTCACCGAGCTGGGGCATCACGACGTCGATGAGCATCGCATCACGCTCCTTGCGTTTAATACGCGGCGAGTTTCCGGATCGCCTCGGTGATCTTCTCCTGGTTCGGCAGGACGTAGTCCTCCAACGCCGGGGCGAACGGGGTGTGGACGTCCCGCGCCGCAAGCCGCACGACCGGCCCGTCCAGCTCCTCGAAGCAGTCCTGCGCGATCCGGGCGGCGATCTCCCCCCCGACCCCTCCGGTCAGGCGCGCCTCGTGGACGATCAGCGCCTTTCCCGTCTTCCGGACGGAACCTTTCACGGTCGCCCAGTCGATCGGAAGGAGGGTCCGCAGGTCGATCACCTCGATGTCCACCTCCGCGGCCATGTCCCGCGCCGCCTTCATCACCGCGTGGACCGGGGAGCCGTAGGTGATGACGGTGAGGTCCCGTCCCTCCTTGCGCAACGCCGCCTTCCCGATGGGGACCAGGTACTCCTCGGCGGGGATCTCTTCCTTGATCCGCCGGTAGAGGAACTTGTGCTCGAAGTAGATCACCGGGTCGTCGTCCCGGATGGCGGACTTGAGCAGCCCCTTCGCGTCGTACGCCGTCGCCGGGGCCACCACCTTGAGGCCGGGGACGTGGCAGAACCACGCCTCCGGGTTCTGGGAGTGGTACAGCCCGCCGTGGACTCCGCCGCCCGACGGACCCCGGACCACGATCGGGCAGGCGGTCTGCCCGCCGTGGCGGTACCGAAGGGTCGCGGCCGTGTTCACGATCTGGTCGAAGCCGCAGGAGATGAAGTCGATGAACTGCATCTCGAGGACCGGGCGCATCCCCTGGACCGCGAGCCCGACGCCGGCCCCGACGATCAGCGACTCGGAGATGGGCATGTCGACCACCCGTTCGGCGCCGTGCTTCTCCTGCAACCCCGCGGACGCCTTGAAGGCGCCGCCCAGCACCCCGACGTCCTCCCCCATCAGCAGGACGTTCCCGTCCCGCGCCAGCTCCTCGTCCATGGCCTGCCGGATCGCCTCGATGTAGGTGACGAGCATGGTCAGCGGGCCTCCGTGTCGATCGGCATGGCGTACAGGTCCTCCATCGCTTCGGGTCCTTCCGGGGACGGGCTGGCCTCCGCGAACGCGACCGCCTCCTCCACGATCCGCGTCACCTCCTCGGTCGTCTCCTTTTTAACGGCGGCGATGTCGTACTTCCGCTTCCCGAGATAGTTCTCCCACAGGAAGATCGGGTCCATGCTCTCCCACGTGATGACCTCCTCCTCGGACCGGTAGTCGGCCCGGTCGTGCTCGGAGTGCCCGTGGTACCGGTACGTCTTGCACTCGACCAGCGTGGGGCCGTCCCCCTTGCGCGCGCGGGCGATCGCCTTCCCGGCCGTCTTCATCACGGCGTGGAGGTCGTTCCCGCTCACCACCTCGCCCTTGAAGCCGTACCCGGCCGCCCGGTCCGCCACGTTGTCCACCCCGAACTGCAGCTCGTTGGGGGTGGAGTAGGCGTAGAAATTGTTCTCGCAGACGAAGACCACGGGGAGCTTGTGCACGCCGGCGAAGTTCATCGCCTCGTGGACGTCCCCCCGGCTGCTCGCCCCCTCGCCGAAGAAGGCGACCGCGACGCGGTCCTCCTTGCGGATCTTGAACTTGTACGCCATCCCCGCCGCGACCGGCAAGGTCGCCGCCAGCATGGAGGTGGCGCCGAAGATCCCGTTCGCGAGGTCCCCGCCGTGAAGGTAGGAGTCCTTCCCCTTCGCGAACCCGTCCCGCCTTCCGAAGATCTGCGCCATCAGCCGCTTCGGGTCGGCCCCCTTGACGAGATACGCGCCCAGGTCCCGGTGCAGCGGGAAGATCCAGTCGTCCCACCGCAGGTCGTGGCAGAAGCCGACCGTCACCGCCTCCTGCCCTTTCCCCGAGTAGACCCCGCCCATGAGCTTCCCCTGCTTGTCCAGCGCGGAGATCCGGTCCTCGAACTCGCGGATGAGGCGGAGCCAGCGGTACAGCTCCCGGTCTTTCTGCTCGGTCATGGCGTCCTCTCGTCGGGTGTCATAGGTCGATCGCCTCGCCGCCCAGCATGAGCGCCGCCTCCCGGATCGCTTCCGGAAGGGTGGGGTGCGCGTGGACGGTGCGGCCGATCTCGTGGTGCGTCGCCTCGAGGGAACGGGCGAGGGAGAGCTCCGCGATCATGTCCGGCGCGCCGACGCCGAGGATGTGGCAGCCGATCACCTCGCCGTACTTCGCCTCCGCGATCATCTTGACGAACCCCTCGGTGTGCCCGGAGGCGACCGCCTTCCCCAGCGCGGTGAAGGGGAACTTCGACACCTTGCATTCGATTCCGCGCCGCTTCGCCTCCTCCTCCGACAGGCCGATCGTGGCGACCTCGGGACGGCAGTAGACGCACGCGGGAATCTTGTCGGGGTCGGGGCGGCGGACCTCCTTCCCCGCGATCGCCTCGGCCGCGACGACGCCTTCCGCGGACGCCTTGTGGGCGAGCATCGCCCCGCCGATCACGTCGCCGATGGCCCAGATCGTCGGACACGAGGTCCGGAGCCGGTCGTCGACCTTGACGAAGCCGCGCTCGATCTCGACTCCGCACGCTTCCAGCCCCAGGTCGGCGGAGAGCACCTTGCGCCCCACGGCGACGAGGAGCTTCTCGGCGGTAAGGGTCTCCTCCTTGCCGCCGGAGGAAACCGTCAGCGTCCGGGTCGCCTTGTCGAACCCTTTCGCCGGTGCGGAGGTCAGCACCCGGATCCCCTGCTTGCCGAGCGCCTTCTCCAGCTCCTTCGCCACCTCGCGGTCGGTCCGCGGGAGGAGCTGGTCCTCCATCTCCACCACCGTGACCTCGGCGCCGAACGCCCGGTAGACGTAGGCGAACTCCACCCCCACCGCGCCGCCCCCGAGGACGATCACGGAGCGCGGAAGCGTCTCCTGCGCGAGGGCGTCGTCGCTGGTCAGGATCACCCGCCCGTCGGGCTCGATTCCCGGCAGCCCCCGCACCGCGGTCCCGGAGGCCACGAGGATGTTCTTCGCCGAGAGCTCCTCCTCCCCCGCCCGGACGGTGGTGGGCGAGAGGACCGTCGCGCCCGCGGGGAACAGCTCGATCCCGTTCTTCTTGAAGAGGTAGGCGACGCCGCGGGACATCCGGTCCGCCACCTTCCGGCTCCGGCGGACGACGGCGCCGTAGTCCGCGGACAGCCCCTGGCAGCGGATCCCGTACGCCTCGGCGTTGCGCATGTCCTCGTACAAGCCCGCGGAGACGAGGATCGCCTTGGACGGGATGCACCCCCAGTTGACGCACACCCCGCCGGGCTTGTCGCGCTCGGCGACCGCCACGCGCATCCCCAGCTGGGCCGCGCGGATCGCCGCCACGTAGCCCCCGGGCCCCGCGCCGATCACCACCAGGTCGAATCGCTTCATCGGGAGATCCTTTCCGTCATATCGCCGACGTCTCGATGCGCCGGACGACCTCGTTCAGGAACCGGGTCGCCTCTCCACCATCCACGATACGGTGATCGAAGGAGAGGCTCAAGTACATCATATCGCGGGCGACGACCTCCCCGTCGCGCACCACGGGCCGGGTAACGATCTTGTGCGCCGCGAGGATGGCCGCCTCCGGAACGTTGATGACGGGGTAGCTGAACAGCCCCCCGATCGAACCGACGCTGGAGATCGTGAAGGTGCCGCCGGTCTGATCCCCGGAGACCAGGGTCCCCTCCCGGGCCGCCGCCGACAGCCGCTCGATCTCCGCCGCCAGTTCGATGACAGATTTCGCGTCGGCGTTGCGGACGACCGGGACGACCAATCCATCCTCGGCGTCCACGGCCATGCCGACGTCGACCCGCTTCTTGAGGACGATCTCCCCGCGTTCCTCGTCGAGAGCGGCGTTGAGGGCGGGGTGCCGCAGGAGCGCCCCCGCGACCGCCTTCATGATGAAGGGGAGGATGGTGATCCGCACCCCCGCCCATTCGCCGGTCTCCCGGATCCTCGTGCGCTCGGCCAGGAGTCCCGATACGTCGGCCTCGTCCACCAGCAGGACGTGGGGAACGCGGGTCTTCGCGGCCACCATCTTCCGCGCGATCATCCGACGCTTCCCCTTGAGGGGGATCCGCTCCTCCGACGCGGACTCCCCGGGGATTCCCGACGCCGCCTTCGTCCCCGCCGCCCCGCGCACGTCCTCCTCGGTGACCCGGCCGCCGGGACCGCTTCCGGGGACTCCCCCCAGCTCCACGCCGAGGTCCTTCGCGAGCTTGCGGACGACCGGGGTGGCAAGAACCGCACCGCCCGCCTCGGCGGTTTTCCCCGCCGCGGGCTCGATGAGGGCGAGGGGTCCGCCCACCTTCACGACTTGCCCGGGCTGCGCGAGGATCTTGAGGAAGGTCCCGCTCACCGGCGACGGGATCTCCACGTTCGCCTTGTCGGTCATGATCTCGACGAGCGGGTCGTCCTCCTTGACGGAGGCCCCCTCGGCCACAAGCCAGCGGACGACTTCCCCCTCCGCGATCCCCTCCCCCACGTCGGGGAGCCTCAGTTCGAACGGCATGGTTTGCGGTGCCCCTTTCGGATGTGCTCGACCCTCACAGGGCGGAATCCTACGCGGCTCGACCCGTCTTGTACGGTTGAATCAGTATCTCCGCCGGAATCCCCATGCCGGCGTTCAGCCGGCGGATCATCTCCACGGACAGGGGGCGCTTGCGGTTCAGAACTTCCGAGACGCGGGCCCGGCTTCCGAGATAAGGCTCCAGGTCCCGCCTTGTGAGCCCCATCTGATCCATCCGGAATTTGATCGCCTCGATGGGGTCCGGCGGTCCGACCGGATGGTGCTCCTCTTCGTACGCTTCCACAAGCAGGGATAGTACTTCGAGCGTCCCCGCCTCCCGCGACCCGACGGGCGCATCCAGGAGGGAAGTGATCGTATCCAGCGCCGCCTTGTAATCGGCCTTCGTGCGGATCGGCTTCAGTTCCATCACGCTCCCTCCATCAAACGGTCGCCGCGTCGACCTTGTCGTACTCCGCATGTGTCCCGATAAATCGGATATACACATAACCCGAATCGTAACGGACATGAGTGATCAAACGGTACTTGTTCCCCTTGATATTGAACACCACCCTGTTTCCCGCAAGAAAACTTGCTGCCGGATACCGTGTTTTTATGTCCTTCGGAAGAACCCACGCCGAACGGGACGTTTCCGCGTACCACGCCTTCAGCGGCTGTTCGGCGTCCGGGTGCTCCTCCCAGAAATCCTTAAGCGTTTTTCGGGCGATGATACGCACACGGGAAGGATACCATGCTCCCTATATGGGAACAAGGAGCCAAGGGTCACCATGGCCGTTTCGGAATGCGGTCGCGAAGAGGGGGCACGATTGGCGATCTGGAGTCCGTACGCGGGTCGGTCGATCTGGCGGTCGGTGGCGTCGATTCGACGCCGGTTCATTTCCCGGTCCCGTTCGACTCGAGGAGCGCGACAATGTCCTCGTGCTTCCACTGCGCCGCCACGTCCGACGCCGTCCAACCATTCCGGGCCTTCACGTGAACATCCGCCCCTTTTTCGATGAGAAGCAGGACCATGTCTTTCTGGTCGTTCAGTGCCGCGGCGTGAAGCGGGGTCATGCCGTCCGGAAATATCACGTCTCCGCTTCCCCTTTTTTTCTTGAGAAGTGCCGGAACATCCTTGTGACACTGGCGTGTGCTGGCAGTACTACGCAATGGCGACACAGCATCAACGGCCCGGGCATTCACCTCCGCGCCATGGGCGAGGAGAATTTTGGCAACGCTCGCGTGCCCCCAGAGCGCCGCCACATGGAGCGGTGTCCAGCCATTCCGGGCCTTCGCATTGACCGCGGCGCCTTTTTGCACGAGGAGTTCGGCAAGCATCCGATGGTCCCCGTTCGCGGCGAAGTGCAGCGGCGTCATCCCGTTTCCATCCCTCGCGTTGACATCCGCCCCTTTCGACAGGAGCAAACCGGCGACGTCCCTGTGCCCCCAGATCGCCGCGGCGTGAAGCGGCGTGAGCCCGGTTTCGGACACCGCGTCGACACTCACCCCCTCCGCGAGGAGCCGGCGAACCTCATTCACCTTTCCGGCTTCGGCCGCATCGTGTATCGGGCCCGCATTGGCCGTGGTCCAGGCGAATACCCCGAGGACGATCAGCATCCCCACCTGGCGGCATCGCCGCACGGAAAGACGGGACCGACGGGGACATCTTCCCGTCATGGCCGTTCGCCGGACTCCAGGGAGACCCTTCCACGGTCCAGGGAGCGCAGCTTTCTGGAAACATTCAGCTTCCCGAGGCCATCGAAGAACGCGCGCCTTTCCGGGAACCGGGCCGAAAATCGTTTTGCATCGATTTTCCGGCAGGCCCACGACTCCGCGAAATCGGCGAATCCGTCGTCGACCGCGTCCCAGGACTCCTTCTCGCGAATTCCGTTCCACTTCGATGTCAAACGTTTTCCCAGGAACGAGCTGAAGGGGTTGTGGACGTTCATCCCCTGGGCGTAAAGCCTCAGCCACCTGGTTTTTTCTTCCCGGCTCGACAAAACGATTCCGCGGGTTTCGGGGTACCGCAAAGGCAATGACACCCGGACTTTCCTCCCGGTAAATATGATGAATCCCGGGTTCGCCTTTCCCCCCCTCCCCCCCCAGAAGGCGGGATTGATTCTCATGAATTTCTCTTCGTCCTTTTTCAGATCCCGATCCTCTTTCCATAACAGTTCCAGGAGAGCGTCCCTGCCGAACACGACGTGCTTCCTGTAGGCTTCTTCATCGTCCAGAAAATGACAATCCACGAAGGTATTTTTTTCGAACAGTTCCCCGATCAGCGTGTCTCTCGCGGGTTCCTCGTCCTTCCTGCATACCCAGACCCATAACCGGTTTTTTTCGTCCCGGTACATGAAGCGGTTCTCCACGGACAACCGTTCCCCGCAGGAGGGACAGGGAACCCGGTTGAACTCTCCGGAAAGGATAGCGTCTTTCAGTTCCGGGTCGTGGTCGACAAAAACATATTCGCAAATGTCCCCCCGGAATGCCGCCCCGCAGCTGCACCGGATGTCGTAGGTCGCTTTCAGCGCCATGTGCTTCTCCCGGAAAAAAGGTGCCGGCGGGACACGGTAGCTTCCACCGGCACCAGAATGGCCCTGCGTCTGTTCAGGCCTGCAACGGTATCAGCAGGGTGTTCTTGTCGGAGTATTGCTTCCCGACGAAATATCCCTTGGGGATCATCGCGTGGATGCCCAACGTGTAATCCACGAGCTGGGTGACGTGGAGGTCGACCGCCTGGGAGCAGAAGGCGTAGGCCTCCATCGGGGGCATGCCGTAATGCTTGTTCAGGAATCCGATCGACTGGCGCACGGCCATCTGGCAAGACTTGTACAGGTCCGTGTGCATCCCCATCATGATCCAGTGGGTGGGGCTGGAGGCCATGGGCCAATCGACCAGTTTCTTGAGATCCTTCCTAACGGTAAACCGCAGTGTGATGTTCTTGAAAGCCCCCTCCAGCGCGTTGAGATTCACCTCCCCATGCCCCTGGGCCAGGTGGGCGTCCCCGGTCTTGAACCCGGCCCCCTTGATCCAGACCGGAAGGTACAGCACGGTTCCGGCCACGAGGTCCTTGTTGTCCAGGTTGCCGCCGTGCCTTCCGGGAGCGACGTTGCTCCACATCCCCTTTTCCGGCAGTTCCACGCCGATCGTTCCGGGGAACGGCTTGATGGGGACCTTTATTCCCGGCATGAAATCGTACGTCATGTCCCGCCGGTTGACGGCGTACCACCGGACTTTCCCGTCGGGGTAGTCGTCCGCGAGAAGACCGAGCTTCATGAACGAGGTGGTCGGGTTCAGGTTGAAGGCGTAAGGGCCGGGGTCGATATCGAGGATCTCGACCTGCAGCATGTCCCCCGGTTCGGCGCCTTCGATGTACACCGGGCCGGTCAGGTGATGGTGGCCGCCGCCCTTCCGGATCTTCTTCGCACCAGTAGTCTCGTCCGGGAAAAAGTACGTTTCCGATGTTTTATCAATGACTTCTTTGTACCACTTCATCCAATCGTTGATGTCGGCCCCGGGCACCATCCTGCCCATCAGGTGCGTCCCGGTTTCCAGGTACACCGTATCGCCCGATTTGATGTTCAGGACAGGTTGTGTGGAATTGTCCCAGTATCCGTCCGTGGAGGTCATTTCATTGCAGCCGAGGATATGGACTTTCCCGGTAACATCCAACCTCTTGAGGTCGACGGCCCGGGCTTTCGGCAGGGCGAAATCGCTCAAGGCAAACACCGCGCCTGTCGCGCCTGCATATTTCAGGAATTTCCGCCGATCGATCCCTCCGTCGCCCTTTCCTTCTTTCTTTTCGCGGTCGACGCCCACGTCTCACCTCCGGGTTTTGGTTTTCTCGAGGCTTCACGCCTTCCAGAGACTTTCTTCCGCGGCTTGGCCTTCCCCCGCTCCTCCTTTCCTCTCATGCCGCTCGGGTCGGTTAAGCGAACGGGTCACGGCTTGATCATCACCATCTTGATGCTCGTCATCTCCTCGCAGGTGAAGCGGACGCCCTCTCGCCCGAGGCCCGAGAGCTTGTTCCCGCCGTACGGCATGTGGTCCACGCGGAAGATGGAGGTGTCGTTGATCATCACCCCGCCGACGTTGATCCGGTCGACGGCGTACATCGCCTTCTTGAGGTCGTTCGTATAGACCCCCGCCTGCAACCCGTACGGGGAATCCTCGACCATCGCCACCGCGTCCTCGAACGAATCGTACTCGTAGATCGAGACCAGCGGCGCGAACGCCTCCTGGCACATCACCTTCATCTCCGTGCGGACGTT
>Ga0210060_1000648_pt1 | contig 9715 bp, 7 predicted proteins | sample Joice_CattailNLB_FD_184871 | JGI IMG/M metagenome (GOLD analysis project Ga0210060, IMG submission 184871) | Wetland microbial communities from San Francisco Bay, California, USA, that impact long-term carbon sequestration - Joice_CattailNLB_D2... | ecosystem: Environmental > Aquatic > Marine >...
TGCTGAGCGCACTGGTGATACTGGTGCTGTTGGGATGGCATATGGCCATCATGCATCTTGAGGGGTTCTTGGGGCATATGGTTTCAATCTCGCCACACCCTCTGGGGTGGGGGGATGTCATCGCCCGCGGCAGAAATGGCTTTGTCGCAATCGCTTATGTGCTTTTGCTAGGAGCCGGGCTATTTCATGGGGTTTTTGGTCTGCGCACCATACTGGCGGAATATTGGCCGCGTAAAGGCGCCGAAAAGGTAATTAATACGAGTTGCTGGGTGGCGGGGATCATACTGTTCGCAGTGGGCACGTACACGACACTTACTTTTCATTTTATCCCTCCTGCGCCCTAGGAGAATTCAGGTGTTGGTAATAGACTTTGAGATTCAGCGTTTCAATCGGGAAACGGACTCCGAACATCGATGGGAGCGCTACCAAGTGAGCACGCACGCTGGGATGACCGTACTCGAAGCGCTTCATCAAATTCAAGAGCAACAGGATGCGTCGCTATCCTGGCGTTATTCCTGTCGCATGGGCATATGCGGATCATGTGCAATGATCATTAATGGCAGACCGGGTTTGGCCTGTAATACTCAGGTTCGCGACCTGAATGCACCAATTGTCCGCTTGCAGCCCTTGTCTAATTTCCCCGTCGTAAAAGACCTGGTTCCCGACTTAACGCCAATGTTTGAAAAGCATTCCAGCTTGAATACTTATTTGGTGCGTCAGGATGCTCCGAGGACGGAAGCTCTTGAAGGCGAGCTTGCGCAATCGCCAGAAGAGCTCATGAGATATCTGCAATTTTCTCACTGTACCAAGTGTGGGGCATGCATGGCGGCGTGTCCTACCGTTGCCATCGACAGTGATTTCCTTGGCCCTATGCCACTCGCCGCAGCCCACCGGTATAACGTTGATTCCCGAGATGAGGGGTTTGAAGCACGGAAACACAAAGCAAGTGCTCTGCACGGTGCATTTAGTTGCCATTACGCCGCAGAATGCTCTAGTGTTTGTCCGAAAGGCGTGGATCCTGCACGTGCGATTCAATTGATGAAACGTGATTTGATACTGGATCTGCTAAGGCTAAGACGAAAAAAAACCCCAGCATCGTTTACGCCAAGTCCCAGTGCTGCAAAGCCCAGAGAAAACATTCCACAAGCACCGAAATTTACGGTTAAATCTTGAGGCCGAACAACGCCAAAAATGTGCCGCGCAAACACCTTGATGTGCGCGGCGACTTCTCAACCTACACTAACTGAGCAAAAAAATCGTTTCCTTTATCATCTACTAGGATGAAAGCCGGAAAATCTTCCACTTCGATTCGGTAGATTGCTTCCATGCCTAGCTCCGGATACTCGAGTACTTCCACCTTCTTGATATGATCTTTGGCCAGGATGGCAGCAGGGCCGCCCATGGAACCAAGATAGAACCCACCGTATTTCTTACAGGCTTCGGTGACTTGCCGACTGCGATTTCCTTTTGCAATCATCACCAGCGAACCACCCTTGGATTGAAACTCATCGACGTAAGAATCCATCCGGCCCGCCGTTGTAGGGCCGAAAGATCCGGATGGCATGCCTTTGGGTGTCTTTGCAGGACCTGCGTAGTAAATGGGATGGTTCAGGAAATAATCCGGCATGCTATCGCCTCTATCCAGGCGTTCTTTAATTTTGGCGTGGGCGATGTCCCGTGCGACCACGAGTGTCCCGGTGAGTGACAGGCGAGTCTTAACCGGATGCTTCGTCAGTTCGGCGAGAACCTCTTTCATTGGTCGGTTCAAGTCGATATGTACGATGCCCTGTTCATGTTTACCCCGGTATTTTTCGTGAATGAAACGACCAGGATCCCTTTCAAGTTCCTCGATCCAGATGCCTTCTTTGTTGATCTTTGCCTTAACGTTACGGTGCGCCGAGCAGGATACACCCATTCCTATGGGGCATGAGGCCCCGTGGCGAGGAAGCCGAACGACTCTAATATCTAGCGCAAAGTACTTGCCGCCAAATTGTGCCCCAATACCGCTCTCCTGCGCGGACTGAAGCAGGGTGTCTTCCAGCTCAGAATCGCGGAAAGCCTGGCCACTGCGGTTCCCCTGAGTCGGTAACGTGTCGAGATAGCCGGTGGTGGCCAGTTTGACCGTCTTCAAGCACGCCTCGGCAGAGGTGCCGCCAATCACGAACGCCACGTGATAGGGGGGGCAGGCGGCTGTACCCAATGTCTTCATCTTCTCTGCCAAGAATGCCGCCAGCTTTCCGGGAGTCAAAAGCGCTTTGGTTTCCTGAAAAAGGAACGTCTTGTTCGCGGAACCACCACCCTTGGCAATGAAGAGAAATTCATATTCGATTCCATCCTTAGCGTAAATGTCGATCTGCGCAGGTAGATTCGTCCCGGAGTTTTTTTCCTCATAGATGGTCAGTGGTATGGTTTGAGAATAACGCAGGTTTTCCCCCGAATAGGTATCGTACACGCCTTGCGTGAGCGCTTTCTCATCACCGCCGCCAGTCCAGACCTGTTGACCTTTCTTGGCAACAATAGTAGCCGTCCCGGTATCTTGACACATGGGCAATACGAAATGCGATGCTACTTCTGCGTTCTTGAGCATGGCGAGCGCTACCGTGCGATCGTTGTCACTCGCCTGGGGGTCATCGAGAATTGCGGCTACTTGTCGCAGGTGGGCTGGTCGTAGTAGGAACGAAGCATCGCGCATGGCCTCCTTCGCCAGCAGTCTTAGCCCCTCGGGATCGACTCTCAAGACCTCCTCGTTCTCAAACTGGGCAACAGAGACGAAATCCCGACTTAACAGGCGATAGGAAGTGGTGTCTTCTGCCAGCGGGAACATATTTTGGTATACGGTATCATTCATCAGTTTTGCTCCTCTCCCGCAGCGACGGGGGTGTGTGAGGCTGATTATATTTTCTCGCACCTAAGTGTCGCGATGGAAAGCAATGAAAACTTTATGAACAATGTGTTACGAGCTTTGTTGACAACGAAAATCTTGGTTTGGCGTGTTCTCAAGACCAGATCTTCATCGGAAGCGCTTAGCAGAGCGCGTCAGCAGAAAAACTTCCTTGTCAAATAAGCGCGTAACAGCATGTTTTAACAGTTGCATTCAGCTTTCCGTCCGGACACTAGCGAGTATCGGCGAGTCGTTCAGTCAGGACCTTTGGAGAATTCGTTTCGAACAACAGTGACAAGGGTATAGCGATCTGCACGTTGAACATCAGTCAACAGCAGGCTATTTGACCGAGAAATCTGACAATGCAATCTCAGGTTTCCGGTACCGGAGCAATGATACCCTCTCGCATAAGTATTGCCGTCGCCTCGCGGGCGCTGAGGATGATCCGCTTTGCTTCTTCATAGAGTGATGTCTCGTCCTTGGTAAGTCTGGCGACACCCTCTTCTTGCGCCTTCATCGCCGTGGCAACTGCCACGCGAGGAAATACCTCCCATTCGTCCATGCGGGGTACGATGTCATCTTCATTAATCCCTCGCCTTTGAGCGTAAGCGGCGAGCTCTTGGGCGGCAGCTACAGCCATATTATCAGTCACAGTACGGGCACGGATATCGAAAACACCTCGAAATATGCCGGGAAAGGCCAACGAATTGTTTAGCTGATTGGGAAAGTCGCCTCGCCCCGTTGCGACAATTCTTGCGCCTGCTTCCTTGGCCGCCTCAGGCCAGATTTCCGGTACCGGATTGGCACAGGCAAATACAATGGCATCCGAAGCCATGGCTCGCACCCACTCGGGTTGAATAGTATCGGGCCCGGGCTTCGAAAAGGCGATGCACACGTCCGCTCCCCGCATGGCATCGGCGATGCCCCCCTTCAATCCATCGACATTGCTTTCGGTGCATATCCGCCATTTATCGATAAACTCTGCGCGATTCTCCTGGACATCGCTACGCCCCCGATGCAGGATTCCTTTACTGTCACAAGCAATAACTTGCTCGGGAGCTACCCCCGTTGCTTGCAGAAGACGATAGACCGCGACGTTGGCAGCTCCCATTCCGATCATGGCGATCCGAATGTTTTGGAGATCCTTGCCTACCACTTTAAGCGCGTTATGAAGTCCAGCTGACAGTACAGTCGCCGTCCCTTGTTGGTCATCATGCCAGACTGGTATATTCATACTTGTTCGCAATTCGTCCAAGACCTTGAAACACTTCGGCTGGGCAATATCCTCCAGATTGATGCCTCCAAAAGAGGGCTCTAACAACCTTACCGTGTTGACTAGCTCAGTCGGGTCTTGGGTTCCTAGGCATATGGGTACCGCATCAACACCACCTAGAAACTTGAACAGCAGTGCCTTGCCCTCCATGACCGGAAGACCTGCCTCAGGCCCTATATTGCCTAAACCGAGGACTCGTGTTCCGTCTGAAACGACCGCGATGGTATTGGCCTTATTGGTATATTCGTAGACAAGCTCAGGGTCACCTTGAATCGCCCTACAAGGTGCAGCCACACCCGGTGTGTACCAAACAGACATATCACCGAGATTGCGAACGGCACATTTGAGCATTACTTGTACCTTACCTTTGTAAAGGCTGTGCAGGCGCATTGCCCACGTGTCTGCTTTACTTAACGTAGTAGAAGACATACTCAGACCCTCCTTATGAGTTACACGTAAAATTCAGTTATTGGATGGCCGATCAGCGGCATCCATTGTATCCACTGATTACCAAGCAACCTCAGCCACCTTTCTCGGCACGCACGGCTTGTTTTCTTGTCTAATCGCTGTCCGGCGTGCGGAGGGGACGAATACTGTTTCCTCAGCGAGCGGGGTTTGTATCAGTGTACCCGCTGTCACCACCAAACTTCCGTGATCGCCGGAACGCTGTTGGAGGCGGAAAATGCGCAACCGTTGCAGGGACGGATCGAGGTTGACGATGCGTATTGGGGCGGCGAGCGCCGAGGTGGCAAACGTGGGTGCGGAGCCCCGAGCAAGCACCCGTTTCTTGCCGCCGTACAAACTACCGAAGAAGGCCATCCGGTTCTCTTGCAATGCAGTGCCGTGGACGGCTTTCGCAAAAAAACCGTTGCCCAGTGGGCAGCGAAGCTTTTGTCCGGTAGCTGTCACGTAATCTCCGATGGATTGAGTGCATTCCATGGCATCGACGATGCCGGGATCGCGCACACGGCCATTGGAAGCGGTGGCAGCGCCGCCAGCATGGAGGTTCTTGCGCTCCAATGGATCAACCTCATCCTGGGAAACCTCAAGGACTCTATGCATAGTACTTATCATGCAATCCGTGGCAAGCACTTACCGCGCTACCTAGCCGAATTCAACGATCGTTTCAATCGCCGCTTTAACTTGACCAAGGTCGTCGACCAGCTTATTTGGGACGTTGCGCGGACACCTCCGATGCCCGAACGGTTGGTTAAGTTGGCGGAGGTTGGTTGGTAATCAGTTTGTATTTTAACATGTCACGAATGAGGGTTTGTGAATAAATTCATTCATATTCGAGAATGATTTGACCGATCGTGAGAACATCACCAGGTCTGACGCGGATTTTGGCTATCTTCCCCGATCGTTCTGCGCGCAAGATATTTTGCATCTTCATTGCCTCAACGACGCATAACTCTTTTCCGGGAGCAACCTCTTCGCCCTCTGCTACGGCTACAGACCTTAAGAGCCCGGGCATGGGTGAAACGAGGTACATCGACATATCGGGCGGCTGCTTCGGTGGTAGCATTCGAATCATATCCGCAGCCAATGAGGTATACACCTGAACGTCGGCCACGGCGCCCAAGTGTTTGACAGTGTATCCAAGACCTTTGCGTACGACGGTGAACCGTTTTGGTCGTGCATTAAGGGTGCAGCGCAGTACCGGTTCACCGACTTGCCAATCACTACGCACCGCCAGTGTCTGGTCGGAAAATCTCACATCGAACCCATCCCCCATTATCTGTGCCTTCACTGGAATAAACTGATCGTTGACAACGACCACCCAGTCCTGCGGAAGATGCACGTGGTAACCCGGTATCCTGTCACTGGTCTGGGCCGTGCGTTGCAGATAGCGCAGGTGCATGAGCACGGAGACGCCTACAATTGCACCGCAGTCATGCTCATTCATCGGAGCTGGCCGGAATCCTTTTGGATACTCCGCATTGATGAAACCGGTACTGAACTGTCCTTTCAGAAAGCGTGGGTTAGCCAGGAGAGCGGTGAGAAAATTGAGGTTGTGGTGGATCCCCTGGATATAGAACTCATCCAAGGCCATTCGCATGTGCCGTATCGCACTGTTACGGTCTTCATCCCAGGTGATCACCTTGGCGATCAATGGGTCGTAATAACGGGTGATCTCTCCACCCTCATACGCCCCATCGTCAACACGTACGTTAAAGCTTTCCTGCGGTGTTCGGTATCTGACGAGCCGTCCCGTCGATGGCATAAAATCGTGATACGGATCCTCGGCGTATACTCGAGCCTCGATAGACCAACCTCGTGGCCGAATATCTTCCTGGCGCATGGTCAGGCGCTCGCCGGCAGCGATCCGAATCATCCACTCCACCAGGTCCAAGGCGGTCACGAACTCGGTCACCGGGTGTTCGACCTGCAGCCGCGTATTCATCTCGAGGAAATAATAATTATGCTGCTGGTCGACCATGAACTCGATGGTGCCCACTGAGGTGTAGTTTATAGCGCGCGCGAGTGCTACTGCGGCCTCACCCATCTCGTGGCGGGTCTCTTGCTCCAGGAAAGGCGAAGGTGATTCCTCGATGATCTTCTGATGTCGGCGCTGGATTGAGCATTCACGTTCACCCAGGTGAATGATATTCCCATGCTGATCGCCTAACACCTGGAATTCAATGTGCCGAGGTTCCTCAATAAACTTCTCGACAAACACGCGGCCATCGCCGAAGGCAGAATGCGCTTCATCGGTGGCCAATCGAAAACTGTCGTGAACTTCGTCGTCGGTGCGTGCGAGATGGATCCCTTTCCCGCCCCCGCCTACAACCGCTTTAAGCATCACGGGAAAACCGAGGTCACGGGCAATAATCGCCGCGTCGTTCGCATCCGTAATTGCCTCTCTATGACCGGGTACCACCGGTATGCCGGTTGCCTCGGCTAGCTTGGCAGCAGCGATCTTATCACCCATCGTTGCTATCATTTCCGATGTCGGCCCAAGAAACGTGATGCCTTCATCCTCAAGCTGCCGAGCGAACTGGGGATTCTCGGAAAGGAATCCGTAGCCAGGGTGAACAGCCTTGGCCCCGGTTTGTTTACAAGCATCGATAATACGCGTTCCCGCAAGGTAGCTTTCTGCTGCGGGCGCTCCACCAATCCAGACTGACTCGTCGCAAGTAGCCACATGCCTCGCGTCCCTGTCGGCGTCGGAAAATACTCCCACCGACTTTATGCCCAACCGTTTAAGCGTGCGATGAATGCGGATGGCAATCTCACCGCGACTGGCTATAAGAATCTTGTCGAACACCCTTATTGATTCCACTTACAGGGGCAGATTGTCATGCTTTTTATCAAGTTTGACGCATTTTTTGTTGCGCAATCTCGCTAACGCGTGAGCGATACGCTTTCGCGTCGTACGCGGTACGATCACGTCATCGATAAACCCACGCCGTGCGGCGGCAAACGGATTTGCGAACTTGGCACGGTACTCATACGTGTGGGCGGCAATCTTCTCCCGATTACCGAGTTGCTGGTGAAAGATAATTTCGACCGCGCCCTTAGCTCCCATGACCGCAATCTCGGCGGTTGGCCACGCATAATTGACGTCACCTCTCAAATGCTTTGAGCTCATGACATCATACGCGCCTCCGTAAGCTTTGCGGGTAATCACGGTTAGTTTCGGTACAGTAGCCTGAGCGTACGCAAACAAAAGCTTAGCTCCGTGTTTGATGATACCGTTATATTCTTCGGTGGTACCTGGAAGGAAACCCGGGACGTCGACCAAGGTGACGATGGGGATATTGAAACAGTCACAAAAGCGAACGAAGCGAGCAGCCTTGGTTGAGGCGTCGATGTCCAGACAGCCGGCCAGCACGATCGGCTGGTTGGCGATAATGCCGATGGGAGAACCATTGATGCGGCCAAAGCCGATGATGATATTCCTGGCGAAATCGGGTTTAAGTTCGAAAAACTGTTCTTCATCGACCACCTTCAGAACCAACTCCTTCATATCGTAAGAGGCGTTTGGGTCACGGGGCACCAAGGTATCGAGCGAGGGTTCTTCGCGATCGATGCTATCAGAGGTGGGGCGGGTCGGAGGAAAAACTCGGTTCGAGCCAGGTAAGAAATTGAAGAGGCGCCGGACATAAAGCAGCGCTTCTACATCATTCTCAAAGGCACCGTCGGCAACACCTGAGCGGTTCGTATGAGTCAATGCACCACCGAGTTCCTCATGGTTCACCGTCTCGCGTGTAACCGTTTTAACCACCTTTGGCCCGGTGACGTACATGTATGAGGTATCTCGCACCATGAAGATAAAATCCGTCATTGCCGGCGAATAAACCGCGCCGCCGGCACACGGCCCCATGATGACGGAAATCTGCGGGACCAGGCCGGAAGCATCGACGTTCCGCTGGAAAATTCCCGCATACGCTCCGAGTGATGCCACTCCTTCCTGAATACGTGCGCCCCCAGAATCATTCAAACCAATAACGGGTGCGCCAACTTTCATTGCCTCATCCAAGACCTTAAAAATCTTTTCGGCGTGGGCCTCTGATAGACTGCCACCGAACACCGTAAAGTCCTGACTGAATACGAATACAAGACGCCCACTGATCGTGCCACAACCGGTCACTACGCCGTCGCCTGGAATTTTCATTTTTTCCATTCCGAAGTCGGTGCAACGGTGTTCGACGAAGACGTCCCATTCTTCGAAGGAATCCAAATCGAGTAACAACTGAATCCGCTCACGGGCGGTCAGTTTGCCTCGTTTGTGCTGAACTTCAATCCGATCGGCTCCGCCACCCGATCGAGCAAGTGCGCGCATTTCCTCAAGTTGGTCAATATCTTCACGCATGTGATTGCCCCCCGATTGGTTCTGATCAATTTGTCACTTGCATAATCGTTCGAGCCTTCCTTCACCTCCATGTGCGAGGGCCGGGATAATGGAGTGCAAGGCATCAATTTGTCTAAGTCCCACCCTCATCTCTTTGATAAAGAAAAAGGGAAATAAACAGTTAGGGGATGCATAGTAAATTGGCAATTTATACGACATGCCTATCCGGTTGATTCAGGAAGACACCACCAGTAGTGCGGAAGGGCCAATCGATCGCCGCCCGCCATGGAAGTGCGAAGCACGAAGCGGGTAGTGCGCGGCAGGCGTAGGCGCGTGCGTCTGGCCGGAGTGGCGAAGGGGCCGAAGGTCCCTGGAGCCAGCGGAGGGCAGATGCAAAGCGCATGCGATAAGCCGTCGAGTCATGTTGCCGTAGCGGCGCCGCCTTCAGTGCCATGGCCCAGCGGCTGGTGCGGTCCTCTTTGCGCTCGACCGTGCGCAAGACGGCGCGGGCGCCGTGAATGAGGAGATTGCGCAGATAGACATCGCCGCGTTTGCTGATACCGAGCATTTGGTACTCTCACTCATTGGTCTGCTCCGCTACCTCGGTCTCGGCTGTGGTTGCTCAAGCCGAGAATTTTGCCCTCATCGGGCTCATTGGAGGAGCGGGGCGGACCATTCCATTATCTGTCGAGTCATTTGTGGGTGCTGTGGCGCTTCGCTGTGTGGAGCAGCGCCGCTGCGACCGCAGGACGTCCGCGGATCAAAA
>Ga0210060_1000650_pt1 | contig 9678 bp, 5 predicted proteins | sample Joice_CattailNLB_FD_184871 | JGI IMG/M metagenome (GOLD analysis project Ga0210060, IMG submission 184871) | Wetland microbial communities from San Francisco Bay, California, USA, that impact long-term carbon sequestration - Joice_CattailNLB_D2... | ecosystem: Environmental > Aquatic > Marine >...
AGCTTCATTCATTTTAAAAAACTCCCCGTTCATTTTAAATGAATTTAGACAATTTATGTTTCAACACTTCAGCTTTGGAGATTTTGTGTTCAGAACTCCTGACGGAAAAGAAGTAGGACGTGCAAGTGATCTTTTAAGCATAGAGCAGCAGTTAAAAACCGTTCCTGAAAAAAGTATAAAATACCATGCGGAACGAAATCATTTCTCTAATTGGCTCAAAGCAAGAACTGAATTCTGGCTTGCTCACAAACTCAGACCCGGCAGAGTTTCTGATTTTTCATCTGTAGAAGAATTAAGGAACGATCTTATACTCATCCTGAGGGGTTACCGGCATAACAGGCAAAGAGGGATAATTACAGATTTTTCAAAGGAAACTTTTGATCCGAACAGTAGCTTTGCAAGAATTGGTGGAGGTTCTCTTGGAGGCAAAGCAAGAGGGCTCGGATTTGTAAGTACGTTAATCAATAATTATAATGTCAGGAACCAATTCAAGAATGTAAAAATATTTGTTCCCCCGGCCGTTGTACTTGGCACAGAGGTTTTTGATCAGTTCGTTGAAGATAATAATTTAAGAAACTTCGCAATTGACTGTAATGATGACGAAGAAATAACAAAACGTTTTGTGGAAGCCAGGAGATTTCCCAAAGATGTACTGGAAAATCTTGAAGCGTTTCTTACTTTGATCCGTAACCCCCTTGCTGTTAGGTCATCGAGTCTTTTAGAAGATTCACAATACCATCCTTTTGCAGGTGTTTATGCAACCTATATGATTCCAAATAATCAGTACAATCCTTTAATAAGATTAACTGATCTTGTTAATACAATAAAAAGGGTTTATGCTTCAACATTTTATCAGCGTGCTAAAGATTATATAAAACTTACTTCTTATCGGCTCGAAGAAGAGAAGATGGCAGTTATCGTTCAGAAGATGATAGGAGTAACAAGGGATAAAAAGTTTTACCCGGATTTTTCAGGCGTAGCAAAGTCTTATAATTTTTATCCCCAACCGCCGCAAAAATCTTCAGACGGAACCGTATCTCTTGCACTCGGCTTGGGTAAAACAGTAGTAGAAGGAGGAAACACAGTTCGCTTCTGTCCTAAATATCCAACAGATCTCATACAATTTTATTCTGTTGAAGAATCATTAAACAACAGCCAAAGAAATTTTTATGCTCTGCAATTAAATGAACATTCACAGTCAGCTTACGAAACTCATGACATTCTTTTAAAACAATATGATCTTGATGTTGCCGAAAATGATGGGGCACTTAAATATGTGGGCTCAACTTATTCTGCAGAAAATGATAACATTACAGATGGGCTTGGGAGAAGCGGAACAAGAGTTATTACTTTTGGTCCCATACTTCGCGGCAAACTATTCCCTCTTCCTGAAATACTGGAATTACTTCTGGACATGGGAACGTGGGGAATGGGAACTCCAATTGAAATTGAGTTTGCAGGAAATTTAACTGTGGAAGATAATCAGCCTAAACAATTTAGTCTTTTGCAAATGAGACCATTGGTTATAACCAGAGAATCTGAAGAAATAAAGATTAATGAATTTGAAAAAGATGAAGTTATCTGCTACAGTGAACAAGTTCTTGGAAACGGTTTAATAGACGATATTAAAGATGTTGTTCTAATAGATAATAATTTATTCGACCGCGCAAAAAGCAGGGATGTCGCCCGTGAAGTTAGTCTTCTCAACAGTAGACTACTTTCGGAAAAGAAACCATATTTATTGATAGGAGTTGGAAGATGGGGAACTCTCGATCCATGGCTTGGTATTCCTGTTACGTGGGAACAAATCTCTGGTGCTAAAGCAATAATAGAAGCAGATTTTAAAGAAATATCTGTAGAACCTTCGCAGGGTTCACATTTCTTCCAGAATATTATCTCTTTTATGGTTGGATATTTTACCGTCAATTTGGAAAAGAAAATCGGGAGCCTTGATTGGAAATGGCTGTTGGAACAAAAACCTGTTGAGACAATGGAATTTACAAGACATTTAAGATTTGAAAAACCTCTCATTATTAAAATGAACGGACATAAAAACAAAGGAGTGATTTTTAAACCGGAAAATTAAAATGGAAGAGAATTCAAGTAAGGAAAAGATTCCTGATAAATGTCCACACTGTGGTCATAAGTTAAGCCCCTGGCAGCAGGTTCTTTTAAATGTAGATAGAATCCTTACCTGCAAGAACTGCTGGTACAAAATTATTTTAACCACTCCGCCAACAAAAGATCAATCGGAAATTGATGAATCACTTAGTTCGCAAAACGATAAGGAATGATTATGGACTCTTACAATTCATTTAATGTAGCCCAACAACAAATTCTCGAAGCGGCAAAACTCCTTAACCTGGAAGACGCTACAATTGAGCTGCTCATTCAGCCGCAAAGAGAATATAATTTTACTCTTCACGTTAAAATGGATAGTGGTAGAGTAAAAATATTTAAAGGTCACCGTATTCAATACAATTATGCACGCGGTCCTGCTAAAGGCGGCATCCGTTTTCATCCTGACGAAACTGTTGATACGGTAAGAGCATTAGCATGCTGGATGACCTGGAAAACTGCGGTTGTCGATCTTCCATTAGGAGGTGGAAAAGGTGGTGTAATTTGTGATCCTAAAAATATGTCTGAACGCGAACTGGAAAATATTTCAAGAGAATATATCCGTGCAATAGCTCCCTTAATCGGAGTTGATAAAGATATCCCGGCGCCTGATGTTTATACAAATCCGCAGACAATGGCTTGGATGATGGACGAATACGAAACGATAGTTAATCATCATCAGCCGGGCGTTATGACTGATAAGCCAACGCAAATTGGCGGAACTGAAGGAAGACGCGATGCTACAGCAAGAGGCGGAGTAATTACAGTAAGAGAGGCGTGTAAAGTTGCTATTCAGGGATTTGGAAATGCAGGACAACGTGCAGCTTTGTTACACCAGCAAATTTTTGGAGGTGGAAAATTAATTGCCGTAAGTGATTCAAAAGGGGTAATCTATAATCCCGATGGTTTTCCTGCAAAAGAGCTTGTTACACATAAATTAAAGACCGGAAGTGTTATAAATTTTCCGGGATCAAAAAAGATTCCTCATAATGATCTTCTTGAATTGGATGTTGATGTTCTCTACCCTGCTGCACTTGAAAATTCTATAACCGGTAATAACGCAGATAAAGTTAAAGCAAAAATAATTTGTGAACTTGCAAACGGACCGACAACTCCCGAAGCCGATCTTATCTTAAATAAAAAAGGGATCTATGTTATTCCCGATATTTTGGCAAGCGCGGGTGGAGTTACAGTATCTTACCTAGAAATGGTGCAGGATAAATATTCCTATTTCTGGACTGAAGATGTTGTAATCAAACACATTGATGAAAAACTGACCAAAGCTTTTCACACAGTTCGCGATGCGATGAATGAAAAGAAAGTGCCTCCGAGACTTGGAGCAATGGTTGTAGGCGTTGCAAGAGTTGCAGAAGCTTGCAAATTGAGGGGTTGGGTGTGAAAAGTACTAAATCTTAAAATATTTTACGGAAATATCCCAAGCGCCAGATAAGAAGTAGCAATTTTATCTATAGCATTTACAAATGCCGCAGTTCTTAAATCAGGGATTTTCTTATTCTTATTTTTTATCTCTCTTATTTCGTGATAAGCATGTATCATTGTTTCCTCAAGTCCTGAATTAACAAGATCATATTCATCTGCGCCATGCTCAAATATGCTTTTTGCTTTCTCATCAATTGTTCTTCCTATACTTTTTTCAATTGCATCAATTAAAGTTCTGTTAACAAATTCATCGTAACGCTTTCCCATCCTGCCGAACCTTACGTGTGAAAGATTTTTAAGCCATTCAAAATATGATACTGTAACACCGCCCGCATTAAGGTAAAGATCAGGCAATATCAATACATCTTTTTTCTCCAAAACTTTTTCGGCTTGAGGTGTTGTTGGACCATTAGCTGCTTCTGCAATAATCTTTGCTTTTATTTTTGAAGCATTGCCCGAATGAATCTGGTTCTCAAGAGCAGCGGGCACAAGGAGATCACAATCTATTTCCAGTACATCATTTGGCTTTTTAATGTTTTTAGCTTTTTTATAATTAAGTATTGAACCTGTTTCTTTCCTATGCTTGAATATATTTTCAATATCGAGTCCTTTAGGATCATAGATCGCACCTTCATATTCTCCTATTGCAATAATAACAGCTCCACCTTCCTGTAAAAACTTTGCAGAATGAAAGCCAACATTTCCAAAACCCTGAATTACTACTCTCTTCCCACTTAATCCTGTTTTAAGTTTCAGCTTCTTCATATCTTCAGCAATACCAACCGCTTCCCGAATGCCGTAAAAAACTCCACGTCCGGTAGCTTCAGTTCTTCCTCTTATTCCTCCCTGGCTTATCGGTTTTCCGGTAACACAACCAGCAGCATCGATACCGGGATTAAAAGCTGCATAAGTATCAGCAATCCACGCCATCTCCCTCGGACCCGTTCCATAATCAGGCGCAGGAACATCGATACCAGGTCCAATAAAATTCTTTTTAACTAATTCTGCAGTATAGCGTCTTGTTATGTGTTCAAGTTCAAGCTCTGTACATTTCTTAGGATCAATTTTTACTCCGCCCTTAGCTCCTCCAAAAGGAACATCGACAACTGCACATTTAAAAGTCATCAACGCTGCAAGAGCTTTAACTTCATCCTGTGTTACTGCTGTACTATATCTTATTCCACCCTTTGCGGGAAGCTTATGCTGGCTGTGCTCTACCCTGTAGGCAACAACTGTTTCTATTTTATTTCCCATTCTTACAGGAAATTTCATTCTGTAAACGCTGTTGCAATATTTTATCTGGTCGAGAAGACCTTCCGGATATTTTGTAAATTTAGCAGCATTATCAAAATAATTAACAACATCTCCGTAAAAGCTGTGTTCTCTTTGCGCAATAATATCTTCATCGTCTATTAACATTAGGATTCTCCTTAAATTTGGGCAGGTAATTTTGAGGCATAACCATATTTTTTATATTAGCTATGATGAAAAATTAAACAATAAAGAAGGGATAGGCAAGGGAAACTTCCTTAACTATTAAACCAATGCATGAAGTTTCAATTATAAAAGATATTGTAATAATCCTGCTAGTTTCAATACCGATTATTTTCATTTTTAAAAAGCTAAGCTTACCAAGCATAGTCGGTTTTCTTATTGCCGGAATGATAATCGGTCCTTACGGCTTCCAGCTCATTTCCGAAATAGAGCAGGTAGAAGTAATGGCGGAAATCGGCGTTATACTTCTGCTTTTTACTATAGGGTTAGAAGTTTCTTTCAGCAGGTTGATGGAAATGAAAAAATACCTGCTTGCAGCAGGAGGGATGCAGGTTCTTCTTACGATTATTATTGCAGGAACTATTTTTTTATTATTTAAAATCCCAATTAACAAGTCAATTTATTATGGGATGCTTGTAAGTCTCTCAAGCACGGCAATCGTATTAAAGATTTTATCTGATAAAGGAGAACTTGAAGCTCCGCATGGGAGACTCGCTTTATCAATATTAATTTTCCAGGATCTTGCAATTGTTCCTATGTTTTTGCTTCTCCCGATTTTAGCAACGACAAATTTATCAAATCCACTTTCAATTTTATTACAGTTGGTTTATGCTTTCGGAGCAGTTGCAGTTATTCTTTTTGTTGCAAAATTGATTATGCCAAAAATCCTTTTTCAACTAGCAAAATTAAGAATGAGAGAAGCTTTTACAGTTGGAATTCTTTTACTACTTCTTGGAATGGCTTATTTAACATATTCAATTGGTTTGTCTTTTGCTCTCGGTGCTTTTATTGCAGGAATTATACTTTCAGAAACAGAATTAAGCCACCAGGTTGTAGCAGAAATTCTTCCTTTGAAGGATGCGTTCAATAGTATTTTTTTCGTGTCAATTGGGCTTCTTCTTGATTTTCAATTTGTATTGGTTCACCCGGTTACATTAGCATTAATTATAATCGGGATACTTACTTTAAAATCTTTAATCATTATTGCAATTGTTAAATTTTTACGATTTCCACTCCGTACTGCCGTAATAACCGGACTCGGATTAGCACAAATAGGGGAATTCTCTTTTGTTCTTGCACAGGCAGGTTTGAGTTTTAACCTGATTGAAGCAAGCTTTTACAATGGTTTTCTTGCTGTTTCAATTTTTACGATGTTGCTGACACCACTTGTATTTTTATTTATTCCCTCCATTTCAAAAAAATTCGGTTCATTAGAAAATACTACTAAAAAAGCGGGGAAGCAGGAAGAATTAAAAGACCATGCAATAATAGTTGGTTTTGGATTAAATGGAAGAAACCTTGCCCGGGTTCTTAGAGAAACAGGGATTAATTATATAATTATAGAACTGAATCCTGAAACAGTTAAGAAAGAAAAATTAAATGGCGAGAAAATTATTTATGGTGATATTACAAAAGAAGACATTCTCCATTATACAAAAATAGAGACAGCAAAAATAATTGTGTTTGCTATTTCCGATCCGACTGCTTCGAGAATAGGATTACAGAATGCTAAAAGATTAAATACTTCCGTTTATGCAATCGTTAGAACAAGATATACAACTGAAATAGAAGGTTTGCATAAGCTTGGTGCTGATGAAGTAATTCCAGAAGAGTTTGAAACATCTTTACAAATTTTTAGCAAGGTTCTGGAAAGATATCATATTCCTTTAAACATAATAATGAAACAGGTTGCTCTGGTCCGCGGAGAAAGTTACGGTTTGCTGACACAGAAAAATGTTAAAAAACATTCGCTTGTTCATCTCAATGAAATACTTGCTGCGGGGCTAACCGATACTTTTTTTGTAGACGATAAAAATCCACACATTAGAAAAACTCTTGCTGAAATAGATCTCCGGGCAAAAACTGATGCAACAATAATTGCGATTGTTAGAAGCGGTAAGACAATATCAAATCCTTCAGGAAAGGAACAGCTTTTACAGAATGACACGATCGTAATAACAGGCAATCATATGTCTGTGGATAAAGCTTTTGAATATTTGAATGGAAGTTGAGCTTGTTTAATTATTAGAAAATGGTTGCGGTCGAAAGAGTTGCGTAAAAATGTTTTTGAGAATTGTAGCTAAAATCTATTCTTAGAATCGCAAAAATTCTGGAAACACCTATAAAAGCTTCCCAATAAGTTTTTTGTGATTGCTCACCAAAATATTTACTGTCATTTGAAATAAACAACCCACTTGCTCCTGTAACAATATCAAGATTTAAGTTTGTTAGAAAATCCAAACCTAAAGATTGAAAAATAATTGTCCTCCAGTTATGTTCTAAATGCAAAGCTAACATTTTGTCCCCCACATACTGATACGGTTTCAGTCCTTTGAAGGAAGTAACAGGAGAATAGAGCCCCATAACTGTTATTGGACTTAAAATATGCTGAATTCCATACCTCCCTTTTATATAACTTGTTTCAACATTTAATTGTAAATAAGGAGCCACAAATAATTCCTTATAAATTGTTCTCGTACTTATTTCTCCTGCAAAAAATATCTTATAATAACTGAAGTCGCTTCCCCACAATTTACTCGACGATTCTATGTTTATCATAGCTCCATTTTCAGGAGTAACACTAAATTCAAAAGGAGATTTTCCAAACAGCGACATTAAACTGATTTTTCTATCGAAGCCTTCATTTATTTCCGGGTTTATTCTAAGGAAACGGTTCCTGTTAAAAATGCTGATGTATTTTTTCTCTTTCACATAAAGCTGATGTTCCGAAATAAAGTTAAGAGATGTTAAGAACTTATCCCCCAATCTTTTCATCATCGAAAGTTTAAAGCCTCCTGATAAATAATAATTGAACGGGTCATCAAAACCGAGCAATACAGAAGCCGAGTTTAATAGATGAGAATATGGGTGCATTTCCTGCCATTCTTTTACTTTGTAGAAAATTTCAAAACCCAGCTGGCTAATAAAAAAATCTTTCAACCCATAATTAATTGACAATGAACCCAACGGTTCTTTAATGCCTACACTATAACCTGCGAAACTTTTTATTGATAATCTCTTCCCAAACAAATCTCCTCTATAATTTAGACCGAATGTAAGTTTCTCTACTCTGTTTATATTTAAGTAGCTGTAATTAAATGCGATTCCACTTATTTCTCCCAGCAGATTATCTCCTTGGGACTTTCCATCATTCGAACTTTCATTAACAAACCCCGAGAGTAAACCTGTAGGCTTAATCATTTTTTCCAAAGTTTTTGTGCTATCCAGGGTTAGAAATGCTTCTTTTTCGGCGTTTGTTAATGGAATAGGACGAAGATATTCAATTTCACTATCTGTTAATTCAAGAGGACCCTTATAATTTTTCGATGTATCCGAGGTATATCCACCATACTTGGATTGCTTAGCATTTATTACAGAGTCAGGAATTTGTTTATTAATTTTGTAACCTGTAATTGTGCTAATCATATCAAATGATAACTTATCTAATCCAATTAATCCGCTTAAATTAAATACAAAGGAAGCTTTCATCTCAACGTAATCGGGCAACCAGTAACCGGAGTAATTTCCAAGCGATTGTTTAAACCTGAGTGCTATATCCTGGATATAAGGGAATCTTAAACCTTTACTTGCCGATAAATCGACATTGCAAATAGCATATTTTTCTCCTTCAATATTAATTGATCCTTCCAGAAGGGGTTGAATGTCCGATTTAGGAATTACCTGTATTGTATAGATCGGAAATCCATTTGTTTCAATAGTGTTTAATAATTTATAATCATAATAATCGAATGCATTATCAGCCAGGGGTAAGTATACTTTATTCATAAGTAAAATTAGTGTGTCTTCGGAAAAATCCAGGTAATACCTGTCGCTGACACTAAAATCCAAGTTTCTTGTTTCTTTTTTCCTGTTTTCTGTCTTGTGAGTTTTCAGAATAAATTCTTTCTCCCATTCAGGCAAATTGTTGTAACCTTTAATAAAAGTCTCCTCAATAAGAGCCGTCTCTCCCGATGATTCAACTACCTTCTTTGAATAGGCATTGTATTCAAAATTCTTTATCCCGTTTTTATTAATCTTTTTTCTTCTGATGGCTTCTCTTATAATTGCATAAGCAGGATCCTCATCTGTAACAACAACTTCGGGAAGCACAATTGCCTGCTTAATAAGTTTTATAATAATTGGAAATTTTTGAGGAACAAAGATATTTATAGTATCCGTTTTATATCCAATATACCTGGTAATTAATGTATGAGTCCCCGATGAAAGCTTGAATGTAAAAGTTCCCTCAAGATTTGAGACCGTTCCCTGGTTTGTACCGGCTAATAAGACAGACGCATTAGGCAAAGGACTATCGTCTGAGTCTAATATTTTGCCTTTTACCTCATACGATTGTGCGGTAACCCGGAATGTTAAAAACAAGAAGATAACTAAGAAATTTTTCATTTCCCCTGATCATCTTTACTAAAAAACATCTCCATAATTTTAAGACTATTTAAGAAGTAAAATTGTTACAAACAAACTTAGAAATATTTTTTTAAAGGATATTTTTTGAAACACCTTTTACAATTGTTAAATAATAAATATGCAAATTGAAAATTCTTTTAAATAAAAACCGCTGTTTCCCCCAAAGATTTTTTCGAAATCTGGGGAACTTTTACATCTGTG